>BNJT01002562.1_pt1 | contig 185120 bp, 205 predicted proteins | sample 8540491 | NCBI WGS metagenome assembly BNJT01 (sample SAMD00202455, study PRJDB9452) | human saliva metagenome | host: Homo sapiens
GCTGAGGAATCACGCTTTGTCATAGATCCAGTGTATACCCTAGGGGGGTATATCTCAAGAGGTGGTGAAGGTGATTTGATATATTGGCTTTATGCGTGCACCACACCCTCAATCGGTCTATACGCTTCCGCACGAGCAAACGGTGCTCAATACCCTGCGGAAGTATGGGGTGGTTAAAGCGCACCTATTCGGCAGCGCGGCACGCGGCGAGCTTACCCCCGCCAGTGATCTTGATTTTTTGATAGAGATGAAAGACTCCCCAGATTACGGCGTATTGTTGCGGTTATCTGAGGAGCTTGAGCAGATTACAGGGTACCCGGTCGACGTACTGACCTCTATTAAGCCTGTTTTTCGCCCTTACATCGAACCCGACTTGATGGAGCTGCCGTTGTGAAAGTTCCAGACCCTTACATCATCATGGCGCTTGATGCAGGCAGACGCGTGCAGCGTTACACCCCAGAGTCTGCAGAAGCATTTTTTGAATCAGAGCTTATACAAGATGCTATTTGTATGCGGCTGCAGGAAATGGGCGAGAATCTGTCTAAAATTCGTCAGCAGTTTCCTGATTATTACCAGGCTCACCATAGTGAGAGCTGGCACCGCCTGATCGGATTGCGTAATGTTATCTCTCATGGTTACGGCGATATCGACCTCAATATTGTGTGGCGCATAGCTTCACAGCACCTATCAGGTGTGATGCAAGAGTTGGAGACTTTGCAGGCATCATCTCTTCCCGACCTGTAACCCGTCGTAGGCTGAAACAGAAAAACCCCGGGGCGCAGAAACACTGCTGCACTCCGGGGTTTTATCTGGTTTTTGCTGAAGCGTTCGTGGTGTTTAACCGCGGCTTACATCCCCTGCGCCTGGATAGCGGTGATCGCCACTGTGTTGATGATGTCCTCAACGGTGGTACCGCGTGAAAGGTCGTTCACGGGCTTGCGCAGACCCTGCAGCACAGGACCAACGGCGGGCGCACCCGAAGACTGCTGCACAGCCTTGTAGGTGTTGTTGCCGGTGTTCAGGTCGGGGAAAATGAACACGGTCGCCTGGCCCGCCACCTGGCTGTCGGGCATCTTGGTCGAAGCAATCGACATGTTCGAGGCCGCATCGTACTGAATCGGACCCTCCACCGCGAAATCCGGGTTAGAGGCGCGCACAATCTCGGTTGCCTCGCGCACCACATCCACGTCCGCACCAGAACCGGAAGTACCGGTCGAGTACGAGAGCATAGCCACCTTCGGATCAACCCCGAACTGGCGCGCAGTCTCGGCGGAAGCCTTCGCAATATCCGCCAGCTGCTCGGCATTCGGGTTCGGGTTCACGGCACAGTCGCCGTACACCAGCACGCGGTCTTCCATGAGCATCAGGAACACCGAAGACACAATCTTGGTGCCCGGACGGGTCTTAATGAACTCCAGCGAGGGGCGAATCGTGTTCGCGGTCGTATTGATAGCGCCCGAGACCATGCCATCCGCAAGACCCTTGTAAACCAGCATCGTACCGAAATATGAGGGATCGCTCATGCGTTCACGCGCACCCTCAATAGTCATGCCCTTGTGCGCACGCAGTTCAGCATAGGTTGCCGCAAAATCCTCACTGTATTCGTTATTTGCAATGTCGATAATACGAATCGAGGCAGGCAAGTTAATACCCTCAGCCTGGCAGATTTCCGAAATCTTATCCGGGTTGCCCAGCAGAATCAGGTCACAGAAATCGCGGCGCGCAATCATCTCGGCTGCACGCAGAATACGCACATCATAGCCCTCAGGCAGAACCACGGAACGGCGGTTCGCACGAGCGGTCTCAATCAGGTTGTGCAGGAACCGCAGCGGGGTCATCGAAGCCGGGCGCTCAAGCTCAAGACGTGAAAGCAGCTCTTCCTGGTTCACGTATTCATCCCAGCCGCCGAATGCGCTCGCAAGCTTGCGGGCCTGGCCGTTAATCACGCTGCCGTGCACGCGGGAAACAGCGCGCGCCGACTTAAAGGTGTCACGGTCGGTCGATAGTACTGGGAAAGGCGCGCTTTCAAGCAGGCTGCCCACGGCGGTGTTATTGCCGGGCAGGTTGTTGAGCCCGCCGGTGAGCAGCATGCCCGAAGGCGCCGGGAACGTGGGCGAAAGCGCGGATGCGAGGGTCGCGGCCACAACATCGGCGCGGTCGCCGGGAACGATCACGAAGTCGCCGTCGGCAAACTGGTTGAGGAAGTTTGAGACGGTCATTGCGGCAATCTTGATCTCGTTAATGTCACGGCCAAGATCTTCTTGCGACAGGTGCGAACCGTCGAGCTTGAGGGCGGCGACGACCTCTGCGATGGTGGGCTTACCCAAGTCTGCGATTTCGGGCAGAACGTAGACGGGGAACTTGTGCTCGCCCAGCTAACGTTCTTCTCAATGCTCTCACGCAGCTCTGGGTCGGCGCGGTTGACGATAATCGAGAACAGATCGACCTTGGCTGCCTTAAGCTCGGAACGTGCAACCTCTACGGCGTTGGTTGCCTCTTCGAGGGATGCCTCGTTCGCACCCACGATAGCGATCACGGGCAGGCCTAAATCGCGGGATACCTGGGCGTTGAGATCGAACTCGACGGCGAGTGCGTTCTGGGCGGTCAGGTATATGCCATCCACGATCACAACATCGCTGTGGGCGGCAATTTCTTCATAGGCGGAAACCGCGCGGGCCGAAATTTCTTCGGTGTTGCCCTCCGCAATGAACTCTAGTGCCTCGGTGAGCGATACTGCGCCGCCCACCTGCTCGTCAGAGAGGTTAAAGTGCTCTTTCATCAGGCGAATCATGGGGTCATCGCTGGCAGTTTCGCCCTTGAAAATGGGTCGGAAAAAGCCTACTCGATCGGCGCGCTTCACAAGGGAATCTGCGAGGCCCAGGGCGATCAGGGATTTGCCTGAGTCCTGGGTCATCGCCGAGAGATAAATGCCGGTAGTCATAGTGCTCCTTTGGCGTTGAACGTTCGGCGGGGGCGCGCTAACAATCCGGTACGTACGTTGGATGCGCCGGATGCGGCGACTCTCGTCGAGGTTGTCTTGTCCTTTCTATCTTATCGGGGTTGAGAGTCGGGCAAACCTTTTGTCGCGGTGCGAGAGGGATTGAAGACTGCATCGTGGTGTGTTTTTGGTGCGTATTTTCGCAGTTAATATGGTTTTAGGTGGGGTTTGAGAAATATTTTGTGGCGAAAAGCATGCTTTCATGCACTAAACACACAATCAAATATCTCGCCCTATCAAACGTCGCTTTCATGCAGGATCATGCAAAATTCTTGTACTGTCAGCGAAAGCCCCCGGGGCGTGTATCGGTCCTCTGTAGATTTTTCGTGTGAGAACCTACGATTGAAATATGTTGTTTGCATTTTCTGTAGCTCCCACGGGCGGGGGTTCCGCCGACGGTTCTGTTCACGATGCGGTTGCCGAGGCCGTATCTATCGTTCGTTCTTCCGGTCTGCCGCATCAAACCGGACCTATGTTTACCACGATTGAGGGTGACTGGGATGAGTGCATGGATGTTATTAAACGCGCTACCGAGGCGGTGACGAAACGTGCCCCGCGCGTCTCACTGGTGGTTAAAGCCGATATTCGCCCCGGTCACGATCATGGCGAAATTGAGGGTAAGGTGCAGCGTCTCAACGCCGCTATAGATCAGATGGAATCTGGTAAATAAGCTCGGAATACTGGCTCGACAAGGCTATATGTTGTATGCGGCATATAGAATTAACGGCTATCGTGGTGATGCTCTATGCGTGCGTAACGGGCGGTGCTTACAGTCCCTTGTGAAGGCACTTCTAGTCGTTGAAATGCGTGTGCCGCAGGAACACTCAACTGTATTCCAGATTCAGCATATACGGCTGACCCGGTAGCTCGGGCAGCGACAGGCAGGTTCATAGTTTAGGACTCGAATTCCTGCCTGCTGCCCGAACCTAGCGTAGGCTTATGTGCATGGCGAAAAAGAAAAACCGCAACGCTGCCTCGCGTCGTGCCGAGCATCCGAACAAAACAGGTGCGGTTGCCGGTGTGTACCCCATTTCGACCGGTGAGGCTGAGCTTGTACCCGATGGTTACCACGCTGATGGTTGGCTTCTGCTCATCAACGGTGTGCAGTCTTCGCATGTGATAGTGGGGCAGCCGCGCATGCTCGATTTTGAGTACATGCGCTGGATTGTTGCGGTTCTCGACTCGCATATTCAGACTCATCTTAATCCCGAAAAACTGCGTATCACCCATCTGGGCGGTGGGGCGTGTTCTCTAGCGCGCTATTGCGCGGACGTATACCCAAATTCACGCAATACCGTTGTGGAGCTTGATGCCAAGCTGGCCGAACATGTGCGTGACTGGTTTGATATTCCTAAGTCGCCGCGCGTAAAAATTCGGGTGGGTGATGCAGGCACCGTCACTCGCTCGTTTGCACCGGCATCGCGCGATGTAGTTATTCGCGATGTATTCGCGCTAGATAAAACTCCGGCGGAACTTACGGGCGTGGATTTCGTGCGGACGGTTGATAACTCCCTGGCGCCCGGTGGGACTGTATATTCTCAACTGCGGCGATGACCGCGCGCTTTAATGCCGCCCGCGCCGAAGCCGCCGCCTTGCTTGAGGTGTTTGAATACGTGAGTATTGTGGCCGATTCCGCAATGCTCAAAGGAAGGCGGCGCGGAAATATTATTCTGGCGGGTTCACATGTTCCGCTTCCGCAGCTTGGAAGCGCCGAGGCGGCGTCTATTTCTCGTGTCCTCATGGGTGGGGGAGTACCCTGCCCAATATTGGGATACTGAGAAGGTTCGGGTCTTTGCCAGGAAGGGTGCATAAATCGCATTCTGTCTAACCCCTGATACCCGCTATATGCCTGATCGGGAATATGGCATATATCGGCGATAAATTTGTATTTATACTAGTCAAACACCTTATATTCCTATATCGGAATATATTTTATGTACCCAAAAGCACTTACCCAAGCTGCGGAAAATAAGGATGCAGTTTCTCGCGAAGCACCCGCGAAGAAGGATAAAAATCTTCCCACCGAACCTGAACCATATGCCAACCTTCGGGGGTGGGTGCATCCGCGTGAGGAATCGCGGCATCGGAAGCCACCATTGCAAGACCCACCCGCTGTTCGAGCCACACGAAACTCGCCTGCCGGGTGCGTAACATGCGGTACACACCCGCATAGTCCGAGGCTCGGTTCGAGGGTATGCGCATCCGAAGTCCCCAACAGATATGCCTCAAAATCCAGCCGATGCACGGGCGCAGGGAAGACCCATCTCAACCAGCTGCAGACGCGCCACGCTTTCCAGAAGTGAGCAGCTGCGCGCATCCGCATGCGTGGCAATATGGGTGGCCGCCGAATTTTGGCTCGCCTGCAAACGCGGCAAAATCTCTTCGGGGGCAAGCATTCGGCGATGCAGCGCGGCATCGACAAGGGCGCATCCTTCAAGAACGGGAAGTGTGCGGGCACAATCCAGGAGGGTCTGCGAGAGCTCAGTAACCCGAAAAATTCGGGCGTAAAGACCGTCACCTGCGCCGAGGGCTTTCATTGTTTGTATGCTCCAGAATGCCGTCCGACGCCGCCCCTCGCGCCGAATATCCGGCAAGCACATGCAAATTCTGCGGCACATGCAGAAGCGGCAGACCGTATAAAAACGCCGCCGAAGACAGGCAAAACACGCATGTAGAATCACGCAGCGCCAGCGCGGTGTGGCGCGCCAAAACCTGAAGAGAAGGCGTAAAAGAATCCCAGACCGATGCGGCAATATACACCCCTTGAAGCACGCTGATCAGCTCTTTTTGTGCGTAGTTTACGCCGCATCGTGGTGCGGGTATACCCGAATTAAAGCAGTCTTTCCTGGGTATAAAGCTGATCAAGAAGCGTGAAGTTGGGTGACATATCCTCAAGTATGGCACGACATGAACACCACTCAGCGCACGAAGACAATATGCGGCATAGAGCTCAACCTTGTGTTATATAACGTCTCATCCTGCGAGCTTGTGGTGGCGCCGAACCCACCTCGCGCTAAGATTGAACCCATGCGATACACCTACCTTGGACCCTCAGGCACCTTCACCGAATCCGCCCTGCTTTCCGTGCCCGGCGTGGTCGGTGCCGAACGCATTCCCGCCACCAGCGTGCCCAACGCGCTCGAACGTCTTCGCAGTGGCGACGTGGATGCCGCCATGGTGCCCATTGAGAACTCGGTCGAAGGCGGGGTGAGCGCTACTCTTGATGCGATCGCGGCTTCCGAGGGAATGCGCATTATCCGCGAGGTTCTGGTACCTATCAGGTTCGTGCTGGTCGCGGCGCGTCCGCTCGCTCTGGAAGATATTAAAACCGTTTCAACCCACTCGCACGCCTGGGCCCAGGTGCGGCAATGGGCGGATGCGGCCATCCCCACCGCCGAGTACTGCCCGGTTCCTCCACCGCGGCAGCAGCCGTGGGTCTGCTTGACCCTTCCTGTGCGTATGATGCCGCGATTTGTTCCCCCGCACTTTTGGCAACCCACCCCGACCTGCATGTGCTTGCCGAGGACATTGGCGATAACAAAAACGCCGTCACCCGGTTTGTGCTTATCAGCAGCACCGCGGATATTCCAGAGCCTACCGGCGCCGATAAGACAACGCTCACGATCCCTCTGCCCGAAAATCGAGAGGGCACTCCCGAAAACCGTTCGGGTGCGCTCCTGGAACTGCTCGAACAGTTTGCCTCGCGCGGTGTGAACCTTTCCCGCATTGAATCGCGCCCCACCGGCAAGCAGATGGGCTCCTATATGTTCAGCGTGGACGCAGACGGGCATATTTATGAGGCTCGAATGCGCGATGCCCTGCGCGGCTTGCACCGCATAGCGCCCGGCATTAAATACCTGGGATCATATCCGCGCGCCGACCGGCAGCCCACCGTTGCGCCGCGCATCCACTCCGAGAACTCGTTCGATGCTGCCCACGCATGGGTGGAATCGCTCTTCCCGGGTGGGCGACCGGCGCATCTGAAACGCTAAACCGCCCCTCGCGACCGTATAAAAAGAGCCTTTATGCGAATAAAGCGTTGGGAATCCCGCTTTATTCGCATAAAGGCTCTTTTTACGGCTGGGGGCGACTGGGTACTATTGATATGTGATTGATATTAACCTCCTCCGCGAAAACCCCGAGATTTTCCGCGCCTCCCAGCGAGCACGCGGCAAAGACGAAGCCCACGTAGACCGTATTCTTGAGGCGGATGCCGCACGCCGCGCCTCGATCGGCACCTACGAGAACCTGCGCGCCGAACAGAACGCCTTCGGTAAACAGGTGGCGAAGGCACCCAAGGAAGAGAAACCCGCTCTCGTAGCGCAGGCGAAAGAACTCGCCGCCCACGTAGCAAATGCGAAAGCGGCATCTGAGGCGAAAACCGCCGAATATGAAGAGCTGCTAAGCTCCATCGAAAACTGATTATCGACGGCGTACCCACCGGCGGCGAAGACGACTTTGTGGTGCTCAAAGAAGTCGGCACCCCCCGCGATTTCAGCACAGAAGGTTTTGAACCGCGCGACCACCTGGAAATAGGCGAACTCATCGGCGGCATCGATATGGCACGCGGCGCCAAGGTCTCCGGCTCGCGCTTTTACTTCCTCAAAGGGCAGGTTGCCCGCCTGGAGCAGGCGCTCATGTGGATGGCGCTCGATCTGGCAACAGCCAACGGCTTCACCATGATGACAACCCCCACCCTCGTGCGTCCCGAAATCATGAACGGAACCGGGTTCAACGTCAAACACGACGACGAAATATACCGCCTTGAACGTGATGACCTGTACCTGGTCGGCACCTCAGAGGTGGCGCTTGCGGGCTACCATATGGACGAAATACTCGACCTTAGCGACGGACCCAAGAAGTACCTGGGCTGGTCATCCTGCTATCGCCGTGAAGCCGGTGCCGCCGGTAAAGACACCCGCGGTATCATTCGCGTGCACCAGTTCAACAAAGCCGAAATGTTCGTCTACTGCCAGGTGGAACAGGCGGAAGAAATACACGAGCAGATGCGCGCCCTCGAAGAAGAAATGCTGCAAAAATGCGGCCTTGCGTATCGCGTGATTGATACCGCCGCAGGGGACCTGGGCACCTCTGCCGCACGCAAATTCGACTGTGAGGCATGGGTTCCCACCCAGGGCACCTACCGCGAGCTGACCTCGACCTCGAACTGCACCACCTACCAGGCACGCCGCCTGAACATACGCGAACGTACCGCAGACACCGTGGACGATGCGGGCAATGTGCGTAAGGGGCGCACTCGTGCGGTCGCAACCCTCAACGGCACCTTGGCGACTACCCGTTGGGTTGTGGCGATTCTGGAGACACACCAGCAGCCCGACGGTTCGGTGCGTATCCCTGAAGCACTGCGCCCGTATATGGGCGGTGCTGAGGTTATTCCGGTCGTGTCGTAGGTTTGAGTAGCAGGTTGCGGATAACAACCTTGAGAGCATCAAGAGCATGCAAAAACAGCCTGAGCTGATCCATCGGTAAGGATGAAACTTACCAGGAACGCTTGGGCTGTTTCCATGAGTTCAAAGAACATCATGGTTCTACTCACCTCCCCCTCTGCCCAAAGAGTCGCCCGCAGGGGTTTACTGAAATGGACGTGCTGCGGCGTGCCCCGGGAAGAGGGAGTATTAACTTTACCCAACAAATATAAGCAGAAGCTCGAAAATACGGTCTACACATTCACTTAACAGGGTTCATATAGAAATGAATTGGGTGTATTGTTGGTATGTGTTTAAGTACGCACCTGAGACTTTTACACACTATATTTCTATTCATTCACCTCTTCAGCAGTAAAAGTAATAAAACTATTCTTTTATGGGTGTAACTACCTTTGTGTGTATTCATATGTGATGACACAGATGTATTCAGCCTTTATAGCTCTTGAAAGGAACTGCTGATGATGCCTTCTTCGCCTCCGGTGGTGATGCGTGATGTTGTTCAGAAATTTGGTAGTACTACTGTTTTGCATGGTCTTGATCTGACGGTTAATCCTGGTGAGATTGTTGCTCTTTTAGGGCCGAATGGTGCGGGGAAAAGTACTGCGGTTGATATTATTTTGGGTTTGACTAAACCGTATGCTGGGTCGGTTGAGGTTTTTGGGACGACTCCGCAGCATGCTGTTAAAGCAGGGCATGTTGCTGCCGTGCAGCAGGATGGTGGTTTGCTTCCTGATTTGACGGTTAAAGAGACCGTGCAATATATGGCGTCTTTGTATGGCAAGCTTAAGAATGTTTCTGCTGTTCTGGCTCAGGCCGGGCTTGAGGGTAATGCTAAGACGCTTGTGCAGAAATGTTCTGGTGGGCAGAAGCAGCGTCTTCGTTTTGCTATTGCGTTGTTGACTGATCCGGATTTTTTGATTCTTGATGAGCCCACGGCTGGTATGGATGTGCAGGGTCGCCGTGATTTTTGGGCGTCGGTGACTCAGTCGGGGGATCATCAGCGTGCTGTTTTTGTTTGCGACTCATTATTTGGCTGAGGTTGATGAGTTTGCTGATCGTGTGGTGGTCATTAATCAGGGGCATGTGGTAGCGGATGGGACTCCTGCTGAGATCAGGTCTTATGCGCGGGGTTCTACTTTGCGTGCGACGGTCAATGATGCGTGGTCGTCTGAGCAGGTTGAGGAGCGTCTTGCGGAGCTTCGTGCTCTTGATGGTGTGAGTGCAGTATCGTTGCACGGTATTCGCTTGGAAATCTCTGCTGCTGATGCCGATGTTGTTGCTTCGCATCTGCTTGCTGATGGGTTCGCTAAGAACCTGGAGATCACATCGTCTTCCTTAGATGATGCGTTTGTGTTATTGACCGAGACCGATTCTGAAGGAGAGCGCAAGAATGCCAAATAACACTAGTGCCCAGGCGGCGAGTCTTTCCTCAGGTGCGTCCTGTGTGGATTAATAGCACTGTTGTTCTGTTAGAGTTGCGCAGGAAAGTTCCGTAACTTTGCGGATCTTTTCTCCTGGCTATTTTGCTTCCTGTTATGTTTCTTCTTTATGATCGCCTACCCGCAGCGCGACAGCCTGGAAGGGGCGGTGAATACCGGGACCTACTATATGATCGGGATCAGCGCCTATGCTGCTATTGTCTCTAGTTCGGCTGCCGGTGCTGCTATTCCGATTGAGCGTGTCCAAGGGTGGTCGCGTGCCCTTGCGCTGACGCCGTTCCGGCCTTTAGGGTACGTTATTACGAAGGTGCTCTCGTCTATGTTGCTGGGGGCTATCGCTGTTGTGGTGATGATGGTTCTGGGGCTTGTGACGGGTATGCCTTTGGATGCGTGGCAGGCGGCGCAGTCGTCACTCATTATTATTGCTGGCAGTTCTGCTTTTGCTGCGTTTGGTATTTTTGTGGGCTATTTTATGTCTGCTGATAGTGCGCAAACGCTTATTAATCTTATTATCTCTGTGTTCTCTATGTTTGGTGGGTTGTTTCTTCCGCTGTCCTTTTTTCCTCAGGCGCTTCAGGATATTGCGCATTGGCTGCCGTCGTACGGGTTAGGTGTTTTGGCTCGTTTGCCTGTGGGGGTGGAATGGGATCCTTGGGCTTTGGTGAACCTGGTGGCGTGGCTGGTGATTTTTGTGGCGGGTGCAGCTTGGTGCTTGAGTAAGGATACGCACAGGGTCTAGTTCCTGCCCTCTCAATCGTGCGGGGGAACCCACCAACGACGGAAGTACGGTGGCAAAGCCGGTGCGCTAGCATGGGGGTGTTACTAAGGTGAAAAGCACTGTAGATAATTCACCTTAAAGTGCAGAGAGGTTCGAGCGCTCTCAACACCCGAACCTCTCCTGTGGGGTGATGTTACTTCAGGTTACGAACGATAACCTTAAGCGCATCAACAGTGTATGAAACAGCCTGAGCTGATCCATCGGTAAGGATGAGACTTACCAGGATTGCTTGGGCTGTTTCTATGAATTCATAGAAACGACATCCTTCCCACCCCTCTCCGCCCCGGGAGTCAACGCAGGGATATGTATCTACTATTGCGTACTGCGGACTCACCCTGCGAAGAGGGCAGTATTACCTTTACCCGACAAATATTTGGGTGATTCTCTAAAACCTGAGCTTTTCGTCAGTGTTGGCGAACCCAATACCGCTGCACCCGGTACTCTAAAGATATGTCCCTTTTTCGGAACCTTGTTGGTGCATCCGCCGCGGCAGCGACTCTCACGGCGGTTGCTCGGCGTGTTCGCAAGCACGCGCAGCGCATCGTTACGCCCCTCGGAATCTGGAGTACCCTGCCCGTCGCTCAAGAGCGGCACGTCGGTATTGTGTATAACCCCAGCAAGTTGAGCACCCACGCGGTAGTTAATATTCTGGAACGTACCGTGGTCGCCAACGGCTGGAAACCCGGCCCTCGCGAGTACCACCCGTATCGACGAACCCGGCACCCAGGCTGCTCGTGATCTGATTGACCGGGGCGTCGATACCCTGCTTGCGGTCGGCGGGGACGGAACCGTGCGCGCGGTCGCCGCCGCCATTCAAGAAGCCAGGAGCCGGGGCAAAGACGTCACGCTCGGTATTATTCCACTGGGGACAGGGCAACCTGCTGGCACGCAACCTGCGCCTGCCCATCACCGATATAGCCGCCTGCATTAACATTGCGCTCAACGGAACGCACCAGTTGGTCGATGCTATCGACATGAGCGCCGAATCGGCGGAAGGCGACGTTACCAACCATATGTTCTACGTGATGAGCGGTGCGGGGTTTGATGCGCTCGTCATGAACGACGCCAACGAAGACCTTAAAGCGCGTATCGGCTGGTTAGCCTATGTGCACAGCGGGCTGAACCATATCTTCGGGCACTCCCACAAGGTCAGAATACAGCTCGACGATGATGAACCTTTCGAAGCACGTGCGCGTTCGGTGCTCATCGCCAATTGCGGTCGGCTGCAGGGAGGACTGCAGCTGACCGATATTACCGAGGTTAATGACGGCAACCTCGAAGTGATCATCGTATCGCCGCGCACCATCCTGGAATGGGTCTTCTGACCGCAAAAGTGGTTCGCCGCGCCCTGCCCGGTTCATCGCGCACCTCTCTGCCGGTCATGCGCCATTATGTGGGGCATCGGGTCTCACTGGACATGCTTTCGGGCGCCCAGCCTATTGAAGTCGACGGCGATTTAGCACCCTCGGCGATCAGGCTGCAGGCGCGCATCGTGCCGAGCGCTCTCAGCGTGAATGTGCACCCGGATGCACTCACAGCCTAGAACCTCGACCTGCCCGAGCGCCTGTGTTTATGTGGCTTAACCTTCTTTGATGTGGTGTCTTCACCGGTTATCTCGCTTTAAACACCTTTTTAGTGCGAGAATGATATGAAAGTTTGTTTCAAGAAAGAAGAGAAGTTCATGCTTATCCTCGTTGTGAACGCGGGTTCCTCATCCCTCAAATACCAGGTGCGCGACACCTCTGCGCCTGAATCCGAGCAAATGATTACCTCAGGGCTTATCGAAAATATCGGCACTGACGTTCCCGACCACGAAGTCGCTCTGCACATGATGGCTGAGAAACTCGAAGGCGTTCTGCACGGCCGTCAGCTGCAGGCTATCGGTCACCGTGTGGTGCAGGGTGCCGAGAAGTTTACCCACCCCGTGCTGCTCAACGAGCAGGTTATCGACGAGATCGATGCGCTCTCACCGCTTGCGCCTCTGCACAACCCCGCGCACGTGAAGGGTATGCGTGCTGCCTTCCACACGTGGCCAGACCTGCCACAGGTTGCTGTGTTCGATACCGCATTCCACTCGACCATGCCCGAGCATGCCTGGCGCTACGCTATTCCTTATGACCTGGCTGATAAGTACAGTATTCGTCGCTACGGCTTCCACGGCACCAGCCATGAATACGTCTCTCATGTTGCCGCAGATATGCTCGGTATTGCCCGCGACGAGTTCAACGGTGTGGTGGCGCACTTGGGTAATGGCGCATCCGTGACTGCCGTGAAGGGCGGAAAGTCCGTGGATACGTCGATGGGCTACACTCCTCTGGCTGGTCTAGTGATGGGTACCCGTTCGGGCGATATTGACCCCTCTGCGCTGACCACGATTCTCACCCGCGACCCCGAGATCGACGCGGAACGCCTGGATACCATCCTTAACAAGGAGTCCGGTCTGCTGGCACTGGCGGGTTCCAACGATATGCGTAAGGTGGTGGAGTCTGCGCAGTCGGGCGATGAGCGTGCGCAGTTGGCGCTGGATATGACCGCATACCGCCTGATGAAGTACATCGGCGGCTACAACCTGGTGGTTGGCGGCGCGCAGGCGCTTATTTTCACTGCGGGTATTGGCGAGAATTCCGGCGACTTCCGCAAGCTGGTGCTGGACCGCCTGGCGCCGTTGGGTATTCGCTACAACGAGGAAGAGAATATGAAGCGTTCCCCCGAACCGCGCCTGATCTCGACCGAGGATTCGAGCATTGCCGTGTTCGTCATCCCCACCAACGAGGAGAAGGCGATCGCCGAGGGCTACCGAGGAGCTCGTCGCGTAGCACCGTAGTTTCCGTTTCTTCCCTTCGGGGATGCTAAAGGCTCTTGATCGCGAATAAAGAGGAATTTTCCGTGCTTTATTCGCGATCAAGAGCCTTTTTAGCATGGGAGGGAGGGCGTCCGGCGTCCCGGGCGCAAAAGGCTGGCACGAAGGTGCAGACGCGGCTTTGGGCGACAAAAACTCTAGGGGCAGGGCATCAAGAATAAGCGTAAGGCGAGGGAATGTTGAACTTTATATCTAAATAATATTTGACACATTATTTAGTCATTATTTAAATTACTTAACGGCATAAAATTTGCTATAGTTGTTTCGGTTCAGAATGCTTTGTGCAGATGAACTAATAGATACAAAGAATAGTGTGCATTCTCTATTCGTGGTTGTGTGGGGAAATGCTGGCATTCTTTGTATCAAAACTGGCACAGGTATATCACATCTATCACTCACTTAGATGACATATACAACGAGGTGCAGAAAATTGGGGTCGCAGGACTTTGGGCATGTATGTTCGCGGCCTCCGGTGTGAAAAACCCTCGCGGTATGTTCCTCCCATGAAACCTTGTACGTTTCATGAGTATAATTCCGCGAAATAACAGGGGTTTGAGCTTTCTGTAAGCCTTCAGGCTCTCTGAAGGTGCTCGTTGCACACGAAGGTATCTTATAGGGATTGGTGCCTTCTAAATCCGTGCTAGAACTGTACACATGTGTATAGGGTGTTTTATGTGTATAGTTTGGATGCCGTCATGATTTTTCATGGCGGCATCCTTTTTTCATTATGATAAAAATAGTGGAAAGGTAAATACTTGCCAAGTGCAGTAATATTTATATTTTCTTTGCCTGCGGTGTGTAAATTATTTATGTCGAAAATACCACCGATATTTTGTACAAGGAATGCAAAACAGGAATTCTAGGGTAGGGGAATCTAAGAGATATTTGCCAGGATTACTCGTGAGAAACACACTAGAGGATTCCGGGAGTAAAGATTTGCCGCGGGAGCGTGTTCCTCTGAACGTAACCTCCCCGCTTCGGAACGTTCTGTGATGCCTCGCGCTCAGAACAATCTCTCTCGACGGTTGCAAACCCACCACCAGACACACCCTGAACATAGTTCGCCGTGGATTCCAGGCTTGTCGTCTTTCTCCAACCGAAAAATTTCGAGATCCGCTCACACACATTATGCTGTGCGCTCATCATGGAAATATACGGCGAAACGCCCAAACGCACGGTGAATTACGGGGCGAGTCTCGCATCCTAAAGCTCCCGGGCGGTACGCGTGTATTCACCGCATTAAAGGGCATACGCGGTAGAGTTGAACTAGTACGTACTTAGAGAGATTTGGAGACCGCATGAGTCAGCATACGCCCGGTGCTGAACCTCCACTGCCGAATGACGTGAGCCAGGGGTGGCTGCCCGAGGATAAGCGGCAGACCCCGCAGAGCCCGCTTCCCCAACCGAAATTTTGGGGATACCAATCGTTAATACCCCATAAGATGCTCAACGCCCTGCGCCACCCCGGCGAGATTCCCTGGCTGGTGGCGGCCTATGCGGTAACCCTTGCCGTGTACTTGGGGCTGCTCATCTTCTTTATTGAGACAATCGTAAGCCGTGACCGGTATAACGAACTGGAATGGACGTCATCGTCTCGATACTCGACGATGAGCTACGCGGAGCGCGTCTTTAACGACTATGCGGAACAAGCGATTACGCTACTGATTCTGGCACCCCTGGTTATCCTGATCGCCCGTGCCCTCTTCTACGCACAGCAGCGCGTGCGCGGCATTCGTATTTCGCCGACGCAGTTTCCTGAGGCTTACGCCATGGTTGCCGAGGCCGCCTATGCGGCGGGTTTGCGCCGTGTTCCCGATGCCTATGTGGTGAGCGGTAATGGTGTGCTGAACGCCTTTGCCTCCGGGCATGGTTTCCGCCGGTTTATTGCCATCAACTCTGACCTCTTCGAGGTTGGCGGTCAGAGCCGTGACCCTCAGGCGCTTCGCTTTATTATTGGGCATGAGGTCGGGCATATCGCTGCCGGTCACGTGGGGTACTTCCGCCTTCTCTTCACGCAAACCTTCATGCGGATTCCCGTGGTGGGTCAGGCCCTTTCACGTGCACAGGAGTACACCGCCGATAACTTTGGGTACCGATACTGCCCCGAAGGCGGACCCGGCGCGATCAAGGTTCTTACGGCCGGTAAATACCTGAATCAGCAGGTGAATTTCGACGAGTTCGCCGACCGTGCCGTGAACGACCAGGGCTTCGCGATTTGGCTTATCAACCTTATCTCAACCCACCCAGTACTGACCTGGCGCGCCCATGCGCTGCGCAACCGACACGAGCCGGGGCGTCTGTTCTGGCGGCCGCAGTTTAATCCGCCGAGTGCGCCTCCTTCCCTGATACCTTCGCAAGAACCGCCAGCCCAGTGGCCTGACCCGATTCAGGCAACCGGGTTCATGGACGAGCAGAAGCCGGCGTGGGAGGACTACAACCTTAACACCGTTAAGACATATCCGGCCCCGCAGGATGCCCCCAAGATTCAGGGAACGCTCTTCGCCGGATGGGAGGATGCGCAGGCTCGCGCAGCCCGTGCCGCCTACGCCGCCCGCTGGGAACAGTATGCCGCCAGCCAGGGCATGCCAGGATATGCGCCGGGGTACGGTTATCCGATGCAGCCAGCGCCTGGCCAGCCGGGATATGGGCAGCCGATGCCGAACCAGCAGGCACCGTGGCAGTCCGGTTCAGGGCAATTTGACGCTGACCAGCCCGCGCCTGATCAAGCGAATCAGGGACAGCCTCAACCCCCGCAGCCTGAGCAGACGCCCGAGCCTCCCGAGGACGCCACGAAGCCTGGCGTGACGCTGAATCATCCGATAAAGCCCGCTGATGACCAGCAGCCCGAGCAAAAACGGTCTGAACAGCAGGATCAGCAGGGGAATAACACCTCTGACTAGCCTCTGACTCTCACCTGCGAGAAGCGGATTTTTCACCGAAAAGGTTGGATTTTCTCACCTTATCGGTAAAAATCCGCTTCTCGCGTTTTAATTAAGAACGTGCTCTCCAAACTCACGAAAAAACGACCCGACGCGCTGATTGTCATGCTCATCTGTGCGGTCATTCTTGCGATCCTCATCCCCGCGCGTGGTACCTTCGCCGACTGGTTCAGCACCGGCACCAAGTTCGCGGTTGCGCTTCTGTTCTACCTCTACGGTGCGCGCCTTTCCACATCCGAAGCGATCGCGGGGCTTAAACACTGGCGGCTGCACGCCCTCATCCTGACCTGTACTTTCGTGATTTTTCCGCTCTTTGGGATGGCGCTTTTCCCCCTAAGGTTTGTGCTCGGCGACGGGCTGTACCTGGGGATTCTTTTCCTCACGCTCGTGCCCTCTACCGTGCAGGCGTCCATCGCGTTTACTTCTATAGCGGGCGGTAACGTGGCGGGCGCTATTGTGAGCGCATCGCTGTCAAGCATTGTGGGGGTGGTGGCTACCCCGCTGCTGGCAATGCTCCTGATGCACAGCGACCACATCGAAATTTCGGGCAGCGTCTTTCTCGACATCGCGATTCAGCTGTTTTTACCGTTCGTGCTGGGGCAGCTCACGCGCCGCTGGGTGGGTGAGTTTGCGAAGAAACCCACCACAAAATGGCTTGATAAGTTCTCGGTCATGATGATTGTGTACTCGGCGTTTTCGGCCTCCGTAGTGCAGGGGATTTGGACTCGCGTTGCCTGGTGGCAGATCGTACTGCTGATCGTGGTGACAATTCTGATGGTGGCCCTGATGCTATGGCTGACCGACTGGCTGGCGACGCGGCTGAAGTTCAACAGGGCGGACCGCATCACAATTCAGTTCTGCGGGTCGAAAAAGTCGCTGGCGGCGGGTCTTCCCATGGCGATCATTATTTTCGGGTCGGGTTCGCTTGGGCTGCTGATGCTGCCGCTCATGGTATTCCACCAGGTGCAGCTCATGATGTGCACGTGGCTCTCCGCCCGCTACGCCGCCTTGGATGTGGTCGGTCGGGCGCGTGCGGAACAAATGTGATCCTTAGCCGCGGAGTTCCGGGAGCAGTTTTTTCATTCGGGAGCACTTTAACTGCTCCCGAATGAAAAAACTGCTCCCGCTTTGAGGGGTGACACTACTCATCCGACATATGGGCCGGTAATTCGAGAAGCTGCGCGCCCTGATTCGTGAGAGACCAATGCAGAACGCGACGTACCTTGCTGGGGGCACCGCGTGTAGAAATGCCGATGATCCGCCATTTTGTGGGGCACAAGGTTGAGCTTGAGATGCTGGACGAGCCTCAGCCTGTGGAGGTTGACGGCGACCCGGCCCCGTCCGCGTCGCATATATGCGCGCATATTATTCCTGCCGCTATTCACGTTAATATTCACCCGGATGCGCACCGACTGACATAGCTTACTCAGGGGTAGGGCTTGTGGCCCGATATGCGGTTAGTCTGGGTAATTTATGACGGCAGCAGTGCCGGCGGTTTACACGATAGCTCCTAGAAATATATGGGCGGAGGTCAAAAAATCTCTGTATACGCCTGCCTTGCCATGAGAAAACCGATAATTGCAGCTATCCAGAGTATGGCTCCATCGGCGTTACGGGTTGCTAAGCTAACAAAATGGTCAAGCTTAGGTGTGATCCATGATGAAGCAAGACGGCGTATTACCAAGAGAGTAACAGCAGGGATGAACATTATGAGGCAATAACCCATCAGCACTATGAGCTTAGTGATAATAGTGGAATCCCAGGTGTTAAGCATGCTGATGGCGGCAAGGTAAGGGAGCATAGTTGCAGCTTCGAGAACCCCAGCGAGAAGCGCGATAAAGATTGCTGCGCGCGGATTGGTGACTTTTTCGAGACGGGTGCGCCATTTTATTTCGCTGGCGCGGCTGTCAGGGCTGGGTGAGAGGACACCGTATGCGAAGAGGATAGCCCCCAGAATCAGCTGAATCCAGTAGCGTCCTTGGGACGAAAAGATAGGATGGTTCCAAGTGATAGCTTCTACACCAAGTAGAAGAAGGGTGCCGAGTGCCGTGTAGAACAGCCCTAACGTGAAGCAATAAAGGGCTAGTGTGCGTACCTGAAATCGTGGTTGCGCCAGAAAAATAAGCGGTATAACTAGTGTTCCTGTGCTAAGGGAATCAAGAAGAGCCAAACTGAGAAGTGTCATGAAGAACAAGAGCAACCTCCTAAGAGCGAAGTGATGGTTTTAGTACGACTGTGTTATTAAAATTAGCATACAGTTTAGACGGAAGACGTAAGATAGACATGTGCCGAAAAATGTTGATCATCAGCAGCGTCGAGATGACATTGCGCAAGCTACCTTTGAACTCATTGCTCGTGATGGTCTGATGAACGCCAGTGTTCGAGCTGTCGCCGACTATTCTGGGTATTCAGCTGGATCAATCCGACACTATTTCCCTGTGCATGATGAGCTTCTGCGTTACGTCTCAAGCTACCTGACGCGACAAATCGGAAATCGTGTTTCAGCTATTGCACAAGATAAAAAACTTACGGTACGGCAGCGTGTGGAGCAAGCCTGCGAACAGCTTCTTCCGCTTGATGCTATGCGTAAACGGGAGATCGTTGCCTATGCGGAGTTAGGCCGTCTTGAACGTGCTCGACCAACAGGTCGCCTAGAGGAAGGTCAAGGAATCGCTAAGATCTGTGAGGCTTCGCTCGATGCTTTGGACGTGCATCGCGTCCTTGATAAAGTACGCCGTGCACAACTGGCACGTCGGTTACATTGGGTGCTTGACGGATTGGCTGCGCAAGAAATTATCTATCCTAGTTACATAAACCCTGCGGATATTCAGGAAGAATTGCGCCAAACTCTTGACGATATCGAGCGTGAGATTGCTGATTTAATACCACAAAAATAATTTGGAAGTCTAACAGGGGAGCACACGCAGAAGAGCGTCAATGTCACGTTCGCGTTGTAGGATGCGTTGCTGGGCATCAACGATGTCAGTGGTAGCAACGTAGAAGAGCTCTGATGATCGCCCACCATAAAGTCCGCAGTGTAAGTGGAGTAGCCTTCGAGGCGTCGGGCGAGTTCAGCGCTCGCGGCAGCTTGTCCGCGTTCACGAAATGCTCTTGAGAGTGCGATACTTTGCAGGTTGTGATGCGCCAGCCGAGGCCATCGAGTGTCCCTAAATGGAAAAAATAGCGGATTTTTCCATTTACAGGCCTTTGCGCAGGGGCATATTGGAAGAAACAGCCGTTTTTTCCAATATGCTGTGTAAAGAGTGCTCTCCGCTCCAGCTTCGGAAGGGCGGTGCGCGGCTCGTCAGATCCGAGTCATTTACCGGCGAAACTTTCACCGTTGCCTGGCAGGGCGCACACGGTAAGCTGGAGTACATGAAGATTGCTACCTGGAACGTGAACTCCATTCGCGCCCGCGCCGACCGCATCGAGGACTGGCTCGATAAAACCGAGGTCGATGTGCTCGCCCTGCAGGAAACCAAAACTAAGGACGAAACCTTCCCCTTCGAGCTCTTTGAATTCCTGGGGTACGAGGTGGCGCATTACGGGCTGAACCAGTGGAATGGGGTAGCAATCGCATCCCGCGTGGGGCTCGACAACGTCGAACGAACCTTCCCGAACCAACCCGCCTTCGGAAAACCCGGAGACCCCGCCGAAATTGAGGCACGGGCCATCGGCGCCACCTGCAACGGCGTGCGTATCTGGAGCCTATACGTGCCGAACGGGCGCGGACTCACCGACCCACACATGGCATACAAAATGGAGTGGATGCGCCAGCTGCGCACCAACGTCAACGGCTGGCTGCACGCCGACCCCGCCGCACAGTTCGCGCTCGTCGGCGACTGGAATGTGGCACCCGAAGATACCGACGTGTGGGATATCGACTTTTTCCGGGAGAACGACCTCACACATGTGTCAGCCCCCGAACGCGAGGCGTTCTATGCCCTGCTCAATGATGAAGGGCTCGTCGATCCGGTGCGCCCTTACACTCAGGGCGAGTACACCTACTGGGACTACCAGGCCGGGCGGTTCTCGAAGAATGAGGGGATGCGCATCGACTTTCAGCTGTGCTCCCCGGCGCTCGCCGCCCGTGTGGAAAACGCCTGGATCGATAGGGAAGAGCGCGAGGGGGACGGCGCGAGCGACCATACCCCCGTGGTAATTGAGCTGGCTGACTAGCAGCTCAGTGTGTGATGTGAGGAGATAGCATGAGCCGGAATCTTACCCCTGAACTGGTGGCGACGGGCAGCGCAGAAACCCGAATCGGTCAGCTTCGCTGGCGTGAATACGGTGGTCCCCGTGAAGCCGCAGGCGAGAGGACCCTGTTGTTTGTGCACGGGCTGCTGACAAATTCGGATGTCTGGGGCGAAGTGATACAGAATCTCTCACAAGATTTTCGGTGTATAACCCTCGATATTCCCTTGGGGAGTCACACTATTCCCGCCCGAGAAGATGCAGCCCTCAATGTTGCCGAGCTGGCGCAGGCCGTGAACGAAGCGGCAGAACAGCTATGCCCACACGGGTTTACCCTCATTGGCAGCGATACCGGCGGAGTGGTTTCTCAGCTGGCGGCGGTGCAGGAACCCGCAGGACTCAAGCGCCTAGTGCTGCTCTCATGCGATACCGAGAAGAACTTCTTGCCCCTGCCGTTACGCTACCTACAGTATGTGGCGTACATTCCGGGAACCATGCAGGCGCTCCGAGCCGCTCTGCATCTGGGGTGGGTGCGTCGCCTGCCGATTGCCTTCGGGTGGCTAGTGAAACGTGAGCTTGACGCCGCCGAGTGGAACAGCATTATTACACCATTGAAAGATGCCGGAGTCCGCCGCGATTTGGTGAAAGTGCTGAAGGGTATTTCTACGAAATATACGGTGCAGTCCGCGCGGGATTTGGAACGGTTTGAGCACCCGACCCTGTTTATGGGCCGATACCACGAAGCTGTTCCCGATCGAGAATGCTCGCCGCCTGGCCGCCCGCATGCCGGATGCGCACGTGGTTCCCGTGCCGGAAAGCTACGCATTCAGCCAGCTGGATCAGCCCGAATTTGTGGCGAACGCCCTGCGGAAAGAGCTGGCCGGGTAACCCGTCTCTCCCCCGATTCTGCACCGAAACTGTTTGACGGGCGAACCGTATGCTCCTGTGAGGCCGTGACGAAGAGGCCGACATGCATCGACCGCTCCTTGCTATGGTGAAGTTACTGTTAGTGAGGGAGTGGTACATGAATCAGCTCGATAGGAACCAAGCATTCAGGTATAGAACTATTTTTGTGGTACTTGGGGTACTACTCAGTATTTTTCTCGTGATCGTCTTGTTGGTTGCCCTGGCTTCAGATAATCCTTGGTGGAAAAGCTTTCGAGAAACTATTCGTGACAGTGCTGGTTTTCTGACTCTTATAGGCGCATTGGTAACTGCTGGTATTTTAGTCTGGACTAACCGTGCCCGAATGCGTGAAGCAGCGAGTGCGGATTTTCGAGACCAGATGCAGTGGGCGGCAGAACATGTTGGTAATGCAGAAAGACCGTATGAGCAACTTTTTGCGATGTTGCTTATTAACCGATATGGAGAGCAGCCGCCTAAATGGCTTCCTTCAGTCGATCGGGGTATAGCCACTGACCTGCAAGAGGCGGTTCAGAAGACCCTAGAGGTTCCGGAAGACAGCATTGTAATCCCAGCACGTGCATACAACGATACTTCACCAAATACACCTGCATCAGATGGAGTGCATGAATCAGATCAAGAGTATAATAGCTAGTACACCCTTATGCTAGGTAGCATATTACTGGGCAGTGGATGTAAGGAGTTACTTATGACAGCCATAAGTATTCGTAAAGCGGCTGACGGCGGGAACGTCATACGTCCTGTCGAAAACCAAGACGAGATTCTTCGTGGTTATATCGCACAAAATTATCGAGATATTGAACGTCAGGTGAAGGAACGCGAACGTCTTAAAGCTGAGCCCAAGAAGGGTCTCTGGAATAGTTTGCTTGGGCGTTTAGGTCTGCGCTCTTCTTCATAAACTGAAAGTACTGAGGGAGAAATTGACGACCGTTTTTTATCGTGGTGAGCGCCGCGACGTTAAGTCGTTTACTCCCGAGGAGCACCAGGATTACCTGGATAAGAAGCAGCACACGATTAATGAAGCCAAAGAAGCCATTGCAGGTATGAAGGCTCGTATTGCCGAGTTAGAGCGCATTCAGGCGATGAACCCAATACGCCGCTGGTTCTACAAAACCTTCCATATCTAACAGGTTTTTTAGCAGAATACCCGCACGGGCCGCCAACGATGGCGCGTTTCGTGCGGGTATTTTTATGCGCATAGATTCAGACAGCAGCCTCGCATCTTGGTTCGCTAAATCGTAGCCTGAATCCCCATACTTCAGCTAAGGTTCGCCGGGTACGTGTGATTAAAAACGTATAGCCTCAGTTGAAAAGTTCGACTAGACGAACTATTGTTAAATTATCCTGTTTCGCACCGGTTTATCGAGGATGATCGACACCTAGGTACGAAGCCTCAATGAGTCGGAGGCGATTCCTACAGGTCAGCAGGGTAATGCATCCGCAGCATAAGAAAGCGAAATCATGACAACCGTATTCACTGCGCACCGTCACGGTGCGAACGCTAACACTGTAAGTACCGCACATCCGCGCCGTTTTCTCATGCTGGGGATAGCCTTGGCCAGTATCCTTGTGCTTCTGCTCAGCGCCTGCACTTCGGCGGGGAAGCAAGACGAAAAGAAGACTGTGCTCACCACCTTCACCGTGCTGGCGGACATCGCTAAAAACGTTGCGGGTGATCACCTGAATGTCGAATCGCTGACCAAGCCCGGCACCGAGATTCACGAGTATGAACCTACTCCCAGCGATATTAAGAAGGCGCATGATGCTGATTTGGTGCTCGACAACGGGCTGAACCTGGAAAGCTGGTTTACCAAGTTCGTGCAGGATTCTAACGCCCCGCACGCCACCGTGAGCGAGGGGGTGCAGCCGATCAATATTGCCGAGGATGCTTATGCCGGCAAACCCAACCCGCATTCGTGGATGAGCCCCAAGAACGTGCAGATTTACGTGGATAATATGGTGCGCGAATTCAGTAAGCTTGACCCCGCCCATGCCGATGATTACCGCACCAATGGGGAAAACTATAAGAAACAGCTGCAGCAGGTTCAGGATGAGCTGGTGCGCGATGTTAGCGTTCTGCCCGAGAATCAGCGGGCGCTCGTAACCTGCGAAGGTGCTTTCTCATACTTGGCGGCGGATGCCGGTCTCAAGGAAAAATACATTTGGGCGGTGAACTCTGAACAGCAGGCAACCCCCTCGCAGCTAAGCTCGACCATTGATTTTGTGCGCGAGAACCAGGTGCCCGCCGTATTCTGTGAGTCTACCGTTTCGGATGACCCCATGCGCCAGGTCGTGGATGCGACCGGTGCCAAATTCGGCGGCGTGCTTTATGTCGATTCCCTCTCTGAGGCGAATGGTCCGGTTCCTACCTATCTTGATATGATTCGTCACGATGCGCGCACCATTGTTGCGGGGCTGACGGGCAAGCAATCTTAGCCGGTCGGCGGGAGAGTAGGCCGCCGCATACTGCGCCCCCCCGCCGGTTCGTGGTGAGGGGCGCATCCCACCGTCACGGATGACGAGCGGGACTCAAAAGAAGTACGCGAACGAAATTTTGTCGGATACAAAACCTATGGAAACACTGTTGAGAGTCGAAAATTTGGGCGTCCATTATGGAACCGTGCGCGCCCTGTACGAGACTACTTTCGAGCTTGGTACCGGGAGTATATGCGGACTGATCGGCATGAACGGTTCGGGAAAATCGACCCTCTTCAAAGCCATTATGGGTGTTATTCCCGCGCATACCGGAACCGTGGAGATCGCGGGCAAAGAACCATACCTTGCGCGTAAAAACGGCATTGTCAGCTATGTGCCGCAGAGCGAAGAAATAGACTGGAGCTTTCCCGTCTCGGTGCGTGAGGTCGTGGCGATGGGGCGGTACCGCGGGCTGGGCATCACCCGTCGGCTGCGTGCCACCGATAAGCAGGCGGTCGAGCACGCCCTAGAGCGCGTGGAGCTGACCGAGCTTGCTCATCGTCAAATCGGGGCACTCTCGGGCGGGCAGCGCAAGCGGGCATTCGTGGCGCGGGCGATAGCGCAGGGCGCGCGGCTTCTATTACTTGATGAGCCTTTCGCAGGAGTGGATAAAAGGTCAGAATCCATGCTCATTCAGGTGTTGAAGCAGATGCGCAGCGAGGGTGCCACCGTGCTGGTTTCAACCCATGATTTGGCGTCTCTACGAGCCTTTGCCGACGATGCTCTGCTGCTGCGTCAAACGATTTGATGCACGACACCCCGCAGGCGGTGTTAGCCCCCGAAAATTTGGTGCAGGCGTTTGGTATGCAGGTTCAGGCGGGCGCCGATAGCGGCGCATCCGACGAGCAGACCCGGCGTGAGAAGGGAGAATAGCATGAGCATTCTGGATTACCTGGTGGAACCGTTCACCCTTCCCTTCATGACGCGCGCCATGGTCGTTACCGTGATTGCCGCCGTGGTCTGTGCGCTGCTTTCCTGCTGGCTCGTGATGCTCGGCTGGTCGCTCATGGGCGATGCGATCTCGCACGCGGTACTGCCCGGCGTGGTGCTCGCCTATATTGCGGGCATCCCCTTTGCCGTGGGGGCGGTGATTGCCGCGCTCGTTGCCGTCACCCTGATCGGCGCGGTACAGCGCAGCGGGCGCGTGCGTGAGGACGCCGCTATCGGTATTGTCTTCACAACTCTTTTTGCGCTCGGCCTTGTACTGGTTTCGGTGACACCCTCAAGCACCGACCTGAACCATATTCTTTTCGGGAACGTGCTGGGCGTATCCTGGCCGGATGTCTGGCAGGTAGCTATTCTCGCCGTCATCGTGGCGGGTGTCCTGCTGATTAAACGCCGCGATTTTATTCTGTACGCCTTCGACCGCGGGTTCGCGCACGCTATCGGGCTGCGCCCCAGGGTTCTTGGCGCGCTGCTTCTGGTGATGCTGGCGCTCACGAGCGTGGTGGCGCTGCAGATCGTAGGAGTCGTGCTCGTAGTCGCCATGCTTGTGATTCCCGGATCGACCGCACGTCTGCTCACCGACCGTTTCACGCCAATGCTCGCGGTCTCGGTCGGGGTGTCGGTGCTGGGTACGCTCGTGGGGCTTTATAGCAGCTACCATCTGGATATTTCCCCCGGCGGTGCCGTGGTCGTTACCCAGGGCATCATTTTCTTGACCGCGTATATATTCGCACCGCGCTACGGAATTCTGGGGCGGATACGCGCGGCACGCCGCCCAGCAGAGCAGGCAGAAGCTAGGTTTGCGGCAGATTCGCGCGGGATCATGAGTTCACCCGGCGGTCAAGGCTCTCCCGGGCGCAAGCCGCCGCCCGCGATGTGCCTAAGGCATCCGACCCCCAAGCCCCAAGGCAAAATTACCGAGGCAAAGCTATGACGAGCGAGAGACGAAAAGCCCAGCCGCTGCGGCGGTTCCTAAGGGTATAGCGCTCGAATTCGGGTTTTGAGCGGCAGGCGCATCGGAATGATTGGCGTGCGCGAGAACCCGTACGTTAACCGCCTCCGAAAAGGGGGCGCCCTCTTCAAGAAGTAAACGCGCCCCGGGAACAAAACCGTGATCCTGCAGATAGCGCAGCAGCTTCGGGTCGGAATCGGTGATCCGCTCCAAAATTACGCGCTCGCCGGGCTCGCACTGGGTAAGCGGAACGGTGTGTGGGAATGAGATACGCCCGGACGCATCCGGGATAGGGTCGCCGTGCGGATCACGCGTAGGGTGGTCCAGAATCGCGTCGATACGCTCAATCATGAAATCAGATACCGCATGTTCGAGCACCTCGGCTTCGTCATGCACACGGTCCCAGGTGTAGCCCAGAGTTTCCACCAGGAAAGTTTCGATCAGGCGGTGGCGGCGGATCATGGCGACCGCATAGGTGCGCCCCAGCGGGGGTGAGTTCGATGGCGCCGTAGCGCTGATGATCGATCAGATCGGCCGCCGCAAGTCGTTTGAGCCCGTCTGAGACCGAGGAAACCCGCAGCCCCATGCGTTCGGCTAGGGCGGATGCGGTCGCAGGAGCTTCCGTCCACTCTTCAAGTGACCAGATGGCTTTGAGGTAGTTCTGGGTGCTCACAGATAGTTCTGACAAGGGCATAAGGATAAGTTTACCGAAGTTCGGGTTCGGGTGTGCCTTTTCTGACTGCGAGCAGATAGTATTTCGACGAAAAGATAACGAATTGCTATCTGCTCGCGCGTGGGTAGTCTCGGTTAGGATGGGGTCATGAGCGTTCTTCTGTACGACCCCGACTGCGGTTTCTGCACCGCGAGCGCGAATCTGCTGCGTCGCCTCGAACCGAGGGCGCGTATTTTGCCTGGAACGCCCGAAAATCTTGTGCAGTACCGCGTGGATGCGCGCCGTTTCGCCCACGCTCTGCCGTTCATCAACGATGCTGGGCAGATCATCTACGGTTCGGATGCGATCGCCCTGACCCTGCGCACGTGCCCGGATGCGACGCTGCGCGGCAAGTGCCTGCGTGCCGCCGGGGTTCTCCTGCTGAACCCGCCGATGCGGCCCGTCGCGCACAGGTCGTACCGGTTTGTGGTGGGACACCGGGCGGAGATTTCTCGCCTTACCTCTCGCTTGGAGCGTACCTCTTCGTGCGCGGTAAAACCGGCCTAAACGCGAATATTTCGCGGAGTATCCCCGTAATAAGCATTTGAGAAGTACTTTTATATGGCGGGAGGCGATGGCGCATCCAGCCGGTTGAGCAGGTCGAGTACCGCTGGGCGTGCCGCCTGTTCTTCGTGCCAGAGCGAGCGCATGAGCGTGCGGCTGACTGCTTGGGTGGTAATGCCGAGCGCTTGTGCAACTGCCCGCTGCTGCCCGCGGACCCCGGGAACCAGTAGATCGACCACGCGCCATTCGGCCTCGGTACGGTCGGAACATACCCGATACAGCAGGCGTGTGAGTCCTGAAGCCATGTCTGCGACCGCGCGATTGTGTGCCGATACCGCAATACCGCGGGCGGGGGCGCCGGTGCGTGCCGCCTCCACGGCGAGCCGTGAGAATTCGAGGGCGTCGCCGGTGCAGTCGTTCGTGCTGACCGTTCCCAGTGCCCCGGCAAATCGGGGAATGCGCAGCTCGCCAACTCCGATGCCAACCCAGAATCCCTGCTCGCGCGAAGCATACAGGGCCGCCTGCAGGGTGTCTGCGGAGCTCTCGAAAGCACCCTGAATTTCGTCCGGATAGGTTTGTGCGAATTCAACTCGGGGGTTGAGCTTGGAGAGCTTGTCGAGGAGCGCAGGCAATGAAACCTGTGGGGAACGTTGAATGAAGGTTAACACGAACACCCCTCCATTATGCCTGAGCGCCTCGGGTTTTGATAGGGTTTCGCGGTACGGGTTGGCAGGGGCAAGCACACCCGGGCGATGCTGTTTCTCACAATCGTGCCGGGTTTGGTGCCGATGAGTGTGCGCGCCGCATAGAACTGTCTAATATGCCTTGTCGGCACTCGAATGTGGGCGAGCCCCAGGGGGTGGCGGAGCGTACCAAACCCAGGTATCCGCCCAACGCCAAGAGTTCGGGGATGCTCTGCGGTACGAACCGGTGCAGGCTGTCGGATGCGACCAGTACGGAACACCACTGCCCGCGTGAGAGCGCCACGTTCAGGCGGTTAGGGGAGAGCAGAAACTCTGCGCCTCGCCCCGATGCCCCGGCATTTGAGGAGGCCATTGACACAATCGTCACCGGTGCCTGCTGACCCTGAAACTTATCAACGGTTCCCACGCGCACGCCGTGACCGTCCGCATCCAGAAGCCCGGCGCGGCGCAGATGCTCCGCAATGGTATCGACCTGCGCGTTATAGGCGGCGACCACCACAATATCTTCGCCGGTGAGCTCGCGTGCGGGCTGATTCGCCCCGGCAGTCCATAACGCACCCACGAACTCGCACGCTAGGCGCGCGACGGCTGCCGCCTCTACTTCGGAACGTACGGTGCAGTGCTCGTGGTGAACGCCGTACATATACAGCCCGGGTTCGGCGGGTAGAACGGATTCTTCCCGTGCAGGAACCTTGAGGATGCGCTCGCTCGCCGCCGCTGCCGAGTGCAGCTTCCCGCCGTAGGATAGTGTGGAAACCGGTGCGCACAGCTGCGGGTGCATACGCCAGGTGACTTGCAGAAAATAACCGAATGTAGCGGGAAGTACCGACTGCCCGCCGGACAGCCAACCCAGCGCCGAGGTATCCAGCGGGTACGGATGCTCACCCACCGCCACCTGCGGCAGCTGCTGGGGATCACCCAGCAGAAGTAGGTTCCGTGCGGCCCTTCCAACCGCCAGGGTGTTGGCGAGCGAGAACTGCCCGGCTTCGTCAATAACGAGCAGGTCGAGCGAGTCTCAGGAATACGGTTCGGGTTCGCAAAATCCCAGGCGGTCCCGCCAAAAAGAACGCCGAGAGAAGTTCCGGTGCCGGATTTTTCGCTGCTAAGCCCACTGGATTTGTCTAATAAAGCGGTCAGATCTTTATCGCTGACCTCAACCCAGGGGTAATCGGGGAGCTGAGATTTGCCCTTGGCGCGCATCACCCGGTCTGCGGGAAACAGGTTACGTTCCAGGCACGCGGTCAGCATATTCTCTACGACGGCGTGAGACTGCGCCACCACGCCCACTTTTGCGCCCGCCGCAACCAACCTGGCGATCACCTGCGATCCCAAGAAAGTCTTACCAGACCCGGGCGGACCTTGAACCGCCACATAGGAACGGTCAAGGTCACGAACCGCCGCGAGTACCGCCTCAACAGTGGGTAGCTCGGCGTGAGAAAACTCGGTCTCTTGAGGCAGGCTCTCGCGGGTTTTGAGTCGCGGCGGACGGCGTTCGATAAGGTCAAGTGTCCCGGTCGCGGCAACGTTGGGGAACGAGCCTTCAGCCTCGACCGCTACGCGCACAAGCGCCGCCTCTAGCTGCTTCGTTGTCACGGGTGCGCCCGGGGTGAGCCCCAGCGGGAAAGCCGCATGTTCTTCATCGTTCACGCGGATGCGCTCGGCAACTACCATCACAACACGCTGCCCGCCACCTGTCGCCAAAGTAGCGTCCTCTGGGGGTTCGCCCGGTTCCTCATACGGTTCGAGAGACATAATTTTTGCCCCGAAAAACCCGAGTCTATGCAGTGTATCTGGTACGCGGGCCTGCGGGTTGGTCGCGCGAAACGCCTCCACCTGGGAATCGATGCTCTCATATGCCTTCGCGGGCGCATCGTCGGCACTATAAAGCAGATAATGCCCGGTATCGTCGGCCTTGAGAGTGTGCGAATCCGCCAGGGTGGCGACCGCACGCAGAGTACGCATTTTCGCCCCGCGCACGCGCTCCCAATCGGTTGCGGTCTCAACACTTTCGAAAATCACGCAATTGCGCGTATTCGCCCAATTCTCGTAGGGTTCGTGCAGGCGGCGCAGATGATCCCGCCAAAATGGTGCCTTTTCGCGGCGATAGAAATCGACTCCGGAGAGGAGCATCGCCAACCGGGTATTTTCAGCAGATAGCCCCCGATTTTTCTGATTCTGCTTTTCGAGCTCGGCAAGGCGTTCCCGCAGGCGCTCAAGCTGAGCGTATTCTTCATCATCGTCGGCAGGGGCGGCAGGACGCACCCGGTACGGATGCTGTGCCTTCGTGGGAATGGCCTCAAACGCCGATTCTGCTGCGGAATCACCGGAATCCTCCCAGGACTCTTCGTCTGAATCATCGCTGCTATGAGGGACGAGCTCTGGTTCGTCAAGCGTTTCGGATGTGCCAGCTTCGGCCTCCACACGTGCCGCGCACGCTGGGCAGTCACCGCAGCTCAGCAGATCGGGAATATCGGTGAGTGCCATACCCGCCCGCCATGATGCGCGCAAAAATTCGTAGCGTTCCGTGAGGGTTTCCAGCACCGGGATTAGCCGCGCGAGCGGGTAGCGTTCCTTGCCCTGAGCGGTGTGTATTTCCACCTCGGCGTCCGCCGTATTCCTCATGTCTGCAACGCATGAAGCCTGTGCCGCCTCCAGGAGTGCCACGACTTCTGGGTTTATCTGGGGCGCGCCGCTATCACTACGCACGACATGAGAGGGACCGCTCGCGGTGGTGTCGTGTTCGTTCTCCCGGGTGCCTGCCGTATGCCGCGAAAAATCGGCGTAGAGCGCCGTCTCGCAGTGGTGAACACGCAAAAGCTCCGTAACGGCGACTCTCGGCAGATCGTCGGGCACGGATGTGGCAGAGGGTGAAGACACGAAACTATCCTTCGGAACGGGGTGAGTGAATATGCGCGGATAACCGCAAAAGTGCTTGTGATGCGTGGCTGCTGTATGCCCTCGGATATACTCGGCAGTCAGATAAATATACAATACTTTGCATATTCGTGCTCTACTGCGAGCTGGGAACCTCGGCTGGATTTTGACCCACTGCCTGGGAGGGCGCATCCTCCTGCGGCGCGCTGCCACCGGCGGGCGAAGCGGAAGACGAACCATCCGGGGCCTGCGAGGCATTCGGGGCGGAACCCGAACCTGTAGCATCGGGAGCCGAGGATGAGCCCGGTACCTGTGAGCCCGAAGGTGCGGGCGTTCCCGTGGGGTTCGCGGGCGGTTCGGTACGTGCCGCCACGATCGCCGCGGCGCTATCGACCGTATCCTTCGCGCCGGGCAGAGCTTCCGCACCGCCGACATCGTTGAGCAGGCTCACGAAAATCAGGCGTGTGCCGTCTGGACGGGTCGCATACCCCGATAACGAAATGGCTGTGAACAGCGTGCCGGTCTTTGCTGCCACATGCCCGCGCGCATACTTATTCGCTTCTCCGCTAAAACGATCCTTGAGCGTACCCGAAACACCCGCAACCGGGAATCTGCGCTCAAGCTCGTCATGCTTCGGATGCGCCGCCAACGCCCCCAAGGTCTGCGCCAGGGTGCGTGCCGTCACCCGGTTCTGCAGGGACATACCGCTCACATCCGCCTGCACCAACCCGGTAACCGAAATCTTCGCCTCCTGCAGTTTCTCGCGCACAAGTTTCTGCGCCTCGGATGCGCTGCCCTCACGCCCCGCAGCGATCGCCATATTGCGCCCCAGCACCTCGGCGAGCACATTATCGGACTCTAACATCATCACAAAGGCCTGATCGAGCGCGGATGCCGACTGAACCTGAGCGATCTGCTCGGCATCGGCCTCACGGGGGCGGCGGTCGGCAACCGTAAATACGTACCCTGCTTTGACCTCTGCATGCTCTTCACTCGCCTTATTGAGCACCTTCACGAACGCTTCTAGGCGGCGATTCCGGCGTCTTGCGGGCGCGCCGGTTTGTCGGGGGTGGACTGCCCGGGCACGGTGTGTGAGGCCAGCGCGATCGGGTTAATCGGGGTGATCTGCCCGGATTCGAGGTCGCCGGGCTCCCAGCCGGGGTTTGTCGCGGAACCCGTGTAAATCGTGGTGTCGAGGTAGACGGGGAAGGTGCCGTGCGTGACCTTGCGTTCGTTCATCTGCTGTACGGTATCCGCAGCGAGCGTGCTCAGCCCGGCGCGCATCGTCGGTGAACCCGCGGTGGCCGGTTCCGTGGCTCCTTCCACGAGCAGAGTGTCGCCGCCTGCCACCAGAAACAGCCCATTTTTACCCTGCACCACCGAGGTTGTGAAAGTGCGTTCCGGGGCGGTCTGCGCGAGCGCAAAATAGGTCAGAATCTTCATATTTGAGGCAGGCAGGCGCGGGGTATCCGGGGCATCCACATACAGCTCGCGTGTGCCGTCGAGGGCGGTCACAAGCATGGAATGGGCGGGATAGGGGCGCTCCTGAAAGAGCTTATCGAGCCGGGTTTTCAGGTCTTGAAGTTGCTGAGTATTCAGTACCGGAGTGGGGGTCGGCGTGGGTGTGACCGACGGGGTTACGGATGCGGTACCGCTCTGCGACTGTCCGCCGCTTGGGTTTGAGCATGCGGCAAGGAATAGCGCGGGTGCTGCACCGAGCAGGGCGCGGCGAGTGAACGGGGTGTTTATTGGTTGGGGTGAACGCATCTTAAGAGCATAACGAATTCCGCCGCGAAATACCGAGCCGGTTACGCGCATCGCGAGGACTACACGCTACCAGCTCGCCTGGAGATAGCGTGATGATGTTCGCGGCAACGTATTCGAAGCACGATTTTTGTGGCATTGAATGGGTGTTGTGCACGCGTTCAGGGGGTACAATGGGGGGAGTTGTTCGCCGCCTTGATGCGCGGTGCAGAGGCTTACATTCATAGAAAGAGGTTCCCATGGAACTCGACGTCACGATTGAAATCCCCCGCGGCTCCCGGGTGAAGTACGAGATAGACCACGAAACCGGTCGTCTGTATCTAGATCGCGTGCTGTTCACCTCAATGCAGTACCCCACCGCATACGGCTACTTTGAGAACACACTCGGCGAGGACGGCGATCCGCTGGATGCCATGTTGGTTCTAGACGTTGATATTGTTCCCGGTGTGATCGTGGAGGCTCGCCCGGTTGCCGTCTTTAACATGACTGACGAGGCTGGCGGCGATGCGAAGGTACTGTGCGTGCCCACCGATAAGCGCTACGATCACATCAAGTCGCTGGCGGACGTGCCCGAGCAGCTCAAGGCTGAGATTCAGCACTTCTTCGAGCGTTACAAGGATCTGGAACCCGGCAAATGGGTGAAGGGCGAAGGCTGGGACGACATCGCCGCGGCAGAGAAGATGGTTCAGGAGGCAATCGACCGCTTCGCCGCCGAAGGCCACTAGGTCTTACTCACGTTCCTGTTAATAACGGGAGCGGTTTCTTCATGCGGGAGCAAATAAAGTGCTCCCGCATGAAGAAACCGCTCCCGTTTGTATTAGGGGGGCAAGAGCGGTTCTTGTGGTTGCTATTATGGAGCCGCAGTTTTCCCGAGGAGCTTTATTAAAAATTAATTTTATTGTCGTTGCACTGCGATGCGTGAACGTATAGTGTGGGAAATAATACGCTGTTCATTAAATCTTCTATACATACAGAGACGGATAATTAGCCCATAATCTGGGTATCTGTACGCGATATAGCATTATGTATTTCTTAATTAAGAGTTTGTTGTGCACCAGGAAATTTGCAGCATATGACGTCCTTGAAATGGATATGTCGTGGTGAGGAGTATAAATGAAAGGCTTGGTATGTGATTGTCGAAATGCCATTCGTTTAACTGCCACGGCAGGGGTTTCTGCGATTTTCGCGGGTGCTGGTACTGCCGCGCAGGCGGCTGCTCCGAACGTAATGCGCAAGGTTCTTGGTACTGAAAATGTAAATGATGCGTCGCATGGCACTACCGGTAAAACTAAGCCCGTTGTCGCCCTGCTAACGCGCGTGTCAGCTCTGACCGACACAATAACGGAATATAGTAAAGCCATGGGGCGAAGCCGAAAAACGAAACGGCTTTGGAATAGCGCGTCTGATATGGGGAACGCTATCCGTCAGAGGACCTTGTCAATGAGGTCGGTGAAGGCGCCGCAAATCCCTGGGAAGCAATACTCACCCTTGAAGGAGTTACCTCAGCCTGTCTTCCAGAGGCTATCTTCGCAACTTTATATGGCATCGCTCGTCTGGGGCAGCGTCTCTATGTTGTGTGGAGGGCGCACGAAGGAGCGTCAGTATACGCCGGATCATCCAGAGTATGTAGCGCTGACGAGTGCACTGAAGGGTGGTTACTTCAGTGGTTTTTTAGAAGCGGTCTGTGTCTTTCTGGTGATTCTCTGTGCTCGGGTCGTTGTGCCAGCTTCAAAGCTTTCTGCGCTGTCTCTTCCGCGGCTGCAGATCGCTGGCATCGTGTGGAATTCCTACCTCATCTTTCCGCTAGTACTCGTATTGGTGCAGCGTCCGTTGGTGGTGCGTGCACAGCATCCCTCTCCGGGAGGGCTGCTATTCGCTGCATACGATATCTTCGTGCCGCCGCTGGTGTATCTGGTGGTAACACTAGGGATGTTTCAGGAGGTAGGCAAGGCGGCAACAGTAGGTTCCTGTGCCTTAGTTTCTATCTGGCCTACGCGGCATGGCTTAAGCCCTGGAAGCCTGGTTTAACCCGTACCCAAGTGCGTCACAAAATTCAAGAGACTAAACGGATGACCCGTGAACTGGTGAGCGATATCGCGCAGGAGTACGCCGGGATGATGCAGGAGCGTGCTGAGATTATGCAGAAGTACGCTGATGTTGATAACCCAGCTATTAAGAACCTATTTCTGCCGGGTAATCGCTACCGTATGCCCCTCGATTATGAAAAACGAGGAGCACTTCCGCGTAAGCGGTGAAAATACTCCAAAACGTTGAGAATGCGGGAAGGGATACGTATATGAAGAGCAGTCAGTATACGCCGGATCACCCAGAGTATGTACCGCTGAGCGCTGCGTTGATGGGTAGTTTTATATGGCGTCTGCTCGAAGTATTTTGCGTATTTCTGCTGATTCTTGGTGCTGGGGCTGTTGTCTCCGCCTTGGGGCTTTCTGCCCTGTCCCTCTCTTTGTATCAGGCGACTAAGACCGTACTGATTTCTTACCTTATCTTTCCGCTAGTACTCGCATTGGCGCAGCGTCCGTTGGTGGTGCGTGCACAGCACCCCTCTCCAGGAGGGAAGCTGTTTGCTGCATACGAAATCTTAGTGCCTCCACCGGTGTACTTGGTTGTGGCACTGGCAGTAACTCAAGATATAGGTAAGGCAGTCGTGGTGGGGGTCTGTGCCTTAGTTTTCTATCTGGCCTACGCGGCATGGTTTAAGCCCTGGAAGCCTCGTTTCACTCGGACAGAGGTGCGTAGCAAGATTGAGCAGACTAAGCAGATGACTCGTGAGATGTTTGGTGAGGCTGCGCAGGAGCGTGCTGAGACGATGCAGAAGAATGCTGAGGTTGATGACCCTGCGGTCAAGGATCTGTTCCTGCCGGATAATCGCTACCGTATGCCCCTTGATCATAACGAGAGGCGTTCCTAGCTCGCTTATTTCTTGCGCTGCACCTGCTAGTGCAGCTGCCTGTTCCGGGAGCGGTTTCTTCATTCGGGAGCACCTTAAGTGCTCCCGAATGAAGAAACCGCTCCCGCTTGTGTATGAGTGTCTTCTCATCTAGAGAACCTCAAAATTTTTCCGAAAAATAGTTCGTATTTACTGTATTTTTAGTCTCCCTGCGGTGTAAAATTCTTAAAAACCGAACTATTATTCGTATTTTTAAGGGGGATGCGGCCATCATGCCGCACACACGATGGCTTTTCATGCAGAAGAGTTTGCTCAGAACTTCGGGCAGCGAGTGCGGCGCATCCGTAAGGAAGAACGGCTCACCCAGCTGGAACTTTCCTATATGGTGGGTGTAAGCGATAAAACGATTCGTGATATTGAACGTGGTAAGCCGGGACCATCTTTTGGGTCTGTGCTCAAAACCGCTGAAGTGCTGGGTATATACCTCGTTGTAGAAGGTGCAGATCATGCCTAATCCAGGACTCCTCAGGGCAGACATCTATAAAGCGGGACATCTAGCCGCGCGGCTCACACAGCACAGTTCGATACACTGTGCATATGAGCGAGAACAACACACAGAACCTGCTAAATGTTGAGCGCATCGCCAAAATCGTGGGCAGCCTGGCGCCCGCCGGGCCGCGCATGAAGCCCCAGGAGATGGCTGGCGTGGTCGCATCCTTGCGCAAAGCGGCGGAAGAATCCGTAGACCATGTGCACCGCATTACCGGGCTTGATGCGGCACAAGACCTGCGCGACTCCGAGGTTTTGGTGGTTGATCGAAGTACCTGGGCGAAGGCGAACGCGCAGGCGTTCTCTATCATGCTCGTGCCCTTCGTCAAGCCCGCATTCGAGAAGATCCAGCAGAAAAAACCGCATGCTGACCTGGACAAACTCAAAGAAGGGTTGGCCTTCGAGGTCGGTGCCGTGCTCTCGTTCCTCTCCACCAAAGTGCTTGGGCAATATGAACCCTATGCGGCGCTGGCCGGGTACGGGCAGCCGGGTGGGCGTCTGATGCTGCTCGCCCCGAACTTGGTCTCCGTCGAGCGTGAACTCAACGTTGAACCCGAAGATTTTCGCTTGTGGGTGTGCCTGCACGAGCAGACGCATCGGGTGCAGTTTGCCGCCGCGCCGTGGCTGCGCGACTATTTTCTCGCCAAAATTACGGAGCTGGGCGATAGCGCCGCCAGCACTTTCGACCTCAAAGATGCGTTCCGTGCCGCAGCCCAGGCCCGCGCCGAAGAACCCGGGCAGGGGCGCGCGCATCCTGTGAAAGAAGCCACCGCGAAGGCACGCAAAATTGCGAGCGAGCTGACAGCCATTATGAGCCTGCTTGAGGGGCACGCAAACGTGGTGATGGATGCCGTGGATGCCCAGATTGTGCCGACCGTCAAGACGATTCGCCGCAGGTTCAACCGCCGCAGCTCAACCCAGAAGTTCCTCACAAAGCTCATTTACCGGCTGCTGGGCATGAACAAAAAGATGGCGCAGTACCGCGATGGGCAGAAGTTCGTTCAGCATATTGTGGATGCGGTCGGCATGGAACGCTTCAACGTCGTGTGGGAGCGGCCCGAGAACCTGCCGACCGAGCGGGAGATTCACAACCCCGACGCCTGGATCAAGCGTGTGCTGGACGAGGACGCCAAGGTGGTCGTAGCTGGTGGTGGGGACGAAGAGAATACCGCGTAATCCCAGAACGGGTTATATGACAAAACCGCGTGTTTCGTGACAATTTTTGTCACATAAAATGTCACGAAACATGGGGTGTTTATATGGTATATATGCACGTAAATCCCCGGTATAAAGCGGGACTAATTGCCGTGAGTCTTATATTTATGTGACAAACTTACGTGACAAAACTCTAGATTTACATGACATTTTGTCACGTAAAACCCTTTTACGTGACACTTTATGTGACAAGACCGAGCATTATTTCAATACGCCAGCGTGCTTGATAATGCGTAATTCGCTGCTGCGTCTGCCGCGAGGATCAAAGGGATTTGCGAATAGATTTTGTCGTAGCGGCATATACAACAGAGAAGGACAACACATGCAACATGGACGGCAGGGGCGGCTGCATCCGGCGGTGGGGAAGACTCGCCGGGAACTGGTTCGCGCGCTGACGAACCTGCTGGGTGAAGGCGCCATCAAGGGGACCGGGCGTGCGCGGCGAGGCTCGACCGTATCGCAGCAGGGCGCAGAAACCGAGAAGCCCCTCGTGCTGGTTGCGTGCAGCGGCGGGCCAGATTCGCTCGCGCTTGCCTGCATTGCCGCGCATTTTGCGCGTCGTTCCGATGTGCGTGTGGGCGCCGTCGTGGTCGATCACGGACTGCAAGCCGGCTCCGCCGAGGTTGCCGCATCCACCGCAGAAACCCTCACGAACCTGGGGCTGCACCCTGTACTCACGGAGCGCGTGCAGGTTCCGCAGGGCAGCATGGGCCCCGAAATGGCGGCGCGAACCGCCCGGTACGGCGCCTTTGAACGTGCGGTGCAACATACCGGCGCACGGGCTGTTCTGCTGGGGCATACCCTTGACGACCAGGCGGAAACCGTGCTCCTGGGGCTTGGGCGCGGTTCGGGCACACGCTCCCTCGCAGGAATGCCGCCCGTGCGCATCGAAAACGGAGTCACCTACCTGCGGCCCTTCCTCGCGCTGCGCCGCGCCGACATGGTGAATATTTGCGAAGCCGAAGGGGTCGCCCCCTGGAACGACCCCACCAACACCGACCAGACGCTCATGCGCGCGCGCATTCGGCACACTATCCTACCGTTCCTGCAAGAGCATCTAGGTGGGGATGTGGCACTCTCCCTGGCGCGAACCGCCGCAGTCGCCGGGCCTGATGCCGAATATTTGGATGCGCTCGCCGCCGCCGAATACGCCCGTCTGAAGCTGCCCGCCGGGGTTCATCTACCGGACATCCCCGGGGCTGATACGGTGCCCGGCAACCACTCCACGGATGCTGTCCCCGAAGAACCCGCCCCCGTCATTATTGCCCTGAACCGCGCGGAAACGGCGGCGCTGCACCCTGCCCTTCGGATGCGCGTGCTCGCCCTGGCGACCCGCGCCGCGCAGGGGGAGAACCCCGGATTTGAGCGGCTGCAGGCGCTTGATGAGTTCGTTGCCGAGCACGCCACTGCCGGGCCGGTGCAGCTGCCCGGGCATGTGAGCGCCTACCGCCGCCGTAGGGTACACGACCCCCGCACCGGCACCCGCGTGGATGCGCTGGTACTTATTTCCCAGCGGTAAGAGAAGCCTTCGACTTCATAAGCCAGTTATTGTGTTGCATCTCTCAAGTGGCTATAGTGCCGTGTTAAGATAGCAAGGTACTGAAAATCCTTGAGTCTCGATATATCACAAGGATTTAGCGGCACGCGGAAGGAAAAGGCATGGGACTTTTTGGCAGCGATAAGAACCCGAGGGCGGAACTTGCCGTTCTCTTCGCGAAGGAAGACGAACCGATGGAAGCCGCCATCGATTGGGCTCGTTCCGTAGCGGATAAGGCGGGTCTTGACCCTGCGAAAGATGAGGTTCAGCTGATTCGCGAGCTGCGCCGCACAGAGCTGAATCTTGATCTGAAAACCGCAACTTACCTGGCTGAGCAGACGGCGAAGGCGGCGCGGTAGCGGTTTATTCGTGTTTTCGGGGTCATTCTTCCACAGCACCCCAGCAGACACTCGTGAAACGTAAGCCGCGCATCAGAATTTAAGTCATACTTAAAGCGGACCAAGAAAATATACCCGACCCGGTAAAATATTCGGGCGGGTTCGGCGTGAAGACGCCCCGGCAAGAAAGAAGAATCCGTGCAGGCTCAAGACGTGCAGGACGATCTGAAGAACGTACTCTTCACCAAGGAAGAGATTAATGCGAAAGTTGCCGAGCTGGCGGCGCGCATCGACGAAGATTACGAAGGCAAAGACGTGCTCCTCGTGGGGGTTCTCAAGGGCGCCATTATGGTGATGGCAGACCTGTCCCGCGCGCTCAAGGGGCATTACACGATGGATTGGATGGCGGTTTCTTCGTACGGATCCGGCACGAAATCCTCGGGTGTGGTTCGTATTCTCAAAGACCTTGATACCGATCTGACCGGTCGTAATGTGTTGATCGTTGAAGACATTATTGATTCCGGGCTGACTCTTGCGTGGCTGCAGCAGAACCTCAAATCGCGCGGCGCGGAATCTGTGGAAATATGCACCCTGCTGCGTAAGCCGAAGGTCGTCAAGACCGACGTTCAGGTCAAATACGTGGGCTGGGATATCGAACCTGAGTTCGTGGTGGGTTACGGGCTCGATTTCGCTGAGAAGTACCGCAACCTCGACTGCGTGGCGACTCTGCACCCGCACGTATACTCCTAAAACTCGGTTGTGCGCAGCGTGCGCGCAAGATTTTGGTGCCCGCGGATCCTGAGAAAATTCTAGATGCGCGGGCACGCTTATGCCTGCGTGCAGAGTTTCTCGAAACCGTGCGTCACCGCTTAGCTAATCCGCAGCCAGGGGTAAAGGTTTCCCTTGACGAGCTGTAGAGTGAAATCTATGAATAACGTGATGATTATTGATGGCCATAAGGCTGTCATTCAATACGAACCGGAAACAGACGTGCTGCGCGGTGAATTTATTGGTTTGAATGGTGGCGCAGATTTTTATGCAGATAACGTTGCTGACCTGCACCGGGAAGGCACAGCAAGCCTGCAAACCTTTTTGGAGGTATGCCGGGAACAGAGTTGGGGATCGACCGCTTAGACATGCTTTTGCATGCCCGCACTGACTCCTTTTAGCCTTGAGGTGAAATGCCGCCGATGCAGGCGTAATCCGGCGGGGTTAGGGTACATTTAAAGTTGCATCTTTCTATCGTCACGGAGTGCTCCGGCACGCTGCGGCGCGTACCCGGCGTGTAGCCGTCGTAAACGTAAGGAACTAAGCATTGGCGCAAAAATCCAATAACTCGCCGAACGGCCCCGATAACTTTTTAGGCAGGCTGATCAATGGTCGCTGGCTGTGGGCTATCGTTATTGCAATTGTTGTCGTGGCGTTCTCGCTGAGCTCGCTTTTTGCGCAGGGCGCACGCCAGGTAGATACCAACGTTGGTTTGCAGCTGCTCAACGACCACCAGGTGAAGAGCGCGAAAATCTATGATGGCGACCAGCGTGTTGAGCTGCAGCTGAAGGAAGACTATAAGCAGGGCAGCAACAACTACGGTTCCTCTGTGAAGTTCTACTATGTGCAGCCGCGTGCCGAAGAAGTCGTGCGGGCCATGAACGGCGCCCAGCTGGAGAGCTACACCGATCAGCCGGTGGAAAACAGCTTCTTGGGTTCGCTGATTTCTCTGTTGCTGCCGGTGCTTCTTTTTGGTGCAATTTTCTGGCTGCTCATGGGTCGCATGGGCGGTAACTCTTCGGTCATGAGCTTCGCGAAGTCGCGCGCGAAGAAGTTCAACAAAGATAACCCGACCGTGCGTTTCTCCGATGTCGCCGGTGTTGATGAGGCACTGGCTGAGCTTGAAGAGGTGCGCGAGTTCCTTGCGGAGCCCGAAAAGTTCACCCGACTAGGCGCTAAGATTCTAAGGGTGTGCTGCTGTACGGCCCTCCCGGTACCGGTAAGACCCTGCTCGCGAAAGCTGTTGCGGGCGAGGCTGGCGCGCCTTTCTATTCGATCTCCGGTTCCGACTTTGTTGAGATGTTCGTGGGTGTGGGCGCATCCCGCGTGCGCGATCTGTTCAAGGAAGCAAAATCTAACCCCGCCGCAATCGTCTTCGTGGACGAGATCGATGCGGTCGGTCGCCGCCGCGGCGTCGGCATGGGCGGCGGTAACGACGAGCGTGAGCAGACCCTTAACCAGCTGCTTGTCGAAATGGACGGTTTCGACGGCAACTCCAACGTGATCGTGATTGCTGCGACCAACCGCCCGGATGTGCTCGACCCTGCCCTGCTGCGCCCGGGTCGTTTCGACCGCCAGATCGGTGTGGACGCGCCCGATATGAAGGGCCGCCAGCGCATCCTTGAGGTGCACGCCGCCGGTAAGCCGATCGACCGTCGCGTCGATTTGGGGCAGGTCGCTAAGCGTACCCCCGGTTTCACGGGTGCAGACCTGGCGAACGTGATGAACGAGGCAGCCCTGCTGACCGCTCGCGATAACGGCAACGTGATTGATGACCGTGCTATCGATGAAGCTATCGACCGTGTAATGGCGGGCCCGCAGCGTGCTTCGCGCATCATGAGTGAGCACGAGCGGAAGGTAACCGCGTACCATGAGGGCGGTCACGCTCTCGTGGCTGCCGCCCTGCGCAACTCCGCGCCGGTTACCAAGATTACGATTCTGCCGCGTGGCCGTGCACTGGGTTACACGATGGTCATGCCGCAGGACGATAAGTACTCGACCACGCGCCACGAGCTACTGGATCAGATGGCCTATGCGATGGGTGGCCGCGCAGCTGAGGAAATCGTATTCCACGATCCTTCTACGGGTGCCGCGAACGATATTCAGAAGGCGAGCGATACCGCACGCAAAATGGTAGCCGACTACGGTATGAGCGCCCTGCTGGGTTCGGTAAAACTTGGTAGCGATGACACCGAACCGTTCATGGGCGGCGATCCTTCGGCGGCACGTAACTACTCTGACAAGACCGCCTACAAGATCGATATCGAGGTGCGTAAACTTCTGGAAGAAGCTCATGATGAGGCTTTCCAGATTCTCGTGGAGAACCGCGATGTGCTTGACCGCCTGGCGTTCGCTCTGCTGGAGAAAGAGACTCTGCTGGAGAACGAGATCGCGGAGATTTTCAAGGATGTGCGTAAGCGCCCCGAACGCGAGCACTGGTATTCCAAGGAAGGCCGCGAACGCACCGATATTCCGCCGGTGAAGGCTCCGAGCGAACTTGCCGCAGAGAAGAATGGCCTGGAGGGCGATTCCGATCCAACCGTGGCGATGAAGGCTCCTACGACTGCGTCCATGCCGACTGCGCCCGAGCACACGGAACCGGGCCAGAACCTGCCCGGTCAGGGTGGTCAGCCTCAGCAGATGCCGCATCCGGGCACGCAGGATATTGAGGATACCGATCCGACCGTGGCGATGCCTCCGCAGCAATACCCTGAGCAGCTGTATCCGGGTCAGCAGAATGAGCAGCAGCAGAACCCGTACCCGTATAACAACCCGAACCAGAACCCCTATGGAGGGTCGGATGAGCGAGGATAACGGCTCGGGGGTAGATAAGCCGCGCATTGAGGCGGCGGTGCGGGAAATCCTGCTGGCAATCGGTGAAGACCCTGACCGTGACGGTTTACAGAACACCCCGGCGAGAGTGGCTCGCGCCTACGAGGAGTTTTTCTCAGGTCTGCACGCTGACCCAGCCGATGTGCTGGGCACGACCTTCGATATTGCCCATTCCGAGATGGTGCTGGTGAAGGATATCCCGTTCTATTCCACGTGCGAGCATCACCTGGTGCCTTTCCACGGGGTGGCGCATGTCGGGTACATTCCCGGGGCTGACGGTAAGGTGACGGGGCTGAGCAAGCTGGCGCGGGTGCTTGAGGTTTATGCGCGTCGTCCCCAGGTGCAGGAGCGGCTGACTACGCAGGTGGTGGAGGCGCTGGAGGAGCACCTGAGTCCGCGCGGTGCGATCGTTGTGATTGAGGCCGAGCATATGTGCATGTCGATGCGCGGCGTGCGCAAACCCGGCGCGAAAACCGTCACGAGTGCGGTGCGCGGGCAGCTCAAGAATGCGGCAACTCGCGCCGAGGCGATGAGCCTGATTTTCTCGAAGCACTAATTTCTTATTCCGCGAGCAGGTGGTTTTTGACCCGAGCAGGTAGGAAAATCCTATCTTTTCGGCCAAAAACCACCTGCTCGCGTTGAAGACAGAAGAGTCCCTTGGCTTTGAACCATTCTCACATACAATAAAGGCTGTAGGGGGGAGACTATGACTCATATACTCTCTGGTACTCGCATTACCGCATCCGAGGCTGAGGAGAACCAGGCTTTTGCAGATGCGGCTTTGGCATTAGCTGGTCATCATGTCACTGACCCTGTGCTGAAAGATATTGTGGCTCGGGCAGCTCATCATGACCTCACTGCCGATGAGGCTATTGCAGAAATCCGCCGCCATGTGCAAAGGGCATCGTGAGAGACCACGCTACCTTTCGCAGCTGGGATGATTACTATATTCCCGGCACTAGAGTGTTGCGAAATAAATTCACCACGCCAAACAAGCCCTTTGGTGAGACTGATCCTGAAATTGCGGGTTATGGAAGAAACAATTAATGGATTAAGGGCGCAGTAGACAACCCATGAATTATGCTTGGGTGAGATTATGATAATCCGCTGATGCAAATGACGACATAGAGTGCGTGTACATTAGAAATCCTTTACTATTAGGAAGTGAATTCTCTATAATATGGTCTGAGAAGGGAGGGACTTATGGCTACTACTGATAAGAAGGATAAGGATAAAGAAAAACTTCGAGCATATAAGTTCCGTCTTGACCCAAATCAAGCTCAGACTACCGCTCTCTATCAGGCAGCCGGTGCGGCTCGGTATACATACAATATGCTCACCGCATATAACTTGGAAGTGAATAGACTTCGTGATGATTATTGGAAGAAACGCCATGATGAGGGTATCTCCGACGCAGATATTAAAAAAGAACTTAATGCGCTTACCAAAGAAGATAAACGCTATAAGCAGTTAAAGTACGGAGCATTTGGAACCCAATATTTGACTCCTGAGAAAAAACGTCATGAACAAGCCGAACACCGCATTGAAAATGGCGAAGATCCGTCAGTTGTGTGGAACCAAGAGACGGAGCGGTCGGCTAATCCGTGGCTTCATACCGCAAATCAGCGAGTGCTGGTGAGTGGTCTGCAAAATGCGAGTGATGCTTGGGACAATTTCTGGGCTTCCCGTACGGGTAAACGTGCTGGGCGTCTGGTGGGTACGCCGCGTTTCAAGAAGAAAGGTGTTTCGCGGGATTCTTTTACGGTACCTGCCGCAGAGACAATGGGTGCTTATGGCACCGCATATCTGCGTGGTGAGACCTGCCTATCAGCAGGGGCGACGTACGATTACAGACTATCGTCATGTGCGGTTATCTTATCTGGGGTAATCCGCACCTATGACTCGACGAAGCCGCTGGTTAAAGCTGTCGCTGCCGGTGCTGAGATTCGCAGCTACACGGTCTCTCGTAATGCTGACCGCTGGTATGTATCTTTCTTAGTGAAGTTTTCGGAACCTATACGTCGTTCTGCAACAAAACGTGCTCGTGCCGCTGGTGCTGTGGGTGTTGATTTAGGGGTTAAATACCTAGCGTCGCTTTCAGATTCTGAGGCGCCACAACGCTTCCCGAATCTAAAGTTTGCCGAAGGTCTGCCTAGTCTTGAGAACCCGCGTTGGAGTGAGGCAAGCTCGCGACGGCTGCATAAGCTACAGCGTGCTCTTGCACGTTCTCAGAAGGGCTCGAATCGACGTTCCCGTTTAGTGAAGCAGATAGCCCGGCTGCACCATATGACGGCGTTACGTCGTGAATCGAATCTGCACCAGCTGACGAAAAAACTTTCTACCGGGTATACCCTGGTGGGGCTTGAAGATTTGAATGTTTCCGGTATGACCGCCTCTGCTAAGGGGACGGTTGAGAATCCGGGGAAGAATGTTGCCCAGAAGTCCGGTCTGAACCGGGTAGTTCTGGATGCTGCATTCGGCGTGTTCCGTTATCAGCTGGAGTATAAGACTGCCTGGTATGGTTCTACGCTTGAGAAGATTGACCGTTATTTTGCTTCGTCGCAGACGTGTTCGGAGTGTGGGAGGAAAGCGAAAACCAAGCTGACTCTGCGCGACCGTGTCTTCGACTGTGCGCACTGCGGGAATATGATGGACCGTGATTTTAACGCGGCTGTCAATATTCGCCGTGAGGCGCAGAGGCTTTTTGACGAAAAACTCGCCTCAGAAGATGGGGAGAGTCTAAACGGACGTGGAAGTCGAGGCGCTCTTCGGGGTGCTGAGACTGTGGAAGCGTCAAGACCACCTGCGAGTCATCGTAGAGGGTCACCGTAGATGAGTAATCATCTGCCCATCTATTGCATTATGCACGCAACTGAATAGAGCTTTGCAGACATGCGGGCGTTATACCTAGTCAGCAAGTGTCTGCCCCGCGTGTGCATGGGTGGTTCCGACGAGCCCTTCAGAGACTTGCGCCATCAAAGGTCTGCCCCGCGTGTGCATGGGTGGTTCCATGATTGAGCGGGAAGCTCGCGGTCGAGGTAAGTCTGCCCCGCGTGTGCATGGGTGGTTCCTATCCGCTCTAACCGGGTGCATAAGTAGGTTTGTCTGCCCCGCGTGTGCATGGGCGGTTCCTGCCGTAAGTGATAGGGGTCTGGTACCGGTTTTCCTTCTTCCTCCAAGATATCGATAGCTTGGAGCACCACCTGCTGAATTCCGGATAACGCCTCCAAAGAGCTATCAGCTAGGCAAGAGAGACTAGGAAACTCTGCAACGGTTCCCACAAATTCTTGGTCTTCTTCAGACCATTCGACGCGGTATGTGTATAGTTCTTCCCGAGGAATAGACATTTTATTCTGCCTCCAATTTCTTACAAAGCAGTTTTGTTTGCTTCTATATGCGTATCTGGAAGTGTAGATAATTGCAGAGGGTGGAGCATGTGTGTGATATAGGGTAAGGTAGTAGCAATTACGGGTGAGCACCCAGTCTGCTAAAACTATGAGTGCCCACCCTGTGAGGGCGTTATACTAGCCAGCGGCTAATAGCGTCGACTAACTTAGCGACCGCCTCGATGAATCGTGAACCTGCGTCAACAAGTCGCACGATCGTCCGGGCGGTTTCGCGTTAAAGCTGCACCGCCATTTCGTGCTCAACCAGACACAGCCCAAAGGACTGGTCCACCTTTGTAGCGCCCGTACACCGCCAGCCTTGCCGTTCGTAGAAGCTGATGGCGCGGGAATTTCCCTCCAAAACCCAGAGATTCGCGCGCTCACACCCCCATGCGGCAAAAGTGCTGAGCGCATGGTTCATGAGGGTGTGCCCAATACCCTGCCCGAGGGCACTCGGGTCTATGTAGAGGGAGTGGAGTCTTCCGACCATCGCTCCGCCCGGAACAGCCCTTTCGGCGCAGTCAGCCTTATCGGGAGCCGCGCTGAAACGGCAGAACCCCAGCACCGCATCGTCGCGTACCGCGAGCATAAATGACCGTTTTTCACCGTCGCCCGAACCTTGCACGGAAGCTGACCTGCTGGGTGGCGAGTTCTGGGGAAACTGGCTGAGGTACCCGCGCATCCGCTCGGTGTCTTTGGCGACGCTGAGCGAATCGAGGTAGTCCTGAGATATTAAACCCTGATATGCAAACCGCCACCCCTGAACACGGATGCGCGCTATTGCCTGCGCATCGTAGGGGGTGGCGGGTCGAATCGTGAGGGCATCCGGCATGGCTTAATCCTAGCGGAACGCCTCTGCACGAGATAAAACTAGTGGGAGTCGGTTTTCGTTCCCGTGGGGTCATCCCAGCCGAGGGCTAGGGTTACGACCATACCCAGGGAGAGGAACCCTGCGCAGGTTGCGACACCGAACGCGACCCAGCGCACGGCGGTAAGTCCATTCGCCAGAACAACCGTGATAAACGCCGCAAGAGCGATAAAGCCAAGAATCCAGGCGCCAACTTTCAGATTCATCTGAACCTCCAAAACCGTCAGTCTTTACGATGCGTCGCTACGTTCCGTCCGGCACCGTAGCCGTACAGAACTCTATAGTCATAAATCCAGCATACCCCCGCTACGCCCTGCATGAAAAAATACGCATAGATAATGCAATATTAAATCCGATTACGAGAAGGTTGTTTTTCGCCGACAAGGTAGGATTTTCCGACCTGCTCGTACCAGAAACCACCTGCTCGCGGCACGAATGGGGACAGGTGCGCATCCGTTAGGATTAAATCATGCACGCAATGATGAGCCCGCAACCCCCCGCACACCTGCCCTGCGACGCCGCAGCCGCAGAGCGAACCCTGGTGATGGGAATCCTGAACGTCACCCCCGATTCTTTCAGTGACGGCGGCGAACACTATACCGCGAACGACGCTCTCACCCACGCGCAACGCATGATCGCGCAGGGCGCAGACATTATCGATGTGGGCGGCGAATCCACCCGGCCCGGTGCGGTGCGCATCAGTGTTGAGGAGGAACTTCGGCGTATTCTGCCCGTGATCGAGGGGCTTGCCGAAACCGGTATCACCATCAGCGTAGACACCATGAACGCAGCGACCGCCCGCGCCGCCGTAGCCGCCGGGGCGCACATCATCAACGACGTTTCGGGCATGAGCGTGAGCGATGAGATGATACAGACCGTCGCCGAGCTGGGCGTGCCCTATATTCTGATGCACGCGCGCGGCACCTCAACCACAATGGATGCGCTCGCCGCCTACCCGCGCGGCACCGTCACCGAGGTGCTGGACGAGCTCGCCGCCCTGCGCGATCGCCTGGTTGCCGCCGGGGTTCATGCCGAGAACATTATTCTTGACCCCGGGCTGGGATTTGCGAAGGGCGGCATGCAGGATTGGGAACTGCTCGCCGCCCTTGGGCAGCTGCACACGCTGGGGCACCGAGTACTAATAGCCGGTTCACGTAAACGTTTTCTGGCGAATGCGCTGAACGCGGCGGATGCGGCGCGCACCAAAACCCAGAATCCCGCCGCGGGCGCGAATACCGTGCCCGACCAGATGCCGCCAGCACGCGCCCCCGAAGACCGTGATGCCGCATCCGCCGCTCTCTCTGCGCTCGTGGCGGCCCAGGGAGTGTGGGGGGTTCGCGTGCACAATGTGCCCCCCACGGTGGATGCCGTGACCGTGGCGAATACTTTACGCACTATTACCCGCACCAAACAGACCTAAAATTATGTACCAGTATTCACATCAGCTAAGGAACACCATGCCGAACCCAGCGCACGCCTATGCCTCCTGCGACCGCATTACCCTGACCGGTGTTGCCGCCGTGGGTTTTCACGGAGCGCTTGATTTTGAGAAACGTGAAGGTCAGCCCTTCGTGGTAGATACGGTTTTATACACCGACTTCACGCAGGCTGCTGCGACCGACGACCTCGCCCAAACCACGAATTATGCGGAAGTTGCCGAGATTATCCGCACGCATATTGTGGGGGAGTCCCTCGATCTGATTGAGACTCTTGCCGTGCGTATCGCCCAGAACATTCTGGACGAATGCGCGTATGTGCATGCGCTTGAGGTGACCGTCAATAAACCGAAGGCCCCGATTGAGGTGACCTTCGGGAACGTGGCAGTGACCGTATTCCGGGAGCGTGAAGGCACGCAGATTCAGGGCGGAAAGGGTGCATGCGCGCGTGGGTAATGTACCGAACGCGAACCAATCGCACCCCGCGCCCGGCATGGACGCGTTAGCGCATACGGCGGTGCTGGCCCTGGGGTCAAACCTGGGTGAGAGCGAAACCACCCTAGAGCAGGCCGCCGCCGACCTCGTGCATCTTAGCGGGGGTGCAGCGCGGCTAGTGCGTGCCTCCGGGCTGTATGCGACGGAACCGGTAGGCGGCCCCGCCGACCAACCGGACTATATCAACGCCATCCTTGAAGTACACACAAGCCTTGACCCCTACGCGCTGTTAGTGCTGTGCCAGCAGGTGGAGGCGCATCACCACCGGGTGCGGCTTGTGCGATGGGGTCCGCGCACTCTCGATATTGACGTTATTAGCTATGACGACCTCGTCAGCGACGACCCGGCTCTGACGCTGCCGCATCCACGTGCGCATGAGCGCGCTTTCGTGCTGGTTCCGTGGGAGCAGGCAAACCCGCAGGCGGTAATACCGTCTTGTGATGCCGCTACGGGCGAACAGACGCGGCATCTCGTTGCCGATTTAGCTCGCAGGGTACGCGCAGCCGATGAACGTGCGGGGGTTAACGCGGTACGATTTATGCGAGACATGAATTTGCCCAAGAACCTATTTGATAGTGGTGCTGAAAGCGAGGGCGTATGAAGCCCATCCGAATATCCGTTATTGCGTGTGCCGTGGCGCTGGGGCTTGTTGCTGCAACGATCCTGAATAATCTGGTGGTGAACGCTGGCGGCGGTGAGCTTGCAATGTCGCCTGTGGTGGCACTGATTTGCGTGGTAATAGCGGGTGTTACGCTCTGGTTTGCGTTTCAGGTGGCGCGTTTTCGCAATGTTGAGACCCGGCGCAAAGCGAAATCCATGAACTCTCTCATGGCTGCGCGTACTTTGGCGTGTGCGCAGGGTGCGATTTTGACCGGGGCACTGTTGGCGGGCTGGATGCTTGGGCTTATTGTCTACGATGTAGCGCTGGCGAGCGCTCGCGGTATTCCCGGGTTTTTCTGGTCTACTGTGGTGAATCTGGTTGGTGCCGTGCTGCTGCTGGCGGGCGGGCTGTGGGCGCAGTATCTGTGCCGTATTCCTCCGGATGATCCGGACGGTAATTCGTCGTCGGGCGGCTCGAATTCGGGTAAGCTCGCCGCTGACGGATATTCCCGCACGAGTGATCGACGATAGAGGGTATGTATGTCACAACTTTCACATGCTGAGGATGCTTCTTTCTCGCACGAGGGTGAGGGCTCGGTGACTGCGACCGAGGGCGAGTGGGTGCGCGCGCATCCTTCGTATACCAAGATTCGGCTGATACAGGTCGTAGGGTTTTTTATCACGCTGGTAGTCGTTTTTGCGGCGTTGACTGTGATGTTTGAGATGATGCGTTCTTCCGATGTCCTGCCCAAAACCACGTGGCTGCCCGCTCTTACTGGGGCGATCGCCGCTGTCCTGGTGGTGTGGGGCATCTGGTGGGCGGCGCTGCTGCCGCGCCGCACCCGAGCGCTGGGCTATAGCCTGCGCCCCAACCATCTGATGGCGCGCCAGGGGTTGCTGTTTCGGCATGTGACGTCCATTCCGTATGGGCGCATCCAGTATGTAGATGTAGATTCCGGTCCCTTGGAGCGTGCTCATCACCTGGTGCGTCTGACGATCCGCACCGCTGGGGTGACCGCTTCTAAGGTGACGCTGTACGGTATTCCCACTGAACGTGGGCAGCAGCTGCGCGAGCTTTTGATACGCCGCGCCGATGAACGCATGGCGGCGCTGTAATGACACAGGAACCTCGAAACTCGAATAACCAGGACGTGCGGTCTGTCGAGTCTTCTAACACCTCTGAACACCATATAACCCCGGATGAAGCTGCGGAAACCCTCACGTGGTGGCGTACCGATGTGCGCACGTTCATCATGAACATATGGGTTTTCTTTGCTTTTATTATCTATCTCGCGTGGGATTATATTAAGAATTCCTTCAAAAATAATGCCGAGAATGATTACTGGAATATTCTGCGGCAGCTGCCCGAATATCTGCTAAACCACGTTGGACATAACCCGGTAATGCTGTATGGCTACGGTGCTGCGGCGGTCCTTATTTTTGGCGGAAGTATTCTTTCGTGGGCGTTTACCCGCTACAGCGTGAGCGCGCATTCGGTATACCGCCACAGCGGAATATTTTTCAAGAAACAGCGGCAGATTCGCCTGGAAAGCGTGCAAAGCGTCGATATTTCACGCTCACTTGTCGCCCGTATTTTGGGGCTGTCCGAGCTTCGGCTTGAGGCTGCGGACGGTGCCGAAGAAGCCCTGCATATCAAATACCTCTCGCATGCGAAAGCGCAGAATTTGCAGGAACGCCTGCTGCGCAGGGTGAGTACCCTGCGTGCCGCCAATAGGTCAGAGTTCGCCGATGCTGTGAATGCTCCGGCTGAGAAGGCTCAGGAGGCGGACCTTGCAGGGGAGCAGCAGGCAGAAGCAGGCTACAAGCCGGAACGGTTGCTCTTCAAAGTCCCCAATCTGCGGGTTCTTGCCGCGATTGTGCTCAGTTCGCTCCTGTGGGCACTTCCGGTAGCGATTATCTGGGTGAGCGTTACGATCATGGGGTGGCTGATGAACCCCCAAAAGGACCTGGGACAGATATCGCAGTTTATTTTTTTCCGTCCCTGATTCCAATTCTCGGTTTTTCTCTGGCAGCTGTGGAGCAGCTTCGATCAGGGCGCAAATTTCACGGTGGAGCGCATCCGCCAGAACACTTCGGATGCGCGCGGCGACAGCCTGCGTATCACCCTACGGATTCACGGGAACGCATACACAAACCCTGTTCCCGCAGCGTATTCAAGCCCTCAAGATCGAACAGCCCCTGCTGTGGAAGCCCTTCGGGTGGTACCGGGTGGTGGTCAATATTGCGGGCGTGGCGGTAAATACAGAAGGTTCATCCGACGACTTATTTACCCGCAACACCGCCCTGCCCGTGGGCACCGCCCGCGAAATGCAGCGGCTTCTTCACCTGCTGCTGCCGAATGTTTCACCGCACAGCCTCGAAACCGTGCAGGCGGTCATGGAATCATCAAGGTACAACCCCGCCGACAGCCGCGAGTTAGGTGTAGTGACGGCACCGCGCCGGACACGCTGGCTTAACCCGCTCACCTTCCGGCGTGACGGCTTCGCGCGGGTGAATACCGAACGAGTGGAAGCTGAGGCCGACCCGCACCATTCGGAACACGCCCCCACCCGGGATCTTCTCTTGCTGCGTGGTGGCTGCCTGCTGCGGTTCCTCTCGATAGTCCCCGAACGGCAGGTGCTCGCGGTGCAGTGGTCGCAGGGGCCGCTCAATCGCATCCTCAAAACCGCGTGCATAAGTTTAGGCAGCGTATCGGGGCCGGTCAAACCCGCCGTCCAGAACCTAGAGGCGCACGATGCCGAACGCATTGCCGCCGAGATCATCGCCCGTACTGACGGCACCCGGGCCTATTACACATCGCCTTCGGCATAATTCCGCACCCAAGCCTGCCATGATCTTCGACGCACCTGGTGAACGCTGAAAAACACGCCGATTTTGCGGTACCTCATATAATTAAGAGTGTGACCACGAATCATCTGAAACCCGCACGCCTCGGCATTGGCGTTATCAGCGCCGGTAAAGTTGGCGCTGTGCTCGGTGCCGCCCTGCGCGCTGCCGGGCATTCCCTGGTGGGTGTGCATGCGGTTTCTGAAGCTTCTCAAGAACGGGCGGATGTGCTCTTACCCGGCGTACCGCTCCTTGAGGTGGAACAGATTGCCGAACGCAGCGAGCTGCTGCTGTTGGCTGTCCCCGACGATGAATTGGCTGGTCTGATCGAGTATTTGGCATCTTCCGGGTCCTTAACCAGTGGGCAGTTGCTTGTGCACACCTCCGGGCGGCACGGCACCGATATTTTCGCTCCCGCAACCACATTGGGCGCTATCGGCTTGGCGATTCACCCCGCCATGACTTTCACCGGTTTATCCCTGGATTTACAACGACTCACCGGTACGAGCTTTGCTGTGACCGGGCCTGCGCCTTTTTTATCCCTATAGCTCAGGCGCTCGTCGTTGAAATGGGCGGTGAGCCCGTCCACGTTGCCGAAGCCGATCGTGCGCTTTATCACGCCGCACTGGCGCATGCCTCGAACCATCTCGTCACACTTTTGGGACAGTCCCAGCAGATGCTTGCTAGTATCGGTATTGAAGACCCGGCGCGTTACCTCGGTCCGCTGGTTCGTGCGACCGTCGATAACGCGCTTGCGAGTGGCGAAGGCGCGCTGACCGGTCCCGTGGCACGCGGCGATGCAGGTACCCTGGATGCGCATCTTAATGCGCTGATAGAGTACACCGACCACGAAAATACACAGGATATCGCTGACTCATATGCCGCCATGGTGCGCGCAACCGCATCTAGGGCGCATAATAGAAACTTATTAAACGACGACCAGAAGGCTCGGATTGAATCTACCCTGCGAACCCACACCACGGGCACGCGTCAATCCGGTGCGATGCCTGACGATAAGGAGTTCTCGTCATGACTGAGACCTCGATGCCCCGCATCGTCACGACTATTACCGAGCTTCGCTCCGCTATTGCGGAGGCGCTTGCTGCCGCCCAGGAACGGCTGAATGAGCGCGCCCGTGCCGAAGCCGCCGAACAGGAAGGCGAGGTGCAGTACCGTAGCGCTACGCTCGGGTATGTACCTACGATGGGTGCTCTGCATGCAGGGCACGCCACGCTTTTGCGCCGCGCAAGTGAACAGAACGATGTTGTGGTGGCGTCGATCTTTGTTAACCCGCTTCAATTCGGCCCCAACGAAGACTATGACAAATACCCGCGCGCCCTGGAAACGGATGCGCAGGTCGCCGCCGATGCGGGCGTTGATATTATCTTCGCGCCCTCCGTGGATGAAATGTATCCCGAAGGCGAGCCGCTTATTCGCATTTCCAGCGGCGAACTGGGCAACAAATTTGAGGGAATCACCCGCCCCGGCCACTTCGACGGCGTGCTCACCGTCGTGAACAAGCTCTTCAATATTGTGCGCCCCGCCGCGGGCTCGCACGAGGTGAACGCTTACTTTGGGCAGAAAGATGCCCAGCAGGTTTTGCTCGTGCAGCGCATGATTCACGACTTCAACCACGACATTACCCTGCGTCCCGTCGCTATTGTGCGTGACGACGACGGCTTGGCTCTCTCCTCACGGAACGAATTCCTCAGCGAACAGGAACGCGAGGCTGCGCTGGTGATTTCCCGAACCCTTGCATTGATGCGCGAAAACTCGCTGAACCGCGGGTTTGAGAGCATTGATCTAGAGAGTGCACGGGCACGTATTAACTCAACCGAGGGTGTGCGCCTGGACTACCTGGAGCTTGTGGATCCGAGCAATTTCCAGCCGCCGACCGCTGATTCCGAGCGGGTGCTCGCACTAGTTGCGGCATATGTGGGTTCCACACGCTTGATCGACAACATGGATTTGCTGTAGCAAACTGTCATATTTGACCTCCTAAAACACGAGATAGGTACCTTTGAGCAACGAGCAGAGCGCCACACCGGCCATTGCAGATATGTCCGAGCAGATGAAGATTCGCTTGGAGAAACGCGCTAAGTTCCTGGAGACCGCGGGTGAAGCGTATCCCGTTGGGCTTCTGGATGCCGAAGGTAAGCGCATCGAACCGGATCATATCGCCGATATTCGCGCTCAGTACGACCCGAAATTAGAGTCCGGCGAGCTCACCGCCGGGGACGAAACCGACCATGTGGTGCATGTGCCGGGCCGTGTTGTGTTCGTGCGCAATACCGGTAAACTCTGCTTTGCATCCCTGCAGGCGGGTACGAATGGCGACCGCATTCAGGCGATGCTCTCGCTCAATGAGGTTGGTGAACAGTCGCTTGCCGACTGGAAATCCCTGGTGGATTTGGGCGATCACGTGTATGTGACCGGCCGCGTGGTGGTCTCTCGCCGCGGCGAACTGTCGATTATGGTGCGTGAGTGGAGGATGGCCGCGAAGTCGATTCGCCCCATGCCCGTGCTGCACAAGGATTTGAACGAGGAAACTCGGGTGCGCCGCCGCTACCTGGACTTGATGGTTCGCCCTGAGGCTCGTGACCTGGTGAAAAAGCGCGCTCTGATTACCCGCACTGTGCGCCGCGTGCTGGAAGACCACGGCTATATTGAGCTGGAAACCCCGGTGCTGCAGCTGGTGCACGGCGGCGCGACGGCTCGCCCGTTCCGCACCCACCTGAATGCCTTCGACCAGCCTATGACGATGCGCATCGCCACCGAACTTCCGCTCAAGCGTGCCGTGGTGGGCGGTATTGAGCGCGTCTACGAAATTGGTCGCGTATTCCGCAACGAGGGCGTGGATTCGACTCACAGCCCCGAATTTACAACCCTGGAATGCTACGAAGCCTACGCCGATCAGTATGTGATGGCCGAACGTATGCAGGAGATTATCGTTGCGTGCGCACAGGAGCTCGGGGTTACCGCGATTGAGACCGAGGACGGCACGATCGACCTGGGCGGTGAGTGGGCGTGGCTGAGCGTCTACCCCGGACTGTCTGAGGCCGTGGGCGTTGAAATAACCCCGGACACCCCCGCTGAGACGCTGCGCGAGATCGCCGCCAAGCATGAGGTTGAGGTGGATCCCGCCTGGGATGCTGAGAAACTTGTGATTGAGCTTTTCGGCGAAATCGTGGAGCCAACACTGCTGAACCCGACCTTTGTATATAACTACCCGCCAAGCGCCCAGCCTCTGGCGCGGCCAAACCGCGATGGTTCCCGCACGATTGAGGCGTGGGATCTGATTATTGGCGGTATGGAGCGCGGTACCGCGTTCTCTGAGCTGATCGACCCTGTGATTCAGCGCGAGCGTTTGACTGAGCAGTCCCATAAGGCCGCTGCGGGCGATGACGAGGCGATGGAACTTGATGAGGACTTCTTACGCGCCCTAGAGCACGGTGCACCGCCGATGGGTGGTCTCGGGCTGGGCGTTGACCGTCTGATTATGCTTTTGGCGGGTGAACAGGACCCTGAACGCCCTGGAACCGTGGTGCGTCAGCCAGGTATTCGTGAAACTATTTTGTTCCCGCTGATGAAACCGGAGTCGTAATTTCGGGCTTGATCAAGGCTTTTTCTTTCGTAAAGGTCTGCAAACCGCGTTAGAACCGTAGATGCCGTTCGTAACGTGTATGCGTTATCGGGCGGCATTTTTGCGCTATCGGGTATGCTGTCATCAGCACGAAAGGTTGTGAGGGATTTTCATGGAGATTTTTGATTGCGCTGCTGCCTCCTATTTTTTTGCCGGGATTGCGTTATATTTCATTTTGCGTTGGATTAACCGGGCAGATCGCGCCGAACGTTCAGCACAGCGTGATGTCGAAAAAGACGCTCAACAGTGGTACGAGAAGGTAAAGGGTTCACAAGGAACGGTAAATCCTTTTGGTACTGATAAAACGGGTAATAAAACGGAGCGTCAATAAATATAACCGTTAAATGACAACACTATTCTGTGTCATTCCTTAGAATTCTCTATGTTGGTAGTCATTAGTCATTTATTTCTGTTATTATGAAGGAGATAAATTAGAGAGTGTGACAACGTGCAGTGTAAAAACTCATAGTTGGAGCAATAAACCAAACTAAGGAGAAAACCCCTATGGCACAGAAGGTGCGCATTATTCTTGAGGACGACCTTGATGGTGGTCCCGCAGAAGAGACTGTACGATTCGGCCTCGACGGAGCTCATTACGAGATTGACCTATCCAGTGCTAATGCCGCTCGTCTTCGTGATGCAATTCGTCCGTTCGCATCTAAGGGTCGTCGCGTTCAGGTAGGCGCCTCCCAGCGCGGTTCCCGCGGTGGCCGTGGCTCTTCCGCTCCGGTGAAGCGTAACCCTGAAACCGCTGCAATTCGTAAGTGGGCACGCGAAAACGGTCACGAAGTTTCTGACCGCGGCCGCATCCATCAGGAAATTCAGGATGCTTACTACGCAGCTATGAAGGCAGAAGGTAAGTAAATAGTATTGATACCATCGCTAATTCTGTGATGGTATTTCATCTGCCGACGGCGGGATGACACATCAAGTGTTATCCCGCCTTCTGCATAACGAGGTTTTTAGAAAAAGCCCTTCATGAGAAGAGCTATCATCTTCCGGCTTTTTTATTAGCCCCGTGATATGTATTTAGGTAATCACGTGGCGGGTATCGCCCCGGGTCTTTTCTTGGTGTTTATGGAATCCCCGTTATCTTATGAGAGCAATCCTCAAGAATGTCTCCTAAGAATCTAAATACCGAAGCAGAATTATAACGTTTTAGTAAAGGGCGCGGAGGTACATTAGTATTGCTATAAGCTAAAGCAATATTAGGTCTTCTGATAGAGCCCGATAAAAGTTTCATGAAAATGTTTATGACCGTCGAGAAACGCCCGATGCGCATCCCGGTTTTGGCTCGGTAAAAGGCTCCCCGAAAAATAGCGACACAGACGTTCTCTTGATGGCGAACAGTGCACCGTAGCCGCGCTTTTCCACGTAATCTAGTATCAAGCAAAATTTCCAAGGAGTGCGCAATGTTTGAACGCTTTACCGACCGAGCTCGGCGCGTTGTGGTGCTTGCCCAAGAAGAAGCACGCATGCTCAACCACAATTACATCGGCACCGAGCATCTGCTGCTCGGGCTGATTCACGAGGGCGAGGGCATCGGTGCCCGTGCCCTTGAGTCCCTCGGGGTTACCCTGAATGCCGTGCGCGAACAGGTGCAGAGCATTGTGGGCCCCAGCCCCCAGGCGCCAAGCGGTCACATTCCCTTCACCCCGCGCGCCAAGAAGGTCCTCGAACTTTCCATGCGTGAGGCCATTCAGCTTAACCACGGTTATATCGGCACCGAACATATCCTGCTGGGCATGGTGCGCGCCTCCGAAGGCGTGGCAAACCAGGTTCTCTCCAAAGTAGGCGTGCAGGGTGCCGAGGTTCGCCAGGCCGTGATGGATCTTATTTCCGGATACCCCGGCAACAACGAGAATAAGGAAACCGCCGGTGTGGGCGCGGGCAACTCCCGCGAGGGCACCCCGGCGGGTTCGACGATTCTCGATCAGTTCGGGCGTAACCTCACCGCCGCCGCACGCGAAGGTCAGCTTGACCCGGTGATTGGTCGTCACCACGAGATGGAACGCGTAATGCAGGTTCTCTCACGCCGCACCAAGAACAACCCCGTGCTTATCGGTGAACCCGGTGTCGGCAAAACCGCCGTCGTTGAAGGCTTGGCGCAGGCCATCGTACACGGCGATGTCCCCGAAACTCTCAAAGATAAGCACCTGTACACCCTGGATTTGGGATCTTTGGTCGCGGGCTCCCGGTACCGCGGTGACTTTGAGGAACGCCTCAAGAAGGTGCTCAAGGAGATTCGCACCCGCGGCGACATTATCCTGTTCATTGACGAGATTCACACTCTCGTCGGTGCCGGTGCCGCAGAGGGCGCTATCGACGCCGCCTCCATCCTGAAGCCGATGCTGGCTCGCGGCGAGTTGCAGACCATCGGTGCCACCACCTTGGACGAGTACCGCAAGCACATTGAGAAGGACGCCGCACTGGAACGCCGCTTCCAGCCGATTCAGGTGGACGAGCCTTCCCAAGACCTCGCCGTGCAGATTCTTAAGGGTGTGCGCGATAAGTACGAGGCTCACCACCGCGTAACCATTACCGACGAGTCGATCGAGGCTGCCGTGAACTTGGCGGCACGCTATATTTCCGACCGCTTCTTGCCGGATAAAGCCGTTGACCTGATTGATGAGGCGGGCGCCCGCCTGCGCATCAAGCGGATGACCGCCCCGCCCGAGATTAAGATTCTTGACGAGAAGGCGTCGAAGCTGCGCACGCAGAAGGAAGACGCTATCAAGGGCCAGGATTACGAGAAGGCCGCCGCGCTGCGCGATCAGGAGCAAAAGGTACTCGCCGAGAAGGCTGAGGCTGAGAAGGCTTGGCGCGAAAACGGCGATGCTTTCGGCGAGGTGACCCCCGAGGTTATCTCTGAGGTGCTCGCATCCTCAACCGGTGTTCCGGTGTACAAGATCACCGAGGAAGAGTCCTCGCGTCTGATCAAGATGGAAGACGCGCTGCACAAGCGCGTGATCGGCCAGGATAACGCTATCAAGGCTCTCTCCCGTGCGATTCGCCGCACCCGTGCCGGTTTGAAGGATCCGCGCCGCCCCGGTGGCTCGTTTATCTTCGCTGGTCCAACCGGTGTTGGTAAGACCGAGCTTGCGAAGGCTCTGGCAGAATTCCTCTTCGGCGATGAAGACGCCCTGATTACCCTGGATATGTCCGAATACCAGGAGAAGCACACCGTGTCTCGACTCTTCGGTGCGCCTCCCGGATACGTGGGTTATGACGAGGGCGGTCAGCTGACCGAGAAGGTGCGCCGCAAGCCGTTCTCGGTGGTGCTCTTCGATGAGGTTGAGAAGGCACACACCGATCTCTTCAACTCGCTGCTGCAGATTCTTGAAGACGGCCGCCTGACCGACTCGCAGGGTCGTGTGGTGGACTTCAAGAACACCGTGATCATTATGACCACGAACCTCGGCTCACGCGATGTGAACCGTCGCGTTCCCGTGGGCTTTCAGGCGATGGATCACGGCGATGCCGATTACGAGCGCATGCAGGCTCGCGTGATGGAGAACCTCAAGGAGCACTTCCGCCCCGAGTTCCTGAACCGCGTGGACGATATTATCGTGTTCCCGCAGCTCTCCGAGAACGAGATTCTGCAGATCGTGGATCTCTTTGTGGGCCGGTTGGCAAAGCGCTTGGCAGATCAGGAAATGTCGATCGAGCTTACGGACGCCGCGAAGGTTCTCATGGCCTCGAAGGGTTACGACCCGGCAATGGGCGCCCGCCCGCTGCGCCGCGAAATGCAGCGTAATATTGAGGATGCTCTCTCCGAGAAGATCCTCTTCGGCGAAATCAAGCCCGGCGAGAAGATTACCGTGGGTGTCGAGGGTGAAGGCGACGATGCGAAGTTCGTCTTCTCCTCGCAGCAGATGCGGGATTTACCCCTGGAGACCGTCAATAAGATGGCGGAATCTGCCGTGGAAGAAGCCGAGCAGATTACCGGAGGGGCATCTGACTAGCGCTTTCCCCTGTAGGCAATCCTGCGGAAGGCACTAACTAAGGCTTGTCCCCGAATCCTCACGCGAAAGATTCGGGGACAAGCCTTAGTTGTTCAGGGTGTTTTTGCCGCGCTTCTGAATAATTATTGCTGTACCCCCGGCAATATCGCCGCGTTTCTGCTAAGTGTGTATGTCGGTGAATAACAAAGCGAGACGGCGCTGGGGGATAGTATGCTTAGTACATGCCCGCATCATCGGAAAAATCACAGCAGTCTGTAAAATACCCTCCGCAGCCGGGACAGGGGCAAGAAGCCTATCTCGCCGAAACCCGGTCGCGCATAGGGTCGTCGATTAAACGCGCCGAGCAGGCGATGATGGCGGTCAAATCTAAAGTTCTGCGCGAGTACGATCTGAGCGTCGCACAATATGCCGCCATGACCTCGCTCTACTATGTGCCCGGGCAGTCTGCGGCGCAGTTGGCGCGTGCCGCAGCGGTAACCCCGCAGACGATGGCCACCATCCTTGCCCGTCTGGATGCGAAAAGCCTGATTACCCGTGTGCCCTCCGAAATTCACAGCCGCGTGAATATCGTGACCCTTACCAATGCGGGCGAAGAACTGGTTGTTCAGGCGGACGAGAAGGTTCGCGCCGTCGAGCGTGCCATGAGCGCCGAATTCACCTCGCAGGAGCGTGAACAGCTGCAAGACCTGCTCGACAGGCTTATCGCGTTTCTCGAACATAAGGGCGCATAGGCACACGAGCGCTTAACGCAATGATGCGGTCTTCGTACATACGAAGACCGCATCGGTTCGCATGGTATCGAAACCGCTACAGGCTTGCCAGCCACTCCTCAAGCGTAGTGGAGACGGTGTGATCTGCGGGATCGGGAATCAGCCCGCCCTTGGCAATAGCGGAACCGAAATACGGCAGCTGCCGCACCACCTTCGGCGTTTTGCCGCCGACCTCGCCGCGTGCCGTGAGAAGACGCTTTACGAACTCCGCCGTTGTTCCTTCTTCTTCGCCGCGAATCGAGACGATGCCCGTACCCGGTACCTTCTCGGAGCCGTCGGCAACATCGCATACCAGCTGTGCTGCCGCCTCTGCGGGAATAGGTGCCATTTTCATGGTCGGCAGCACCGAGACGGGCCCCACCGTAACCTGCTGAACAATGGGGTCAAGAAGCTCAAACCACTGCGTCGAACGAATAATAACGGTGTCTACGGCGGAATCCTGATAGGTTTTCTCCTGCGCAGCCTTGCCCGCATAGTAGCCGTATCCGCGGCTAACCGCCGGGTTTTCTACTCCGGCGATCGAGACGCAGACGATGCGCTTCACATCGTTATCAGCCGCCGCCTGCGCGATATTGCTGGAGGTGCTGATAAAGGCTGTCTGTGCCTTTTTGCTGCTCATGAGCATGTTGTTAATCGCGTCGATCACAACATCCACTCCGGTCAGCGCCGCGCTTAAATCTGCGAGCGATGAAACATCTACCCCGTGTGATCGGCTGATCGGTACTACCTCGTGATCGCGTTTTTCCAGTTCGGCGGCAATTTTCGAGCCGATGGTGCCGGTTGCCCCTATGACCGCTATTTTCATGGGGTCCTCCTTCACGAAGAAATGAGCTTTCCAGAATGTTTTCTCCATTTTTCCAAAGATTTCAGGTGAAAACAATATTTTTTCGAGGTTTATCGTGAGTTGGGGAATAGTGCATAAAAGGTCAGAATCTAAAGCGAAACTCTGTCTTTACGCTCTTTCGCGAGTTTATCTTTGAGAAGCCCGCTGTAGCATCGATCGATTTGTTCTTGGGACGAGTCGAGTTTGCGTAAATCCTGCACCGGAACCTTCAGCGCATCGGGAACAGTAATATCGGTGGAGAAGTCCGTTAGAAGTTCCCGCGGCACCGGTGCGTGCGCGGCGCGCAGAACCGCCATCATAGCACCGCGCAGCTGCCGGTCGGTGCCGTGCCAGCTCTGCCCCGTAGGCGTATACTCGGCCTGTGGTTTTCCCGCTTTCACCCACGCGCAGATATCCTCAAGAGGGCACTGCTCGCAGCGGGGATTCTTGGCGACGCACACGAGTGCGCCCAGCTCCATAACAGAGGCGTTCCACACGCAGGAGACGGCGGTATTCTGCGGCATCAGCTCTTCGGCAAGGGTTGTTTCGGCGACGTTCAAATGCTTATGGGGCAGCGCCTTGCCCGTGACGGCGCGGGCGTGCACCCGGCGAATATTAGTGTCGATAACGGTGGCGCGTCTGCCGAAGGCGAAGACCGTAATCGCCGCCGCGGTGTATGCCCCCACGCCGGGAAGCTCAAGAAGTTCATCATAATCCGCCGGAACCTCGCCGTCATGATGCTTCGTAATAGCGACAGCCGCGCCGTGCAGGCGTTGGGCGCGGCGCGGGTAACCCAGACGGCCCCAGGCGCGCACCGCCTCCGCGCTGTCTTCGGCGGCGAGGGATGCGGGCGTGGGCCAACGGCGCATCCACTCTTCCCAAACGGGAAGCACGCGGTTCACAGGGGTCTGCTGCAGCATGAATTCGCTCACCATCACACCCCAGGCCGTGCAGTCGGCGCGGCGCCACGGCAGGTCGCGGGCATGATGCTGGTACCAGGTATTTATGCGGTGGTGTAGTTCGTGTGAGTTTTGTAAATTGAACATGGCAATAATTGCTTGCGTTGTAATGTATTACTGTTTCTAGGGTAGGTGATATTGGGTGTCAGGTGCCAATTGACCCACAATATACAGGCAACGTATTTTTATCTATTCCATGTAGCTTATATATATGGTTTTGCATGCACGACACCCAAAAAACCGTTATTCTTAACGGTATGTCTGAACTTGGTCCCGAATTACCCCCCGAAGTATACCGCCGCCGTCGTATCGTTGCCGTGGTAGTGCTTATTCTTGTCTTGCTGGTTGGCATTGTTGGTATTACCACCCTAGTGAACCAGATTAATAAGGGGCCTCAAGACGATGCCGCCGCAGAGGCGACAGCCACCGGCGAACCTTTCCAGAATTTCAGCGCGCGCCCCACACCTTCTACGGTTGCGCCTTCGGGGTCGGTGAGCGGTTCAGCATCCGGCAGCCCGAATGCATCGGCAACCCCGTCCGTTTCTGGGACTCCCGCGGTATCCGGCAGCGCGACTCCGCCCGGGTCGGCGAGCGCATCCGCAACGCCAGCCGTGGCTTTGTGCAATGCCAAGGATCTAAAGGTGACGGTCGAGCCTTCAAAGAAGCAGTATGCGCCCGGTGAAATGCCGTCATTCCACGTGGTGTACACGAATTCTGCGGGTAATCCCTGCTTTATAGGCGGCGAGAAGGTTGCCGAGGGTGTGGAGATCAACATTACATCGGGCGATACCCAGGTGTATTCGTCTGCGAAGTGCACGCCCACTCCCACGAAGAAGACCGAGATTCCTGCGGGTAAGGAAGCCGCCAGCGATGTTGCGTGGGATCGTAAGCTCAATACCTCTGGATGTAATGCGCTGAAGAATACGGCGAAGGGCACGTACTGGGTGACGGCCACCGTGAATGGGGTGACCTCGCAGCGAGTGAACTTCCTGTTGAAATAGCGCCCACGGTATTTCCCTGCGGGAATATATAAAAGACGTATAAAAAGAGCCGTTATTTCAATAAAGAGAGTTTTTAACGCTTTATTGAAATAACGGCTCTTTCTATCGGATGGCTGGTGTTCTTACGGACCGTACCCGGCTAATGTTAGAGGTATTTTTCGAGGCTGCTTTCCGCCATGCGGGAGAGCGATTCGCGCACGGTTCGGGCACGATGCTCGCCTATACCATCAACATCACGCAGATCCTCCAGGGATGCGGCCATGAGCGCCTGCAAAGTGCCGAACCGTTCAACGAGGCGTTCGGCAATTGTGTTCGGAATAGTGGCGATGCCGTCAAGCAGGCGGTAGCCGCGCGGCTGCAGGGGAGTGTCGAGCTCGTAATCGCCGAACCCTGCGGCCTGGGCGATCATAGTGAGATCCACAATATCCATGTCGGTAAGGTCGCGCAGTGCCCGAGTTGCGATGGAGATGCTTTGCGCGGTGGGCCGCGGCAGGTAGTCGTGCAGAATAACGTCGATACCTGCCATATCGGGGCTGCGAAGCTCTTCGAGCTGAAGCGCCACCAGACGACCGTTCACACCGAGTTCAAGCACATAGTGACTGACTTCAGAGATAATACGCCGTACCATCTCCATGCGCTGCAGGGTGATAGCGACATCGCTGAGCGTAACGTGTGATTCAATTTCGAGCGCGGACAGCGTGGAAAGCACCTTGTTGAGGCGCTTCTTATAGCTTTCAAGGGTCTGGATTGCCTGGTTGGCGCGTGCCATCAAGTATTGGGTGTCTTCAACCGTGTACCGGGTGCCGTCTACATACACCGAAATGACGGACATAGAGGCGCTAACCGAGATCACCGGGAAACCCGTCTGGATTGCCATGCGTTCTGCGGTGCGGTGGCGGGTTCCGGATTCGTTGGTGTCGATGGTTGCATCCGGCATGAGCTGTACCGCCGCCATAAGCAGGCGGGTGGCGTCGCGGTCACAGATGATCGCGCCATCCATCTTGGCGAGCTCACGCAGGCGGGTGGCAGAAAATTCGGTGTCGATGGTGAACCCACCGGAGGAGAGCCCCGTGACGGTGCGGTCTGAACCGAGCACGATGAGTGCGCCTGTGCGCCCGCGGAGGATGCGTTCTAACCCTTCACGCAGCTCGGTGCCGGGGGCGATCTGCGCAATGGTCTTCAGAAGGAGTTCACTGTAATCTGTCTGCACGGAATATATTGTATCGTTTAGCCTGTGTTACCGCCTTTGTGCGCGCCCCACCCCGATATTCTCTTCTTCGGCTTTTGACGATCTAGGTGTTTAAAACATCAGGGCCGCCCGTACAATAAAAACCATGGCTGCACGCACAAAAACCACTAAAGGAACCCCCGCCTACCGCTGTACCGAATGTGGCTGGACCACCGCCAAATGGGTAGGTCGATGCGGTGAATGCCAAACCTGGGGCTCCGTTGAGGAAGCCGCTGGGGGTACAGCGGCGCGCACCCGTACCGCATCCAGCGTGCAGAAACCGGCTCAGGTGATCGGCGAGGTAGACTCAACCGTCGCCGCCTATATGAGCACCGGCAATCCCGAATTCGACCGGGTGCTCGGTGGGGGACTGGTGCCCGGTGCCGTGATTCTGATGGCTGGCGAACCCGGCGTGGGCAAATCTACCCTGCTGCTGGATGTTGCCGCCACCTTCGCGCGCGGATACACCCCGCGAACCCCCGCCGCTGAGCGTGCCCGCGCGAAAACCCGCGATGTGCTGTATGTGACCGGTGAGGAATCCGCCGCGCAGGTTAGCTGCGTGCGGACCGCATCCACGCCGTCGCCGATACGCTGTACTTGACGAGCGAAACCGACCTGGGGACCGCGCTGGCGCATATTGAGCAGGTAGACCCGGCGATGCTGGTGATCGACTCGGTGCAGACCCTTGCCTCCGCAGATGTTGAGGGCAGCGCCGGGGGTGTTACGCAGGTACGCGAGGTCGCCGCATCACTGATTGCCGCCGCGAAAGCACGCAATATGTGCACCCTGCTGGTGGGGCATGTGACCAAGGAAGGCACGATCGCCGGGCCGCGCCTGCTGGAACACCTGGTCGATGTGGTGTGCCAGTTCGAGGGCGATAAACACTCCAATATTCGCATGCTGCGCGCCATCAAAAACCGGTACGGACCCACCGACGAGGTCGGTTGTTTCGATATGCACGAGGATGGGATCGCGCCCGTGCTCGACCCGTCCGGCATGTTCGTTTCGCGCACGCCGCATCCGGTGGCGGGAACCTGCGTGACCGTGACGATGGAGGGGCGCCGCCCGCTTTTGGCTGAGGTTCAGGCGCTCCTAGACCAAGCGGTAGCACCCGCACCGAGGCGCACGGTGGCGGGGTTGGATTCGGCGCGCATCCAGATGCTTTTGGCGGTTTTGCAGCGCCGTGCCGGGCTGAACGTGGGCAAACTCGACTGCTATGTTTCCACGGTGGGAGGCGCCAAAATCTCTGAGCCTGCTGCCGATTTGGCGTGTGTGATGGCGCTGGCATCGGCTGCGCAGAATAAGCCTCTGCCGCGTAAACTCGCGGTGTTTGGCGAGGTCGGCCTGGCGGGGGAGGTGCGTGCCGTGCCGGGTATTCGCCAGCGTATCGCCGAGGTCGGCAGGCTGGGGTTCACGCATGTGCTGGTGCCCGCATCCCCAACGGGTGTGGGGCAGGTGCCCGATGGGGTGACCGTGCGCGAGGTCGCCACCTTGGGCGAGGCGCTGAACCTGCTCTTCCCGCAGGATAAATAACTGCCGCACATCGTGACGTAACCGCGAGCAGATAGTATTTCGGCGAGCAGACAGCAATTCGTTGTCTGCTCGCCGAAATACTATCTGCTCGCGCAGGCTAGGAGGTTAGCTCTGCACTTTCTCCTCCGCACGCACATGCTTGGGGAGGAAGAGCCCGGCAATAACCGCCGCCACGAGAGCCGCAGCGCCGACAAAAGTGGTCGGGGTAGCGGCATCCGAGAACCCCGAGGGGGTGAGGGTACCGCCAAGCGAGGTGAAGATCGCTGTGAGCGTTGCAACCCCGAGAGCCACCCCGATCTGACGCGCAGTGGCGTTTGTCCTGAGGCGGTCGCCTGATCCTCAGCGGCCATACCCTGCAGAGTTGCCGTTGCCAAGGGAGCGAAAACGATGCCATTACCGATGCCGGAAACCAAGAACGGCGCTACAAGCTGTATGTAGGGGGTATCGGGGTTGAGCAAGGTGCCAACCCAGAAAAGCCCAAGACCCGTGAGGATAAGACCTGTCACGATAATAGGGCGTGTACCGATTTTGGGCGTAAAGATACCGGTGATGGGCGAGATAACGAGAGGTGCGAGAGTCCACGGCATGGTCATCAGTCCGGCTTCGAGCGGACTTGCTCCTTGAACTACCTGCAAGAACTGAATCAGCAGGAAGATAACACCGAAAATACCGAAGCAGAAGATAACACCAACCACGTTCGCTGCACTAAAACTACGGTTCCTGAAGAGGCGCAACGGAAGCAGAGGCGCGGCGGCGCGTGATTCCCACCAGATGAAGATTACTATAAGAGCAACGCCCCCGATAAGACCGGTCAGGACCTCTGCGCTTGTCCATCCGGCATCATTCCCGCGCACAATGCTGTAGGTTAAACCGAAAAGACCCACGCCCGCCAGAATAAGACCGAGAAAATCGAGTGGCTGGGGGCGACCGTATGACTCGTCAATGGTGTACCAAATGAGTGCCATGCAGATGACGCTAATAGGTACGTTGAGCCAGAAGATGGAGTGCCAGTTCATGCCTTCAACTACGGCGCCGCCGATGAGGGGGCCGACGGCGATACCTAGCCCCGAGACTCCGCCCCAGATACCAATGGCGGCGGCGCGCATCCTCTCGGGAACGGATGTGCTAATAAGCGCCAACGAGAGGGGTACGATAGCGGATGCGCCAAACCCTTGGATAGCGCGGGCGATAATGAGGGTGTTGATATCGCTGCTGAACCCGCACCATGCGGATGCTGCGGTAAAAATAAAGATCCCGCTCAGGAAAATACGACGGCGCCCAAATCGGTCGGCCAGCGCCGAAGACATGAGAATGCAGGACGCAAAGGTCAGCATGTAAGCGTTTACCGTCCAGGTGAGCTGCTCAATAGATGCGTGCAGATCTGCCCCGATCACGGGAAGTGCATTGGTCACCACGAGATTATCGAGGGAAGCCATGAACATAGGGAAAGAAAGTGCCAGAATAACCAGCCACGCGGGACGGCGTTGTGAAGTTTGGTCCATGTGGAGCTCCGATATGAATTGTAATCAACTGATTACTTAAACGTAAGTTATCAGGTGATAACATGTCAATATGGTTGATCAAGAATCCTCCACCCCCAAACGGCTCCCTGCTGCCGAGCGTCGTGAACAGATGCTAAGCGCAGCCAGTATTGTTTTTGGTGAGCGCGGCTACGCCGGAACTACCACGGATGCCATCGCCAAGGAAGCTGGGGTTAGCCAAGCGTATATTGTGCGCACCTTTGGATCAAAAGAGAGTCTCTTCGTAGAAGCCGCAACCCGTTCGGTCGATAAGACTATTGAGGTTTTTCGGGCCGCGGCGCGAGACAACGATGACCTCACAACCCTGCCCAGGCATCTTGGGCACGCCTATGTGGAACTTGTCGCTGACCGGGGCATTCTGTTGACTATGATGCATCTCTTCACGATGGGGCATCATGAACGCTTCGGAAAACTTGCCCGCGAAGAGTTCGCGCGTATCTACCGGGTTCTGCATCATGAACTGGGGCTTACGGCGCAGAAAACCGAGAAGATTCTAGCCAGGGGCATGCTCATTAACACGGTTTTGGGCATGCGACTCACGGACGTCATAGATACCGACCCGGACGTGGAAGAACTGCTGTCCTGTACTTTTGCGGATGAAGCCCACATCGTAGCGGATCTAATTTCCGGGTATGAACCGCTGCCTCCTGCGGCACGGGGACGCACATCATCATAAAACGTGTCTCATATGCGCGAGCAGATAGTATTTCGGCGAGCAGATAACGAATTGCTATCTGCTCGCCGAAATACTATCCGCTGCGGGTCCTGGTAGGGTCTACGGGCGGGTTCCACGGGGATTAGGTGCACACCATCAGTCACACGATACGAGCAGTAAAGACCTACCCCAGCTCCCTCTTCAAGGTCTTCATCGCGCAGCATGATATTAACGGTGCGGGTGCGCAAATCCTCCTCCTGAGCGCCCGCAACATCAGCCTGCACAATCGGAATCTCGGAAGTACGCGGCGCATGCTCCGTCACGGCCTCGCCCAGCGGTACCAGCGCGGCTGACTGCATCCTCATGATCCATACCGGTAGCCTCTAACATATCCACGGTTATAAGCCCTCAGCATAAGCACCAACGACTCGCCCTCGAAGGTCTCTACCCCCAGATGCTTCGGTTCCAGGGTTTCGGCGAGAGAAATCAGGCGCTCGCGGGCAACCTCCATATAGTGTTCGCGCTCATGTTCGGTGCTGGAATACATGCCCAGTCCCGTGCTCTGGGCGGCAAGCGCCAGTTCTTCGAGCGCCGCCGAAAGCGTTTCAAGGGCCTTTGGCCGCAGCTGCACATGCGCAATCGTGGATGCCATGCGCCGGTTAAACACGCGGGTGTTGCGAATCGCCAAATCGATAGCCCCGAGGGTCTGAGCCAGCCGATCAAGCTCGATTCGGCTCTTCTTTCCCGCCCACGAAAGCTGCGCCATACCGCGCGCCGTCACCAAATCGTTCTTACTCGCCTCATACAGTGGTTGCAGTTTACGCGAATCCTGCAGGCTCTGATACGCCTGATCATAGTTGTACCGGCGAATCGCCTTCGCAGCCAGAAAGAAGACATCTGAGAAAGCGCTCATAAGAGCCTCGGCACGTTGACGCGACCCACTTCGCGGGTCTTTGGGCATCAAAAACATCATGAGGAACGCCGCAACACCACCGATCACGCCGTCGAGGCTGCGGGTAAACGGCAGATCCGAGGTTGGCGGCAGCAGAATCACCAGGCAGGCCTGAAAACTGAGCTGAATCGTAAAAATAATACCGTTATCTAAGAACCTGGCCAGAAGCACCGAAATAAACAGAGCAAGTGTGGCCTGCCAGATGCCGCGCCCGAGCATCTGCAAAAACAGATCGCCAATCAGAATGCCCAGGCTCACCCCGAACGAAACCTCTAGGATGCGCCGCGAATGGGTAGAGCCGCTCACGTACCCGAGTGACACCAGCGCCGCGACTGCCGCAAAAATAGGTTCCTCATGCCCCAGCACCCGCTCCGCAAAAAGATACGCCCCCATCGAAGCGATCGTGATCTGAATAGACTGAAAAAATCCCGCCCGAACGCGGTGAGCCCCGGCGCGGACATAGTTTAAGGACTGTTCTTTCAGGGATGCGTGTGCCATAGTTCTAGTCTACCCGCCCTGAAATTGTGCTGCTGCGGGTCTGCCGTGCTGCTGCGGAGTGGGTGATACTTTCGGTTAGCCTGGATTTCTATTTTGTATGTTATTTTGCATCCGGCGGTTATTTAAGTCGCCCAATACAAAATAACTCGCAAAATGCCAGGTGACGGTGCAGAAAAAGCCCGCCGCATCCGAACATGTATACCGGATGCGACGGGCTTTGCTATGTGCGCCCTGTGGGGCTCGAAACTGTAGCGTTGAACCTTACAGTAACAAGGCGCGCAGATGGAGAATACTCTCATTCGTGATGGGTTTTCCCATCTGCGCGCTTTTAACTCCCGTTTACTCGGAGTCAGTCTTCCGCTTCTTCATCCCGAAGAAACCAAGTACTGCTGCGCCCGCCAAGGCTATAGCTCCTATAATCAAGCCAGCCCATGGGGTCGTCGAGATACCTGAAATGACGGTTGCTACCGGGTTTTTAGTTTCCGGTGCAGGAGGTAGGGATGCGTGCGGGGTAGGCACGACTGTGGGGGTGGGTTCTGGGGTTACCGGAGGGGTCGGTTTGGTGACCTTTTTAGTGGCGTTATCCCAGTTGTCGGTGTCTTCCTCAGCAGTGTTGTTTGGCTGCTTCGGCTTGGACGGATCGTACTTATCCCACCGGGAGTTCACGGTAGCGGTATTTTCGACTTCGTCGGCATCGTCAGCGACTACTGCGGAGACCGTAGCGGTGACCGTTTCATCTGCCTTGAGGTCGCCGATGTACCAGTATTTTTTATCAGCCTCGACAGCATCAGCTTTGGCGGCACCGAGCTTAACGAGTTCTGCACCCGTGACGAGCTTACCTGCTGAAGGTTTCTCGCCCCACTGAAGCGTAGAAGCATCCAGACCCTTCAGCTCCCCTTCGGAGACGTATACGTCATGGGCAGTGTGGGTGCCCTTATTAACGACGTCAAAATTGAAGGTTGCGCGTTCCCCCGCTTTAAGTTCTGCGGTCGTGTCGGTCTTAGCAATACGGACGTCTTCGTTAATGGGGGTCACGACGACATCACAGCCATCAGTATCCGCTGCGACAGTGGGGTTAGGCTCACACTGGGTAGGCGGTGTGGGGTTGCCAGGATCCTTAGGGTTGGGTTTCTTAGGATCATAGCTACCTGTGACGGTAACCGCGTTTTCAATACCGGCTTTAAGTTCGTCGATATTGATCGTCTCTTTGACCTTGAGCTGTACGGTGAAGGTGATGGTCTCTCCCGCGTTGACGTTCCCTACCATCCAGGTGTTGCCGGTGACGGTGCCACGGCCGTTGTTCTTGATAGTGGCTTCAGGCTCAAAATATTTGGTGTTAGGGAACTCGTTGAAGATGAAGTTTGGCTCTGCGGTGGAGGAATCGTTCATGATTTGAACGTTGTATTCGATAGTGTCACCGGGTTTGATATTGGCGACATCGGTTGCCAACTCTTTATGCACCTTCACGTTGGTAGCTAGCGGAGAGAATGCGGAGGTTGCGTTATCCCAGTTGTCGGTATCCGCATCTAACGTGTCGTTGGGGACGCGGGAGTTGCCGTCGTAGGGGTCGCGCACACCGGTGATGTAGGCGGAGTTCGTGATGGTGCCATTGACGAGTTCCTGTGCTTCAGCAGGGACCGTGAATTTTACGGTTGCGGTTGCTTCTTCGCCTGCTTTGAGCTCACCGATGGTCCAGTCGGTCCCGGATGCGGTTCCCTTGGTGGGGTTAGAGATCGTGAGGTTTTCTCCGGTGATAGTTTTACCGTTTTCGTCCGTAATGACGAGTCCTTCATCCTTGACAGATGCTGCGGGCTCATCCCAATCGCCAGCATTTTTAACGGTCATGGTGTAGGTGATTTCCTGACCGGGCTGTACCTGAGTGAGATCTACATGCTTCTCGATCTTCAGATCGGTGGGGCAGGTCGCGGTGGCGGCATTGTAGAAGGCCTTAGCGACTGCATCGGAATCCGTAGCGGAGGTGATGTAGTCTACGCCCTCCATGGGGTTAGTTTTGCCGGTGATTTCCTTGATAGCGTTTGTGGTTTGCACTTCACGCTCGGGGGTATAAGCACCACCAAGCGAGTTCTCCTTAGTCTTAATGAACAGGGGAATCACCTTCGTGCCGGAGCCAGTAATTCTGGCGACCTGCTCTTTAGCAGAGTCAAACGCTTGCTGGGAGAACGTGTTGGAGCCACCATTGACATAGTTACCGTTAGCATCCACATACTTGTTGGGAGACCCATCAGTAGCCAGCACTACTGCATCGAAGGGACCAGCCTGGTCTGCTGCGGTCTTCAGAGCAGCAGCCCAGTTCGTTCCCGACCAGTTATCGGTCCAGCCCTTGAGCGCATTAGGCAAGTCCTGATGAGCGGTAGCAGCACGCTGCTCAGAGTTAAGCACAAAGTCGAGAGCTTTCTGCAAAGCCCCCTCATCGGAGAGATTTACCGTGAGGATCTGGTTAAAGGCCGGGGACATCTGCCCGAAGTGGTACATGGTGACCTTCGCGTTCGGGATCTTCGCGTACTCCTTCAGAAACGCTTTAATGCCCTCTGCCTTCTGATTCTGCTCGTTATCGCCAAAAGACCAGGTCTCATCCATCGCCAGCACAATATTGGGTTCCCCGCAAGAGAGCTGCGATACTGCGGCAGCATTAGGAGTGTTTCCACAGCAGTCGCAGACGTCGTCAAAGTAAGAGGGGCAGCAACAATTGCTGCAGTTAGGGATAGAGAAGTCAGTCCTTTAGAGACGACACTGAATTTTCGCATGAGTGAGTATTCTCCTAGGCGAGAGTAGTGATAGATAGAGTGATTAGATAAACCGGCACTACGCCGGATCGGGTTCAGCCACCTCACTGCCCGCCTCTGTGCTCACCATGATGAGACAGAGAAGCTGAACGGTCAGATGGATGTATATATTTTATCATTTTATTTTAGGATTTTTTAGTAGATTTTTGGGTGGCTAGAAGGTTCTTCAAAGCGTTTTTGAACGGATCCGCCAGACGCCACTGATCCTGATCCTTCAAGTGCAAATCATCAGCCATATACGGGTAAAGCCTATAAGTTGTCAGCCAGCCGCGCGTATCCAGGAAAAGAACACCGGTCTGCGTGGCCGCTGTGCGAGCGGCTTCATTGTAGGCGTGACGGCGTGCATGATGAGGCTGCTCTTTGGAAAGAATACCGCCTAAAACGATCGTGCTATTCGGGTACATCTGCTTGAGCTTCTCAATGGTTTTCACTGTTTCGACCCGCACAGATTCTTGGGAGTTGTGGTATGTGTCATTGCCTGAGGCGTCAAGGTAGATTATGCCGGGGTTCCCTGACGGTAGTGCCCATTTATTATTGATCACGCCGTCAGTGTATGAGGGACAGGTTCCTGGTCGGTCGGCGATGAAGCCGGTGCCTCCGCATCGGTACATGGTGGGGGTGTAGCCTGCGGCACGGAGCCCTTGGCCTACCCAGGAGTTATCCCAGACTTGGGAGTCTCCGATGGTGAGGGCATCGTGGGGGCCGAGGTTTGTGTGGTGCGTGCGAGGCGGGTGTGGGGATCCCAATAAAGTTGTGTGTGCTCGAATTGGGTGTAGATAGTGTCGCCGGTTTTGTGCCAGGTGGTAGGTAGTCCTTCTCGATTTTTGAAGTCGGAATATTCTCGTGCTTTCCACCAGTGGTCATAGACCATGCCGTGCATAGCGATGGGTCCGGTGGTTTTGGTGTAGGTGATGACTCCGCCCGTGAAGCGTTGGACTTGGATATCTTCGGGGAAGGGTCTGTAAATATCGCTGATGGGTTGCGCGCCTGCGGTACCGAAGGCTTCTTGGGCGGTATCGCGGATCTGTTGTTCAACAGTGAGGGTCTTACGCTCTACAATGGGCTGCGTTTTAGGGGCTGGTGTAGGCTGTGCTGGTTTGGGTGAGGCGGGCGGTGTGGTTGATACGGCAACAGTGACTGCACCTGCGGTTTCGGTGAAGGTGTAGTAGGTTTTTCCGTTACTGGTGGTCAGGGTTGTCCCAGTTGCGGTGGCGGTGACGCTAGAGGTCGGGTACCCGTAAACACCCATGTGCCCACCGTGATGCTCGTAGTAGCGGCTGATGGGTCCGTTGGGTACGGTGTGGGTGCCGTATTGGGGATGCTGGTAGATTTCCGTGACGGAAGACTTGCAGACACCCGCCGTTCTGGTTGCAGCGGGCAATATCTCGTGCAGGGCCAAAGGAAGCTCTAACCTGTGGCTGCTGGTATGCGGCCAGGATGTCTCCTGTTACGGCGGGTGCAGCGTTCGCGGTACTGCCGCCGATCACGGCTGTACTAAGGAGCAGAACGGTGCCGAGCGTCTTGACTGTGAATGAGTGAGTTTTCATTTTTTTCACCTTCTCTGGTGTAAAAATTATTGCGACGCTTTAGTATATGCATAAATAGTAATGTAAACCCCTAAAACATGCTAAGGAATAAACACATGTCGCCACAAAATACCTCAAGCTCTACCACTCAGACAGCAAAGACTCAATCAAAGAACACAAAAATCACACGAAGAACCCTCCTGATCAGCGCAGGCGCCCTAGGCATCACAGGCGCCGGCACACTATGGTGGACCAACACCCCGCACTATCCCAACGAACAGCACCAGCACATCGCCGACACCATCAAAAACATCACCGACATAGGCGACGATAACAATCAAACACACCCGGTAAAAGTAAACATCACTACCGGGCTAAATCTGCCCGCTCCCGATACGCACCAGCCCGCACCCAACGAGCGCACCCTCCAAACCGACGGCATCACAGCCCAAAAACACGCCAGCACACTCTCCGCCCCAACAGTCGGACTCAACATCACCTACACCGAAACAGGACTCACCCAAACCCCCGAATACTCCAGACCACAAATGATCCTCCCGCCCTCGCACCAGGCCGCGCTCGCTAACTTTTCTGCCTCGCTTGAAGATCCTGAAGGCCCCTCTGTTATCGCTGGGCACGTGAACTATGACAACGATACTATGGCCCCTATGTCGCTCATCACGCTCCTGAATGTAGGAGACCCCGTCTATGCATCCACTACTCATGGAGAAATCACCAACTGGCGTGTTCTCAACCGCCGCTCCTATGCCTATCGAGACCTACCCGAAGACACCTTCGGGTACCACGGCCCCAAACTCCTGCGCCTCATTACCTGCGGAGGGATCGATGGGCACGGGCACTACACCACCAACATCGTCATCACCTGCACACCAGCGTAAACAAATAGTCATGGGCGCTCGCTTTGGTATCGCTGACCTACAGGCATAGCGGAAAGCCCTAAAACCACCAATTGCCTGTTGAGTGAGCTTCTGATCTTTAGCTTCAGCCCATACAGCCACTCCAATAACTTGGGAGTAATACTGCACCTTATACTGCAACAGAAGCCGTAGCCCGCGAGATTCGAGGGTTACTTGCAAAAGCCGGTCTGACTCAAAAAGATGTCGCAAATATTCTTGCGATTACGCAGGCAGGCGTGTCAGACCGGCTTCGAGGAAAACAAAACTTCAGCTTGGATGAGTTATTTACACTTGCTGGTGCGCTTGATCTAACTGTTGGTGATCTCCTTGGAGACAGCATTGTCTCTGCACGGGTTCCTGAGCCTTCATATATTGAGGGACAGGGGAGAAATAAACGAAAAGTCGCCCCGATCGGCTTTGTACCGAACGGAGCGACGTACCAGATTATTTCTGGTGAAGAGTGCGCCCTGTGGGGCTCGAACCCACGACCTGCGGATTAAAAGTCCGTAGCTCTACCAACTGAGCTAAAGGCGCGCCGTCCCGCGTGAACGCGAAGACATCATCTACTATACACTACAAATCCGTCACGAGTCGCCTTCGCAGATATGATTTTCGTCCGGCTGAATCCTTCGAAAAACTCGTGCCCTGCCCGTTACACTAAACACCTATGGCTCATCGTGCACATCATCGCCCAGTATCTCAGCCCAGCGAAAAGTTTGAGCGTCGCGTTGGCGGTGAAGATCCCGCCGCCCGTGATGAGGCGGCGCATACGTCTGCTCGCATTCTGCTGGAGCGCGGACGCCAAAATTCTGACCCGGAGGTTGCCGCCCGACTCATAGACTTCACTGACGAATACGGTATTGAGGCGCTTGCGCAGCTCTGGTCTCATTCACCCGCGCGTTCCCTCCCCGGGGCGCTATGGCGCATGTATTCCCTGCGCGACATGGTACGACGCTACCCAAAGGCCACCGCACAAGCGTTCTCTACCGGTATGGGTGCCGATTACCGTTCGCATCTGCTGGCGGGGGTGCCAGACCCACCGGGCGCCTCCGAGGTCGTCAAAACGGCGGACAAAAATTCTGGCCGGGCTCTACAGCGGCGATATTGATATAGCTCTCGAACGTTTTGCGGCGTTCGCGCGTGTGGTGGCACTGGGGCTGCGTCTCAACTATGAGCGTGCAGATATTAGCCGACTGTCCGGCAACCCGCAGGGAGTGCATCCGCCCAGTCATGAGGTTCGCCGCGAAGGCATTGAACGCATGTTCCGCGTTCCCGAACAATACCGAAAACTCGTGAAAATCGCCGAGGATTTGGAGGCGACCGCCGCGCACTGGCGGGCAAGCGGCGGACTCGAAGCATTGTAGCCCCGCACGGTACTCGCGCGCTATCAAATCCCGGGAAAATACAGGATTCGGAACTGATGCCGGGTGTTCTGCTTAGAGCTCATGTACCTTGACGGAGGCTCGGCGCGGGCGGATAATTTAAGACAAGATGTCGGGTTGCTAATAGGTAGCCCCGGGCTCCAAATCATTTGCCGCTTCGAGCGGCCTTCCGCCGAGAGGCGCTCCCAGCCCGACATCGCTAACGTTCACAGCGGGAAGGCTATCATGTAGCCTTCCCGCTGTTGTATTCTCAAGCCGCCGCGCGGGAAGTATCAGACCCGCGCACCCTAAGCACACCCGCGTTAGACTGTAACTATGTTGCACCGCATCTTTCCACAAGCCAACAGCTCACTCACCTCGCTTGCACAAATCTCGGTGCAGGTGGCGGAGGCGGCGGCGCTCCTCTCCGAAATGGTTGGCTCATCTACCTCCGAATACCCCGAGCTCTTCGACCGCATGCTGGTGCACGAGGCGAACTCGACCGACCTGTTCTTCATGACCCTCACCACCGTGCGAAGCTCATTTGCCACCCCGGTACCCCGCGAAGACCTCTACACGCTGGCCCGCAAACTCACGAACGCGGTCGAAAGCTCACGAGTGCCGCGCACATCCTTTATCTGCACAAAATTGACGGTTTTGCCCCGCATATTACCGCGATACTCGACATTATCCAGCGGCAGGCGGTGCTGACCGAGGCAGTAATTCCCAAGCTCGCCGATATTAAGGGCCTGGATAACTATTGGATGGATATGCTGCGTATCTCGCGCCAGGCCGTTCGCACCGCCGAAGAGTACGATGCAGAACTCGCCGAACGCTTCCCGATGGAACGCTACCGCCGGTACACCAAGTTCATTGCCCAACTGGTCGAAGCGGCAAATGCGATGCGCGGCGTGTCCTCTGAGATCGGGCGTATTATCGTGCAGGAGTCCTAGTGGTTCTGCTCAGTATTCTGTGTGTGGGCGCGTTTCTTTCCGCGATTTTTGTGACCGGCATGCACGATGCCTCCAATGCGATCGCGGTGCCGGTACGCACCCGCACGATGGGCGATACCGCGGCTCTGATTACCGCCGCGCTGTTCAACGGGATCGGGGTGTTTGCGGCGTATCTGCTAATCACCGATATGAGTGTGCCCTGGATTGCCGTTCCCAGCGGGCATTTGGGCCTTCCGGGGCTGACCGCCGCGCTCATTACCGCCGCCTTATGGGGTGTGGCGACCTGGGCCTTACGCATGCCAGCTTCCTCAACGCACGCCCTCATCGGCGCCCTGGCCGGGGTGGCATGGTATGCCCGGGTTGATGGCGAAGGCTCACGGTTTATCCCCGCGATTTTCGATGCCACCCTGCTGCCGCTTCTTTACCTGCCGCCCCTGATTTTTCTTCTTTCTTGGCTTTTGGTGATCCCGTTTTATCGCTTAGCGATCCGCTCTTCGCCCAGCAGTGTGAACCGGCATTCGCGTGAGGTGTTGGCGGTGTCGGCATCCGCAATTTCGCTTCTGCACGGTATGCAGACCGGGTACCTGTACCTGTTGGTGCTGCACGTGCTGGGTGCGGTTTTTCCGCTTCCCACGCGGGATCTTCTCCCCTGGCATGTGCTCACTATTGCGCTGGCTCTGGCGGCGGGCACGCTCACAGGTGGGCGGCGCATCGGCTACACCTTCGCCTACCGTATGGTGCGCTTAGACCCGATGCGCGGCGCGGTAGCTCAAGGCACCACAGCTCTTATGCAGGCGCTCGGGTACTTCCTGCTGCAGCTGCCGTTCTCGTCTTCGCACCTGGCGACCGCATCCGCCCTGGGGGCTGGGGTGAATCAGCGGTTTAACTCGGTGAAGCCGAAGATCGTTGCGAACATTATGCTGACCTGGTTTGTCACGCTTCCGGCATGTTTTTTGTGTGCGATCGCCCTCATGATGGCTCTTGATGGCATATTTGGGTAGAATTTTTACCCCTAATGTGGGCTGGAATGCTCGCTTATTCCCGCGCAACTCCGTAGAATTCTAGACAACCCTATATATTTCCGCCCTAGGTGCCTTATGCGCAGGCCTTATATATTCTTTGGAGAGCTTTGTTTTCCTCTGTCGCCGTCATTGTACGCACGAAAGATCGCCCGGTCTTTCTCGCACGTGCCCTGCAGAACATCGCCGAGCAACGGTATACGCAATACACCGTGTACGTGGTCGATGACGGCGGAAATCAGGAAGAATCTCAGCAGATTATTGACCGCAGCCCGGTTGCGGCACAGACCGTTCTTCTTCATGCTGCGGGCGGCAATATGGAAGCGGCCTCTAACCTGGGTGTGCGCTCCAGTGAGTCTACCTATATCGCCATTCACGACGACGATGACCTGTGGGATCCCCAATTCCTGGAACGTACCGTCGCAACCCTTGATGAGACCGGCGCCGATATGTGCGTGGTACGGATTATTGAGCGTTTTGAGCAGCAAACCGAGGACGGTTTTATTGTTCTGAACGAACGCACCTTCCACGAAGATCTGCCTGCTATGGGGCTGCAGTTCCTGTTCCGCACCAACCGCGCGGTTCCGATTGGCGTGCTGTATCGCCGCACCTTGCACGAGAAGGTGGGGTATTTTGATGAGGAACTTCCCGTAGTGGGCGACTGGGAATTCAATATGCGCGCCGCCATGGCCGGTGAAGTTCAGCTTCTGGACGAGCCGCTGGCGTACTGGTGCAAACGCCCCAATGCGACGGGTTCTGCCGCCAACAGCGTGAGCCACGAGCAGCAGCATCGTATTTGATGCGCAGGTGCGCGCCAACGCGATCCGTGAAGACCTTGCCGCCGGGGCGCATATCGGGCCCTACCTTTACCAGGCGCACCTGACGAACGAACTTGACGGCCGTCTATTGGAAACTCTGGAGGCGCTTCAAGACGTTCAGGAACGTTTGGAACGTCTCGAAACTATGCAGCAGGAACAGTGTGAGCGACTGCACCGCATGGAGCGGGCGATGTCGTGGAGTGGCAAACTTTCGCGTTTGCGCGCCGTTTTTTCGCCTAAAGATTCATCAAGCAAATAGGTACGTATATGACTCGTGTTCTTGTTGTCGGCGATATTGGCCAGCCCGTTTACCATGTGGGGGACGAGGCCATGACGATCAGCACCGCCGAATACCTGGCGGATGCAGGAATGCAGGTTATTTTAGCAACCCGTGACGCCGAGCAGAGCAGGCGTTATCTGGGCGCCAGGGGTTCGTCTGCATACGAATATATGCCGTTTTTACTGTTCCCGTGGGCGCCTGCCGAGCGCGAGATCACGTTGGAACGCCTCGAAGAGTTTCTTGTGAGCGGCGTTATGCCGGATCTGCCCGATTTTTGCCCGTCGGCGCAGCAGATCCGCGATTTTGTAGAGGGTATTCAATCGGTGGATGCGGTCGTCATTTCCGGCGGCGGCAACTTGAATTCGCGCTACGGCTGGCTGCTGTATGAGCGCGCCGCTATCGCGCTAGTGGCGCAGTACGCAAAGATTCCGGTCTTTGTGTCCGGGCAGTCGATTGGTCCCGTACTTTCCCCGCACGATGAGGAAGTTCTGCTGCGTATGCTGCGTTCGGCAGCCTCGGTGGCGGTGCGCGAGCGCAGCTCCTACGAGTGGTGCCGCGAGCACGATCTTAAGGCGCTTGCGGGTGTGGATGATGCCAGCGACTACCGGGCACATACCCCCGAGATAACGCTCGACTATGCCGATGCGCGGGTTGAGGTTCCTGAGCTTCCCGAGCGTTATGTGTGCGTGACGGTGCACGAGGTTTCGGGGAGCAAAGTACACGAACTAGCCGCTTTATTAGACAAGATTTACTCCGAGTATGGGCTGGCGGCGGTCTTCCTGGGGCATATGGGCGACCCAGCGTCGGAGGGCGGGCGCACCGGTGACTACAAGGCGCATGAACTGGTTACCGCATCCATGACATCCCCTGCAACGTTGATACCGATTCTGCACGCGGATGCGACGGTGCGCATCCATCAGGGTGCCGCGTTGAATATTACCGACCGGTACCATCCCGCGGTCTTTAGCCTTAGCGCTGGTATTCCTGCGGTTGCGCTGGTGCCCGATGCGTTTACTGAGATGCGGATTTGCGGGGTCATGGGGCATTACGGGATGCAGAATTTTATGACTCCGCTTCATATGCTCGGCACCGACATTCCCGAGAAGCTCATTGCGTCTGCGCTCTCGCTCAGCAGGGGGCAACGCCAAGAGCTGCGGGTGCAGCATGAGGCAGTGACCGCGCTGCTTCACGCGTGGCGTGAGTATATTGCGGCCTCTGTGCGCGGGGAGAGGCAGGCGCATATGCCGGAGGGTATTTCTGCGGCTGCGGCGATTCCCGCCTTAGAGCCGTCCTAGAGGCGATTAACAGTGCGGTGCGTGAGCTTTTGCTGAAGACTTCGCTGGCCGAAGGCAACGAATGGGCGCTTTCGGATCGCATGCACTCATGGGAGGCGCATATGCGGGGTGAGTTTGAGCGTGCTGAGGATGAGCTGCAGGCGTTGAAGCGTTCGCGGATGGTGCGGGCGGCGCATCGTACCAGTCGGCAGGTGCAGGCGATGCGGCATATCGGGAGCCGGTTCCGGTAGCCTGACGCCCCTGCTCTTTTTAGACTAGGGGAGTGCAGCACCTAGTTATATATAGAGCCTCTGTAACTACTGACACCACGTGATTTCTATGGTTATCGAAACTGAGAGTATTTTTGCCATCCTGAATTTAACTCAAATCTGCTTGTGAGAAGCGGAGCTATATTTTCTGTAAAAACTTAATGGAGAAATTTTTTATAAAACCTTGGCTAAATAACTTCGAGTATTTCTATATCAACGTAAAAAGTTCGTTCTCAGAATAATTATTGTGATGATTCTTCGATATCTCTTGTATCTCGGTCCTGAATTATGTTTAGGGTTGAATTGTTCATGTCACCGATAAATGGAGTTTATGATGGCTTTTCGCTATTCTCGTCCGGCTATGACCGGTGCTGCTATTTTCACCCTTGCGGGTGTGACGGTTCTTCCGCTTGCGCAGGCAAATGCAGCGCCTGCAAGTCCTCAGGATGAGGCACGTTCTGGAGCCACACAGGGCCAGCCAAATTCTGCGGCGCAGAACGGTCAGGATCAGGGTCAGCAGCAGGGCGCCAATGCTAACGGTCAGGGCCAGCAGCAACAGGCTCAGCCCGGCGCAACCCAGGGTCAGCAGGGTGCTAACGCCAGCGGTCAGAACCAGGATGGTGCAACACAGGGCGGTGCGACACAGGATCCTTCGCAGGCTGCATCCGGCGGTGAACAGCAGCAGGGTCAGCCTGGTGCATCTCAGGATAAGCAGGGTACTAATGCCAGCGGTCAGGGTCAGCAGGCTCCTCAGAGTCGGGGTGCAAGCTCTGCATCTCAGAATGGTCAGGGCCAGCAGCAGGGCCAGCCTAGTGCATCTCAGGATCAGCAGCAGAGTGCTAACGCCAGCGGTCAGGGTCAGCAGCAGGGTGCCAATGCTAATGGCCAGGGTCAGCAGGCTCAGGGTGCACCCGCATCCCAGAGCAGCTCAAATTCGAAGTCTGCGTCACAGAATAATCAGAGCCGTCAGAGCCAGCCCTCCGCCCCTGCGGTTGTTGGGATCACCTCTGTCGATGGATTCATTGACCCGCAGAAGACTGATAACTCTCTGACTGTAGAGACTACGGGGATCGATGATATCGACCGTGTAGAGTACGACCTGCGTGTTCAGGAACTTGATGAGTTCGGGAACATCGTTAATGATGACGTTAGCACCGGCGGCGCGTCTAGCATTAATTCGGATGGGGACTTCGGTATATCCGCGATTGTTGATGGTACTAAGATTAACCCGAACCACCACTACCGGGTCTACATTGATGCGTTCGATCGGGATACCTTAACGGCGAGTTACGCGTACTACCCCGTCGTGGTTTGGAACCGTACCTATATTCCGGTTGTTCCTCTGTCGGCAGCACGGTAATTAATACACCGTATTATCTTTTGCATTTGTTTAGTGTATTAGATTTCTGAAAATAAAATATATTTTCAGCTCAAGGGTCTTCGGGAGCATGTTTTAGTGATATGCATGCTGTTGAAGACCCTTTGAGTTGCGCTGGCACATTAGCGGGTATATTTTCCATAAATAAATATCAGGAAATAATGTTAAAAATTCTATACTTAAATCTAGTAATATATTACATTTACCAGTATCCCATTCGCCGGTGAATGGAATACATTGAACTGTTCAGAGCTGTTAACCCGCTATAGCCTATATTGGTGTAAAAAAGTTCGTTCTCAGAATAATTATTGTGATGATTCTTCGATATCTCTTGTATCTCGGTCCTGAATTATGTTTAGGGTTGAATTGTTCATGTCACCGATAAATGGAGTTTATGATGGCTTTTCGCTATTCTCGTCCGGCTATGACCGGTGCTGCTATTTTCACCCTTGCGGGTGTGACGGTTCTTCCGCTTGCGCAGGCAAATGCAGCGCCTGTAAGTCCTCAGGGTGAGGGTGCAAGCTCTGCATCCCAGAATGCACAGGGTCAGCAGCAGAGTACTAATGGTCAAGGTCAGCAGGCTCAGGGTGGTGCTACGCAGGTTGCATCTGACGGCGCATCGCAGGGCCAGCAGCAAGGCGCTAACGCTTCTCAGGACGACTCGAATTCTGCATCGCAAGATGGTCAGAGGCAGGTAGGTCAGCCTAGTGCTCCTGTAGAGAGCATCTTTGTTGTGATCGACTCTGTTGACGGATTCATTGACTCGCAGAAAACTGACAATGCTCTGAATGTGCGAGGTGTCTGGTACGATAATAACCCCAGTTTTAATTACTCTCTGACTGTTCAGGAGCTTGATGAGTTCGGGAACGTCGTTGATGATGACGTTAGCACCAGTGCAGGCGGGTCTAGCATTAGTAGTGATGGACACTTTGACCTGCATGTGAACGTTGATGGCACTAAGATTAACCCGAGCCACAAGTACCAGGTTCACCTTACTGCATACGATCAGGGCGACATGACGACGAGTGAGGCTTCCTATCCCGTCACGGTTTGGAAGCATAGCTATATCTTACCGGTTGTTCCCCTATCGGCAGCACGGTAACTAATGCACCTTTATCTTTGCATTTTGTTTAGTGTATTAGATTTCTGAAAATAAAATATATTTTCGGCTCAAGGGTCTTCGGGAGCATGTTTTAGTGATATGCATGCTGTTGAAGACCCTTTGAGTCGTGCTGGTATATTAGTGGATATATCTGCCATAAAAATAAATATCAAGAAATAATGTAAAAAACGCTAGAAGTAAACCTAACTATGTAAACCATGTATTAGTTCACAACCGCTCACAAGGCTAAATCGGTTGCAGACAGACCCGATCGGATCGTGTAACAGATTCTTTATTCCAGCCCTGCTTTATCCAGACCCATCATTTTGTCGGCACTTCCGGGAACGGCGGCGTATGCCACACCCAGACGATTCCAAGCGTTAATAGCGGTGATCACGAAGGTGAGCTCTGCCAGATCTTTGTCATCAAAGTATTGGCGAACCTCCTGATAATCTGCATCGGTCACATGTCCGCCATCCAGGCGAGTTAGTTTTTCGGCCCACTCCAAGGCTGCACGTTCCTTCTCAGTAAAGAGATTGGACTCCCGCCAAACCGGCACATGATACAGCCGCAGCTCCCGCTCACCGTTGAGTTTGGCCTCCTTGGCGTGCATATCGGTGCAGAAAGCGCATCCGTTAATCTGTGAGACGCGCAGTTTGACGAGCTCTTTGAGAGCGGTTTCCAGGGTGAGAGTACCTTCTAACGCCATCATTGCTTTATAGGACTCGGGGGCGAGTTCGGGGTAGTTTGCGCGCATTATGTATGTACTCCTTCCATCAGGTTTAGCTCCGTAGTAGGCGACTATACGCGGGGCATAAATCCGGTTCAAGCATTTGTGTAATTACAATCGTGAAGTCTATCGGGCGGCTTAAATAACCGCCCATTGCACGATAACTCGCCAAATAGAAAACTAGGCTAAACCGAAAGTATCACCCATTCCGCAGCAGATGCAGTACGGCCTGCACACGGCGGGCGTTGCTGTTCGTATCGGGCAGGTCGAGCTTCGCAAAAAGGGTGTTGATGTGCTTCGCCACGGTCTTTTCCGCCACGAACAACTTCTCAGCAATATCACCGTTTGACAGACCCTCCGCCATGAGGGTCAACACCTCAAGCTCGCGGGAAGTCAGCCGCTCCAAGCGCTGCTGCACCGCCCGATGCTCCATCAGCTCCTTGAGGGTCTCCGGGTCTACCACCACGCCACCCGCGGCAACCGCCTTGACTGAGCGCACAAACCCGGCATCGTCAAACACCCTATCCTTGAGCAGGTAGCCGGTACCCAAACCGCCGTCCATATGCAGCTCATCCACGTACAGGCGCTCCACATACTGCGAAAGAATCAGCACCGGCTGCCCCGGAATCTGCTTGCGAATCTGAACCGCCGCGCGCAAACCCTCATCCGTGAAGGTCGGCGGCATGCGAATGTCGATCAGCGCAACATCCGGGCGGTGGGTGAGCACCGCATCCGTGAGCGACGGCCCATCATCCACGGCGGCAACAACCTCAAAACCGTGGCGGGTAAACAGATTCTCAAGCCCCTGCCGGAGCAAAAACTGGTCTTCGGCTATGACGATGCGCATCCGCCCTCCGATACAACGTTGCGGAAAAAGGTGGTGCCAGCACCCATGACGGGACTAGCCCTTCGGTGACACTATTAATTATATGGAAACGCAACCACACCACCACGGATTACCGACAGGAGGCGGCGCGATGCCCACCGAAAACGTCGCCGAACCGATCCTGCGGATGTACACGGACCCGCAGTCGAGTTCCAAACCTCAGCCCGGTTCCACGCCCGCACGCCCGGAGCCAACCAACCCGGACTCAATCAGCTCGCGGCCTTCCTATCTCAAACCGCTGAGCACCCAGACATCTGGGCGAGACTACAATCCGCCCGGGCGCGGGCAAACTATTCTTCTCATGGCGGGTATTTTCATTCGTGCCATCTATGAGGTCTATGTTTTCGCCCTATTCTGCGTCGTTATCAGCCTGTGTCTGGTGGGGATTGGTTTCCTGATCCTGCCGTTCATGCTGAACTGGATGAAGTTCAATGCAGAGGCAGAGCGCAATACAGCACGCCACCGCGCCGGAGTCGAGGTGATCGGCGGGTACAAACCCGTAGAGGGCGGTAAATACTCGATTAACCCCCGCAAAAGCCTTGCCCGGCTGGGCGATAGTCTGGTGCTGCGCGATATTCTATGGCACTTTGTAAATGTCTTCGTGGGTACATTCCTTGGGATTTTACCAATCTCGCTATTCCTCAGCGGTGTGTGGGGTATTGCGCTCATGATGGGGCAGCATTATTTCGCCCCTTTGTTTGACGTTGATCCCGGCGGACCACACTACATGTTCCTTGATATGACCACCCCCAATGCGTACTGGTATGCCGGAATCATGGGTATTATCCAGATCCCGTTGGCGTTCATCATCGCCCGACCTCTGCTGAAGGCCTACGGCTACTGGGTTCAGCCTGTGCTGGGGCGCCCCTCCGAACTGGTGCTGCGCGAGCGTATCAGCCACCTGACCGACACCCGCAACGATGCTCTGGATTTTCAACAGGACGAAATCTCACGCATCGAACGCGACCTTCACGACGGGGTTCAGGCGCACCTAGTCTCCATGGGCATGACCCTCAACGAGGTTGCCGCACTCATGAAAGAAGACCCCGAACGCGCCCAGCAGATGCTCTCCCAAGCACAGAACAGCTCGGTGACGGCCCTGCAGGAGCTACGCGGGCTGGTGCGGGGTATTCGCCCGCCGCTTCTGGCGGACCGCGGACTGAATGAGGCAGTGCGCTCGCTGTGCGCCGGCACCTCGGTACCGACTACATTCACGAGCACGCTGACCGGGCGCCTGCCCGAACCACTGGAGACCGCGCTGTATTTCGCGGCGGCGGAGTTGGTGACGAACGCCGTCAAACACGCGAACGCTCAAAATATTACCGTGAGTATCACGCAGGGTAAATCGCTCATTATGTTGGAAGTACAGGATGACGGCACTGGCGGTATCCCACAGGATGCGCTGGGCAGCAAAGCATCCGGCGGGTTGGAAGGCATTCGTCGCAGGCTCGCCACCTTCGACGGGGAAATGTTCGTCAGCAGCCCCGCGGAAGGACCAACGTCGGTGCGAACGATCGTGCCATATGCCGCATCCACGACGGAGCAAAATTCGTAATAGCGCTGCCGTGTCAGTCACAACCACTAACCACTGCGATAAGCGCATGCTATAAGGTTTACTCACCCGGGCGGACTCCTCCTCCACGCCCGGGTGGGTATTTTACGCCCGCCAATTACACGCGACCAACACCATATTCCCGTGCCTCACAAGGCGTGAAGAAAATCGCTCCGATGCCCTAGAATATATGCGGTACCGGGGCCAAGATACACCCCGGCGATGTTTCAGCCCCTAAGGAGCCCGCGCCCATGAGCACCATCAAAAACCCGGACGTTATCACTATCCTGGCAACCGGCGGAACTATCGATAAGTTCTACTCGGTGGCGGGCACTCTCGATATTGGCAAGCCTGCCGCGCACGATGTGCTGTCGAGAGTGCTCACCGATATTCGTTTTGATATTCGTGCGCTCATCGGCAAAGACAGCCTGGATATGACCGACGAAGACCGCGCCGAACTCGTTGCCGCCCTCAACGCGGTTGAACACGACCAGGTTCTCATCACCCACGGGACAGACACGATGAGCGAATCTGCCCGATACATCGCCGAGCATGCCGAGCTGGGGTCAAAGGTTGTGGTGCTGACCGGTGCCATGCAGCCGGCGGTCATGGCGCATTCGGATGCGGGGTTCAACCTGGGGGCTGCGATTTCCGCGCTTAACCTACTGGAACCGGGCGTTTACATCAGCATGAGCGGCCGAATTTTCCCGGCGCACACCGTGCGTAAGGATCGTGCCCGCGGGATTTTCGAGGGATAAACTCTGAAATTTTTGCTGCGTTCTGCAAGCTCTTGGTGACGCTTCAGTAAACAGGGCGTAAATCTCAGCGTTATCTCAGTTTCATCTCGTACCGTAGTATTGAGTGCTTTCTCGATGGCGCCTCCGGCAGTGCTTCACAACGCCAGCGGCAGACAGGGTACCTATGAGCGAACAATATAACCCGGGTTTTTGGGATCAGGCTTGTTCCACGCCGCCACCCGTGCGGCGCCTGTATCTTGTCCGCATGCTTTTCCTCGTGGTGCCTGCACTGACGCTGGTGTATTTTTTCGAGGCTATCGGGCTTGACCCTATCGGCGCGGTTCCCCTCATGTACCTGTCTTTACACGGCTGGTTTGCGGTCGCGTATGCGCGCAATAAATCTATGGGGCTCGTCATGGTGGGAAACCTGCTCAGCGCCTTGGCGGCATCCGTCATCACCGGATTTTTCGCCTATATTTTGGTTTTTATTCACGGGCCAAGAACACTATGGAAACTCCTGGGGGGCTCGTACCCCATTCTGACCATTTGGATTATGGCGTCTTTCGTGATCGAGATTTTATGCTCCCTCATATTCGTCTTCCTGATCTTCCGCAGGTTCCCCTCCCGTGCCGAACGTGAAGCTCAAGAGACTCGCGAACTGTCACAAGAATCTTCCCTGTCTGAAGACCAGGCAGTCAACGACCACACGCTGACTAAGACCGAAGCACAGAGCACCCACCGCTCAGACTCTGATATACCGTAATGAGTTCCTGAGCTCATCCGTTCCCCCAACGTGCCATGATTGCAGCCGTTACTCCCTGCAAGCGTGGTAGTGTATGACATAACCCAACGTTGGTGTAGCGAGGCACCCGCGCGCCGGGCTACACAAAAAAATTACCGGTAACGAGGATGTACATATGAGCACAGACCCCATGAAAAAAACGATAATTCTTCCCGTCAGCCTGAGGAACCCTAGAACTGCGCCGCAGGAATCTTCGGCAACGTCGCATGTAGACGATCATTCGGGGGACAGCACCGCGCATAAAACCGACGGAACCGGTGGCGCATCGCAGCACGAACATAGCGAGCACACCGCGAAGTCGGATCCCTCACCCGAGGATAAACAAAACCCCAACAACTCCGGCAACACCCAGAACCAACAGACTCCTCCGTCAGCGCCAGGGTATGTCGGGTTACAACCGGGCTATCCTGCGCCGAGTCCATCGACGCCTCCAAATCCCTATGCGAATCCGCATGTCGTACCCGGATATTCGGGATATGCAGTGCCGAGCCCAACCGCATACCCGTACACTGCATATCCGGCAAACCCGCACGATGAGATTGTCCGCAAACGTTCGCTGATGTACCTGCTGCGCCTGTGTATTGTGGGTGCTCTTATTGCGATCGGTATTGTTGCGACGACTTTCAACCTTATCGGTGCGATCATCGAACTTAGCGACTGCGGAACCGGCAGCTACTCATGGAGTGAATACTCGCAGCGAGTATGCCGTGAGGATAACACCTCAGCAATCACGGGGGCGTCGATTTCCTTATCATTTTAATCGCGTACCCGATATGTCATATTTTTGGGCTGCTTGCCGTTAGGAAAAATCAGCACCACGTGAGGGTGCTTGTCATTAACATTATTGGCATTGTGCTTTCGTCTTTGGGGATTGTGCTTGCTGGTTTAATGCTCTTGGGCGGTATAGCCATGATAACGGCGTTTGGATCCTCGGGATTACTTGCCATTCTTATCATATTCCTCGTGGCTGGGGCAGTACCTGTGGCAGAGCTTATTTTCTCGATTATTTTCGTCCGGCATGCCTCGTGGATGAACCATAAGGACTACTTCACGAAACCCGGTGTATAACCACTGCGGGGTGCCACACCGTGCCCCATTCGAGTGCTCCTGGCGTGAAAGGTAAAATGTGGCTCACGAGCCGGTAGAAAACGTATCTGGCAATAATTCTGATATACAGTCGACGGGTCGGGGTGCGGAACACCATGTGGCGCATCCAGCCTTGTCGGCGGGTTATCCTGCACAGGGTCAGCCTGGTGTGCCCGCTTATGCAGTACCCCAGAACCCCTATGCTGCCGGAGCCGCAGCGTACGGTATGCCTGGTACCTTCGGGTACTCTGGTGCATTATCAACGGGTCCTGATAACTCCGAAATCAGAAAATATGCATCGATATATCTGGTGCGTCTAGGTGGCGTAGGCGCGCTTCTTGCCCTGTATGCGATGGGTATTATTTCAGGTATTAATGACACGTTTGATTCGTGCAGAGGGGCGTTGAATCAGGATGAATGCCTTGCACGTGAACGTATAGTCGTTGCACCTGGGTATATTTTAGTAATATTTATCGCGGCCTTTATGATCTGCAATATTTTTGGCTGGTTAGCCGTTAAAAATAACCGCCATTATCTGATGGTGCGCGTTATCAACATTATTGGGATTGTACTTTCAGCCTTGGGAACTATGGGAGGAGCCCTAGTTTTACTCATAGCAGTTGGAAGTATGGCGACCTGGGGACATAACGGGGGTAGAGGGGCATTAGTCGCCCTCCTGGCGACAGTTGCACCTGCGGTTGATTTAGCTTTCTCGATCGTATTTGTTGTGTATGCATCGCGCATGAAACGAGGTATATATTCCCCGAAGAATACCTACCAACCGTGATAGGGTATGCGTAGATAAAAACTCATGCGGCTTCGGGAATTTATACGTCGGAAAATCCGTATAAATCCTTAGGATTAGGATATATGGGGAGGAGGAAACTGCTGTGGATCACGAATCTCGCGTGCATGATGCCGATGCGTTTCCTTCTGCCCGCATGAACGCCGAAGATGCTTCGCCTCGGGACGAAGCCCCGCCGGCCGGTCAGGATGCGGTGCCCACCCGCTACACGGCACCGATTCGCCACGCGGTTCCGGCAGCGCCGCCCGCGTACGCCCTTGAGCATGCACGACAGAATTCGGGGGAGCCGGAGCCAACCCCGCAGTCGCCGCAGCCCAAGAAACAGGGCGCGGTTCGTCAAGCGCTTCGGGCAGCCACGAAATCGAAAACTGCTGAGCCTCAGGCACCTCAGGATGCGCCTGCCCCACGTTTTATTCCCGCCCCCACGCCGACGCCGCCAGCGCCTAGTTCTTCGGAAGTATCCGCTGCATCAGAACCTGCCCCATCACAAACCTCACAAGAGGTTGAGCAGGATGTATCGCCGCGACGGAATAGTATTCCACATCAGGCATATACGCCGAAGAACCTGAGCCGCGCATTCTCTCAAATGCAGGTAGGCCTTGAAACAATAAATGCACGACGACGTTCCCTGAACATCACCATCAGTATCCGGTTAGCAGTGCTCGCTCTCTTGGGGATTTTTGAAGGCGCTATTATTGCACGCTACACCACCAATATGGGGTGGGGGTTTTGGCTGATTATCACAATCTACGCCGTTGTTCAGGTATGGCCGTTAGCGCGTCCGCCTAAAGATGCTTCGGACGCATCCGTATATTCCGTGTGGGGAATATTTTCACTGATCTGCTTTATTGGTGTTGGACTGGTACTTTCACCCATCACATTCCTACTTCTCGTCTTGAACTGGGATGGTATTTCACTGGGTCTTGACCCCATGATTGTGCTCTGCGCGCTGGGTGCTTTATGGCTTCTTGAAATCGCATTGCTGAGTGTAACCCTGTATAAGTTCAATACTCTGCGTGCGATACTTGCTCGCCCAACATTAAGTATTCGTTAGGGCGTATGTACAGGACCCACTGCGCCGCTGTGCGACGCGATATGACATGCGCGGCGGTGTTGTATCTGTCTCTTGCTGGCAAACCTTGCTAATCTAACACTAGAAACCAGTACGAGAGGGGGGAAACCCGGGTGGAAAACCAGCCAGAGCATCCGCATGACGATCGGGCCACGGTATTAGTGTCGAAGATATCGGGCAAGCCTATAAGGCCCCTTCAAGTGTCTCTGGCAGCTCTCATCATGGCGATATTTATAGGGATGTGGGCGTACATTCTGATCTCGTATATCGTCTGGGTTATTACGGTGCCGCTGCAGGGCGTATCGCTCTGGGAATCAGAAACTTTTCTGACGCTCAAAGACCAGCTTCCCCTCGTATTTTTCATGATGGCTACCTTCGTGCTGATGGCGCTTCATGTGGTGGTGTTATTTGCGTATTTACGCGGGCATAGGTGGGCTGCGTATGTGCTGACTGCCTCCTTGCTGTTGGGAATGCTCTGCACCTTTATTGTGCTCTTGCTGGTGGGCGTTATCATGGCCGGTCTTAATGGAGCCCCTATGGAGGAAGTAGAATTCCTCTTAGATTCCAACTCGTCGCCGCTTTATGTGCCTCTTTATGTGGGCATGCCGTATCTTGTGATGAGCGTTATTGCTCTTGGACTGATCTGGAGCCGTGCCGCCCGCGAATACATGCATGCGCGAAGTTTATGGCGTGCCGAGCAGCGTGAGGATTCCCTGATGTTCTAAACCACCCCACAATATATTCTCTATTTGGAATATATACAGGTGAGAGAGTATTTTGAGGGTGCTGTGCCAGATGTTTTCTGCTCTGGTGCGGTACCTTTTGTATATCGCAGAAAACCTGCTGAGAAATATTCCACATATGGAATACGGGTGTAAATACTGCAAACCGTCCTTGAGGTCGGCTACTCTCAGAAATAAGTTCACAGTTCTATTGAGCTAAAACCTCAAGGAGAATCGCCGATGACCAACCACCCAAACCCTGCTTCAGGAGATCCCTCACCCCAGCAACCTTCAAACCCTTATGTGCAGCATTTACAGCAGCATATGGCGGTGGGGCAGGGGCAGAATCCTACAGTTCCTCTTCAGGCTGCCCCTCAGGGCATATATGACAATAACGCGGTTAAGATTGAAAAACCTGCACGAACATTCGTACTGACACTGGTTCTTGTGGGTGCTTTGGCATGTATCGCGTTACGGATCATAGAGTATCTGGTCAGTGCATCGTTAATGAACGAGGCGGCACGCTGGGTAAGCTCCCAACAGTATGCAGAGAATATTGATCGCGAGGCCATTGCGGTTCCCGCATTTTTACTCTCGGGCGCCCAGGCAGCCTTTCTGCTGGTATCTGTTTTTGTGTCTTCGTGTCTTTATCTGCTCTTCGGCTGTTTCGCATATGTGGGGCGGAATTGGGCGCGTATTATGCTGACAATTCTTGCCGTTATCGGGATTATTATGAGCGCCTTCAAATGTTGGGCTTTTAATACCGCACAGACAGGTATTGAGGGGATCTCTCAAAATCCACAGGTACAGGGGTATATGGGGGTGCTCGTGATTCTATACGCTGCCCTCTGCGCGGTTAACCTGCTTACGATAATTGTGATGTGGCTTCGTCCGGCTAATCGTTATGTACGCAAACTCAAGGCATATCGGCTGGCGCGTTTAATGGAACAGACTCAATATCAGCAGGTATATGCATATCACGTTGTTCAGCCAGGCTACTATGCGGGGCAGCAGCCAGAGGTTACAACCCCAGCGCCGGGCGGCAGTATCCCGGGCAGCAGTCGTAGACGGGCAGACCGCGATCGGCAGCTAGCAGCGGCAGAGTCTAAGCCGCCAAGGTTCGGTTCATAAGAGAACCACAATGCTGGTGTTCAAAGAACTTTTTAGTATGCTCAAAAGAGTATTCACGTAACACTATAAATTTCATAAAACCGTGTAAGGATTGCACCATGACATATTCTGCCGCGCCCATGCCGGAAGGCACGCCCTCGTATCAGCCTCATATGGCAGCACCGAATCCAGGAGGTCTCGCTGCCGCCTTTAAGGAGCCTAAAAGACCTGCTTTTGTTTTTGTCTTCGCAATTTTTACCGCTACCGTGTGCCCAATCCTGCGTTTTGTGGAGTATGTCCTAACGTCTTCATATTTGAGCGAGGCTTTTAAATGGCATCAATCGCGCACATACGTACCTGCGTATGGTGATATGTCTCTTGAGCAGATGAAATCTGGAATATTTGCACAAGCGCAGCTAAACTCAACGCTCACATTCCATTTTCTTTCCGTGCTGACATCTGCTCTGCTTTATATTCTTTTTGGGCTCGTCGTGAATAGTGGGAAAAACTGGGGTCGTATTCTGCTGACTATTCTTGCTTCCTTGGGCGTGCTGATGAGTGGTATGAGCGCTTTGGGACAGGCTTATACGATGTCCGACCCAGAGGCGCCGGCTTTTGCGAATGCGCAGGGGTATTTAGGAGCTCTGGTGGCCGTATATATGCTACTTTTCCTGGCGAATATATGCCTGGTTGTTCTCGTGTGGATGCCGCCCGTGAACGTGTATATGCGGAACACTAAAGCCTACTGGAAAGCTAAAAAGGCGCTGGAGGCGGGTAGTAAGAGCTACGCCGACCGGTTTGCGGCTCAGACGGAATTAGTCTCGAAAGAGCAGGCTAAAGGTACAAGCTCATAGCCTAGATACTAGGCAGTGTGAGCGCTTTCCGCTATTCTCGAAAAGAAGCCCAAAGCGGTGCTTCACCCCGTTATAACCGTAAGGACTATTGTCGATGAATGAATACCCCAGGCCAACCGGCCCAGACCCCCAGCTGCCGCAAGCTCCACAGACATCGGGCGCATACCCAAACCAGCCGCAGAATCAGTATGGGCAGAACCAGGCCGTAAACCCGCAGATCTCGCAGCCGTATGTGCAGAATTCGGTGCATCAGGCGGCGCCGTCACCTTCCACGCCGCCGGAATCAGCCGTAAAACCGAAAATGTCGATTCTGCTGCTGTCTGTCCTCATCCTGGCGATCTTGATGCCCATCTTGCGCGTCATCGAATACGGCGTTATGGCCTCTATGGTGAACACCCTGATAGAAGCGCTCCGTCAATCGTTGGGGGGAGAGCGCTTATCAACAGTTCATTGCTAAACCGGAATTTTATGAACTTCGAGATATGCAGGTCGGTCTAGTAGGCCGTTTTGTTTTTGGTATCTTCTTCAGCATCATCTACATTTTTTTCGGAATTTTTATTTTCCTGGGATACAACTGGGCGCGTATTGTTCTGACGGTTTTTACAGTGTTGAATACGCTCTTAGTCATGATTTTCCTGATGGACTCGATCGTAGGCTACAACGAGTTTGCCAATTTTACGGATTTGGTGGATCTTCGGGGTCAAGCTTTCGGACTTGTCATCATCTATATCTCCATTTTGGTGGTGGGTCTTCTGCCCCTGATTCTGATGTGGCTGCCGCCCGCGAATAGGTATGTTCGCCAGCGTACTTCGGTGCGGCGGGCGCGGAACCAGGCAAATAACCCGTACGGAATGCCGCAGCCCTATGCATATCCGGCACCCGCACCGCATCCGGGGCAGGCACCGGGGAATCAGCCTTCCTCTGGAGAGCAGCACCTTTAGCTCCCTGAGGATATAAGAGTTTTACTTCGTGAAGGTGCTGCGGCATATATTTAACATATATGCCGCAGCACCCTTTTTATAACTGATCTCGTTGCGCGTAAATAATTTCTTGTATGCCCATAAAGCCTTTATTTCTAGGTGTCTGGGCGATAAATAATGAAACTATAAGCGCCTTAAATCGACGCTTTTCAATATTAAAACACAGTCCAAAAACCTAGAGTATTGTCATATTGCTTGATGAACCTGTAACGTGTGCTTTAAAGGTTGTGGAGGTTCTTCGTAACACTCAGCTAAGACCTTAGATGCTTTCGTACAATGCCGCAGCCCTCTAGAGGAATACCGCCGATGAGCTATGACAGTGCTGTACGCTCTGAATACTCCATAACAACACTGGCCTCTGGGTATGTGGGTGAAGAGAATATAGTGAATTATTCGCCCGTACCAAGAGCCACTTTAGAGCGCCCCTATGTACCCCGTGCGGTGAAGATATCCGCATGCGCCAGCATGATGATTGCTATTCTTCGCACCATATACCTGACGGCATCATGGCATTTTGAAAATTTTGCTCTGGGTAACGCTCTGACTATTGCTAATGTTTTCTTGCACGTTATTCTAGGAATTTTTATTCTTCGGGGGTATGCGCTGGCGCGTGCTCTGCTGGTTTCACTCGCGCTGCTGACCTTGGGAACCTCCCTGCTGACTCTGAGCTGGCTGCGCCCCGCCGTTCCCGATATTCCGGGGTCATATTTGTCAGTTGTGGTGCTGAGCATGGCGGCACTGACGCACCTAGTGCTGTTAGGATTTTTGATGTTCCCCGCCAGCGTTACCCTGTATATGCGTGAGAGCAACGCCTACCGTCAGGCATGCGCGCACTGTTAGCCATAGGTTCTGGGAGCCTATTTACAAGATAAATCCGGGCTATGTTCCTGAGCCAATGGCGGCGCGTCAGCTTTTCTGAATTCGGGAGCGATGGTTTGCGGTTGATGAAGGGTGTGTTTCCCGAATAAAATTCGAGATCGGGCGTGTCCAAAAATTCGTCGTATATGACGAAATATCAGGTTGAGCTCGGCGTGATTAAAAAATATTTCACGACATCGGTCAATAATGTATGATCTGAAACTAAGGCTCCGCTATGCTCGTAATACAGCCGTTTAACACGGTAACCGAGAACAAAGGAGTACCACCGATGAGCGAGCAGCATAGACCTGACCCGGCTCTGCCTCAAAACCCTCAGCCTTCCGGAGGCCAAGGCTACCCCCCAACAACCCGCACCCGCCGGTCAGCCCATGTATGGGAACGCCCCCGCTCCCGCCGCTGAACTTCCTGAGAAGCCCGCGTACCGAGGAACTGTTGTCGCCGTTCTCATCGTGGGTATTATTGCGGCTCTTTTGCGGATTATCGATATTATTATGGGGCTTTACCTACATCCGCAGGCAAAAAATTTCGCCCAAGAATATAACATCAGCGAAAGTGAACTTGGAATTACTGATTCTAGTCCCCGAGGGATTATCTTTGGCATCGTAATTGCCCTTCTTTTCTTTACTCTGGCAAGAAATATGAAAAAAGGAGGTCTAGGTTCGGCTATCGGTCTTACTGCTGTAGCCGGTATCTTTACAGTGATCTATGCTAATGGAATGCCAGAGGCTCTGGATAACGTTAATAGCTTTGACGAAATTATAAGCGATCCCCTTTTCCCAGAGAAGTACAAAGGATTTTTCTCCGCTATAAAGTTTGGGGTTTATCTCGAACTAGCTTCTATCGTGATCCAGGTTCTTCTGATTATCCTGATCTGGCTGCCAACAACCCTCAAATATATGCGAAAGGCTCGGGAATATTACGGCGCGGTAGAAGCCCAGAAGCCCGAGAACCAGCCCGTCGATGCCAGCACTCTAGCCGTGCCCGCATCCGAGGGACAGGCACCCGTTGCACAGCATAACGCCCAGCATGTTCAGAACGGGCAGCAGGGGTATGGATATGACCCGCAAGCTCCTCAGAATCCGCAGGCTCAGCAGAATAATGTGCCGCAAAACCCGCAAAATCCCCAAGACCATCAGGGCAATAGCGGGTACAATCTGAATTAGAGATTGAAATTTCATAGGTTTGATGCACTTCGTGCATGCCTAACAATGTTCGTCGTGCACCTCAGACGGGGGCACGACGAACATTCTTTTAAGGAACTCTCAACGATCGAAGTGAGAATTCCGTAGCCCAACCACAAAAAACATTGTTGAGGAGGAGCCATGAGTCAAGATCCTTATGGTCAACAACCCCCATACCAGCCGCCGCATCCCAACGCGCCCATGCACCCGGCGATTCAATACGCACCCGTGCCAACGCAGAAACCTGAGCCCACTACCGTCGTCAAGATCGGCACCTACCTGATTTACGCCGTGGCGCTGTATATGATCATGCGAGCTATCGTTGGCTTGGATGATTTCGGGTTCCAGACATACCATACGGAGAACGGCAAGACGACCGAAGTAAACTCTTCGATGGGACTCGGCTATGTCATCAGTGCAATTTTTGCTGCGTTTACTATTCTCCTCGGATTCTTCTACTCTAAGGGTCACGGGTGGGCACGCATTACCGCCCTTGTCCTGGGGATTATTGGTACCATTCGTGATCTGCTCTACTTCTTGCTCACCCTACTCGCCCAGTCGCTGGTACAGTCCGTTACATCTCAGATGGATGGGGCGCAGCAGGTATCTATCAGCCCTGCTGTATACGTAGTTCTTGTATTGGGCATTATTTTGCAGATTGCGGTAGTGGTTTTCATGCTTCGTGGTGATGCTTCCCGGTACACGAGCGATAGCCGCCTCTGGCGCAGCTACCGGCAGGATCAGGGCCCGCAGCCCGTTCAACAGCCCACAGAATCCCAGCCTCAGCAAGGATTCGGTCAAGCTGCACAAAACCCGCAGGCACAGAACCCGCAATCACAACCAAACCCCGCACCGCAGAATCCTAATAACCGGTACGACAATGGCGATGGATACCGCCTGAACTAACCTACTGACACCCGGATGCGCCCTCAACAGCGCGGAAACGTTCGCCGTACACTACCATTGAAGTACGGCGAACGTTTTGCGTTTTTGCACCATATAAAAGTGTTGCTGGCATGCATACGACCGCCATAGATATAGCACCGGTACACACGATAAGAGTCACCAGGACACATCATGAGCCAAAATCCCTATTATCAAGATCCGCAGTATCAGCCCTCATACACCCAACAACCTCAAGGACCTTATAGCCAGCCGTACCAGCCAGGGGCTTATGCGCCCGTTCCAGAGAAAAAGCCCGAACCCAGCACGGTGGTAAAAACAGGTATTTACCTGATCTTTGGGTATGCGCTTTATACCCTGGTATCAAGTATTTACAACTCGGTAACCCTTCGAGACAGGATGAATGCCCTGCTCGAACAGCAGAGTAGCCAGTACTCTCCGTATGGGAACTACAGCAGCGTCTATCTTTCAGACTCGATGATAACAACGAGTATTGTTATTGGCATTCTGATGGCCGTCATCATAGTTGCTCTTACGGTCGTTATCGGTTATTTTTACGCCAAAGGGCACACTTGGGCGCGTATTACAGCTTTGGTCTTAAGTAGTATTGGTACTGCACTCGGTGTGATTGCCCTGATTATGATCCTCGCGGGTGCTGGTACAGGGTCGGTAAGTTATTCCCCGTATTCCACGATGAACGACCCTGTGTCAATTGGTATGACAATCGTCTCTACGGTTTTGCAGGGTGCCATTATCGTGTTCATGGTGCTGCGTGATGCTACGCAGTATACCGCTCAGAGCCGCATCTGGCGTATGTACCAGCAGAATCAGAGCGGTGTAAATCCCTACCAGCAGCAGGGTGGCCAACCCTATAACCATTAGGGTATATGCTTCGATAAGAATATAAGCATATAGCAGGGGGCGGCGAATACAGACTGTATTCGCTGCCCCCTTATGCATACGCAGAAGTTTGAGATTTAGGCGCCTCTACTCGGCTGCCTCGCTCTTGGCTTTGGAACGACCGCGCAGGTATTCAAACGCGACAGGGAGAACCGAAACCAACACAATAATGACTGCAAGCATCTCAATATTATTGTGGATGAACTCAACTCCGCCCAGCAGTACGCCTGCCATGCCAATAGAACCAATCCACAGGACGGCACCCAGGATGTTCCAGAGGTTGAACCTGCGGCGTGGATACGAAGAAATACCTGCCGCCAACGAAACAAAGGTACGAACGATCGGTACGAAGCGACCTACAACAAGCGCGAAACCGCCTCGTTTAGCAAAAAATTCTTCCGCGGCGTGCAGGTTCTTGGTGCTCAGGATTTTTGCATCATCTTTGAAAAGATTACGGCCATAGCGGGCACCCAGCTGATACCCGATCTCGCCGCCAGCTACCGCTGCGATGATAAGAACCGGGAACACTAACCAGAGTGGCAGATTCAGGCGGTCGTGGAGCATACCCAGAGCGAAGATCAAAGAGTCGCCCGGAAGCACCGGAAACAGCACGCCCGATTCGATAAAAACGATGATGGCCGAAACCACCAGAACCCACGGACCGGTGCTGATCAGCACATCTTCAAGCTTGAAACCGAGGAGCCCCAGCGGCAGATGGGCAAGAAGTACGGGGATAAAAAAAGCCATAGAAAAATCCTGAAGTAGTCGAACACAAGGCACGCGCGGTGCTTGCACACAATCCTATGCGGTCTGCCTGAGAGACCACTAAGGCAAAAATATGTGGAAGCTATGAAGTGTCTCGCAATATTCTACCGGGATTCTTTGTGAGAAACGATTAAGAGTGTGAACCTGCCTCATGAGCTTGGCTAACTGATGGAATCATGGCGTCTATGCCCGATGAAGAATATAAAGGATAGTGAAGTCAGTACCCATATATTCCGTGACCGTTATAGTATTCCCAAACCTGTATGCACGAGGTAACCGTACAGCATGTGCGGAACCTTGAAATCTGCCATGATGGGAGAAACCCCTCACAAAGGAACCCCATGCCAACACTCCATGAAAACGCCCAAGCCCTGCTCAGAAAGCTCACCGCAAACCCGAATGCGAGCTTTCACCCCGGGCAGTTCGAGGCTATCGAGGCGCTTGTCACCGACCGCCGCCGCGCCCTCGTGGTACAGCGTACAGGCTGGGGAAAATCTGCCGTGTATTTTATTTCGGCGCTTCTGATGCGCGCCCAAGGTTCTGGGGTTGCCCTCATTATCTCCCCGCTGCTTTCGCTCATGCGCGACCAGGTGCAGGCAGCCGAACGCGCCGGTGTTCGTGCCGCTATGGTGAACTCCGCTAACGTGACCGAATGGGAGGCAATACGCGCCCGCCTTGATGCAAACGATCTGGACGTTCTCCTCATTGGACCCGAACGACTCAATAACCCCGCATTTCGTGAAGAATGGATGCCTTATCTGCAGCCGCGGCTCGGCCTTCTGGTGGTCGATGAAGCGCACTGTATCTCCGATTGGGGGCACGATTTTCGCCCCGATTACCGGCGCATCGGGGCGCTTATTCGTGAGCTTGATACGAACGTTCCCGTACTCGCAACGACCGCAACCGCGAACGAACGTGTAAGCCGCGATATTGCCGAACAGCTTGCCGCAGGTGCCAACCCCGAGGATGTTGTGGTGCTGCGCGGTTCGCTCACCCGCGATTCGCTAAGGCTGGGCGTGCTGCAGCTGCCCGACGAAGCGCAGCGTCTAGGCTGGCTGGTTGAACACCTTGATACGCTGCCGGGGTCGGGGATTATCTATACCCTGACGGTATCCGCCGCTGAAGACACCTCCCGGCTGCTGCAAACCGCCGGGCACAAGGTTCTTGCGTACACCGGAAACCGATCCCGATGAACGCCGCGAAGCCGAAGAAGCCCTCAAAGCCAACCGGGTTAAGGCTCTTGTTGCCACGAGTGCCCTCGGTATGGGATTCGATAAACCCGATCTGGGGTTTGTGGTGCATCTTGGGGCGCCTTCTTCGGCGGTGAGCTACTACCAGCAAGTGGGTCGTGCCGGTCGCGGCACCGACAATGCGGATGTGCTTCTGCTGCCCGGGCGTGAAGACCGCGCGATCTGGGAGTATTTTGCGACCGCATCCATGCCCGACGAACAGAACGCCTACGCCGTGTGTGAGGCACTGGCTGCTGAACCCGATGGGCTGTCTATACCCGCGCTGGAGGCGCGTGTACAGTTACGCCGAAGCACCTTAGAGCTTCTGCTCAAAGTACTCGATGTTGAGGATGCGGTGCGCAAGATCGGCTCACGCTGGTACTCCACAGGTGCTTCCTGGAGCTACGATGCGCCACGATACCGTGCCGTAGCGCAGGCGCGCGTTCGGGAGCAAGAGGCCATGCTCGCCTACGAGAGTACCGAAGGATGCCGCATGGTCTTTCTGGCACGCGAGCTGGACGATACCACGGCGGCTCCGTGCGGAAATGCGATAGGTGCGCGGGCCCCTGGTACCCCGAACAGGTCTCTGAGCGCGCCGTGCAGCAGGCTCAAGGAACCCTCAACGCGGTTGGCGTAGAAATAGCCCCGCGCGGCATGTGGCCTACTGGGCTGCAGGAGCTTGCGGGGGAGAACGCGCCGAAGGGTAAGATTCCGGTGTCAGAGCGCGCCGAACCGGGTTACGCGCTGGCACGCCTCAGTGATGTGGGGTGGGGCAGCCGTGTGCGTGAACTTTTGGCGACCGACGAATCCGGGGAACCTCTCGATACGCCCGTTCCCCAAGCCCTCGGGCAGGCCTGCGTGCGGGTTCTTGCGGCATGGGACTGGGGCGAAAGCGGGCGCCCCGAAACCGTACTCACGGTACCGTCTCCGGTGCGTCCCACGTTAGCGCGCTCGTTGGGGGAGGGGCTGGCTCATGTCGGCAAACTCGTGTATTTGGGCGAGGCTGAGCTGGCTGCCGAACCGCGTTTCTTCGGCGGTAACAGTGTTTTCCGATGTGCCGATGTCATGCGTTCCTACCAGATTCCGCCTGAGGTAGTTGAGAGTCTGCGTGAGCATCCGGGACCTGTGCTTTTAGTGAGCGATATTGTGGATTCTCGCTGGAGCATAACCGTGTTAGCGCAGCAGCTGCGGGCGGGCGGGGCATCCGCCGTATACCCCTTCGCGCTGGGTGTGACACACTGAGAATATGTATTTCTCATGAGGAATATATAGCTTTTGACAAGGACATATAGGCGATATGGAATATAACAATAGTGGTGCTCACGCCGGTGACGGTGAAGCTCTCAGCACCATTGCGACATTGGCTGAGCATGAACGCTGGATGCGCCTGGCTCTCGACGAAGGAAAGCGCGCAGCATGCGCCGGTGAGATACCTGTCGGTGCAGTGGTGGTAAATGCCGAAGGCGAAATTATCGGTTCGGGGCACAATAGCCGTGAACACGATCATGACCCCACCGGGCACGCTGAGATCCACGCGATCCGCCAGGCGGCACAGCATCTTAAGACCTGGCGATTGGAAGAGTGCACGCTCGTGGTGACCGTTGAACCATGCCTTATGTGCGCCGGGGCGATTCTGATGGCGCGCATCCCCACGGTAGTGATGGGTGCTTGGGAGGAAAAAACGGGTGCGGTGGGGAGTCAATATGATGTGCTCCGTGACCGTCGTTTAGGGCTTGATGTGCAGGTTTACGCCGGGGTGCTGCGCGAGGAATGTGCCGGGCTGATGCGCACATTTTTTGAAGCACGCCGCCCACAGCAAGGGGTCTAAGCCGCTGGGTATTTTTGCCTAAAATCCTTGTGCCCTCATAAAAGGCTCGTGATGTGATCAAACGGTTTCCAACGTTTTATTCACATCACGAGCCTTTTGTTCAGAGAAGACAAGGAGGACGATAAGGGAGAGAGGAAGCGAAAGGGATCGGTACGACTTCCCTCCTTATTTGAACGAAAATCGCTTTTTCTTTGAAAAATAATCCATAAATTTCAAAAATAATATCGGAAATCGTCAAGAAATGGTCATGTGCACTGTTTCTGCGGATCTACGATAGATGAGGTAATTCAGGGTCCTGCGTGCCACTTAACGTGGAGACGCGCCAAGAATCCTGACACGTATTCATTTAAAGGTTCAGCACACATGTTAACCGCAGACGATATTTGGGCTCGGGGCCGCCATAAGGCGCTCTTCGGCCGTACCAGCTTCACGGTGGAACGCGGCGAGGTCATCCTGATACAGGCCGACAGTCAGATTGAACGCACTTCCCTGAGCTTAGCCCTTACCGGGCGGCTGAAGCTCAGCGGCGGAACTCTCAGCTGGGATCATCGAAGCCCCGTCAGCTTGCGCCACCTGCGCAGTATCTCTGACATTATTGATTCCCCAGAAGTTACCGCCCCCGAAGTGCATATGCGCGTGCATGATTACGTCTCCGAAATGCTCTCGTACTCTCTGCCGTTCTTCGGTCGGCCCCGGGCAAGCCACTGGCTGGAGCAGAACGATTTAGGCGAGCTCGACAGGCTCTGGACCGAACAGCTTACAGGTGAGCAGAATATCCGTCTGATGAGCGCTTTAGCGGCGCATACCCGCTCCGATCTTCTGGTATTTGATACTCCGTCACGGCATCTGGACCACACCCGCATGTGGCTGCCGTATCTACAGGAACTCGCCGAAAACGAAGACGATCCGCGTGCCGTGATCGCCGTAGTTCCGCATATTTCCGAAAGCTGGGACGGCAAAACTGCCGTGGTTGGTGACGCCCACGAAGACCTTGAAGAAACCCCGCAGGATGCGCGCGAGAGTATCCGCCTTACCGTTGCGCGGGAGGAAACCGACTCGTCCCTGGATGACCTGCTCGGCGGCGACCACCACCACGACGACGATCATAGCGACCCGAACGATCGCGAGACGCTAGAGAGCGAGGATCCGGGCGAGAAGGTACAGACCGTCCGGTCACCGCAGGAAGACTCGGCGGCGAACGCATCCGAAGTATCCGAGCCTTTCCCCGAAGACCACGAAGAATTATCAAACCCGAAGAACCCAGCAGAGAAGGAACAGTAACTGTGAGTGTAGTTCGTGTTGCGCTCGTCGAACTTAAGCGTCTAACCTCCGGAGTGCTTCCGGTACTGGTGCTTCTTGCTATGTCGTGTATCCCGCTGCTGTACGGTTCACTGTACCTGTACGGCAACTGGGATGCCTACGGGAATGTGAACGGTATTGTGGGCGCACTCGTGGTGGAAGACGAGGGCGCGAAAGATGCCTCCGGTAACGATCTGAACACCGGTGCGGATGTCAAAAAGAGCCTGCTGGATGCGGGAACCTTCGACTGGAAGAGCGTAGAGACCCGTGATAAGGCCGTTCAAGGCGTCAGTGACGGAACCTATGATTTTGCGCTCGTGATTCCGAAAGACTTCTCGGCCAGGCTCGTGAGTACCGGCTCGTTCAAACTGATGAGAAAGGCAACACCGGTCCCATTAACCCGCAGGCCGCCGGGCTGGAAATCATCACGAACGACGCCAATAACTATGTGCTCACCAACATCGTGACGAAGGCGGGAACAGCCGTGCGGGATTCCGTGGCCTCCAAGGTGGGGGATAAAACGGCGAACACTCTGCTGGCAAGCTTCACGACCATTCACGGCAAAATGAATGAGGCAGCCGACGGCGCCGACAAAATCAACGCGAACACCGTCAAACTTTCCGATGCGATGACCCAACTCGCTGACGGAACCGGAACCCTCAACGATGGTGCCGTCAAGCTCGCGGACGGGTCTGAGCAGCTGGTGGATGGTTCCAGCAGGCTCATCGAAGGGCAAAATAAGCTCGCCGACGGTTCGTCCCAGTTGGCTGACGGCGCAGGCACCCTCAACCAGGGTGCCGGAAAAGTCAATGACGGTGCCATCAAGCTCGCTGACGGATCATCAACCCTGACCAACGGTGCCTCTGACGCGCATAACGGCGCTTCCCAGCTGGCGGATGGCTCCGCAGCCCTCGCAAACGGCACCGGCAGCCTTAAGAAAGGCGCGAACGACCTCGCCCAAGGTGCCCAGCAGGTCGCCGACGGAACGCATTCGCTCAAGAATGCACTGGATCAGGACGGGGTGCGTCAACTTCCCGGAACGCTCACCGCCATGTGCCAAAACCTGAACTCGATCGACACCTCCGCCCCAAGCGGGGATTTTGGCACAGATCTGTCAAATACGGTGGTGTCTAAGGTTGCCGAAGATACCCGGCAGAAACTAGCGCCTCTCGTCGAATCCGGCTCCATCAGCCAGGAAACCGCCGACGCGATCGTCGCCAACATCAACTCCGAACAGACGAAATCGGCTGTAGCATCCGCGAACGATCAGGCACTCAAAAACCATCTGGCGCAGCACGGACAAGCCGGTTCAGATGTGTTGGCGAAGCTGCAAACCCTCAAAAATGACAACTGTGTGGCCACCGGGGAATCCGCTGCAGCGCAAAAACTCAGTACCCTGATTGACGGGGTGGATAAGCTCGACTCCGGCGCCACGGCGGTAGCGCAGGGTGCCGGAACACTGCGCGACGGCATCACCAAACTCGATTCCGGGGCAACCACCCTAGCGGACGGTTCAGCTAAACTCGCCGACGGCACCGGGAAAGTTGCCGATGGTGCCTCCACCCTCAATAACGGAGCATCCCAACTGGCCGAGGGCACCGGCGAACTCAAACGGTACCGGAAACCTGCACAACGGCGCACAGCAGCTTGCCGATGGCGAAAAAGAAGCCGTAGACGGCCAAAATAAACTGCACGACGGCGCAACCACACTGCAGGACGGGTCGTCCCAGCTTGCCGATGGCACCGGAAAACTCAACAGCAGCACCGGCCAAATCGCCGACGGCACGGGACAGCTCAAAGACGGAACCGGGCAGCTCTCCACCGGACTGCAAAACGGCACCCGCCAAATCCCCAACCTGAACGAAGAACAGCAAAAAGACGTAGCCTCCGTCATGTCCTCACCCGTGGACCTCGAACACAGTTCCCTAGCCAACGGACGTAATTACGGCGAGGGTATGGGACCGTTCTTCATGTGCCTAGCCCTGTGGATCGGCGGCCTGATGCTCGTGCAAACCCTGCGCCCGCTCAACAACCGTGCACTGGCCTCAAAGGCACCGACAGCGCGCATCATCCTAGGAAGCTGGCTGCCGTTCGGACTGATCGGTATCGCCCAGGCAGTACTCATGTTCGCGGCAGTGAAATTCGGGCTCGGATTCCAGATGGCGCATCCGTGGCTTGCCTTCTTCTTCCTCTGCTTTGTCGCAACGATCTTCACCCTGTTCATTCACGGCGTGGTGGTGTTCTTCGGCTCGCCCGGCAAGCTCATAGCCCTAATTATCATGATCCTGCAGCTCATCACGGCGGGCGGCACCATGCCCTACGAAACCCTGCCGCACGCCATGAGGTGGATGCACGACTTCTTCCCCATGGGCTACGCCGTCACCGGTATGCGCAGGCTCAGCTACGGCATCAACGAATCCAGCCTGATGCCGATCATGATGTACCTGCTGCTGTGGGGCGCCGCCGGTCTGGTGCTGGGATACCTGGGAACCCGCCGCGACCGCATCTGGTCCCTGAAAAAAAACTAATCCCCGAAATCACGGTGTAGGGCCTTAGCATGGAGAGAACAGCAACCGCCACGAAGGGAACCATCCCCATGCCCGATACGCCGAACCCCGCACGCCGACCGGGCCGCACCGGCAAAACCCAACGCAAACTCTTCACCGCCACGATGGAGATCATGGAGCATCGGGGAAGCGCCCACGTGAGCATTGAAGAGGTCGCCCAACGCGCCGGGGTCTCCAAAGGCACCGTGTACTACAACTTCGGGTCGAAGAAAACCATGATCGACCGGCTTCTGCAATACGGTACGCACCTGCTCGTGGAGAGCATGAGCGAAGCTTCCGTCGCTCAGAGCGACCCGCGCGAAGGGCTGCGCAAAAGCATCTCCACGGCGCTCACCTATCTGCACGAACACCGAGGGTTCACCAGGCTCTGGGTGAGCGAAGTGTGGAAGGGGCTGGACGCCTGGACCGACTCAATGGTGGACAACCGCCAAGAAATCCTGGATTTCATAGAGTCGCAGGTACGCGCCCTGCGCAGCCGCTACACGATCGATACCGCCCAGGATACACGTGCGTTGGCGCTTTCTATTTTTGGTGCTACTTTTATGCTGGCGATGGACCGGGAGATACACGGGGTGCAGCGTAGCATCGAGGACTCCACCCGTGCGGTCATGCTGGTATTTGACGGCTATATTCGGCACTGACGGATGCGGCTTTCAGGCGATATTGGGGTGCACAGCCGCTATGGGTTCGCTCTTGACTGAAGGCTAACCCGCTGGGTGAGGAACTAAGTTCGGCAGGCAGAATAAGCGGTACGATGCGCTTGTCGCTAAGGATTTGAGGGGCGTCCCCAACACCTTGGATGGAACCGAGCGAGGGGGTGGAGTTTTTGCCCCCTTGGGGTGGATGCGGTAGAATCATATCCTATTGGTGGTGTGTCCGAGCGGCCGAAGGTGCATCACTCGAAATGATGTTTGGTGTAACAGCCAACGAGGGTTCAAATCCCTCCACCACCGCATAGCTAAACCCGTCGGGTCTTAAGAATTTTAAGACCCGGCGGGCTTATTTTATGATTTAGTTCGACCCGGCAAACAGCACCCGCATTAGCAGGCAGAGTAAACTGAGAGTATGCGTATTAAGATTCTTGATCACCCGCTGGTGGCGCACAAGATTAGTGTGCTCCGCGATAAAAACACTCCCTCACCCACGTTCCGCCAGCTCGTCGATGAACTCGTTACCCTGCTCGCCTATGAGGCTACCCGTGAGATTCGGGTTGAGCAGCGCCCTATCGAAACCCCGGTGGCGCGCACGATGGGAACCGTTATCGCTAACCCGAAGCCTCTGGTCGTGCCGATTCTGCGCGCCGGACTGGGCATGCTCGAAGGCATGACTCGTCTAGTGCCCACCGCCGAAGTCGGGTTTTTGGGCATGGCCCGTAACGAAGAGACCCTCGATATTGTCACGTACGCCGAGCGTCTGCCCGAAGACCTGACCGGTCGCCAGGTGTACCTGCTCGATCCTATGCTTGCTACTGGCGGCACCTTGATTGAGGCTATTAAATTCCTGCGCGAACGCGGCGCCGAATCCATCACCTGTGTCTGCCTGATTGCTGCCCCCGAAGGTATTGCGGCCCTCGAAAAGGGCGTTGAGGGTCTGCGGAATGTCGACCTGTTCCTTGCCGCTAAAGATGAGCGTCTGAACGAAAAGGCATATATAGTTCCTGGTTTGGGCGATGCAGGCGACCGTCTCTATGGGCTGGCGCAGTAGCGCATCCTTACGGGTCTGACGATTCTGCGCGGGCGGTCTTAGACGTCGGGCGCCGCAAACATGTGCATTGGGACTTGACTCTGACGATTGCGCGCGGAGCGTCGGTTCCTTGTCACCTTCATACTGCGGTGTGCCCCCTTCACCACATGCATCTGCGAGTGCGGCGAAAAACACTAGTAGTGCACGAGTCTCCGGTACCCTTGGGAGCCTCCGCCCCAGAACGTGGAAATTGCACCCGGCTCGTATGCGGTCTGGGGCGCTGAGAGCGCGGCTTTTTGGGGTATCGGTTCCGAATCTCCATGTATAATATGAGGGAGAAACGGTGCTTGTCAGCGTCGTTTCCCGGCACTGAATCAAAGTTCACGAGGGTGTGAAGCTGCGAGCAGAACGTCGCAGATACCCCAAGTTGCTTGATTTATGAGTCAAATAATAGAAATATTGATAGCAAAGGAAACGCCGCCTTTACCGCGCGGCGTTTGAGCATTCCGCATCATGCAGAATCAAGGGACCCGTACGCAACAAATCTTGAGAGAAGGTTGAACAATGTCAGGTGCAGTACCTGGATACGTCCACATCTCCCAGCGTGGTCGTGCTGCAAAGCGTCAAGTGCCGCAGCAGAACCGCACACAAGGGTCCGCAGCTACTTTGCGCCCGATGACCTTCTCCTCCGGGGATCAGCAGGGCGCCCAGAAGGCAGGAGCTCAGGAGAACGAGGCGCGCGGGTTTGTGCTGTATGTGGGGCTCAACGAAGAACTTGCCGCAGCCAACGGCACATCGCTGGTGCGTATTGTGCAGGATTTGCGAACCTATGCACACCATCTGGCACCTGAGGCCGAATCCTATGCCGCCGTTGCTTTGGCTCCCGTTCATGCGGAGGGCAGCGATCTTGAGGTTGTGCGCAATGCGCTTGGCGACCCGACTGCCGTGTTCTACCAGGCGGAGCTGCACAAGCAGGCGCGGGAAGCCGAGCAGCCCGCAACTCCCAGTTCCAATGGCGTCCTGATCGATTTGGCGCGTCGTGAGGTATTCCTTGATGGGGAACAGCTGATGCTCACCTTTAAAGAGTTTGAGCTTCTGGCGCATTTGGTTGAGAACTCCACCCGCACCGTGGGGCGCGACGAGCTTTTGGAGTCGCTCTGGAGCGCCGGGGACGAGCATCCCCACGAACGCACCATTGACGTTCATATTCGGCGTCTGCGCTCGAAGTTGGGGCGTCTTTCGGGAACCGTGCGTACCGTGCGCGGTCAGGGGTACAGGTTCTTTGAGCATCCCGAAGTTGTGGTGTGGGCCGCCCCCGAATACTCCATCTAGTCTTTTTACCCTCGAAACCCCGCGTTCTTTCTTAAGAGCACGGGGTTTTCACATGCCGATTTTGTGGCGCGCTATCACACGGTAAACCGGCATATCAGAGTACCTACGTTGTACTATGAAGGTATGGTTGAGAACTCACTCCGAGACGTTAAGCGCCTGATTATCATGCGTCATGCCGAAGCCGACTGGGGTATGGATGATTTCGATCGCCCACTGACTAAACGCGGGCATCGTCAGGCTGCGGATGCGGGCTCCTGGCTCAAGCAGAAGGGCTATATTCCCGAGCAGCTGATGTCTTCGGCGGCGCTGCGCACCCGGCAGACCACCACCTGGATTTCAGATGCGCTCGGCGAGCAGGCACCTACCCCGCACCTGGATGAGGGTCTGTATGAGGTTCCTGCATCCCGGGTACTGGCGCGCATTAACGGGGTTTCTGAGAGCGTACGCACGCTTATGGTGGTGTCGCATCTGCCTGCGGTACAAGATGTGACCTTACAGCTTGCGAGCCCCGACTCTGACTACAATTCCCTGATGGACGCTTCCTATGGCTTCTCGCCTTCGTCCGTAGCGGTCTTTGAGGTGCCGGGGGAGTGGGCGCTTCTTGACGGTGCGGATGCGCGCCTCATCGACTTTATGAGCTTCTAGACTGTTTTACGTTGCTGGCGTTGCGCTCTCGCCCTTTCTGCCGCTGAACCACAGCTTTTTTTCGACTGGAAGGGCAAGGTTAGCCAGGCGGAAACAAAGCTGCATCATAAGACAGACTGTAAAAATCTGATGCCCTACGGCCCCTAGGACGCAGCGAACCCCCGCACTTTTTACAGTGTGGGGGTTCGTTCTTTGGCGGAGACGGGGGGATTTGAACCCCCGGTCGAGTTCAACCCCGACCCTTCATTAGCAGTGAAGTCCATTCGGCCGCTCTGGCACGTCTCCACGGTGCACAAAACGAGTGCATCCCTATAAGAATATCGGGAGTAAGCAGGCTGGTCAATTCGGAATTGCCGACCAAACTTCCCCCATGAGCGAAAAACAACGCGCTATAGTTAGAGTTATTGCCACGCCCATTCACGCAGGCTGAAAACGGTTCCCCAGATATTTCCTACAGCAGGTAGACAGTGGGCAGGTCTAGTTGTCGCTTCTTGTCGCCGAAAGGAATAGCTATGTCTGAGCATCACGCGGGAGAGCAACCGTCTCAGTCGCAAAACCCCCAACAGGGTGAGGACGCCTACGAGAAAACTCGCCCTCTTTCTGACTCTCTGCCCGAATACACTAAACTTTATCAGAACCAGCAGCAGCCCGCTCCTAGACAGCAGGACTATCAACAAACTGTTCCTCAGCAGTACTATCACCAGTCCGCCCCTCAACAGTATTACCAACAGCCTGCTCCTCAACAGTACTATCAGCAGCCGGTGTATGTGCAGCCCGTGCCCATGATGGCGGTTGTCCCCAAACCCCGCAGCAGATTGCCGGTGAGCAGGCGGCACAAACCTCTTTAGCGCTGGGCATTGCTGGTTTGGTGCTCGCCCTCTTCTGGGTCACGAGTGTGATTCCACTGGGTTTGGGGATCTGGGGCGCGGTTAAAGGTGCTCAGGCTTCGCGTGCCGGAGTTCCCGCCGGAGGCGGTCTTGCCACCAGCTGGATTGCCCTATCGCTGGGGGCGATTGAGACTCTGTTCTTCTTTATTCCGATGGTGGCGTTCGTGATAGCCGCTATAGCCAGCACTCGGTAGCAGCCGTTAGCTTACAAGATGCAGCCCCGCAGAATCCCGATGCCGGGAGGATAGCGGGGCTTTATTGTGCATGATCTGGGCGCTTTAACGCGTATGCCGTGTTGGTACGGATTTGTTAACACGGCATGTTGGAAAGCGTGTACTTATCTTTAGCCCTGTACAGTAAATAGAAGTTTTTCTGACCTTATAACTTGGTGAAGACTCATTCATGGGATAGGAGCAGAATGTCTGATCATACTCCACAGAATGCGCAAAACAAGGAACCTGCTGCTCGGGCAAAGAGGGACGCCATGTGGAATTCACTTGCCGGGTTCCTCTTCGGGCTTGCCAGCTTGACCATAAAAACTTCTCTCTTGTCTACGCCATAATTGCTCTGGCGCTTTCTATTTTTGCTCTAGAAAGCCTCAAAGGAAGCACCGGCAAATATGTGCTGTTGCGGAAGGCTTGGGCAATGAGTGGTGGCTTATTGAGCGTAGTGAGTATTGCGCTGTCTTTTGTGGCGAGGTAAGTGACTGTAGATAAAACCCCGCGAGGAACCTGAAAAACTCAGGCGCATCGCGGGGTTTTAGTGTGCGGATGGTAAGGGATTTGAACCCTTGAGACGGGGTTACCGCCTACTGGTTTTCAAGACCAGCTCCTTCGGCCGCTCGGACAACCATCCCGGTATTTTCCGCCTTCGGGCGGAAAAGGTACCCGCCGATTATCTCATGTTCTATGCTTTTCTGTAAATCTGAACATTGCGGTATGCCCCGAGAACACATGCTAATCTCGGTGCAGGAAGATACAGATAAGAAGGTTGTTGAGGCTACTATGCGCGCCATTGTCGAGAAAGAACATGGAGATCCAGAGGTTCTAACGCTCTCTGAGGTTCCGATTCCTGCCCCTGCACCCGGGCAGGTCTTGGTGCGGGTGCAGGCCGCCGGGCTGAACCGGGCGGATTCCCTGCAGCGGCGCGGGCATTATCCGCCTCCCGCGGGGGCAAGCTCCGTATACGGTCTTGAGATCGCGGGTGTGGTAGAGGCTGTGGGTGAGGGCGTTGATCCCACTCTGGTGGGCGAGCGCGTCATGGCGCTTCTTGCTGGCGGCGGTTACGCCGAGTATGCGGCGGTAGATGTGCGCCATACCTGCCCGTTCCTAAGGGTATGAGCATGGTTGAGGCGGCGTGCATCCCGGAGGTCGCCGCGACGGTGTACTCGAATCTGGTGCTTCTGTGCGGAATGAGCCTTGATCCCGCGCAGAGTAACCCGGCGGAAGATGAGCAGACTTCGCTTCTGGTGCATGGCGGTACTGGGGGCGTGGGCATGCACGCTATTCAGCTGGCGCGCGCCGCCGGTGTGCGGGTCTTTGCGACGGTCGGTGATGACGAGAAGGCTCAGGTGGTGCGGGCGTTGGGGGCGCATCCGATTAATTACCGCACGGAGTCTTTTCGTCAGGTGATTCAGCGTGAGAGTGCCGGTCACGGCGTGAATTATATTCTTGATGTGGTGGGTGCGAAGTACCTGGAAGATAATCTGCGGTCTTTGGCTGATGGCGGGCATCTGGCAACGATTGCCGTGCAGGGCGGCCGCCGCGCGGAACTTGATCTGGGTCTTATGTTGACGAAGCGCTTATCGGTGCACGGTACGTCTTTGCGGTCACGGTCTGCGGATGAGAAGGCAAAAATTATGGCAGGGGTACATGAGAACGTGTTACCGTTGCTCGAGCGTGGCGTTCTTTCGGCGAATCTTGATCGTGAATTCCCGTGGTGGCAGGCGTCGCAGGCTCATGAGTATTTTGATGCGGGTCAGCATCGCGGCAAGGTTGTTTTGCGCGTGATGTAAGTCGTATTGTGCCGGTTTAACTGGGCTAAATGCGTGAATTTTTCGAGAGCTTAATCCCATATCAACATTTTTTGTACGACATCCTGTCACCAAAACGAGATTTAGGGTACCCTAAGTATACAGAGCTTTCTAGACGCACGACCGGCTGAGCATGAGGAGGGGCTATGGGACTCAAAGATTTCCTGCAATCACGGCGTGATGACGCGGAACTTGGGCGTGGTCTCTGGCGTCGTGCGCACGACCGGTTTATTCGCGGTATTGATCGTTTTCATCAGGTTCTTGAACGCCTTGCCGATACCGAGATGATCGAACTTATCGTGCCGGATGCGAATACTCTTGCCGATCTTATTCCGCGGGTTCGTGCCGTCGCGATGGAAGCGCAGCGTATTGCCCCCAGTGATGGCATGGATATTCCTGCCTCCCCTGAAGGCACGTTCTCGGATCTGCATCGAGCGCTCTCAAAAGCTGGTAATGCGGTAGCCCTCTGCGCTGAGGCGCTGGCAATGGCGCGGTGCTTTGGCGAGTGCAGTGTGCAGTGCCACCGCAAGATTACGGTAGAGCGCCGCGTGCAGAGTGTGGTTGAGCATGTCGAGAATGCGGAACGCCTGATCGCCCGTGCACGTGATGAAAAAGCTGCACAGGCGCGCAACGAAAACCTGACTCTGCAGACAACCTCGGTTTAACGTCATAAACGTGAAACTAGCGGCGATGTGCGAATAGTTGTGTAGTTGCGGGCTCCGTATAATTTCCCCGATAATTTCGGGGGTTTAGTGTCTTTTGGGGGTTTCACGTCGCGAATTATCCAACATAAAACCATATAAATCCGCGTAAAACCCCACACGATATGAGGTAACTAGAACCTTAACTAAGGTTGAGCTTAGTATAACCATCATGGACCAGACACCTACACTAAAAGCTCGGACACCAGCACATCAGGGAAAAGACCAACCAATGCTCGAATTCCATCGCAATGAACGTGCACGCCAGCTACGCCCCAGTCTCTCTCGCTCCTGGCTTCTTGTACGCCCTAATTCAGCCGAAAAAGACTTTGAAGAAGCGTTCGCCAGTGAGGCAGACTCCATTATTCTAGACCTCGAAGACGGGTGCCCCGAAGACGAAAAAGACGAAGCCCGCAGTCGAGTCGTCAAAATGCTTAACTCCGGCGTGGTCGCATGGGTGCGCATCAACGCTATCACCACCGAGCACTGGTGGAAAGACGTTAAAGCCCTCAAAAACACCAAAGGTCTGCGCGGCGTTATGCTCGCCACCGCAGAGCACGCGACCGATATTGACCGCACCGCCTCCGAACTGCCCGCCGGAACGCCCATCATCGCGCTTATCGAATCGGCTCTCGGGGTGCACAACGCCGTCGAAATTGCCAGCGCTATCGGAACCTTCCGCATCGCCTTCGGGGCAGGTGATTACCGCCGCGATACTGGTTCCAGCGACACCCCCATGGCGCTCGCCTATGTGCGCTCGCAACTCGTGATCGCTTCAACTTTGGGCGGTATTCCCGGCCCTATTGACGGACCATCCGTGGGCAAGTACAAGGCGGCACTCACTGAGGCCTGCACCTACGCCACGGCCCACGGCATGACCGGAAAACTCACTCTTGACTCCGATCAGGCAGACACCATCAACCAGGCATTCTCACCGAGTGACCACGAAATCGCCGAGGCGCATAAAATGCTTGACGTGCCCATTGACGGGCCGCACGACGGCTCATATCTGCCGCGTTACCTGCGCGCCAAGAAGGTCAAAGAACTCGCCAAAGTCTACGGGCTGTGGGGAAAGACCGAAAGTGACGCCCAGCGCGCCAACGTCTAAAGTCTTGCTATATAAACGTGAGCCGCGCATCCTGCCTCAGGTTAGGATGCGCGGCTCACGTGTTCTCTATACGGTACGGCTTCGTTGAGCAGCTAGTTGTACGGAGTCCTGCCGCCGGTAAAGGCATAGGCGCACATATAGGAGGTCACAACCCCCAGCACGATGGGGACGGCAATAATGGTGTCTTCACCGAAAATCCATCGATAAAAGAACCACAGCGCACAGCACGGTATCAGCAGAAGCACGAATACCAACCCAAAACGCTGGGTCTGTTTTTTATGACGCATGATGCCCCTCTCGAAGTGCAAACAAAACGGTAAAACTCTTTCCTTATTGTACGGGTTTTCAAGGGTAATCCGTAGATGGGAAACACAAAACCCGCCGCACTCTGCCCGCTGGCAGAAGACGACGGGTTACGCTGAGCCCCCTGTGGGATTCGAACCCACGACCTTTTCTTTACGAGGGAAATGCTCTACCCCTGAGCTAAGGAGGCACACGATACACGACCTATATGGCGCGTATACCATCGCCAATATTAGCAGAGATTACAGGGCAGGGCGAATATGACCCCTAACTCGAAAGGGGTGCGTTCCCCCGCAAGATATGGGAGGATAAAAAGCAAGTCTATTATCTTTACGGTAAAGGAACCCTCATGACATCTATGCTCAATCGCCGTACCGCGCTTTCACTCGGGGTACCCGCTCTCGCAGTTGTAATCTCCGCATGCGCGAACGCCACCTCAAATTCCGGGTCGAGTGCATCCGCAAGCGGTAGCTCAAGCTCTAACGCCAGCTCAAGCGGCTCAGCAAGCGGCGCTCCCTCGGGCGATGCTTCCGGCAGCGCTAGCGCCGGGGGGAGAGGCAAGCGCATCCGGTTCGGCTTCGGCCTCGGGTGACTCCGCCAAAATGACCGCCACCAAAGTTGGTGAGCGTGACGAGGTTGGATACCACCTCAACACCCCCAAGCAGGGTGCGCCTACCGTGACCCTGTACACCGACTACCAGTGCCCTTACTGCGCCAAGGCCGAACCCACCTATGAGAAGGTTGCCAAGGACCTTGAGGGCACCATGAATGTGACCGTGCGCAATATGCCGTTGCCCGCCCATAAGAATGCCATACCCGCCGCGCAGGCCGTGCAGGCGGCAGAACTTCAGGGTAAGCACCTGGAGATGGCGAATAAGCTTTTTGAAACTCAGGATTCCTGGAAAGATGTGAGCCGGACTGATCTGGCGGGAGTTCTTCTCAGCTATGCTCAGGAACTTGGGCTGGAGGAGGAGAAATTCAAGACCGACATGACTGATCAAAAAACCATCGACTTGATTAAGGGTGATTTTGAGTACGGCCAAAAGATCGGCGTGAAGGGCACCCCCCAATTTGCGGTGAACGATAAGCCTCTTGAGAATGTGGACTCTTCGACCTCCGCTGAGGATATGGTTAAAGAATTCAAGAAAGCCGCAGGGCTGAGCTAATCTTTCGTAATGGATGAAAGACAACGAGAGCGTGCCGCGCTGGGCGTTCACCTGAGTGTGAGCGGCCAGCGCGCCCGCATTCTTGAGGACGGATTCAGCGAGCACGGCTATGTGCTTGACATCGGCGGTGCCGAACAATCCCATGTTGATGCTGCTGATGCGACCGTCGTGTTTTACGAGTATCTGCGGCGCATCGCCAATGTGCTGGATGTACTCGCACCGCCGCGCGAACCCGTGACGGCTCTTCATCTGGGGGCCGGGGCGCTCACGCTCGCCCGCTATATGCAGGCCACGCGCCCGGGGTCTTCGCAAGTGGCCGTCGATTATGAGCCACAGCTGATGGGGTTTGTGACCGAGGTGCTGCCGTTGCCCGCAGGTACCCGGTGCGAGTTCGTGGTTGCGGATGCGCGCGCCGTGCTCCCCGAAATTCCCGCGCTTTTTGGCGCTCATGCCGCATCCGACGGCGGTGTTTTTCGCGGGATCGACGCTATTATTCTTGATATTTTTACGGGCATGGATGCGCCCGCCCACCTTGCCAACGCCGGCTACTACGCCGAGCTGCGTGAGCTTCTGAGCGCTCGCGGGGTACTCGCCGTGAACGTGGGCGACGATGCCGGGCTGCCCTTCTTCCAGGGTCAGGCGCGCGCCCTATTGGATACGTTCGAGCATGTGTGGTGCTTGTGCGATTCTTCCATGCTGGGCGGTGAACACGAGGGGAACCTGGTGTTGATCGCAACCGCACGCGAGCTCGACGAGGACACCGCCGATGCGCTGTTCGCGCGGGGACCGCATCCGGCGGAGGTGCTGGGTACCGAAGAACTGCGGGATTTTCTGGGGTACCTGGCCGAGCAATAGCTGCCCACGCTGCCCGTCGCAGAACCGACCCGGCACGCAGGCAGCGTAGTATCCCGCAGTCTACTCCGGCAACGGCAGGGGAGAGGTTTGCTCGGGAGGTTCGTTCCTCCGGTAAAAATCCGAAGTTTCGTCCGCAGGCGCCGAACCCCCGGTTGTCTGGGTAATTCCGATACTTGCCGTGATCAGCAGGATAATCGCAACCCAGCGCATCAGACCGGTTTCCTGACCTAACAGCGCCCACCCCGCGAGCGCCGCAATCGCCGGTTCCAGGCTGAGAAGCACGCTGAAGACCTGTTCGGGAAGGTGCCGCAGGGCTGCCAACTCGCTGCTGTACGGTACGACCGATGCCAGCAGGGAGGTTCCGATGATGAAGAGCACCAGTTGGGTATCGTGCGTAACGCTCCAGAGCGCTACGGGGCCGGGGAAAAGCAGGGCCCCGGGGACCACGCAGATGGCACCCACGGCCATTGCTATGGCGAGTCCGCTTGCACCGGGCACGAGTTCGCCGACCGAGGCGCTTGAGCGAATGTAGAGCGCCCAGAATGCGCCCGCAATCAGGGCGTATAGTACACCCAGCAGGTCCGTTTCCTGCCCGTGTACCGCCTCGAAACCGAGTACCGCCATGCCTGCCGCCGCGCAGAATACCCACACCAGGTCGCGTTTACGCCGCGTGAGGATAGAGGCCAGCACGAGCGGACCGGTAAACTCGACCGCCACCGCCAGCCCGAGCGGGATGCGAGCCAGCGCATTGTAGAAGAAGCCGTTCATGAGCCCGAGCGTGACACCGAAATGAGCATGGCACGCCATTGGCGGGAAGACCAGCCTAAGAATCCGTCGGATGTTTTCGCGGATACTGCCATATATGCGGTTCGTGCACCTGCCCGATGCGCCCGCCAGCGCCCGGCAATCCAGACCGCCGCTCCTACCGTGATCGCGGCGAGAAGCAGGCGCAGCATCGTGACGAGCCACGGACCAAAAAGCGGAAAAAGGTGCACCGCGAAAGCCGCGCCGAATTGCAGAGAAAGGCATGAGATGACCACAAAAATGATGCCGACGGTGGGGCGCTTGCGGTGACTATGAGGGGTGAGGCTGGTCAAGAAACCTCCTAGATCACAACGACAACAGGCGGCGGTATGCGAATAATGGTAACGCAGCCTGCGTACTGTTGTAACCTAGGGCATACCCTAAATGCGAAGTATATTCTACGTTGGGGAGGAGCCTTCTGACTGGGTTTCTTTAGACTGCCGATCGAGCTTGATCTGCTCGGTGGTGGGCAGGGTAATCACTCCGGTCTTCTGCACAATATCGGCACCGATGCTGTCAACCGCGCCAGGCAGGAAATGCGTAATTGTCTCCGCTGTACCTTCCTCAAGGGCCCGGCGTTCCACCCGAGCGTGCGATATCGTAATCCCGATACTTGCCGTAATCAGCAGCGCAATTGCAATCCAACGCACCGCATCGGTGGGTTCTTGCAGAATAATAACGCCCACCAGCGCCGCCGCGGCAGGTTCCAGCGAAAGCACCACGCTGTATACATTCGAGGGGAGCATGCGAAGCGCCGAAATCTCGCCCAGTGCGGGAAGCGCGGATGCCAGAAGTCCCATCGCAAAACCAAGCGCCAGTAAGGCGGGATCGGTGATAACTTTCCCTAAATGATTGCCCGTGATGAAGAAGGGGAACGGGATAACCAAGAGTGTGGAGACAAGATTGCCCATCACCATACCGCCCATCCCCGGAATTGTGGCGCCCACACGCTCTGTTGCCAGAATATAGGCGGCACGAGAAACGGCGGTGAGAATAGCGAAATATACCTATCAGTGCGAAATCTTCGGGCTTTGACTGCGACTCTGCCGTCAAAATAGCCATACCGGTAAAGGAAAGAAGAATCCAGATCAGGTCGAGTTTTCTTCGTGAAAGAACCGTTGCCAACACGAGCGGACCCATAAACTCGATAGCCACCGCGATCGCCAATGGAACCTGCTGAATTGCCACATAGAAGAAGGCGTTTGCACCGAAAAGGGCAACCCCCAAGACGATCACGGCAAGCCACTGCGGGCGCGTCCATTGACGAACTTGTGGGCGGAAAAAGAGATACAGCAGAAGCGACGAGGTGATCATGCGCAGAGCCACCACACCCCACGCGCCCAGATCGCCCATCATCGTCTTAGCGAGCGCAGAACCGAACTGTGCCGAAATGATGGCGCCGATAGCATACGCCATACCGAGGCCCTGAGTAGCCAGTGGCGAGCGCGCCGAAGCAGGAGCAGACATATAGGTTCCTTACTGTGTGAAGGCCGGTGTTAGTGCCATTGCTGAACACCGCAGAAGACGCGTCAGAGCGCCTGAGTGAACGAGTGTGTTGTGTAACCTAGCTCAATTCTAAGCCCTCGGGGCGAAAAGCCGAACTAAAAAGTCATACCGTGAAATTTACTCCATTATGAAACCTGCCGAAGATAAACGGCGGAAAGAGCTATGCCGCTTTGAGATACCGGGCCTGGGCTTGGGCGTAGATACCGTACCGATGGGTTAGCGGGCAAGATTGATGTCATATGTAGTGTGCACAGGTAGAGCCGGGGAAAGTAGTTCTTGACGCACTAAAATCCAGGCCAGGGGCGTGTCATGAACGCGACGGAATACTCGCTAGGCGGAATAAGCACCGTTTCTGCAGGATGCGGTACCTACTTTGAGTCAAAACGTGCTTTACTGACATTATGCTAGACCCGAAAAAGTCACTTTTTGACGATAACGGCAATCCCCGCCCGGCACTCACCAAAACGCTTGATACCGTTCTGCGCGTTCAGCGCCCCCTGGCGCTGTCGATGGTGAAAAGTTTGCGGGCGGCGCATCCGGATGAAACCCCCGAAAAGATTCTGCGGCGCCTTGAACGCAACTATCTGCGTGACGTGACCGCGATCGGCGGGGTGACGGGCGCATCCGCCTTCGTGCCCGGAATCGGAACCGTGACCTCGATGAGCCTTTCGGCGCTCGCGGTTGGCGGGTACCTGGAAAGGACCGCACTGTTCGCTCAGGCGGTGGCTGAGCTGCACGGCGTGCACGTGGAGAACCCCGAGGTTGCACGTTCGATGGTGATGGCGATTATGCTCGGCGAAGAAGGCTCGCAGCTGATGAATACCGTGCTGCTGCAGACCGGGAAGGCGAGTGGCGTTTCCAACCGGTGGGGCATGCTGCTGGGCGGTAAGTCGGCGGGCAAGACTTTTAGTGTGGAACGCACGATTCGCAATATGTTTATCAAGCGTTTCTTGACCCGCCAGAGCGGAGCCCTGCTGGGGCGTGCCCTGCCGTTCGGCGTGGGCGCCGTGGTCGGCGGCGGCGCAAACTTGGCGCTGGGGCGTGACGTGGTGAAGAGCGCCCGTAATGCGTTTGGTGATGCTCCCGCGTTTTTCCCGGCTGAGCTGATGCTTACCCCGCGTGCCCCCAAGTTCACGTCTGATGAGCAGAAAAACTCTCACGGACCCAAGGTTACGCGAGCACTTACCGGTAAGTTCAAACGCACCAAAGCCGATACGAAGAACCACGATGCGCACGCTCACGGGCTGCAGAACCCTGGCGCGCAGCATCGCAAGACGATGGGGAACTAGAAGAAACTAGCCCCTTGCCCCTGCCCACCGGTATTTCGCGGGTAAGAGTGCCCGTTTTGCCGCGGTTTTCACGAGACATACACGGGAGATTGTTAGATTAGCAGCCTGCTAATCTAACAGTTTTCCGTCAAAGTGCGAAAAGTTGTTAGATTAGAGCATCCTTAATCTAACAACTTTTTGTGTTTTTAGGTAGACTTGGTGGTGACGTTGGTCAAGAAGAACACTCCAACCACCCTGAAACCTACTGTTGTGGAGACGGCATGATACTTTCGGAACGCAGGCGAGACCTTGAAAAACAGGTCGCCGAAATCCTTGCTTCGTATCGAGACGGGCAGCTTCACGCAAACCGGGAGAGCGCATCCATAGATTTCAAAGAGGAAGCAGGACGCCGAGGCGCTGGCGGTATTCTTCTGCCCGGCGAAACACGCAACGCTGAAGCAGCATCAAAACTTGCAGATGAAGTCGCCTGCTTTGCCAATACACCCGGCGGAGGCGCTCTGATCCTAGGTGTTGAAGACAGTCATGGAACGGTACTGGGAACCGAGCTTGATACTGAATGGTTGCGCCAGCGTATTGATGAGGCGGTACAGGTCGCCCCCGATATTGTGGAACACCACCTTGGCGGAGCCCAGGGTCTGCGCGTGCTGGTTCTCTACGTACCCCAGGCCAAAGAGCCTGTGTATGATACCGGCAATAAGCTGCGGTGGCGCGTTGGGGATCACTGCAAGCCTATTGACCGTTCCCTTTGGTGGGAACACCGTGAAAATATGCGGGAATACGACGAAATGGCTCAAAGCACCCGCTACACGCCTGAAGATATTCCACGCTCCACCATGAACTATGTGCGCGCCCTGCTCGGAGCCGATACAGCCCTCACGGACCGTGAGGTCTTGCAGCGTTTGGGCGCACTGCGTTCCGATGGAAAGCTCTCGCAAGCCGCCGCGCTCACCTGTGCCCCGCATCCCGAACCCTGCTTGAACTCACTATCTTCGACGTTCCCGCCGGGTCAATCCTCAATACTGTGCGACCCGACGCTGACCTGCCGCTGCTGGAACAAATACGGCAGATCGAGCAGGCTCTGCAAAACGTGAATACACAAATTACGCTTCCCACCGGGTTTGCGCACCGCACAGTCCGGCAGGTTCCCGAAAACGCTGTGCGCGAGGCTATTCTCAACGGCATTATTCACCGCGACTGGAACAGCTCTGAACCTACCGATATCCGCTGGATTACACTCGATAATACCCTCGTGGTGCGAAGCCCAGGCGGATTTTACGGTGGAGTTACTGCGGATAATGTGCTCAGCAATCGTTCTGCACGATACCCCGCGCTCGCCGACCTATTCCGTGCCCTGACCCTTGTGGAGAAACAAGGAGTGGGGGTTGATCGGATGTACCAGTCCATGATGATTCTTGGGCATCTGCCCCCTGTCTTCGAGGAAGTGGCGGGTCCGCATATTGAATGTACGCTCGTGGGAGGAACACCAGTACTGCCTGTACTGGAAGTCGCCTCTGCGATTGTTCCCACCGCACGTCAGAAAGACGTGGGAATCGCTATTATTCTCAGCTATTTGATGCAGCACCCTTTTATCACATTGAAAACTTTGGCCGAACGTCTGCAATCTTCTGAAGAATCAGCGGCGCTCACGCTGCGGGCTGCCGAACAGACCGTTATTGAGGGTGTTCCGCTGGTAACCCGTCTTAAAGAGCAACAGGTGTGGGTTCTGGGCGAAGGTGCGCTTAACCTTGCTCAGAATGCTCGGGGCGAGAACGACCACTATGTGCTGCCCTATCTGTCACGATCCTCGCAGGCTATGCACGATGTGATTCGGACCTGGTGCGACCTCACCGGTGCAATCACAACGGGAGATTTGATGGAGCTGACGCATATAGCCCGCGGTACCGCCAAAAGGGCTTTAGACGCTCTAGTCGATGAAGGTACTCTAAGGCAGGAAGGACAAGGTCGTTCCACAAGGTACGTTATGGTTCATTAGGGGCGGTAATCTGCTGAATTTCTGTAGGTGGAGTAGTTGATGTTAGATTAGCGGGGTGCTAATCTAACAGTTTTCCGTCAAAGTGCGAAAAGTTGTTAGATTAGAGCCTCCTTAATCTAACAACTTTTTGTGTTGAGGTGGAAAACTGGCGAATAATGGGTGTTCTATAGCCCCTGCCGGAACCATAAAAAGGCTCTTTATTCACATAAAGCATTGGAAAAACCGCTTTATGTGAATAAAGAGCCTTTTTAGAACGTAGGGGGCGGGAGAAAGGAGCCGAGGGAGTTTAGCCTTGCGCATCCTTTGCGTGATCCACCAGCTGCGCGGCGATACCGTTGTACGTATGCGGGGTCAAGTTCGACAGCCGCTCCTGCGCCTCGGCCGACAGGCCCAAAGTGCCCACAAATTCTTTGAGGCGCACCGCATCCACCCGATGACCGCGTGTAAGCTCCTTCAGACGCTCATAGGGGTTCTCCATGCCGGGGGTGCCCGCGATTGCCTCCGCGCGCATAACCATCTGAATGGCTTCCGCCAGAACCTCCCAATTGGACTCCAGGTCGGCGGCAATAACGTCGGCGGCAATATCGAGGCGCTGCAGACCCTTAATCACGTTGGAAATCGCCAGCACCGAATGCCCAAACGCCACGCCAATATTGCGCTGCGCTGAAGAATCGGTCAAATCACGCTGCCAACGCGAAGTCACCAGCGTGGATGCCAGCGAATCGAAGATCGCATTGGAGAGTTCAAGATTAGCTTCCGCATTCTCAAAGCGGATCGGGTTCACCTTATGCGGCATCGTCGAAGAACCCGTTGCACCAGCCACCGGAATCTGGCGGAAGAAGCCAATCGAAATATAGCTCCACACATCGGTGCACAGGTTATGCAGCACGCGGTTGAAATGCGCCACATCAGAGTACAGTTCCGCCTGCCAGTCATGTGATTCGATCTGCGTGGTCAGCGGGTTCCAGCTAAGCCCCAGATGCTCCACGAAACCCCGCGAAATAGCCTGCCAGTCAGCCCCCGGAACCGAGGCGTAATGCGCCGCATAGGTGCCCGTTGCGCCGTTAATCTTGCCCAAAAATTCGGTAGCGGCAACATGGGAAATCTGGCGCTTCAAACGGTACGCCAGCACAGCCATTTCCTTACCCAGCGTGGTGGGGGTCGCGGGCTGGCCGTGCGTGCGTGAGAGCATCGGAACATCCCTGCCGGTCTCGGCGAGATCGAGCAAAACCTGCACCAGATCGCGGGCGGCGGGGAGCCATACATTCTCGACCGCGTCCTTAATACCCAGGGCGTAGGAGAGGTTATTAATGTCTTCGGAGGTGCACCCAAAATGCACGAGCGGCACCAGATGCCCCAGCCCCAGCGCTTCAAGGCGGCGACCGATATAGTACTCGACGGCCTTCACATCGTGAACAGTGACCGCCTCAATCTCGGCGAGTTCGGTGACGGAATCGGCGTTGAACTCGGTCACGATAGCACGCAAACCGGACTTCTGCTCATCGGTGAGCGGCGTGAGCCCGGGAAGAACAGTATGCTCGCACAGGTATATGAACCATTCGACTTCCACATGGATGCGGTCGCGGTTCAGTGCGGCTTCGGGAGAGATAGTTCGTTAAAGGCGCGGTCACAGGGGCGTAACGCCCATCGAGAGGACCGAGCGCAAGATTACTGGTGCCCAGGTCGATTCTTCCCGAGGGCAGGAGCGTGTTTTCAGGGTGAGACATACCTCTATCTTCGCATGTTTTGGCGTAAAAGGTCAGATTGGGCGTCTTCTGTGGTGGATGAAGTGCCGTGTCTGTCTTGGGTGCGGCGTATTGCGGATTCTGGATGTTATTTTCTTTGTTCCGCTAAGGCGTTATTTATGGGATGCGCGCTCTGCCACGCTTGTGCGGGCCCATGTCATATTCGGTCATGCGAGTGCGCGCATCCAACGAAATCGGGAGAAATAACCTGTGGATAATCAGCGAAAGTGTCCCGCTACGGCAGGTTATCCACAGGGCAACGAGAGAGCGGGTATTAACCTGTGCCGAGCCTTCTAGGTGAAGGTAAACAGGTACAGCAGCCACAGCATCGGTCACGCGCACGGGTACTCAGGCGTACCCGTGCGGCCGCACACCGGGAATTGCCCGCCGTGACCTAAGAGCTAACGAGGAAGATATGACAGCCATCGCACCCGCACCAACGCCCCAGCCGCATACCGGTGATGTTCCCCCGGGCGCGCATCCGCCCACGTCCGCAGATATTCTGCGTGCCGCCGGTGACATGGGGATCGGTACCAGCGCCGCAACCAGTTTTGCGGCGTCTTTGCAAGGGTTAGCGGGGCAGGCGCGCAGTAAGGGTCAGGAACTCGCCGCCAGCTTAGAACAGCATGCTGCGAGCATTCAGACGATGCTTCACAAATCCCACGGTATGCGTGCCGAACACTGGAAATCTTCGGCCGGGAGAGCCTATCGAAACGCGTTAGATCAGCACGAAAAAAGCCTGACCGAAACTCACCAGCAGGTACAGCACGCAGCCGAGGATGCGCGCCGCGCTGGCGAAGAAGTTGCCGCGGCCTTGGAATCTCAAGCAAACACTATTTTGGGTGCCGCCGCCGGATTAGACGGAATGCTCAAAGGCCTGCTGAATACCACCGCCGATGCCCTCGACAACCTGAACCCCGCAGACATCATCAAATCCTCCGGTGCGCTGAATGCCCAGCATGCCTTAGATCAGTTACTCAATTATTCGCAGGTTCCCACCGGGCTCTTGCAGAGCTCGGGCATTCACTAATCGCTAGACAATAGGGAAGGACTCACGATGAACACTCCGGGACAACAGATAGCAGCCGGTGGGGATGATAAAACCATTAGCGTTCTGCTGGAAGAGCTGCCGCAGCTCGCACAGAATGTACACCAGCTAGGCGGCGATTGCGGGTCATTACCCCTGCCGATGGGCGGTATCGCGGCGCAGCTCATGCTTTTTCTCGGCACCAACGAGCATGGGCGGCAAGCCTCGGTCATGACCACCTCTGCCGCGGCGACGTTGGGGGAGCGGGCCGTTAGCTGGAGGCAACCGCCAGTGCAATAGACGCCTGCTCGAAGGGCTACCATCAGGCAGAAGAAGCCGCGAAGGGACTGTTCAACCGTATCGGGCTCACTCAGGACGGGAAGATGCCTAACGGCATGTCGCAGGAAGAGTGGATACGCAACGCGCTCATGCATCCGCAAGGCGCCTTCAACGACATGTGGTCCTGGGAAAAGTACGAGCTTGGATATAGTGCCGCAGAGAGCATTTTCGGGTGGGGTATGCGCAGCGGCAACCCCTATATTATGGGCTTTTCCGCACTGACGGCGATTACCCTCTTCGGGGCGACCGCCTACCAGGATATGCGTGCCAACCCAGAGATGGCGCGCAGACGTATAGCGCGAAGACTCGAAAAAATGGGTATTCCCCGTGAGATAGCCGAACGAATTGTGAATGGGAAAATGCCGTGGCTCGGGAAGAAAGAACAGGACAACAAGAACCGCGGTGAACTCAAGAACTGGCATCGTGATAAGGCAGAACCGACAGATAAAATGCCTCGCACCCGCGCCGAGATCGCCCAGAATATGGAGCGAGTGAGCAAGGGAGACCTCTCGAAAAAATACGAGGGCGAAGATAAAGACGGGAAGGGTTACTCGGGGATTGAGGTACAGGTATACCGAGACCCCCAAACCGGGCGCAAAATCGTATACGCCTATATTCCAGGGACGGACTTTTCCAATAAACCTGGCGAACCCGACGGTATCCAAGGCACCCTGCAGATAGGCGCCGATACACCGAACGCTTCTATACAAGACAGCCATATCATGATGCGCGCCCTAGACCGTGCGCTAAGAGACCAAGGCGTAACCTCAGCCGATGATGTGATTCTTGTGGGACATTCCCAAGGTGCGGCTATCGCCTATAACGCCGCCAATAACAACGAATTTGCCTCACGCTACCACGTGAGCGATGTGTACACTTTTGGCGGCCCCGTACAAGCTTTACCAGACCGAGGAAATAAGACCTTCCGCGTGCATCAAACCAAAGATAAGGGCGATCCTATTCCCGCAATCATTAGCGGCCAGACGTGGAAGGAACGCCCAGGTGACTCGACCGTGATTACTGACCGTAGAAGTTTTCGCCAGGGCGGCGATCCTAAACCACATGAAATGACTCATGATATGAGGTTTTATCGTGAATCATTAGAACGGGATGCTAACGCGCAGAAACCTATGGCGGCTGTCCCTCAAGGTAACTACACCTACGAAGGCGGAAATGTCTATAACGCTACCTCTGAGGGAGGGCCTTCGTTATGGGAGAGCGGAGCCGCAACATTATCAAATGAGCGTGGTGTAAACCCTCAAGTACTTGGAAATATAGGGGTTGACTTGGCCCAAGATAAGGCACGGTCATGGACACCCGATTTTTTGAAACCCAGTATGGATGCGCTTGATCCACGAAAGCCTGTCGATTACACGGACCCGAAGATTTCGGGACTGCCCGCACCAGTGCAGAACCCCGGCACCACAGATACCCAACATTCACCCGCAGCATGGCATGCGCCCGAGTCGCTGGAGAACATATCGGGGCCAAAACCCATGCCGTACAGCCATCATGGGGAAGGACTCATACCCTCCGGGGCAGGTTCCCACGCCGAACCGTATTATGCGCCGCGCCTGCTGGATGACCTGCACCTGCCCAAGCTTGACATACCCCACAGCACGGGCGGAGGTGAAAACCTGTTGCCGAACCTTGACCTGAAAACACAGGAAGGATACCTGCCGCCGCTGGGGGAACACCTGATGAACAGCCCCGCCGAGGCACCGCACCTGCACATACCGCAGAATCAGTTGCAGCCCGATGGTGAGACCGTAACCCCCGCCGATACCGGTGCCCGTATGCCCACCATCACCCCAGACCCCGAGATGCGCACCTCACACGACCCCAGGCTCCTGGGCGCACCGGCGTAAACGCAACCGCGCCCGATCGGCAGAAACCCGCGTGACCTAGCGCGAAAATCCGGGGCGGGGGAGGTTGGCGAGCACTATACTGTGGATATGAGTGAATCACACCAACCGCAGACATCACCGATTCCCCCGCGCCATATTTTTGCGAATCTTCCGGCCTACGTGGCAGGAAAACCCGCGCCGCAGGTTGCCGGGCTAACCCAGTACAAACTATCTTCTAACGAGAACCCTCTCGGACCCGTCCCCAAGGTCGCCGAAATTCTCAGCACCTTCGATGCGGTACACCGCTACCCAGACCCGCTCTCAACGAAGCTGCGTGAAGCGCTTGCCAAGCGGTTCAACCTGGATGCCGAGAATATCGTGACAGGCGCCGGAAGCCTGGGTGCACTCAACCAGATTCTCAAAGCGTTTGCCGGAGTCGATGTCGACGGCGTGCAGGACGAAGTCATATACGCTTGGCGTTCCTTTGAGGCATACCCCATTCTGGTGGGGCTGCTGGGCGCAAAAAGCGTGCAGATTCCGAACCTGCCCAACGGTGCCCACGACCTGCGGGGAATGCTCGATGCGATCACCGACCGCACCCGCGTGATCCTGGTGTGCACCCCTAATAACCCCACCGGGCCCGCCGTCACCGAAACAAATCCGCGAGTTCCTAGCGCAGGTGCCGCCTCATATTGTGGTGGTGCTCGATGAAGCATATTTCGAGTTCTGCACGGTATCACCCGTACCCGACGGGGAAGATGCGCCGCTGGACGGTCTGCGCCTGTACCGTGAATACCCGAACGTGATCGTGCTCAGAACCTTCTCGAAAGCACAGGGACTTGCGGGGCTTCGTGTGGGGTACTCGGTATCGCATCCGCAGCTGACCCAGTATTTGCGGGTGAGCGCCACAACCTTTGCCGTTACCGCCGTGGCAGAGGCCGCCGCTGTCGCCTCCATAGAACATGAAGATCAGGTGATGGAACGTGTGCAACACCTGGTGTCCGAGCGTGAGCGCGTGGTTGCCCGGCTGCACGAGCTGGGGTACAACATTCCGCAAACCTACGCCAACTTCGTGTGGCTCCCCCTGGGAGAACACACTGCGGAATTTACTGAACTGGCGCGCGCTAACGCCCTAGCGGTGCGTGCTTTCGACTCCGAGGGCGTGCGGGTGAGCATCGGCGAAGACGAGGCAAATGACCGCTTCATCAGCATCTGCGAGCAGTTCCCGCACAGAGTCTAAACTCCCTCAACTCGCGGGGTTGAGCTATGTCGCCGAGGGCTCGGGAAGAGACCGTGTGGGTTCTCGGCGACAACACTTAGAATGCTCCTCGCTCACGTAAGTATTCCGTGAATCAACATGCACACAGAAACGGTGCATTACGCCAGAAGGAAAGCATAGAAAACCGCACAGTAAACCTTCACTTCGTTCTTAAGCGAGTAAAATAAGAGGAAATATGCCCAAGCCTTCCGCCCCACGCGCAGAAACTCTCTGCGCACGCCCGGCGTGAAGGACAGCTCGTATCTGCGTGGAGGATTGATGCACGAGAACGAAAAATATCCGGGAGTACCCGAACGCATCCAGCTGATGGATGAGAACGGCAAAATACACGAGAACCCCACCTTCAGCTCTTATGTGCAGGACGTAGACGCAGAACAGCTTCGCGAAGCCTACCGCCTGATGTACATCACCCGCCGTATCGATGACGAAGGAACGGCACTTCAGAGGCAAGGGCAAATGGCTCTATGGGCGCCCAGTCGAGGACAGGAAGCGGCGCAGGTCGGCTCCGCACTGGCATTCGCCCCCAACGACTATATTTTTCCCTCCTACCGTGAACACGCGGTCGCCTTCGCCCGCGGCGTAGATTTTCGCGAACTCATCACGGTTTTCCGCGGTTCACACACCCACGGGTGGGACCCTAAAAAACATAACTTCCACGTCTACACCAAAGTGCTTGCCGCACAGATTCCGCACGCAGTCGGCTACGCTATGGGCCTGAACTTTGATGCCGATATTGCGGCGGAAACCGGGCAGCTGCAGACAGGCCAAGGGCAGGCCACAAACCCCGATAACGACACCGTGAAACCCGCCGTCGGCGTCTACTTCGGCGACGGTTCCTCCACCGAAGGCGAAGCCCACGAGGCCATGGCCTTTGCCGCATCCTACGATGCCCCCGTACTCTTCTTCGTACAAACAACCGCTGGGCTATTTCGGTACCCTTCGACGTGCAGTCGCGCGTGCCCATCTCAACCCGCGCCCAAGGCTACGGCTTTGAAGGACTGCGCGTTGACGGCAACGATGCGCTCGGCACCCTCGCCGTCACCCGCTACGCGCTCGATAAAATCCGCCGCGGCGAAGGCCCCGTACTGATCGAAGCGGAAACATACCGCCTGGGCCCGCATACCACCGCCGACGACCCCACCAAATACCGTGACGACGAAGAACTCCAGCAGCGTCTGAACGCAGACCCGCTGATTCGCCTGGAAAAACATCTGCGCGAGAACGGGCACGCAGATGATGCCTTCTTCGAAAAACTCGCCGAAGAAGCACAAGAGCTTGCCAACGGGGTGCGCGAGGCGGCGATTGCCTCCGAACCCTATGAATTCGACCGATTCTTCGACCGCGCCTACGCCGAAGAACACCTTCAGGTAGAAGAAGAACGCGAGTTCTACCGCAACTACGTCGCAGGTTTCGAGGAGGACTAAGAATGAGCGAGCAGAATGCACAGGTTGAGCGCCTAACCCTGGCGAAAGCGATCACTCGCGGCCTCGACGATGCGATGGCAGATAACCGCAAAGTCGTGCTGATCGGTGAAGATATCGGCAAACTCGGCGGCGTATACCGCGTAACCGAAGGGCTTCTGGCGAAGCACGGGCAGAAGCGCGTGATGGATTCTCCCCTCGGAGAGGCCGGTATCGTGGGTACCTCCATCGGCATGGCGATGCGCGGCTATCGGCCCGTAGCCGAGATTCAGTTCGACGGGTTCGTCTTCCCCGCCTACAACCAGATCACCACCCAGCTCGCCAAAATCCACAACCGCAGCGACAAAAAATACGTTGTTCCGGTTACGATACGTATTCCCTACGGCGGCGTGATCGGGGCGGTCGAGCATCACTCGGAATCGCCCGAGGCGCTGTTCGCGCACACCGCCGGGCTGCGCATCGTAACACCGTCCTCACCGCATGATGCCTACTGGATGACCCGCAAATCCATTGAATGCGACGACCCGGTGATTATTTTCGAGCCCAAACGCCGCTACTGGCTCAAGGGCGAGGTGAACTTTGCGGACACCGACTTTGACCCGTTCCAGGCGCAGGTGGTGCGTGAAGGCACAGACGCGACTATCGTGGCATACGGTCCGCTGGTGCCGGTAGCGCTCGCCGCCGCAGAAGCCGCCGTCGAAGACGGACGCTCGATCGAAGTCATTGACTTGCGGTCGATCTCTCCGATGGATGTGCCCACCGTCGCCGCATCCGTGGTGAAGACCGGGCGCCTGATTGTTGCCCACGAAGCGCCGACCTTCGGGGGCATGGGCGGCGAACTTGCCGCCGCGATCACCGAGCGCTGCTTCTACAGTCTGCAGGCTCCGGTGCTGCGTGTGGGCGGTTACTATATTCCGTACCCGGTACCGCGCACGGAGGACGAATATGTGCCCGATATTGACCGTATTCTCGAAGCCGTTGATCGCTCATTTGAATACTAAACCCGTATATTCCATATTCCTTATATAACCCGCGAAGAATATTCCCGACAGGCTATATTCCCTAGCGAAAGGCATAAAATGTCCCAGATTTAATCTCCCTGATGTGGGTGAGGGTCTTACTGAGGCTGAGATCCTCACCTGGAAAGTCAGCGTTGGCAGCGAGGTCAGCATCAACGATGTTCTCGTCGAAATCGAGACCGCCAAATCCGTCGTGGAACTGCCCTCGCCCTACACCGGCACCGTGGAGAAGATTCTGGTGAGCGAGGGCGAGACGATCGAAGTTGGGACGCCTATTATCGCGATCTCCGGCAGTGCCGCATCCACCGCAGACGAACCGCAGGATGCGCCCGCCGCATCCGCCGATGAGGGCGAGAGCGGTAACCAGGCACTCGTGGGTTCGGGCCCCAAGGCCGATTCGGTGAAGCGCCGCGCCCGCAAGCGCCCCGCATCCGCAAGGACCCAGAACGCCGCGCCGCAGACCCCGGCATCGCCCGCTCAGGAGATGCCGGTGGCGCATACCCCCCTCGTCACCCGAGCCGCGCAATCAGGGGCTTTTCAGCGAGCTTGCCGAACGCGCCTCCAAATTCGTGGAAAACAGCCCGTTCAATACGGTGGTGCAGCGTTTCCAAGGCGGGGCTGAGGGGCCCGTCGTAACCGCACAGCCGACGCAGGAGCCGGTGCCGCATCGCCCATCGCTGGCGGCGCCACCCGTACGCTTGGCGGCAAAAGAGCTGGGCGTCGATCTGGCGAATGTGACCGCGACCGGCTCGCGCGGACAGGTGACGAAACAAGACCTGTTGAACTATGTGGCGCATCTTAACGACGTGCAGGAGTCCACGAGCCAGCGTTTCTGGCAGTCCCCGTCCACACAGGGCGACCGCATGCAGCATATTCCGGTGCGCGGGGTGCGCAAGGCAACCGCGAAGGCTATGGTTTCTTCGGCGTTTAGCGCCCCGCACGTGTCGATTTCGTGGACGTGGATGCTTCGCGCACCATGGAATTTATCAAGCGTTTGAAGAAGTCGCGCCACTTCGAGGGCGTGAAGGTAACTCCGCTGTTGGTGCTTGCCGCTGCCGTAATTTGGGCGGCCGAACGGAACCCCCAGGTGAACGCTACGTGGACGGACAGCGAGATTCAGATCAAGCGCTTTATGAACTTGGGCATTGCGGCGGCGACCCCGCGCGGGCTGATGGTGCCGAATATCAAGGATGCGCAAGAGCTCTCTCTGCGTGAGCTGGCGATCGCCTTGAATAACCTGACGACTCGTGCTCGCGAAGGGAAGACCCAGCCCGCCGAGATGGCGAATGGAACCCTGACGATTACGAATATCGGTTCGCTTGGCATCGATACGGGAACCCCGATTATCAACCCCGGCGAGGTGGCGATCGTTGCCTTCGGCACTATTAAGCAGAAGCCCTGGGTGGTTGATGGTGAGGTTATTCCGCGTTGGGTAACCACGCTGGGCGGTTCTTTCGATCATCGCGTGGTAGACGGCGACCTCTCGGCGCGTTTTATGGCGGATGTTGCCGCGATTCTCGAAGAACCTGCCATGCTTCTGGATATGTAGCGCTTACAAGTACAGTAACGCTCAAGGGCGCCGAAGGACTCTCTTCCTTCGGCGCCCTGGTGTATTCGGGGGTCTCTGACCCGCCACTATATTCTGTTTCTGGAATATTCCCGAGTTGGCATATAGCCATATCGTGCACACAAAAATGGGGGCAGGGTTCTCATGTCGTCACGAAACCTGCCCCAATCACTATATTCCCTATGGGTTATATGCCTGAAACGTTATAACTCCTGGTCCACATAGTTTTGTGCGTAGCGTTCCACACGACGGTGATAGAGACCGCCCATCAGGCCGCCCAGAACCGCAGCGATGAAGGTGATGCAGAGAACCAACGCAACCGAAAGAATAGCGCTTGCCGTACCGTGCTGCATATACCACTGCACGGAAAGGTTTGCGGAGCCTCCCTGGAAAACCTGGGGCGTGAAATAGGTGAGCAGACTTGCCGCAAACATGATCATGACCTGCCACAGCCACACCGAAATGCCCTGCTTTGCGCTGGAGAACCGTGCCATGCGGCCAGCCACATAACCGCCGATGCAGTACGCCACCAGGTATGCGGCACCGGTTCCGATACCCTGCCAGAGAGCGAGCGCATCGTTCCCCGAGAATAGCCCACGCACAATAGGAGCCAAGGAATCGTAGGGGGACCCGTGATTAGCCTCGACCACGGTTGCCGTAACCCAGAGCAAAAACTGCAAAACGCCCATTGCGGCGAACCAGCCCATCAGCCCGGGAATAACCTGAAGTCGCCCGTAGCGTGCTTTCTGAAGCTCGAACGCAGTTGCCGCTGTAAGAATGGGGGCGTGCTCGTCGGTATCCTCACCGTCTTCTATAAGGTAATTTTGCGCGGGGGAAGGCGCAGACACAGCCACAATGGCATCACTGTCGCCGCCTTCCCTGGGCGTTGTGGGATGCTCGGGGAGCGGGGGAAGCGCCTCCGTACTGTAGGTAACCATGCTGCTGGGCACGGCGGGGCGTAACTGATCCACGGAGTCGCTACCGGCAGACTCGTCGGAATCCTCTAGCCAGCCGAAGGAAGAATCGCTATCGCGTGAACGATCCTTGGTGGTATCCGCATCGGTCTTCATCTGCGCATTGGCGGATGAAGAGCTTTCCTCAAGATATTTCCGCTGGTCGGCGGCAGAGAGAGGACGGGTTTTCTCTTCGGCTATATCATCGACCGGTACATCCTTGGGGGGAGAGCACAACGGTCGGGTCGTCGCTCTCAAAAGCGGCGTCCCATGCGTCATGAGAGTTCTCCCGAAGCTCACTCTGGTTCGTTTTATTCTTCGCGTGAGCGGTATTTTCTTCAGCAGGGGTATTGCGATGGGGACCTGAGGTATTCTTTGGGGTAGATGTCATGGTCTCCTCCATATCGGTGGTTGGCATCTGAGAATTTTTATCTATATATGCTCATAAAAACCGTGGCGCTTGTGGCGCTCAGTTTAAGGGTCGGAAGTTGAGCGATATTAAAAGTTATCAGCTTCAAGGCGCGCATAAAATTCCTGCGCCTGCGTCATTTCCTGTTCACTGTATTGGTGCGGATGCGCCGGTCGCTGCCGCGGGTCAATCGTGCGGATAACGCGCGCCGGATTACCGGCGACGATCGTGTTCTCGGGAACGTCTTTCGTGACCACAGACCCCGCCCCGATCACCGCGTTTTCGCCGATCGTGACGCCTCCAAGAATAATGGCTCCGCCGCCTATCCACACGTTATTGCCTACCGTGATCGGCAGGGCGCCCTCCCAAATTGATGCGATCCTGAACATTAATCGGGTGGGTGGGGGTGAGGAACTGGCAGCCGGGACCGACGAACACATAGTCGCCGATGGTAATGGGGGCTACGTCTAGGAACGTGGTGTTGAAATTGAAGAAACAATACTTGCCGATATGGGTATTGACCCCAAAATCGAAGGCAACCGGCGGGCGCATCTGGGTATGCTCACCCAGGCTGCCCAAGTAGTCGCGGAGCACATGCATGCCGTGGGCGTGCTCGCCGCGCGCATAGTACTGCTCGAAAAACTTGACCGCCTGGTAGATGGAATCGCCGACCTGCTTATTCTCCTCGGTAAAGCGGTAGGCTTTGCCCGCCGTCATGCGTTCAAAAGCCTCGCTGAGGTTCTGGCGGTTGGGCTTGCTCATGAGTGAGTCCCTCCCATCCAGAAGTACATGATGAGGATAATTGCTAAGCCGATGAGAATCACGATGCCGCCCAGAATGGCGAAGCGTTTCGAGATTTCTCGGAGCAGCTTTTTAAACTGCTCGTCGGTAATGTCATGCCTGTTGCTCATACACCTAGTATCTCAGAAAGGCCCCACCGGATGCAGGCTTAGGGCATAGTGCCCTCAACTAGAGCTTGACCGCGGGGAACTGGACTAGGCGCTAGGGCTGAACTTTGCTCTGGCGGCGGCGAGAAAACACACGCACGAGCACGATGATAAAGACAATGCAGAGCGTAAAGTCGATGAGGGTAACAGCCTGTCCGAGCCAGTAAGCAATTATATATACAGCGTTTGCACCTTCGAGACAATGACCGATACCGTCCGGATGATACAGAATCCCCAGGAAGATAAGCATGAAGAGGTCAAGCCCATGATGCAGCGCACCCACGATATTGGCTCCGAGGAGGTGAGGACGTATGTACCGGGAAATAATTGAGAGAACTCGGATAAAAGATAGCAAGAAAAGTCTGAGCGATGAGCGCAAGCGTTATACCTGCCAATCCCAAACGCATACCGTAGAGCTTCCGGAGAGGAAGAGCCGGGCGTGCGGTGCCCGCTGCCGAGATCTGCGAGCTCGAATTCTGGTGTGTGGGATTATCGCCGAAAGACTTCTCACTCATATTTTCCACCGTAACATTGCGATGCGTGCTGATGCATGCGGTGTGCGTCGTTGTATATCGAGACCTCGCAAGTGGGAGCGAGTGTATGGTCGAAGAAACCTCGAATACTGCTCGCGGAATGGGGCGGAATGCTCGCCGAATGGATGCGCACAGCGCGTCGCGGGTTGAGCGAAACAGGTCTCAACAGGCACAATCGAAGCATGACTGACCCGCAATATCACGACTCGCATCCGCACGATGCCCAAGCCTCCGCGCAGGAATCTCAAAGACCCGCACCCGCTCAAACTACGCCTGATACCGCCTCCGGGCAGAATCCGCTGGCGCATCGCCCCTGGCTCAAAAATTATTCACCCGGCGTCGCCGTAGACGTTCACCTGTCCGAAACCTCGCTAAGCCACCTGATTGACGATGCTGTCCGCGACGTTCCCCACAAGGTTGCCCTCGAATTCTTCGGCGCAACCACCACCTACGCCGAACTTGGCAGTCAGATCGACCGCGCCGCCGAAGGGCTGCGCCTGGCCGGGGTGCAGGCGGGGGATCGGGTCGCCCTGATTTGCCCAACTGCCCGCAGCATATTATTGCCTTCTACGCGATTCTGCGCCTGGGCGCGATCGTCGTGGAACATAACCCCCTTTACACCGGCGCCGAGCTGCGGCATATGTTTGAGGACCACGGCGCGAAGGCTGCCATCGTGTGGGATAAGATCACCGGGCATATTACGGGTCTTCCGGAGGACATTAAACCGACGCATATTTACGCCGTGAACCTTATCAAAGCGATGCCAGCCCTCACCCGCGCGGCGCTCAAACTGCCGATCAAAAAGGCACGCAGTTCACGAGAAAAACTTGAAGGAGCCGCCCCCCGGAACCACAAGCTGGGCGCATCTGCTCAAGAGCCCGCCGATCGACCCCGACTTTAAACGGCCCACCGCTCACGACGTAGCGCTCTTGCAGTACACCTCCGGCACCACCGGACTGCCCAAGGGCGTGATGCTCACCCACCGCAACCTCGAATCAAATGGGCGCATGGGCGAAGCCTGGATTAAACCCGGCGACGACGAAAGCATCTACTCGGTGCTGCCGCTCTTCCACGCCTACGGCATGACCCTGGGCGTAACGATTGCGGCACTGTGCCGCGCCCGGCTGGTGCTCTTCCCAACCGTCGATATGGGCCTGATTACTAAGGCGATGAAGAAAACCCGACCCACGATTCTGCCCGCAGTACCGCCGGTCTACCGCCGCCTGATGGATGTCGCCAAAGAGCAGGGTATATCGCTGCAGGGCGTTCGCTATGCGGTTTCGGGCGCCATGAACCTGCCGCCCGAGCTGGTGGCAGAGTGGGAGGAGGCATCCGGCGGGTACATGGTTGAGGGGTACGGGCTGACCGAGTGCGCGCCGCTCGTCTCATGCAATCCGCTCAACGATACGCGCCGCGCCGGGTCAATTGGCATTCCCTTCCCCTCGACCGATATTCGCGTGGTAGACCCCGAAACTCTTCAGGATGTGCCGCTCGGCGAAGAGGGCGAGCTGTGGGTTCACGGCCCGCAGTGTTTCGCCGGGTACTGGAAACGTGAGGAAGACACGCAGAAAACCATTACGGCTGACGGCTGGCTGCGCACCGGCGATATTGTGCGCCTGGACGAAGACTACTTCATCCAGATCGTGGATCGTATTAAGGAAGTCATCATTACCGGCGGGTTCAACGTCTCACCCACCGAAGTGGAAACTGCCCTGAAACAACACGATTCCGTGGCGGATGCGGCGGTCGTGGGCATCCCGCAGGCCAGCGGGGGAGAGATGGTGGTCGCCGCCGTGATTCCCGCTGAAGGGCACGCGGTTGATGAACATGCGCTGCGCGAGCACTGCTATGCGCGCGTGACCCGCTATAAGGTGCCGCGCAAGATTGTGGCGGTGGACGATCTGCCCCGGTCGATGCTCGGCAAGATTCTGCGCCGCAAGGTACGTGAACAGTTAATTGCCAGCGGGGAGCTTGATTAAAAACACACTCTGGCACAACTGCGAGTTCGAGCGTCAAGGCAGAAGACTGCCTGTCATACCTCTTGTATGACTCTGAATCCTTAGTTACGGTGGGGACCGGAACCTCTTAATGAAATCGTAATTATTCTTCAGAGGAGTTGATACCAATGCATCAGATATCACCTGAAGGAATTGCCTTCTTGAAAGAGAAAGAAGGGTTCAGGAGTGACGCCTACTACGATGTGGCGGGCGTTCTCACGATCGGTTACGGGCATTCGATCTATGCGCCCAGTATTGAGGAGTACCCCATCCATGAGGGGCAGCATATCACCGAAGAAGAAGGGGAAAAGATCCTTCGCGCAGATTTGAAGCCTACCGAAGCTGCTGTGAATTCTGCCGTTACTCGTGAAATTACTCAGAAGCAATACGACGCGCTCGTGTCATTCACCTTCAATCTGGGTGCGGGTACCTTTAAGTCGAGTGATGTTCTCGAATTCACGAACCAGGGAAATTATCAGGCTGCCGCGGATGCTCTGCTGCAGTACTCGCACGCTGGCGGAGAATTCATCCAGGGGCTGTATAAGCGCAGGTCTGAGGAAAGGGCTATGTATCTTTCTTCGCTTCCCCAAGCATAAGATTCAGCGCGGTACGATGTCGGGGTTTTCTACCATGACGGGTTCTTCAGGAAAAGCTCTAAAGCTTCCGAATCGGTGGAGACCCCTGACTGGCTACTCAGAATAGGTAGTGCGTGATCTGGTCTGACGGATACGCTCTACAAGACTACGAGGTTCCAGAAACACTCACTATGAGCCCATAGATTCTAGCGGGGGAGGAACAGACTTCGGTCTGTTTCTCCCTCGTTTCGTGGTGCATAGCAGACGGACACACCGAAAATTTTGGGGCGTAACGCATCCCAAACGCTGGGCAATCCTTGGATTTATGTGCCTTGCACTCGTGGTGACGGGCCTAGATTCCCTGATTGTCGCGGTCACCATCCCCTCGATGGGGAGGTAGGGGTGCAACCACCGGTGAGCAGCTGCAATGATTTGTGGCGGCGTATTCGCTCGCCTTCGCGGCACCGCTGCTTTTCTTCGGCGGATTAGCCGACAGTGTTCGTGGCTCTCACCCCACCGCAGAAGTCCTGGATCAAGCACTTATAGCCGACAGCTTTATCTATCGATTATGCTGCAGAGGATCTTGCCTATGACCGTACGGTGTACGGTCGATCGCCGCAAAGTGCACCGGATTTAGGTGCATAAAGGTTTAGGTGAATTATATATGTAGTTATTACCCTAATAACGGGAATATATCTGTTATGGTTAAGTGGGTGGGTTGCCCACACCATATCTTTTCGTCTGTTATATTTTAGTGAGGAGACTAAACGAATGACTACCAAGCAGACCATTTTGGATTATTTTGCATCTATCCATGCCGGAAACTGGCAGGATTACATTAGTGATACTATGGCCTACGGCTTCAACACTACAGAACAAAAACTCAATAAAGACGAATACTTTCAAAGTGCGGGAAGTTTCTATGATGCTACCACAAAAGTTGAGCTTTCTCAGCTTATTACCGAAGGAGACAAAGCAGCCGTCATAGCATGTTACACCGCGCAATCTCCTGCCGGTGCCACGCGAATTTTTGAGGTTCCTGAATTTTTTACCGTAAAAGATGGTAAAATTGTAGCGTCGACCATTTTCTTTGATGGTCCTGCATTTATGGCCTTCATGAAGGATGAATAATTAATTTATATTCAGGTGCTTCATATAGTATTAATATTTTTAATATGAATTAAATATTTTTGAAAAGTAGGTTATCTCCACCTAAGTCTTTTAGGTAGGAGGAGCCTACTTTTGTATTTTAATATTTATAATGTGGATTATACATACTCCGACAGGCACTGTTCTCCACTGTTCAAAGAGCGTTATTTATAAGGCTAGTCAGCACCTCTAACCACACATGAAAAACAAACGGCTCCTCACCAGCCGACGTATGATGGATCCTATAAAACCAACTAACCCATCAACACGCCCTAGAAGAAACCGTTGCCTCCTTGCCGTACCACCGGAGTAACCGCCTACAATTGGTTACCCTCTTAGCCTCCCTGACGAGCATAGGGTTGGGTTGGCTGAGAACTAAACCTATAAGCTCACCCTCACCAAGGCTTTAAAGTCACCCTGCTGTATCTGAGGTAAAGCCACACCAAAGAAGTTTGAGCTGAAGACTTCGGGGGGCTCACCAAGACCGACAAGCACCTGAACCGCTATACACCAACCATCGCCCGGTGGTCATTGAGGGCGGCAGCGGGACGATCGGATCATGCGGGATCTGGTCTGACAGATACGCTCTACAAGACTACGAGGTTCCCGGAGGACTGAGTTACTAGGCTGTAACTAAGGGCTACGTCTTGCTGTATATCAGCTCGGCTTTGCGACCTGATCTTCCTCAGAATTCGATACGACACGCGGGCGGGTCGGTTTTCCCATAATTTTTGGTGAAACCGACCCGTTCGCATGTTGGCACCGAAAATTTTGGGGCGTAACGCATCCCACACAAGGGGTTCTCGTCGTGTGCTCGCCTTCGCTGCAGACAGCGAACGGACCGTGGTGAACGGGACGGGATTATGCTATGCGCTCAACACAACGCGGTAGGTTTATGCGATAATTGCCGGGGAATTTTGATGAAAGTATTTACAAGGAAAATATAAAAACTAAATCTTCACTCTCTCAATTTTTTTAATAATTTACAGCGACACTAATTTTGTTTCTTGGGCGGCAATAAATATATATAAATAATTGACGTGTAAATAGTGAAAATAAACGATTGACAGACCAAATTTGAACTGTATACTTGAGACATCACTGTTACATATAGCTATGTCTTCCAACCACTTCAAGGACCAAAAATGAGTGTGACTACACCCCACCCCAAGCGCTGGGCCATCCTCGGGTTTATGTGCCTAGCGCTGGTTGTGACCGGGCTGGACTCGCTCATTGTCGCGGTCGCTATACCGTCTATGGAGACTGGTCTACAGGCAACGGGTGAACAATTGCAATGGGTTGTTGCAGCCTATTCACTTGCATTTGCCGCACCGCTACTTTTCTTTGGCGGCCTCGCCGACAGAATCGGACATAAACTAAGTTTTCTAGCCGGTATGTTTATTTTGCTGCTTGGTTCAATACTGGCGGCTTTCTCTATTAATGCAGAAGTACTTATTTTTTCACGAGTAATTATGGGTCTCGGATCAGCATTTATTATGCCTTCGACCCTAGCACTTATTCGTGATATTTTTCCAGACCATGAACGTGCTAAAGCTCTCGGAACCTGGGTAGGAATGTCCTCGCTGGGTATTCCGCTCGGTCCCATCGTGGGCGGACTGCTGCTGAAAAGTTTTTCGTGGGGATCAATTTTCCTGGTCAACGTGCCTATTATTGCCGTGGCATTCCTGGCATGCCTGATGCTCGCCCCGGAATCTTCAAAAAAGCACTCTTCCCGCTTGGACTTTTTCGGGCTGATCCTCTCGATTTTCGGGCCCGCCCTGCTGGTGTACGGCATTATCGCCGCCCCGGAAGCAGGCTGGACCTCAAGCTTGACGCTGACCCTGCTGATTGCCGGTGTGGTGCTGAGTCTGATTTTCATCGTATGGGAGCGCCGCAGCGCATCGCCCATGCTCAGCCATGAGGTCTTCCGCAACCGCCGGTTCGGCGGACCGCTGCTGACGATCTCTTCGGTATTTTTCGGGGTCTTCGGCGGGCTGTTCATCATGACTCAGCATTTGCAGTTCGTCCTAGGGCTTGACCCTTTTACGTCCGGTCTGCATATGCTCGCCATGTGTTCGGCGGTTCTCGTGGCACCGATCTCGCCCAAACTCGTCGAAAAGTTCGGGCTGGGTCCCGTCTCAGCCACCGGCCCTCTCATGGTCGCCCTCGGCATGGTGCTTCTGGCTATCAGCCCCTCGCCCAAGAGCGGGCAGGTTATGATAGCGCTCTTCACATTCGGTCTGGGCGTGGGTTTTGGCGCCCCGGCCTCCGTGAACTCGATCATTGAATCGACCCCCAAGAAACAAACCGGTGCGGGCTCGGCGGTTGCCGATGTTGCTATGCAGCTCGGCGGCGCTCTGGGTATCGCGCTGATGGGAAGTATCGGAATCGCCACCGCAACGGCACAATCGCCCCGAGGCGTAGCCGCTGCGTGCTGGGTAGGTGCGGCAGTCGGTCTTTTGGGTGCTGTTGCTGTCTTCACCGTGCTTCCCAAAACTGGCGAACCCGCCGTCGAACGAGTGGTCGCGCCAGAACCAGAACCGGCAGCTAAGCTGCCTTAGGCCAGCTGCACATATTTTTCAACCAACCACAGACAACCATCAGAACCTAATTCAAACTTCCGAAACGTTCTGATGGTATCTCCTACCCACACGGTAGGGATGAAAAAGGAATGAACGCTATGAACACCGACGAAATCAGCAGAATTCATAACAGACGCCAGATAACGCACGATGCGGTGCGCTGCCTGAGCACTCGAAGCCTTCCGACACTCAGATCCTCGCTGACCCAACCTCACGGGCAGCGGTGCACCCCCAGGTATATGCCGGGATAGACAAGCGCTGCGCTTTCGGTCTTTCGCAGCCCGCATCCATCGTGAATCCGCAGGAATATCAAGGGACCATCACACCTTCACGCCACAGTGACCGTACTTATATCTTTTTGATATTGAGAATCTTCACCATATTACCCGTATCCAGCGGCAGGGCATAACAACACCGATAACGCACACCCAAGGAGCTTACTCACCCGCACGCGGTAAGCCCCACGGGACCCCATAACCACGTGCGACATACACCAACCACAGCCAAAGGAGGAGGGCATATGACCCTCATATACGAGTCGGCACCAGAGCTCGACGAAACTATCACGATAGACCCGGATATAGAAGATCTGCACTATGACCGTACCGTCGATCGCCATAAGGTACACCGTGCAGCCGTTTCCGAAGTTTTCCTCACAGACATTCGCCAGCAGAGCGCGCAGCATGTGCTCGTGGCGGCGCAGCTGCCCTCATCGCACAGCTTCTTTCACGACAGCATCTACAACGATGCCGAAGGAACCCCCGATGCACTCCTGCTGCTTGAAATTGCGCGGCAGGCGACAATCGCCAGCGCCCACGAAGTCGGTGTAGACGCCGGAAACACCCTGATCTCCAACGAGTTTGGGCTCACGATTTATCCGCATGAAATCGCCGCGCTAAACCCCGAAGATACCAACCTGCTGATTCGCAACTACTTCGACTGGACCTCCATTCGGCGTGGCGCCCCGCGCTCCGGCCGGTGCTACCAGCAGCTCATCATGGGCAACCGGGTGATCGCCGAGCACTTCAGCGGCGGGCGCATCCTCACCAAAAACCAATTGCAGGCGCTGCGCAGCGAATACCGCGGCACCCCGCCGCCCACGACCGCGAACCTGCACGAGCTGACCTTCACAGACGTGCAGGATCCCATCGCCCCCGAGCGTGTGGGCAGGCGCAACCCCCTCAACGTGGTGATCTCGCAGCTGAACACCACCGAAACCCCGACTGCGCAGGTGACCCCGAACGTGGCGAATAAGGCGCTTTTCGACCATGCCTACGACCACATCACCATGCAAATTTTGACCGAGGCGGCACGGCAGCTCTACCTGGCAACCCGCCCGGATAGCGAGCGCGCCCCCGAAATTTCCTCAATACGCGGGAATTTCCTGGCATTCGCAGAACTCGATTCACCCGTGCAGATCCGTGCAACGGCACCCGGGGAATTCGTGGTTGAACAAGATAACCGGCAGATCGCGGATTTCGCGCTCAAAAGCTAGATGACAAGGACCTTTATGTCGCCCGAATACAACACCACGAAATATGTGTGGACGGACTTCGGCGGAGTACTCACCCCGCCGGTCAGCCACACGATGCGCGTCTTCTGCCAGAAATACGGGCTCACCGAGTCCCAGCTGCGCGCGGGATTTGAAGCGGTCGCCCGCAACCACAACCTCACCGACCCGCTGGAACTCGTCGATACGCCTCTGATGAGCGAAAAAGAGTGGCTGAGTGAAATTTCCGAACAGGTCGGCGGGGCATTCCAGCTCGACACCCTCGCCGACGACTGGTTCCGCGACCGCGAGCCCAACGCATCCTGGGTGGCTTACCTGTACGAGATCAAGGCGCACGGTGTGAAGGTAGGGCTGATCTCAAATATGGTGCCCACCTGGGATAACCACTGGCGCGCCATGCTCAACGAACCCGACCTTTTCGACGATATTGTGCTCTCCTTCGAGGTCGGATACCGCAAACCGCAGCGCGGTATCTACGAGTACGCCGCAGAACTTGCCGGGGTGAACCCGGCGCAGTGCATCCTCATCGACGACCTTGCGCGTAACTGCGAAGGCGCCCGTGCAGCCGGGTGGGATGCCATCGAATTCACCACAACCGAAGAGTGCGTGAAACAGCTGCACCCCCTGCTCTCACCGGCAGAGGAAACAGTTTAAACCCCGTGACCGGCAGGTCACCCAACGAAAGGAAAACCCATGGGTAAGTGGGGAAATATTATCGAAGACATGATGGCGCAGATGCCCGAAGACCTGCGCACCGTTGCCCTCGGCGTGGCTGAGATTTTCACGAACATGGATATCGAAACTGCCCGCAAGTACATTCACCCCGACTTCGTCGATCATGAGGCGAGCGAAGGCGTTGGCGGCGGCCCCGAAGGATACCTGGCAACCGCGAAATACATGAACCAGGCGTTCTCCGATGCCTCGTGGAAGCCCCAGAAAATTGTGGCAAGCGCGGACGGTCAGCACTACACCATGGTGATCAAGTTCAGCGGCGTTCACACCGGCGAGTTCATGGGTATTCCCGCCACCGGTAAGCCCTTCGAGATTCACCATCTGCACCTATTCCGCGTTGAAGACGGCAAGGCAATCGAGCACTGGGGCGGGCGCGATGAGCTCGGCCTGCTGCGCCAGATCGGTGTTCTCAACTCCGAGTATCCCACCCCCGCAGACGCCGGGCAGGCCGCCTTCGCCTAAAACACGGGCGAAACACGCATTCACGCATCCCACGTAACGCTATTGAGCACCGCGCGGCGAACTACCACGGCACGCGATACGCCGTAAACCCGCCGCAGCATAAGAACCAAACCTAAGGAGTCAGATGACACACCAGAAGCGCCCAGGATGCGCCCTCGTCACCGGAGCGTCAGGAGATATTGGCGCACAAATCGCGCTCAGACTGGCGCAGGACGGATGGAATATAGCCGTCGGCTACGCCACCGGAATCGAGCGCGCCGAAGAGGTTGCCGGGCGCATCCGCGAGTGCGGCGTGTCAGCGATGCCCATCAAAATTGACGTCACCAGCACCACCTCAGTTGATGACGCCTTTGATGCGCTCGAAGACTCGTTAGGGCAGGTCACCGTGCTAGTCAATAACGCCGGAATTCGTTCCGACGGGCTGGTTGCGGGGCTCAGCGACGACGAATGGGATGCGGCGATTTCGACAAACTTAAGCTCGGTTTTTCGTACCTCTCGGCGGGCGTTGGGGCCGATGATTCGCGCACGTTTTGGGCGAATCATCAATATTTCCTCGATTCTCGCCGGGAGGACAATCGCCGGAACCGGCAGCTATTCCGCCGCGAAAAGCGGAATTTTGGGAATAACCCGCGCGATGGCTATCGAGGTGGCGCGACGCGGGGTGACCGTGAACGCGGTATGCCCCGGACTCGTTGAAACCTCCATGACCGAAGAGGTTGAAACCTTCACCCAGTCGGTGCAGCGCGCCGTGCCGATGGCTCGCCCCGCGCAGGCACGCGATATTGCCGAGTGCGTGGCGTTCCTTGCCAGCGACCGCGCCGACTACATTACCGGGCAGAGCATTGCGGTAGATGGCGGGCTGAGCGCTCAGGCGTTTTCGCTGAACTAGGTTCGCGCTCGCTACGAGTAAGCCCACCGTTTGCCGGATAAGTTCACGGGTACCCGCCGTGAACAACAGATAACCAACCACAGAGAAACACTAGATAATCCGATCAGGAGAGAACCATGACTGAGACCCCCGTTAACACCGCATCCCTGGAAGAGTTCGTGACCCAGCAGGTGATCGACATGGGCGTGCCCGCCAGCACCGTCAAGCTCGACGCCAAAATCGATTCGATGGGGCTCGACTCCCTAGACGTTGTTGAGCTCACCCAGGCGGTCAAGAAGCAGCTGATGATTCCCGTCAAGCCCAAGGATTTTGAAAACGCCTCCACCCTGCAGGATGCCGTAGATATTATTCGTGAAAAGGCACAGGAGAAGTGAGTACGAGAGTAGTCATCACGGGAATCGGTGCCGTCACCCCGCTGGGTGTTGGCGCCGAGACGCTGCATGAGCGTGCCGTGGCGGGCCTGAGCGGGCTGAACGACGAAACGAGAACGGGCTGGGCGGCAAGGTTGGGCGATGCCTCGACTTTGACGTGAAGAACCCGCTCAGTCGCCGCGAGATGCGCCGCATGGACCGGTACACCCAGCTTGCCGTGGCGGCAGCCGATGAGGCTATCGCCCAGGCGGGCTGGGGCGGCGGGCTGCCGTGCGATGCGCGGCGCATCACCTGCTATATCGGCACCGCTATCGGCGGGCTGGACACCCTCGAAACGCAGCATTTGGTGATGCACACCGAGGGCGCCGAGGAAGTCTCGCCGCTGACCGTGCCCATGATGATGGCGAACGCCGCGCCCGCGCATATTTCCATGCGCTACGGGCTGCACGGCGAAACAACCGCAATCGTCACGGCGTGCTCCTCGGGGGCGCAGGCGATTATCGCCGGTGTGCGCAGTATTCTGCTGGGCGAGGCGGATGCAGCCGTCGTAGGCGGCGCAGAGGCGGGAACCACCCGGTTCACCCGTGCTATCTTCAACGCCGCCGGGGCGATCTCGCCCGACGGGAACTCGACCCCCTTCGATGAGGAGCGCAACGGCTTCAACCTGGGGGGAGGGATCCGGTATTCTCGTGCTCGAATCAGCGGAGAACGCCCGCGCCCGGGGCGCCGAGGTACTGGGCGAAATCGCAGGGTACGGGCTCTCCTCAGACGCTCACCACATTACGGCACCGAACCCGGACGGCAAGTATGCGGCCTATGCCCTCAACCGTGCGCTTGAAACCGCGGGGGCAACCCCCGAGCAGGTGTCGTATGTGAACGCCCACGGCACCGGAACCGAGCTGAACGATACGACCGAAGTGAACGTGCTGCGGCAGGTGTTCGGCACGGCTCTTGAGGACATCCCGGTTTCCTCCACGAAATCGGCAATCGGGCACCTCTTCGGGGCTGCAGGCGCCGTCGAAACCATCGCCACGCTTCAGGCTCTCCGGCACGGGCAGGCACCGCCCACCCTGGGGCTGAAACCTGGATAAGCGGCTGGGGCGGGTGTGCATCAGCGGCGAACCACAGGATTTAGCACCCGGCACGTTCAGCGCGGTCGACGGCACGCCTAAAAGGCTGGGGCTCTCAAACTCCCTGGGCTTCGGCGGGCACAACGTGACCCTGGCGATACGCGCATGAGTACCCGGCAGCCTCCCGAGGATGCGCCACTGGCGGCGGGATGTGCATCCGCAGACCCGCGATACGCGGCGTTTCTCGGATGCGCCTACCACCCTGCCCCCGGAACGGCACCCGATGCGGACCTCACGCAAGCGGAAATACCCGCCGCCGAAGACCCGGCGAACGACGGGGAATACCGCGTGTTCCTGCGGTACGATACGCGCATCGCCCCCGATGTGAGCGGGTCGGTCAAGATGAGCGTGACCGATGTGGAATACCTGCAAGACCTGCACCGCCAAGGGATCGAGGCGCTCGGGCGCGAAGCGCTCGGCGTGAAATCCGCCGACCATTTCGTGCTTCGCGGTGCCGGGCTGAGGTTCACCCCGCATGTTCTGGGCGGCGACGTTCGCGGCTCCGACACAACCGGCGCAGACGAGCCGATCGAGCTGAGCCTGCACGTTCCCGTGAGCACCATCCGCCGCAGGCGCGGGCAGCCGTGCTATGCGATCAGCGGGGCGGTCACTCTCTGGGCGGGCGATACATGCCTGGCCGAAAGCGACGGCGCGGCGCTCTTCCTCACCGCCGATACCTTCGAGGAACTGCGTGGTGAACTCGGGAACACCGCAGAAATCCAGGATGCGGCTGTCGCCGGTGGCGCATCCGCCGAACCCCCGAAGGCTGTGCGCGTGTGGGGAACGCCGTACGGGTACGTGCAGGCTGCCTCCGCGCACCTGTGCGGGGTGAGCGACGCATCCCAGGTTCTGATCGGAGACGTGCGCCATGACGATACGACCCACGGTACCGAAACCGCCCAGGAACAGGCGGAAGAGCCGCGAGAGAAAACCTCGGAACTGTCCCCTCAGATCCTGCCGGGAACCCCCGTACTAGCCCAATGCCGCATCGTGCCCACAGCCCCGCCACGGCATTTCGACCGCCCGCTGGACCATTATCCGGGGCTCATGATGGCAAGCGCAGCCCGGCAGTTCGCGGTGGCGGCGCTCGCGCATCGTACCGGGGCAGACCCCGCGAACCTGCGCGTGGCGGAAGAGTCCCACGAGTTTTCGAGTTCGTGGAGCTCACCGAGGTTCCAACCCTCAACCTGCTGCGGTGCGAGAAACACCGCGATACCTATCAGACAGAGATCACCGTGAATCAGGGCGGCGCCATTAAGGCACGCAGCCGATTCACCTTTATGTAGAAATTCAAGAAAGGCACCATGAGTGTGACAATTTCGGGCGTTGGCGCCGCCGTGCCCAATGACCCCATTCCAAACAGCGAATTCGCCGCGCTAGGCGTGGACGACGAATGGATTGCCAGTCGCACCGGAGTGCGCCAGCGCCACCACCTGCGCCAGGAGCAGACTCTCGCCGAGCTGGCGCTTGAAGCGAGCGAGAAGGCACTTGCGGATGCCGGTATAAGCGCCGAAGAAATCGACTTTGTGCTTGCCGCAACCACAACCGCTGACCAGGTTTCGCCGGGGCTCGCGCCCGTCGTCGCCGCAGGTTTAGGCGCCCCGCAGGTGGGCGCGGTTGATCTGAACGCCGCATGTTCCGGATTCCTGTACGCCCTCGACTACGCCGCCTCAAATCGAGCAGGGCAGTATCGACCGGGCGCTCGTCATTGGTGCCGATGCGATGTCACGCCTGACCAACCCCGAGGATGCGGGCACGGCGGTACTCTTCGCCGATGGTGCCGGCGCCGCTATCGTACAGGCGGCCCCCGAGGTGAGCGAGGACGAATACCCCTATATGTGTTCGTTCGGTTCCGACGGCAGCCAGGCGCAGGCACTGTATATTTCTGACTCCACGCAGCAGGTGGTGATGGACGGCGCCGAGGTCTATATGGCGGCGGTGGATGCGATGTCCGAGGAAATCACCTACGTACTCGACTCGTGCGGTATTGATCCGGAGAGGATCGACCAGCTGGTCTGCCACCAGGCCAACGGAAGGATTATGGCGGCGGTCGCACGGCGGCTGCGCTGGGATTCCTCCAAAGTGCTCTCATATATCGACCGGTACGGGAACACCTCTGCCGCCTCCATCCCGATTACCCTAGCCGTCGGGCAGCAGGAGGGGGCACGTGAAACCGGGAGACTTGCTGGCGCTGACCGCCTTCGGGGCGGGATTCACCTGGGGCGCGGGCGTGATCGGGTTCAAAACCACCGCCTAGGCGTTGGCGGTCAGGGCGCATCCCGGTTGCGCGCAGCCAGAATCCGCCACCGTATTTCACTCTTATGCCACCCACCCCCTCATAAAAAGAGCCTTTTATGAGGGGACCGACAGATAGGCGTTAATATGCCCAACACACTACAATCCCCGCCGCAGCAGGTGCAGAACGGCGTGAGCGATGACCTGCTCATCACCGCCCACGCCGCCATGCTTGCGGGCAGGCACTTCAATCAGCAGGCGAGCAACCTCGCCAAACAGGGATATATGGGGGCGTACCCTTCATCCCTGGGGCAGGAGGCGTGCCAGGTTGCCGCCGCCCTCGCCTTAGAACCCGCCGACTGGCTTTCCCTACCTACCGCGATTCGGTCGCCGTCATGAGCCGGGGTATCGACCTTGCCGAAGTCCTCTCGCCCTTCCACGGATCATCGCACTGCGGGTATGCCCCCACGAAAACGCATACCGCCCCGGAGGCAACACCGCTCGCCACGCACACCGCCCACGCGGTCGGTCTGGCAATGGCGGCAAAGTTCGCCGGTGATTCCACGGTAGCCCTCGCGATGTGCGGCGACGGTTCCACAAGCGAAGGCGACTTTCATGAGGCACTTAACCTCGCCGCCGTCTTTGAGGCACCCGTCGTCTTCCTCGTGCAGAATAACGGGTACGCTATCTCAACCCCCGTATCCCGGCAGATGCGCGCGGCAAGTATCGCCGCGAAGGGTGAAGGGTACGGCATGCCCGCATACCGGGTTGACGGCAACGATTTTGAGCAGGTGTACCCCCGGCTGAACGAAGCCGTCGAGCGTGCCCGCGCCGGTGGCGGCCCCACCCTGATTGAGGCGATGACCTACCGCATGGGGCCGCATACGACCTCCGACAACCCCGATCGGTACCGCAGCCGCGAAGAAGTCGAGCAGTGGCGCGGGCGTGATCCGCTCACCCGTATTCAGCATCAGATGTACCAGCGCCTGCCGAACGCGAAGACCCATATCGAAAACGCAATCCTGGCCGCAGAAAAGATCGCCTCCGAGGCCCGCACCAGCATGATGCAGCTGCAGATGCCCGACCCGCAGGACCTTTTCGCCCACGTGTATGCGAACCCGCCAGCAACCCTGAGCGCCGTCGCCGAAGAGTACGCACAACAGCACGCCGCGCAGAATGGAGAAAACGCATGAGCCAGCAGACAGCAGATACTCAGGTACGCGGCGTGAAGACCGCATCCGACACCGCACCTCAGGCACCGGAATCGACCCAATCCCGCTCGGATGCGGTGCAGCGAACCTCAATGGTGGGCGCCCTCAACCTGGCCTTGGGGCACGAAATGCAGCATAACGACCGCGTGGTGATGTTCGGCGTGGACGTAGGCACCCTCGGCGGTGTTTTCCGTGTGACCGACGGGCTGACCGAACGGTTTGGTGAGGAACGCTGCTTCGACACCCCCATTTCTGAGGCAGGGATTATGGGGGCCGCGATCGGCATGGCGATGTACGGGTTCCGCCCCGTGATCGAAATGCAGTTTGACGCCTTCGGTTACCCCGCCTTTGAACAGATGGTGAGCAACCTGGCGAAAATGCGCAACCGCACGCGCGGCGACCTCTCCATGCCCGTCGTGGTGCGCATGCCCTACGGCGGCGGGGTGGGTGCCGTGGAACATCACAGCGACAGCTCGGAAGGGTACGCCGCGCATACCCCCGGGCTGCACGTGTACACCCCCCTCTAATCCTTCGGATGCCTACCATATGCTGCGCCAGGCAATTCGCAGCGACGACCCGGTGATTTTCTACGAACCCAAGCGTCTGTACTGGGAAGAGGGCGACCTCGATACCTCGGCGGATCCTCTGCCGATCGGGCAGGCACGAATTTGCAGCCCCGGCGACGACATAACCCTCATCAGCTACGGGCCGACGGTACCGATGGCGCTTGCCGCCGCCGAAACCGCCGCCGAATACGGGTACAGCGTTGAGGTGATCGACCTGCGCACCCTCACCCCGTTCGACGAACACACCGTATGCGAAAGCGTGATGCGCACCGGCCGCGCCGTCATGGTGCACGAGGCCCCGCAGACCGGCGGATTCGGCGCCGAAGTGGTGGCGCGCATCACCTCACGCTGTTTCGACTATCTGGAACGCCCCGTAGAGCGCGTGACCGGCCTGGACGTGCCCTATCCGCCGCCCGGGCTGGAACACCTGTACTTGCCGAACGAAGAGAAGATTCTGGGCGCTATCGCAACCCTCTACGCCGAGAATGACTAGGAGAAACACGCATGACTGATACACCGCACGCTTCATCCGCCCCAAGCCCCGAGCCCTTACCGCCCGAGGGTTCCGACGCTTCCGGCTACCCCTTCACCTTTTACCTGCCGGATTTGGGGGAGGGGCTTCGCTCGGGCGAGATTATCGAGTGGCTCATCAGCGAAGGGCAGCAGGTTGAGCTGGATCAGGTGCTCGTGGTGGTCGAAACCGCTAAATCCACGGTCGAAATCCCTTCGCCGGTTGCAGGCACCGTGGTGCGTCTGCTCGAACCGGTCGGTCAGGTTGTCGACGTGGATGCGCCTCTCATCGAGCTGCGCACCCCCACCCCGCAGGCCCAGGCGCCAACGGCTGGTGCAGAAACCCCCGCGAATGATTCAGCCGATAAGCTCCCCGCCAAACCCGGCGCGGGAGAGAGCAAACACCTGGTGGGCAGGGGCAAAATGCCCATCAAACCCGGCGGCACCGGTACCGCGCTGCCGCCAAAATCCGCCAAAACTCAGGGAGGCAAGGCCCGTTCGGGCGCCAAAGTTTCACCCGCCGTGCGCAGGCTCGCCCGCTCCCTCGGGGTCGACCTGAAAACCGTCACCGGGACCGGCGCAGGCGGCGCTATCACCCCCGAAGACGTACAAACCGCCGCCGATCACGCCGCCGGAGGCGCATCATGACCGCGGAACGCACCGCCGATCTGAGCGCGCGCATCGGCGAACCCCTGGGCGAAACCCCCTGGATGCGCATCAGCCAGCAGAACATCAACCGCTTCGGCGATCTCACCGGCGACACCCAGTGGATTCACACAGACCCGTACCGCGCGGCGCACACCCCCTTCGGCGGCACCATCGTGCACGGGGCGTATCTGCTGAGCCTCGCCATCACCTTCGCCGGGCAGCTGCTCCCCGCAGAGGGTACCTCTATGCTTGTGAACGCCGGGGTGAGTGCCGCCAGGTTCCGCAGCGCCGTGCCGGTGGACTCGCAGGTATGCGGCAGCGCATCAATCGTGAGCGCCGAAGATTTTGGGGATGCCACCCTCGCCGAAATTCGTGTTGCCGTTCATGTTAAAGGCCAGAGCAAACCCGCCACAACAGCCAAAGTTCGGATGGTACTTCATGACTAACAACACCGCAGATAACCCCGCCGTACTCCTCGAACGCCGCGGCAGCATCGCGTATGTGACCCTGAATCAGCCCGAAAACCGCAACACTCTCAGCCGCCACCTGGCGACCGAACTGCGCGAGGTGCTCAACCGGCTGCACGAGGACGATACGCTCAAAGCTGCCGTGCTCACCGGAGCCGGGCAGGACTTCAGCTTAGGCGGCAGCTACGACGACTTCGCCGAAGGCATGTCACGCGAAAAAGAAGAATCCTTAGCGTACAGCCGCGAACTCGCGCGCCTGCTCGAAGACATTATTCTAGGGATCGTTGCCGCGCCCATCCCCTTTATCGCCGCCATTAACGGGCAGGCGGCGGGGGCGGGCATGTCCTTAGCGCTCGCGTGCGATCTGCGTGTTGCCGAACCGCGCACCAAACTCAATATTGCCTACGGTATGATCGGGGCCTCCACGGACGGCGGGATGAGCTGGTTCTTACCGCGCTACGCCGGGTTCAGCGCCGCCACCGAACTGTTATACACCCAGCCTGTTCTGCGTGCCGCGCGTGCGCAGGAGCTTTCGCTGGTACATCGGGTGTCAGAGCCGGGCGAGCTGAACGCATGCGCCGAACAGCTCGCGGAGCAGATTGCCGGTTCGGCCTCTCATACGGTGCGCGCCGCCAAGTCTATGCTGGCCGCACGCTATGTTGTGGAGCTTGAGGAACATATGCATGCCGAGCACGAATTCTTCGCCCGCGGTGTGCTCACCGAAGATTTCCGCAATGCGGTGCACGCCATGCAACGGGGCGAAATTCCGTCCTTTGACTAGGCACAATACCTGAGCGGATGCGGCGGTGATGGTACGGTGAACCGCGTGAATGCAGCGTTTGACGATATAAAGGGCTCCGAGAGCTCGGACGGCACCGAAAATTCGCGGTGGCTTGAGCATATGAGCACCGCCGAGAACTCGGGCGAATCGCTGATGCGAAGCCTGCTCCCGCCGGACATATGCGTGGCAGAAACCACCGGCGATTTCGGGCACCTTCGCGATACTGAACGGGAGTATTTCGCCAGCGCCGTCCCCAAGCGCGTGCGCGAGGCGACTACGGCGCGTTCCTGCGCCCGGCTGGCGCTCAAGCGGCTGTACCTGCGGGAGCCTGAGCTCACCGAGCCGCCGACCGAGCCCATCTTCGTGCCGCGCGTCGATGGTTCGCCCGCCTGGCCTGCCGGGGTTGTGGGGAGCATGACCCACTGCGCCGGGTATCGTGCGGCGGCGGTTGCCTCGGCACACCGCTATGCAGGCATCGGGATCGATGTTGAGCCCGCGGTGCCGCTCTCTGCCGCTGTGCAAGAGCTTATTGTGCGCGACGAAGAAAGCGGTTTGCCTTCGGGGTCTACTCGAAGGTGCTTTTTTCTGCAAAAGAGGCGGCGCTCAAAACCTGGTACCCCCTGGGCTTTCGCGGGTTTGACGTGAGCGATATTTCCGTAGCCTGCGATGTCGAATCTGGGGCCGGGCGCAGGGGAGAGGATGCGCGCGGCACCTTCACGGCGCGCATCCCGACTATGCCGGATGCTCCGGTTCTGCCCGGCGGCTGGGTTATCGAGGGCGGGTTTGTGGCAACAGCCGCATCCCTGTCGGTATCAGACTTACCCGTGAGCAGGTAGGATATGGCCGAACAGGTCGGAAAAATCTACCTGCTCGGGGTAAAAACTACCTGCTCGCGGAGCCGGAAGGGGAGCCTGATAACCCGCCCGAGTCCTGGCTCACACCCTGCATGTTCCGAAATGTTAAGAAATATGACGAGGTTGACGGAGTGTGTCACAGTGGGGTCAAATAACTACCACCCACACCCGGGGGCATGCTCTAATGGGTAAACACCCCCGGAAACCCGGGAACCACCCGCACAGGAGTTAAACCGTGCACGTGGTGGCGCATCGTAAACCCAAACAACAGAAAGTTTCATAGCCGTGAAGAAATTTGTTGCTGCACTGGCAGTTGTACCTTCTCGTCTTCAGCCTCGCCGCCTGCGGTTCCTCCTCGAACAACGGTAGCGGTAACAAGAAGGTCACCATCGGCGTGGTCGGCACCGAGAAAGCTAACGACGTGCTCAAGGAAGAAGCCGCCAAGCAGGGTATCGACATCGAATACCAGGAATTTACCGACTACAACCAGCCCAACCCCTCCGTGGAATCGGGCGATACCGACCTGAACCGCTTCCAGCACATCGCATACCTGGCGAACTACAACGTGAACTCGGGTAAAGATCTGCAGATCGTCGGTTCAACCAATATTTACCCCATGGCTCTCTTCTCACAGAAGCACAAGAAGGTAGACGAAATTCCCCAGGACGGTACCATTGCCGTCCCGAACGACCCCGTGAACGAGGCGCGTGCCATTCTGTTGCTGAAGGCTCAGAACTTGGTAACCCTCAAGTCTGACGTGCACAGCCCCACCCACGACGATATTGACACTGAGAAGTCCAAGGTCAAGGTTACCCCCGTGGACGCATCGCAGACCGTGGTCTCCCTGGACTCCGTGGACGCTTCCGTCATCAATAACACCTTCTTGGCGGATGCGGGCCTGAACCCCTCGGACGCCCTCGCGCAGGACGACCCCAACAACCCCGACGCCCGCCGCTACGTGAACCTGTTCGTGGCACAGAAGGATAAGGTAGACGACGAAACCTACAAGAAGGTCGTCGAAATCTTCCACACCCAGCCCGTGCAGGATGCCGTGAAGGAAGACTCCAAGAACACTGCGGTTGAGGTGAACCTCTCCCAGGACGAACTGAAGCAGGCGCTGCAGAAAGAAGAATCGGCGCTTCGCAAGTAAAACAGACACGTGCATGAGTGCACACGGTAAATGCGGTAACCCGGAATTTCCCTGAAAACCAGGCGAAAACCGGCTTACCGCCTTTGCCGTCCCTGGGGTGAATACATGCGGATGCGCGCCGCCGAGCACAAGCGCATCCGGCGTATTTTGCCCCAGCCCTAAAACACACGAGAGCAAAGAGAGCGTACAGTGAGCGAACAGGCAGCCCCGTGGGCGAAGAACCCAGAGCCCGGCGCCACCACACCGAAGGGTACTAACACCCTCATCAGCCCCGGCGCAGCGGACACCGGCGCCGAGCCCATGGTCACGATTGATAACGTCTCCAAAATTTTCGGCAAGGGCAAGAAAGAAGTTGCCGCCGTCAAAAAAACGTTTCCCTCACCGTCAAGAAGGGCGAGATCTTCGCGATTATCGGCTACTCGGGCGCAGGTAAATCTACCCTGGTGCGCCTGATCAACGGGCTGGAGAGCACCACCAGCGGCACCCTGACCGTGGACGGCTTCGAGATTTCCGGTAAACGTGACCTTGAGCTGCAAAAAGTCCGTACCAATATCGGCATGATCTTCCAGCAGTTCAACCTCATGAACTCGCGCACCGTAGCCCAAAACGTGGAGTTCCCGCTCAAGGTCGCCGGATGGAGCAAAGGAGAACGCACCAAACGCGTGCAGGAAATGCTCGAATTCGTGGGCTTGGCAGACCGCGCAAAATACTATCCGAGCCAGCTTTCCGGCGGGCAGAAACAGCGTGTGGGTATTGCCCGTGCGCTCGCTACGAAGCCTTCCCTGCTGTTGGCGGATGAGGCAACCAGCGCCCTTGACCCGGAAACCACGCATGAAGTGCTTGAGCTGCTCAAAGAGGTCAATCGTGAGCTTGGGATTACGGTCATCGTGATTACCCACGAAATGGATGTTGTTTCCTCGATCGCCGATCGTGTGGCGGTCATGGAAGAAGGCCGCGTGGTCGAAACCGGAAGCGTTTACGAGGTTTTCTCGAATCCGCAGACCGAGGTTGCGCAACGATTCGTGGCGACCACCGTCAAGCAGAGCCCCACCGGCGATGCGGCTGCCGCGCTGCGCAAGAACCACAAGGGCTACCTGGTGAACGTCGAGATCGTGGAAGGCAACCAGGAACTCGGCAAAATCCTGGCGTACCTGGGCTCGCGGAACGTGCGCTTCAATATTGTGCACGGCGGCATTGAGACCTTGCAGGGGAAAGCCTACGGAACCCTCACCCTTGAACTTCTTGGCGATGTGACGAGTATCGATGCCGCGGTTGCCGAGCTGAAGACCGTAACCCGCGTACAGGAGGTGCGCTAATGTCTGCACTTGTTGACTACTCTGCCGTTAGCGGCATCAACCCGGTCGGTGAATTGGGATACCTTCATTCCCGATAAGCTGGTTCCCGCCATCTTCGATACCCTGTATATGGTCTCTGTAACGATGGTGATTGCCGGTCTTCTCGGTCTGATCATGGGTGCCTTGCTGTACACCACGCGCACCGGAAATATCTTCCAGAACCGGTTTGCTTACACGGTGCTGAACGTTCTGGTGAATATCGTGCGGCCTATCCCGTTCATTATTCTAATCGCGGCTTTAGGTCCGCTCACCAGCGCGGTAGTACAGACCCGTCTAGGCATAAACGCGGCGATCTTCGCAATGACCTTCGGCGCATCCTTCGCTATTGCGCGCATTGTGGAGCAGAACATGGTCTCGATCGACCCGGGCGTGATTGAGGCTGCCCGCGCGATGGGCGCCTCCAAGCTGCGGATTCTGTTCACCGTGATGATCCCCGAATCGCTCGGACCGCTGATCCTGGGCTACACCTTCATTGTGATCGGCGTGGTCGATATGTCGGCCATGGCCGGGTATGTTGGCGGCGGCGGCCTGGGTAAGGTCGCTATCGTTGACGGCTACCAGAGGTTCCAGGACCAGATCACCTGGGCTGTGGTTGCGGTCATTATCGTGTTGGTGCAGCTCGTGCAGCTCATCGGCAATATGCTGGCGAAGAAGGCTCTGCGCCGCTAGGACTCGCCGGATCAGGCACACCCAAGGGGTTTCCCGTGAAGCAATCGCGCTTCGTAGGAAACCCCTTGAGTTATGTTTGGGCTTGTGAATGTATAGTGCAGCCCGAGCCTGGTTCCTATTTGTGTTTCTCGCGTGTGCCGGGTGAGCGGGTTTTTCTCGAAAATGCCACAGAGGTAACGGGGAACTGTTGGCCCGTGGAATGTTGTTGACGCAGCCCGCATCACCCCATGCGAGTTGCGAGTTTTGCGTCGTGAGCGCCAGCGAACGCGCACTGTTTGAGCTGGAGCATGGCGATGGTGTGAGCACTCACTTTGCCCATATCGCGGTAAAAGGACACCCACTGGTTGAGGCAGCGCTGCGGGATCCCGGCTTGCCTCGTGCGGCTGCTTGGTATCCGCTACGACGAGGAGTCGTCTTTATGACGCGGGTTGAGCATCCCCGGACGGTACCGCGGAATCTGCGGTGCATCGCCGGATGTGCCCTTCTGCTGGGCGTAGTCGGTGGGGCGCAGCACCCGTTCGTCGTCGTCTTGCTGCGTGTATTCGCCGAGCGCCATCATGCCGTATATGAGCGCCGCGAAAATCAGCAGGGTCGTGCCGATCTCGCCCCACATGACGATGTGATTGCGCCTAAGCGTATCGTCCACATGCGCGTAAATAATCGGCACCACCGAGAAACACCCCAGAATGGATGCGGTTCCCGCCGCCGCAAGCACATGCGGCAGTATCCACCAGCGGCTTCGTTCGCCGCGTTTGAGCGCGCTCTCCCCGGGCAGGCGCAGCCAGGCGAAGAGGCGACGGCGCACCGCGACCCAGCCGAAGATGCCTGCTCCGAAGGCGAGAGCACCGGGGAGTGAAAGGTACAGGGCACCTGAGAGCATGCCCGAGAGCGTGAGGGTTACCCCGACCGCCACGGCAATCAGGCTGAGGGCGTTCACCAGGCGGCGGCGCGCCCGCACCTTCAGGTGGTCGATGAGTTCGGGGGGGAACCGAATCCGGGTCAGGTTTTTCTTCCCAGAACGGGCGGTAGTATTCGAGTTCTTCGGCGCTCATGTTCTCAAAGCGCAAACCGTAGCGCCCCTGCCCGCTCTGATACTGCCCGCGCGAGGTTTGTTCATGCTGATTCGGGCGAGCCTGTTCAGCCCGATTTCGCGCTGAGTTCTTCTCAGGTTGGTCGCCAAAATTCTGCTCGTTGCGGGCATCTTTACCCGAGTTCTGAGGTGTCATTTTAGCTCTCCATCATCAGGGTTGTGGATGCTTTCACCGCCGAATCCTCCAGCCGTGCCACCCAGTCGCGCGCCGTGCGCCAAAGCTGCGGGTCGGTAAACGTGTCGAAGTGCCCAAACCCGCGCGGTGCCCCCGCAAAGTCACCGTGGGGCACGTAAACAAGAACCTTAGTTCCGGCGTCTCGTGCCGCCTGCGCGCCCGCCGGTGAGTCTTCGATCGTGAGCGCATCCGGCCCGGCGAAGCCTAGCGACGTGCCGCCTCCCGGTAGATGTCGGGTGCGGGTTTGCCGTGGGGAACGTCGTCGCAGCTGACCCAGGTGCGCACGAGCGGGGCGTACCCGTAGGTGTGCATTTTGGTGTCGAGAATGCCTGCCGTGGAGTTGGATGCGACGGCCACGGGCATATGCTCGCCCAGGTAGCTGAGGAATTCTTGGGCACCGGGTACGAGGTCCACACCGGCGTTGATAATATCTGCTTCGATGCGCGCAAGTTCAGTGAGCGTACTGTGCTGATGCTGGTCGTATTCCTGGGTGTTGTTAGGGTCGCCGGTGTATGAGAGGCGCGCGAGCGTTTCGGCAACCTGATGCGCGGAAAGCCCGGTTAACTGCTCTTCGAGGTCATCGCTGAAGGGGATATTCCAGCGGTTGAAGAGTTCGCGCTGCACGCGGTTCCAGGCGGTCTCGGAGTCGAGAAGAACCCCGTCGCAGTCGAAGATTGCGCAGCGGGGGGAACCAGGATGCGGGCACGGTGTGTTCAAACATGTCTCCATCTTCTCATACCCGTCCTCCTATTACTCCTATTCCGCGGGCAGGTGGTTTTTGGTCCGAGCAGGTAGGAAAATCCTACCTTTTCGGCAAAATCCTACCTGCTCGCGGTATTCTGAAATATAGTAACATTACTACAATTGGACTTTGGGGGAGAGAAAACTATGACGACTACAGTATCAGCACGCGAATTTAATCAGAATGCCAGTGCCGCCCTGCGCCTTGCCGCGGAAGAACCCGTCTTTATTACCAAACGCGGCACACCGACCAACGTTATTTTGAGTATTGAAGACTATCAACGACTGGCCCAACCGCAACCTCGGCGTTCCTTGGCGGATGCACTTTCCACCATGTCGGCAAAGGCGGGCGAGATTGATTTGATATTGATCGCGAACCGAGCATCCCAAACCCTCACCGCGAGGTGGACTTCGCAGAAGACGGCGACTTTTTCGGCAGCGAGGAGAACTAATCCGTGTACCTTGCCGATACAAACGTGATCTCCGAACTGCGTAAATACCGCTCGGGCAGAATTCATCCTTCGGTGCGCCATTGGGTGGAACACGTAGACGTGAACGACGTGTATATCAGTGTGATTAGCATGATGGAGATTCGCACAGGAATCCTGCGGCATGCCCGTAAAGATGCGGCTCAGGCTCAGATTCTGCAGCAGTGGTTTTCTCATGAGCTTGTGCCGGAGTTTGCGGGGCGCATCCTGCCGGTTTCTTTAGAGGTTGCTCTCACCTGCGCTGAACTCCATGTGCCGCATAAGAAATCAGAATACGATGCGCTGATCGGCGCCACTGCCCGAGAACACCATCTGATGTTGGTGACTCGTAACGTTGCAGATTTTCAGGGCATGGACCTCGATATTCTCAACCCGTTCGAGTTTTAGTCTTAACGCTTAGTGTATGCCGCGAGCAGGTAGGAAAATCCTACCTGCTCGCGGACAAGGGAAAAGAAAACGCTACACTGCCGAGACCGGTTTGCGGCTGACCTGTTCCATGACGGGCCCGGTTGCCGCCAGCGCCGCAAACACCAATCCCAGCCCCATCGCGATAGAGCCGAATACCAGTGCTGCGGTGTACAGCAGCCCCGTCTCGGTGAGCGCCGAACCAAGCAGCAGCACGAATAGCGGCAGTGCCACCACCGCAGACATACAGCTTACCAGCAGCAGTGGGCCAAACACTACGATGCGCCTCGAACGCTTCAAAACCGCAGCTTCGGTACCCATCATCCGCAGAGAAGAATACAATGAACCGCGCTCATAGATAGCGGCGGACTGGTTTAGCAGCGCCGAAAGCGCCACCAGCAGGTAGGAGAGGAACAGCACCAGCACCAGACCCTGAAGTATATCCCCAATAAGATAGGACTCCGCCGAGCCTTCTTCCACACCCGGCGCGGAATTGACCATGCCCAGAATCGGCCCCACGAAAGCGGCAATAAACGTGGTCATGGCAACCCCGGAGACCTGCCGCCAGGCGGCGCGCGGCGATTCCAAAATGGAGCGATATGCCAGCAGGGTTGCGGGGGTGCGGGCGGTGCGAACCCGAATGCGGGCGTACAGGCCCACCACGAACCCGCCAATCAGGTCTACGGCGAGCATCGTGAGCAGGATCGGCAGCCCAAACATGATGGTGGTTACTAGCACCAGCACGAACCCGTTCGAGTCCATCGAATCGGCTGCGAGATTCATAATGTGGGAGGCAATCGCCCCGACGAAACCCACCACTAGAAGCGCACAGCCCAGAATGAGGGCGCGTTTGCCCAGGGACGGCTTATCCGAACGGGTGCGTACCCCCAGCGGGCTGATGGTCACCTTCGAGAGCCCAAAGAGCGAACTGGTTGCGGCAATGATCAGACTCACAAACCCACAGACCAGTACGATGGGCAGGGGCAGCAGCATATTTTCGGAACCCAGCGGGATGTTCTGGAAGCGCAGCATCCCGAAAGGCAGCACCAGAATCAGGTACACGATAAACCCGAGCACGAACCCAACCGCAGCGTAGATCACGGAATCGAGCATGGTGTAGAGGGTAAGCCGCCGGGTGGAGGCACCCAGCAGCCGCAGGGTTGCCAGGCGGTCGTCGCGGCGGCGTGCGCTGAGCCGTGCTGCGGATGCGCCGAGCGTGAAGAGCGGGGTGAGCAGCAGGAACCCGCTGATCCAGGCGAGCATCAGGTATAGCGGCTGCATCGTGTGTGCCGTGTTTTTGGTGCCGGATCCCGCCTCGACCGAGGTGGCCGTGCTGGCATCCCCGCCCAGCCAGGTGTAGAAGGCGTGAATACCTCCGGCGATCAGCAGAAAGAGCGCCGCAGATGCGGCAAACGCAAGCACCGGAAGAACCGCCTGGGATGTGGGCAGGGTGCGGCGCGCGAGAAGTTTGAAGGTCTGCATTCTTAGGCGCCTTTCCCCAGGAGGCCGCGCATCCAGAAGGGGCGTCGAGCGGGTTTATACGGCGCTGGTGCATGGTTGTGCGAGACCGCGGTGTGCGCCGTGCCCGGAGCATGCGCGGGGGAGTAGCGAACGTTCGCGGGCGGCTGGGTCTGTACAGAAACCCGGTTGTATGTTTGGGGCGGGTTTACCGCGGGGTTACCCGGTTGGAAGACGCCCGGCTGCGCGGAAGGAGCGGGCGCCGCATCCTGAGGCGGTACCGGCTGGCTCGGCGGCGCAGGAACCCGATACTGCATCGATTCCCCGCCTTGCTGCCCGGAAGTAGAGGGATCCTGCCGGTTATCCTGCACAATCTGCCCGTCGTGCAGTGGATTGTGCGGGAGCATTGCGCCGCAACCTGCGGATCGTGGGTGACGATCACGAGGGTTTTACCCTGCTGCGGAACGAGTGTGAGCAGGAGATCCATGACCTCTTGGGCGGTCACGCTGTCGAGCGCGCCGGTGGGTTCATCCGCAAAGGTAATCGGCGCACCGGTGATCTGTGAACGCGCAATCGCCACGCGCTGCGCCTGCCCGCCGGAAAGTTCGCCAATGCGTTTCTCGCACATGTCGCCTAGCCCCAGCCGGGCGAGCAGGTTTGCGGATGCGCCGCGTGCCTGCTCGCGCGACATCCCGGAAATCATGGCGGCAAGCGAGACATTTTCTTCTGCGGTGAGCTCAGGGATGAGAAGCCCCTGCTGAAAGATGAATCCGAAGGAGTTTGCGCGCAGGCTTGTGCGCTGTTTTTCGCTTAGGGCGCCGAGTTCAACGCGCCCGCCCGGTATCTCGGGTCCGCCGCCGAGCACCTGAATGGTGCCCGAGTCTATGCGAATAATGCCGGAGAGCGCGTGCAGAAGCGTGGTTTTTCCGGAACCGGAGGGTCCCATAACGGCCACGGATTCGCCGGGGTAAATATCGAGCGAAATATCGCGCAGTACTGTGTGCTGTCCGTAGGATTTGGTAAGGTTGCGCACCGAGATAACGGGTGCGTATGAGGTGTAAGAAGTATTCATAGCATCCATTTTTCCAAGGGAGACGGGGCGTTTTTATCCGTCTGCGGAGTGAAAAAATGCGGCGATAATGCCGGGTTTTGTGCGGGTTGTCATCCCTAAGGATGAGCGGGGCGTGTTCTGGGATACGGCTCTAAATCGTGCGGATGATGCCATACTTAAGACCATGACTGACGCACAGACCCACCATGAACACGCTGAAACGCCCGGTAAGATTTTTCTGCTTCGACACGGGCAGACCGACTGGAATATAAATCACCGGTTTCAGGGCAGAACCGATATTCCACTGAACGATACGGGGCGTGAACAGATTCGGGGTGCCGTGCCGCAGCTGCGTGAGATGGCTCAGCGCGGCGTGCAGATTGACGGTGTGGTTTCGTCCCCGCTTGAGCGCGCGGCGGAGAGCGGGCAAATTGTTGCCCAGGCACTTGGGGTGCCGTATCTGGGCGCATACGCGGGGCTAGAAGAACGCTCATTCGGTGATTTGGAGGGTGAGAGTGCAACCCCTGAGCTGGTGGCGGCATCCCGCACGGATGGGCATAAATACGGGGTTGAGGAGCGCGAGGCCCTGGTGAGCCGCGCCCTGACCGCTCTGAACCGGGTGCGCCGCGAGCATGAGGGCAAGAACATTGTGGTGGCTACCCACGGCATGCTGATTGCGGTGACGATGACTGTGCTTCTGGAAGGCCGCGAGCATGAGGGCTACGAGACGATTGACGGCATGTTCCCGATTCCTCCGAATGCTTCGCTCACCGAGCTTCCCACCGATTTCTTGACGATGCGATTGATGCCCACGTGTTGGGTAACCGCCAGCCTAAGCTGCACGCCGAACCTTTCCCTAAGAACCTGGCGGGCGGTTCGCTCACGCTGATTCGCCACGGGCAGACCGAGTGGAATAAGAACCAGCTCATGCAGGGGATCAGCGATATTCCGCTGAACGACACCGGTCGCGCACAGGCGCGTGAAGCCGGGGCGAAGCTGCGCAGTCTGGGTTTGAGCTATGACCGTGTGATTTCTTCACCGCTGTCGCGGGCCTATGAAACCGCGCAGCTTGTGGGCGAGGATTTCGGGCTTCCGGTCAGTGAAACCTACCCTGACTTGGTGGAACGTGATTATGGTGCCGCCGAGGGCGTGAATATTCCCGTTCCCGAGCGGCGCGCCCCCCGACCGCTACTATCCGCAGGTAGAGACCGAACGCGATGTGTATGTGCGTGCCGTGCGCGTTCTGCGTGAGATTGTGCGCCAGTATCCCGGGGAGCGCATCATCGTGGTGAGCCACGGGAGCCTGATTCGCCGCGCTATTTCGGCGGCGCAGGGGTACGAGCATACGCAGACTGTGCCGAACGCTGAGCCTTTAGAGGTCGATCTTAGGGGCTTTTTGCCTTTGATGAGAACAAGGTGTTCGATGAGCGGGGTCGTCTTGTCTGGTAGATCTGGCAGAGTGTTCTGGGTAATCGGATGGGCGCTTTTTGCCCTGTATTGTACCGCCGTTGCAACGATCGTGTTCGCCCCGCAGCATGTGGACGATAACGAGGCGGGCTCTCGTCTGGCTTCGCTTCTCGATGCCGGTCACGCGCAGGGCTGGCTGCCCGGGTTTATCACCTATACGAGCATCGAACAACTCTCGAATGTCATCATGTTTGCCCCCGGTGGGTTTTTGCTCATGCTGTTGCTGTTCTGCCGTGCCCGCCCGTGGCGAAGGGTAGGGGTAATCACTCTGGGCGCGGTGGCGGTCAGTGCCGGAATCGAGCTCATTCAAACGGCGATGCCCGAACGCACCGGCGACCCTCTAGACGTGCTCATGAACGGGACGGGTGCGTTTATTGGTTCCCTGACCGCCTGGGGTGTGCATAGCCTCTGGATGCGCTGGCGGCAGTAGGAACACGGCGGTACAAAGAGGATGCCTGCGCATCCTGAACGCGCCACGCACTAGAAAACCTTTGTGGTTCAAGGCAGATCAAAACTACTCGCGCCCAAACTTTCAGAAGCCGCGCATCCGGTGTGGGTTTAGATGTGTTGTGGGGTGAACAGTGTGTGTCTGTTGTGGATTATTTGACCTTAAGTGTGGTTTCGAGGATAAATTCACAAAAAATCGATGATTTATCCGTGGGTTATCTTGACGCACCCACATAAACCCACATAAAATCAAGGGCAAGACTGTTGTCTTGAGTGGTGATACGCATTCGCCGTTCCGCCATGATATACAGACCTAAGAATTCGCGTGGAACGGTTCGTTCGCTCCACACCCATACTTTGAAAGTGATGTGCGCATATGTTTGCTGAAGAACGTCGTGCCGAAATTGCGAAACTGGTATCTTCTGCACGCCGCGTTAACGGTGCTGATCTCGCTCGACGCTATGACGTCACCATGGAGACTGTGCGACGAGACCTTGCCTCCCTCGAAGAAGCGGGTAAGCTGCGCCGCGTGCATGGCGGCGCCGTTACCGTTGAGCAGTCTACCTCCCTAGAGTCCTCTATTGCCTCACGTCAGGGCATGAATACTCCCGAGAAGCGCCGCATCGCTGCGAAGGCTTATGAGTATCTGCGTGACTCTGATGTGGGTTCGATTGTTCTTGACGCCGGCTCGACCATTGAAATTTTGGCGGACTATATTGGGTCAGAAAACTTTAGCCTCAAGACCGGCAGCGACCGCATCATTATTACCCATGCCTGCACATTGCAGTCAAACTCGCTGAGGCAGAGGGGGGTCACCCTCGAACTTGTGGGCGGTCAGCTGCGCAAGATGACCTGGGCGGCGATTGGTGCTCGTGCCGCCGAATACTTCGCTACGGTACGCCCCGACATCGCGTTTCTTGGTGCCAACGGCATAGACGCCGAATTTGGTGTTTCCACCCCCGGCATGAATGAGGCCATCGTGAAGACCGCGATCTGCAAATCGGCGCGGCGCGTGGTGCTTCTGTGCGATTCTGCGAAGTTTGGGCAGGAATCGCTCGTGCGCTTTGCTGACTTCGAGAATATCGATACCATGATCACCGACCGCGCCCCCGATGGTGCGCTTGCTCAGGCTCTTGAAGCCGCTCATGTGGAGGTGCTCATCGCATGATTCTGACTCTCACCGCTAACCCTAGTTTGGATCGCACGATCGAACTGGGGTCGCCTCTAGCGCATGGCGCCGTTCAGCGTGCGGTAGGCGCGGTTCAAGACCCCGGCGGTAAGGGGGTCAATATTTCGCGTGCCTTACATACTTCTCAGGTGCCTACTGTTGCGGTGGTTCCGGGAGAGGCTACCGACCCCGTGCTGACCGCCCTTGCGGCGAGTGGCGTGCAGTTTGCGAATCTGCCCACGGGTGAGCCTATCCGCTCGAATATCACCGTGGTTGATCCGGACGGCACGACCACTAAGCTTAACGCCCCCGGCACCGAGTTTACCCCTAAGCTGCGCGACGCCCTGGATGCGCTCGTGATCGCCCAATCAGAAAATGCAGATTGGGTGGTGCTTGCCGGTTCGCTGCCTGGCGGACTGGAGGCAACGTATTATGCCGAGCTGTGTGCGAAGCTGCGCGCCAGCGGATATGAAGGCAAGATCGCCGTCGATACCTCTGAGGCGCCGCTGATCGCTACCGTTGCGGGGCAGATAAAGCCTACGCTGATTAAGCCGAATTCTGAGGAGTTGGCACAGCTGACCGGCGCCGAGAACTGGGAAGAGCTGGAGTCGAGCCCCGAGCTGACCGCACGTACCGCACGAACCTTGGTGAATGACGGCATTCCCTATGTGCTGGCAACCCTTGGCGGGTCCGGCGCGGTTCTCGTGACCGCCGAAGGTGCCTGGCATGCACAGCATGAACCCGTGAAGGTGCGCAGCACGGTGGGCGCCGGGGATTCGTCGCTCTCCGGTTTTCTCTATGCTTATGAGCGGGGAGAGTCGCCGCAGCAATGCCTCGTGCAGGCGGTTGCGCATGGCTCGGCGGCAGCATCCTTGCCCGGAACACAAATGCCTTCGGTAGCCATGACAACCCCCGAGAAAGTAACCCTAAGGCAACTTTCCAGTTAGCTTATATTCCATATCAGGCATATAGCATATAGCCTGGTCAACCACTAAAAACAACATATTTACGGACACTTGAGTGCGTACTGAAAACGCCCACACAGGCATCATGGCGCACCGCATCATACGCCCCGAGGAGGGTATTATGTCTGAGCTCATCACCCCAGAGCTGGTGCTCCTAGACCAGAATCTGGGAGAGACTAAATTCGACGTCATCAGCAAGCTTGCGTACGCCGTCGTCAATGCCTCACGTGCCACCGACTACGATCAGCTCTACGCCGCTGCAGAAGCCCGCGAGTCCAAGACCGACACCGGCATCCCGGGCGGCATCGCCATCCCCCACTGCCGAAGCGCGGCGGTCACCGAACCCACCCTCGCGATGGCACGCCCCAACCCCGGCGTGAGCTTCGGCGCGAAAGACGGTCCGGCCGATCTGATCTTCTTCATCGCCGCCCCCGATGGCGCCGACCAGGAACACCTGAAACTGCTCTCCACGCTGGCACGTTCGCTGATGAAGAAGAGCTTCACCGCCTCCCTGCGTGAGGCGCAAACCCCCGAAGAAATCGTAGACCTCGTGAACGATGCGCTCGGCACCGGCGCCCCGAAGAAGGCTCCCGCCGACTCGGCAGCATCGAACGCACAAAAGGCGGGTGCAGGCGCATCCGCTCAAGCCGCAGCGGCACAGACCGACTCCGCAGAAGCAACTGCATCCGAGAAGCCAGCCACCAAGAAAATCGTGGCGGTCACCGCATGCCCCACCGGCATCGCGCACACCTATATGGCGGCGGATGCCCTCAAATACGCGGCGGAAGACCTCGGCTACGACTTCAAGGTGGAGACTCAGGGGTCTTCGGGGAACGAAACCCTCACCCAAGCCGATATTGATGAAGCCGACGCCGTCATTTTCGCGGTCTCCGTGAACGTGCGCGACCGCAGCCGCTTCGCCGGTAAGCCCTATGTGGAAGCCCCCGTGAAGCGCGGCATCGACGAACCGCAAGCCATGATTGAGGAGGCCCTGGCGGAGGCGGAAAACCCCAACGGCAAGCGCGTGAGCGCCGCCGCATCCAGCGGAGAAGACACCTCCTCGGCTGCCGAAGGTTCGTGGGGCTCGCGCATCTACAAGGCCGTGATGACCGGTGTTTCGTACATGATCCCGTTCGTCGCCGCCGGCGGCATTATCGTGGCTCTGGGCTTCATTCTCGAAGCAATCACCATGCCGAACCTGGGCGATGTCGATACCGAAAAAATCCTCGCCAACGCCACAATCTACAACCTGGGAGACACCCACTGGACCCTCTACCTGGGCGCGGTGCTGCAGACCATCGGCAAGTTCGGTCTTGACCTGATGGTTCCCGCGCTCGCCGCCTTTATCGCCTACGGGTTGGCGCAGCGCCCCGGTATTGCGCCCGGCTTTATCGCCGGTTCCGTCGCGGTTGCCGTGAAGGCTGGCTTCCTCGGCGGCATCGTCGGCGGTCTGCTCGCCGGTCTGATTGCCTACGGTTTAGGCACCCTCAAATTGCCGCGCTGGCTCGGTTCGATGATGCCCGTGGTCATTACCCCGCTCATTACCTCACTCGTTGCGGGCGGCATCATGTACCTGCTGTTGGGCGCGCCGCTGGCGTGGGTTCTCGAATCCCTGCAGAACTGGCTGACCTCCATGTCTGGCGCATCCGCTCTTGTTCTCGGCCTGATTCTGGGTGCCATGATGGCATCCGATCTGGGTGGTCCCATCAACAAGGCGGCGTACCTGTTCGCAACCGCCGGGCTTTCTTCGGGTGCCGATGTAAACAAGGAAATCATGGCAGCCGTTATTATCTCCGGCATGGTTCCGCCGCTGGCTATGGCGCTTGCCACCACCCTGCGCCCCAAGCTCTTCACCGAGCCCGAGCGTGAAAACGGCAAGGCCGCGTGGCTGCTGGGCGCATCCTTCATCTCTGAGGGCGCTATTCCATTCGCCTCGGCAGACCCGGCGCGCGTGATCCCGTCCTCCATCGTAGGCGGCGCGATTGCCGGTGCTATTTCGATGAATGCGCATGTGGCATCCCCGGCACCGCACGGCGGTATCTGGATTATTGGTTTGAGCAACAATATTCCGATGTTCCTGCTCGCCGTTGTCGCCGGTACCGTCGTATCCGCTATCACCTATGTGCTGCTGAAGTCGATTGGCGCGAAGTCGCGGCAGACTGCGACCGAGACCCCAGCGAAGACCGCCGCATAAGCGTTACACTGTAGAGAACCCAACACGAAGGATATAACTTCATGACTACATATAAAGGCGTCGGTGTTTATGCCGGACGCGTTATTGGTCCCGTGCTACAGATGCCCGAGCCTATTCAAGAGCCTAAAGCCGGTCTACGCCTAGACGGTGAAAGCCCCGAAGAGGCCGGACAGCGTATTCAAGATGCGTCGGTTCGCGTGAAAGAGGACCTGCTCGCACGCGCCGAAAACGCGGGTCGTGACGGCAAGGCCGTGCTCAAATCGACCTCGCAGATGGCGACCGACCGCGCCCTGATTAAGAGCGCCGTAAAGCTGGTTGAGACTCAGCAGATGGCACCTGAGCGCGCGATTTGGGAGGCAGCAACCTCGTTCGCCGACCAGATGGCTGCCCTTGGCGGTTACATGGCTGAGCGCGTCACCGATATTCACGATGTGCGCGCCCGTATTGTAGCTGAACTGACCGGTCAGCAGGCACCGGGCATCCCCTATGCGGAGGAGCCTTTCGTGCTCGCCGCAGTTGATCTTGCCCCCGCAGATACCGCGACCCTTGACCCGAAGAACGTGATCGCCCTGATCACTTCGGACGGCGGTCCGCAGGCGCATACCGCGATTTTGGCGCGCGGCCTGGGCCTTCCCGCTATTGTGGCGGCGAAGGGGGTCACCGATATTCCTGACGGCACCGAGGTCTATGTGGACTCGAACGCGGGTATCGTCAATACTGAGCCGACCGATGAAGACCGCGAAGCCGCCGAAAAATACGCTAACCGCAAACCTATCGCCGACTTCGACGGTAAAGGCGTGCTCGCCGACGGCACCCGCGTGCCACTCTACGCGAACGTGGGCGACGGCAAATCCGCCGAGAAAGCAGCCAGCCTGAACGCTGAAGGCGTGGGTCTGCTGCGCACCGAATTTGGCTTCTTGGGGCACGATGCCGAGCCGTCTATTGAGGCCCAGGCGGCAACTTACAAGTCTGTGTTTGATGCCTTCCCCGGCAAGCACATCGTGGTTCGCACCCTGGATGCGGGCGCCGACAAGCCTCTGCCCTTCCTCAACGTGAATCCCGAGGAAAACCCGGCGCTGGGCGTGCGCGGTTTCCGCACCGACTGGACCGTACCCGGCGTGCTGACCCGCCAGCTGGAGGCTATCAAGCAGGCATCCGAGGATTCTGACGCCGATATTTGGGTTATGGCACCGATGATTTCGACCACCTCCGAGGCTCGCAATTTCGCGAAAATGCTCAAGGAGGTTGGCCTGCCGGTACACGGCGTGATGGTTGAAACCCCCGCCGCAGCCGTGAACGCCGAAGCGATTTGGGTGAGGTCGATTTTGTGTCGATCGGCACCAACGACCTGACCCAGTACACGATGGCTGCAGACCGCCTGCTGGGCGATCTGGCTCACCTGAACAACCCGTGGCAGCCTGCGGTGCTGAAGATGATTAAGCTGACCGTCAAGGGCGCTAAGCGAGCTTCGGTGAACGCCGGCAAGAAGAAGTATGTGAGCGTCTGCGGTGAGGCCGCCGCCGATCCGGCGCTGGCCGTGGTGCTGGTCGGTCTGGGGGTTGATACCCTCTCGATGAACGCCGGTGCTATCCCCGCGGTTGCGGCGGTGCTCAAGTCCGTGACCCTGGAGCAGGCACGCCATATCGCCAACAAGGCTTTGGAGCAGATTTCCTCTGCCGAGGCGAAGGCTGCCGCCCGCGCTGAGCTGCCGATTCTGGACGAGCTCGGCCTCTAGAAGACGCCTCAAACCCGGTGGAGAAAGGCTAACTCGGTGTTGAAAGTTTATTTCAAGATCGGGTGAGGCATTGGTCCCCAAACGGTGAGTAAAACTGTACAATTGAGGCAGGAAAACAGGGGGTGCATCCTCCTGTTTGATAAACATGGAGTCGATAACAGACGATTCCTTCACAAAGGAGAAAAACCATGGCAGAGGTTATTGCCACCATTGCAAGCCGCGTTGGTCTGCACGCACGTCCCGCAGCAATTTTTGCTGAGGCAGCTGGCGACCTCCCCGTTGAGGTCACCATTGCAGCCGAAGGCGAGCCCGCAGACGAGGCAATGGATGCGGCTTCGATCCTATCCCTGATGTCCTTGGGTGCTAAGCACGGTGACCGTGTGGTGCTCCGAGCAGAAGGTGAAGGCGCAGACGAAGCTCTAGAGACCCTGAAGAAGATTCTCGAAACCGACCACGACGAAGAGTAATCCTTCCGGCGACTCTCGCCAGCTTTACCGGTATCCCGTCGCTTCACGTGCGGCGGGATACCTGCTTTTTAAGGCTCGGGCGCGCATCCGGTCTTGTTCCCTTACCTCATGCCCCAGCCCGCCCGATCGGGTCGGAAGGGGCATAAAAAGGCTCTTGATACGAATAAAGCGGCGTTTTTAACTCTTTATTCGCATCAAGGCTCTTTTTAGACGAGGCGAACCCCGCCGATGCACCAATCGCCGCGCCTCTTGTTAGACTTAAGGCGTGCGTGCGCCGCGAGCGCATCAAAAAGACCGCACAAGGTTCGCGGGCGATAGACGTTCGGAACACCCACCACCCCACGAGAGATAGAGACCCTTGCACGAAATTACGGCACGTTTTGCAACCCCAGCAGAAATTCAGGAGTGGGATACCCACGTGATCGCCAACCCGGACGGCGGAAATCTGCTGCAGTCCGCATCATTCGCAAAAGTCAAAGCCGACTACGGGTGGAAACCCCGCTATATCGTGTATGAAGGCACCGTCGATCGTGACGGCGAGAGGCAGCCTTTCGCCAGCTACAGCCTGGCGTTTGAGAAGAATATTCCGTTGCTGGGCAAACTCTGGTATTTCATCAAAGGCCCGGCGGTGCATGATGCCGATGAGCTGCCCGCCCTGCTGCAGGCGAACCGCCGCCTGATTACCGAGCAGAAATTGGGTGTTTTTGCCGTCAAGATCGAACCTGAAATCGTGGCGGATGAGCACGCCCAGCAGGTCATTGCGGGTACCGAGCTGGTTCGTACCGCTGATATTCAGCCGAATGATTACACCGCCATCCTCTCTACCGAGGGTACCGAGGAAGAGGTGCTTAAGTCGCTGTCTTCGCGCGGACGTAACGCTGTACGCCGCGCCACCCGTGAGGGCTGCGAGGTGAAACGGGTTGAGCTCACCGACGAAAATATGCGCGCCATGTATGCCCTTATGGATACCGTGGGGCAGGGCAAAGTTTCGCTTCTGCTGCGCCCCTACGAGTATTACCGCGACTTCTGGAGGACCTTCGAGAACGCCGGACAGGGCAGGCTCTACTTCACCTACGAAGACGGTAAACCTTCCGTGGGCGCTTACGTGATCAACTACGGTACGAAGGGCACCTATAAAGACGGCGGTTCTAAGCCGCGCCGTAAACAGTACGGCGACTCTCATCTGGTACAGTGGACTGCGATTACCGACCTCATGAAGGAGCACGGGATCAGCACCTATGACTTCTGCGGCACCCCGCCCGCCGCCGAACTCAAGAATAAAGAACACCCTTACTACGGTCTGGGCCTGTTCAAAACCTCGTTCACGAAGAACGTGACCGACTTCGTGGGCGTTTACGATCAGCCTATTTCAGAGCTCAAATATAAGCTTTGGAACGCCGGTGTGGAGCGGCTGATGCTTCGCCTGTGGGTGAAGAAACACCACTATTCCTTCTACTAGGAAACGCCGCACCGCCACGCCACTCACCGGTACACACAGCGCACCAGCACGCAACACGATCAAGGGATACTATGGCGAAGAACCCCGAGGAGCACAGCTACAACCCAGCCGATGAGAACGCGAGGAGTATTCGCCGCCCGGGATATTTCTTCGCCGTGCCTCTCTCCGAAGTGCACGACTCCAAGCTGCGTGAGGCTCTTGCCCACAGCGGCAAGGAGGCCGAGCAGGCTGAGCAGGCGCGTGAGGCGCTTTACGAGGTTGCGGCGGCGCACGGCGTGGAAACTGATACGGACGACACCCAGCTTCTTCCCGTGGACGAATCCGGTATGCCTCTCGACGAGGCTCCACAGATGTCCTACGAGCCGGAAATACCCTACGAGGAAATCCCCGAAGAACCCGTAATCCAGGCGGTGCAGAGCGTGCCGCCTGAGATACCGCATCCGCAGGAGCCCCCCGCGCAGACCTCCAGCAATATCGTCACGGAGGTCGCTAAATACCGCCAGTCCCAGCCCGTCCCCATGACGGGCATGATCCCGCAGGTGCCCAATTCTCATGCGGCACAGCGGTTCGGCGGTGTAGAGCCCACGGCGAGCGCGCCCCCAGTATCCGTACCCACTACGACGATGCCCGCCGGGCATGGCACGGGCGGACGGTGGGGCGTGCGAACCACCCTGCGTTCCTTCGTGCGTGCCGATGGCCAGGCGGTAGCACACGTGGCACCGCGCGGTGCGGCGCGCATCGCCCAACGGCAGTTCACCCCGCGCGCCAAACGTGAAGAACGCGCCCAACGTGAGGCCCTGTACCGCGAGAAAGAGTACGCCCGCGACACCCTCAATTTCACGCTGCGCCTAGCGGAAGCCATGTTCTATTATGGCGCGGATGCGATGGACGTAGACTCGGCGATTATCGCGGTGTCTTCGGCGTATGGGCTCGATTCGGTGGATGTTAATATCACTAACCAGTCGGTGACCATCAACTACACCTCCGACCCCGATATTTACATGGAGTCGCGCATCAGCTCGCGAACCATGAGCGCCGATTCCCGGTTCACCCATACGCTCGTGCGCGTGGTGCGCACCTCTACCGAGAATTATGAGGCGCTTGCTTCTACCTACGGGCTGATTCACGATATTACCGAGGGCGGCATGACCCTGGAGGACGCCGACCTTCGCCTGAGCGAGATTACGAACCATCCTAAACCGTATCCGCCGCTGATTACCTGGCTGGCGAATATTGGCTGCGCAACCACGTTGACGGCGGCTCTGGGGGCAAGCTGGTCTACCGCAACCGCTGCGGCGATCGTGTTCATTCCCGTGTATCTGCTGATTCAGTGGCTCAATAAGATTGGCATGCCCACGTTTCCGCATGGCGGCGAGCGCGGGTCTGCTGACCTTCCTGGCGATTTGGCTGGGCGGGGATCATTCCATGATTCGCCGCCCGGGGGAGTCGATTTCGGCGCCTCTGGTGGTTGCTGCCGGGCTGATCATGTTCCTGCCGACCTCGCGTCTGGTGGGCGCGGTTCAGGATGCGATTAACGGTTTCCCGGTGACCGCGGCGGGAAGATTCGTTTCGACGGGCATGAGCTTTTTGGGCCTGGTGATCGGCATCGCCTCGGCGGTGAATGCGATTAGCCTGTTTGGCGGCCCGATTCTGGATATTGAGCAGACCCGGTTTGATCTTCCTTCGCCGCTTACGTTCTCGGTGTTCATGCTGGCGGCGACGGTTACGTTTGCGATTACCCTGCACACGAAGCTCGTGAAGCTGGGGTGGCTGGTACTCATTACCTGTAGTGCCCTGGTGACCTATCACCTGTATACCTACCTGGTGGGGGTCGATTCTGGGCGTGCGAATACGGCGCTTGCCGCCCTCATAATTGGCATGCTGAGCACCTATGTGGCGTACCGACTGCATGCCCCGCAGGCGGTTTTTTCGATTCCCGCGCTGACCTTCCTGCTGCCGGGTCTGTCGTTCTTCCGCGGCATGTACCTGCTGACGGTTGAGACGAACGTGGTTTGGGGCATCCAGAGCATGATTTCGGCGGTTTCGATTGTGATTGCGATGGCGGCGGGCGTAACGCTGGGCAACTACCTGATGCAGTATCTGCTGCAGCGTTTCGCGGTTCCGCGCAATGTGCCCGCGGAGGCCGCCGAGTAGCGCATCCGTGGTTCTTACATTCCCCTGATGCGGGATGCTACAAAGGCTCTTTATTCCACAGTGGAATAAAGAGCCTTTTTATGTAGGTATGAGTGGGCGGATGCGCGCTACTTGACCGTCCAGTCCACCGGCTCCGCACCCTGCTCTACCAGCAGCGTATTCACCCGCGAGAACGGGCGTGAACCGAAGAACCCGCGATGCGCCGATAGTGGCGACGGATGCGCAGACTCCACACACGGGTACGGTTCCAGCATCGGGGCGGTGCGCCGTGCATCCGCACCCCACAGCAACCCGACCAGGGGTTTATTGCGTGCCGCCAGCGCCCGAATAGCGCACTCGGTCACCTCTTCCCACCCCTTATTGCGATGCGACCCTGGCGCCCCTTCACGCACGCTGAGCACGCGGTTCATGAGCATAATGCCCTCATCGGACCACGAGCTCAGATCACCGTGCTGCGCGGGCTCAATCCCCAAATCGTCGGACAATTCCCGGTAAATATTGATGAGCGATTTCGGCAGGGGCATATCCCGCTGCACCGAGAACGAAAGCCCCATCGCGTTTCCGGGGGTGGGGTAGGGGTCTTGCCCCACGATCAGCACCTTGACCTCGTTCATGGGGCGTGAGAATGCGCGGAAAATATTCTGACCTGTGGGAAAAGTTCGGTGTCCCGCCGCGTGTTCGGTGCGTAAAAACTCGCCCATGGCGTGGATTTTTATCTTCGACGGGCGCGAGGGCCTGCGCCCAGTCTTCGCTCATAATGTCGGTCAGCGGCGGGTTCGTCATGAAAATACTCCCTGAGAAAATTTGACTCTGATAACACGGTGACTTCAACCAACATACTCTAAAGTGTTCATGTAGACCACCTATGTTCGTCAGGAATCCAGATGCCGATACCTTCTTCGGAAACCCCCGAACCTTCGCCTGCTGGCGGCTCCGATGCCGCCGAACCCGCAGCGGCAGTCCCCGCCGATAGCCCTGAACCCAGCCCCACAACACAGACAGCGCCTTCCGCCCCCGACACTTCCGAGACCCGCGAAACCGGCGGAAAAACCTGAGAACACGCGAAAATCCGCCCTCACCGATTTAGAGCGTGCCATGATTGCCCTGGAAAAAAACGGCACTGGAAGTACCAGGGCACCAAAGAGAAAGCGATTACCGCGCTCGGACTCACCCCAATCGCCTACTATCAGAAGCTCAATACGATGATCGATAGCCAGCGTGTGATCGCCGCCGAACCCATCCTGATGCACCGCCTGCGCGAGGTTCGCGACCGCAGCTAAAGGCAGCCGCACCGATATGTGCATGAGCGCACGCCGTTCTGAACAGGACGGATAAAGCCCCATACGGTACCCTGTAAGAGAGAGCTTTGGCAGGGCTCCACCGCGCAGAGCGGTACATCTATTACTCAACCTAGGGAAGTCATGAGCCAATACCCGCACGATGAATTCGACGACATCGACGAGAATACCGCCCGCCGTGGAACATACCGCGGTGTAATTGACGACCCTTCCAAGAGCCCCAAAGGCATTATTCCCGTTGTCGTCGCCGGTATTTTATCGCTCGTGATTGGCGGCGCCATGTACATTAACCACCCGCGCAGCAGCTCGCCCGAGGCCGCCGCGCGTGCCAAGAGCTACAGCGCTCCCGCCTCGCCCTCGGAATCATCGTCGCCCTCTGCCTCAGCATCCGAGCAGGCTAAGGATGCGAACGTGGCGGTCTATAACGCATCCGCGCCCGGCGGGTCTGCGGCCAAGGCAAGCGCCGCGCTTGAAGGTTACACGATTACCGAAACCGCGAACTGGTCGGGCACCCCGCCTCAGTCCAGCACGGTCTACTACAAGGACGAGGCCAAGAAGTCGCAGGCCGAAGCTATTGCGAAAACCCTGAACATCACGACGGTTCAGGAGAGCTCAGACACCTCGATTCTGGGCGAGAACGATATTGTGGTGGTGCTTGCCGCCGACTACAGCTAAACGGCATTAACCGGCTTGAGACCGCGGTTTGCGGTACCGTTTATCGTCCCCGCTAGTTTCGGGAACGTTCTATGAGCCTCATGCGCTCGCATATAACATCGCTCGGCTATCGAAACTGGTGCTTTGGCTCCGTGCATTCGCACGCGAAGCCGTACCTGTTCACCCCATCGTGGCTTTCCGTGCGCCTTAAGAATGCGCTGAGGGCGATTAGCTAAATTCGGTGCTCAAAATGTTTGCCCTCGGGCGCACCAAGTGCCAAAATTGTTTTTAGCACTCGGCGCCTTCAGGTGCTAAAACCGGTATCAAAATCTGCTTCGGCAGACCGGAAAACCTGAGCGCTCCATTCGAAACGTCCAGGAGGGATATCGCCACATGGCAAAACTTATTGCTTTTGATGAAGAAGCTCGTCGCGGTCTAGAGCGCGGACTGAACACTCTAGCCGATGCCGTTAAGGTAACTCTTGGCCCCCGTGGCCGCAACGTCGTGCTTGAGAAGTCGTGGGGCGCACCCACGATCACCAACGACGGTGTTTCCATCGCCAAAGAGATCGAGCTTGAAGACCCCTATGAAAAGATTGGCGCCGAACTCGTCAAAGAGGTAGCCAAGAAGACCGACGATATCGCAGGTGACGGTACCACCACCGCAACCGTGCTCGCTCAGGCGCTCGTGCGTGAGGGCCTGCGCAACGTGGCTGCTGGTGCTGACCCGCTGAGCCTCAAGCGCGGTATTGAGAAGGCTGTTGAGGAGGTCACCAAGACCCTGCTCGACTCCGCGAAAGAAGTTGAGACTGAGGAAGAGATCGCGGCAACCGCATCCATCTCTGCGGGCGATCAGGAGATCGGTAAGCTGATCGCTCAGGCTATGGAGAAGGTCGGCAAGGAAGGCGTGATTACCGTTGAGGAGTCCAACACCTTCGGCCTGCACCTGGAACTCACCGAGGGTATGCGCTTCGATAAGGGCTTCCTCTCCGGCTACTTCGTGACCGACCCCGAGCGTCAGGAAGCCGTGCTGGAAGACCCCTACATCCTGGTGGTCAACCAGAAGATCTCGAACGTGAAGGATCTGGTTCCCGTCCTGGAGAAGGTCATGCAGTCCGGCAAGCCGCTGCTGATTATCGCCGAGGATGTTGAGGGCGAGGCTCTGGCTCTGCTCGTGCTGAACAAGATGCGCGGCTCCATCAAGTCCGTTGCCGTGAAGGCACCCGGTTTCGGTGACCGTCGCAAGGCTATGATGGCTGATATTGCGATCCTCACCGGCGGCCAGGTTATTACCGAAGAGGTTGGCCTGTCCCTGGATACCGCAACCCTTGAGATGCTGGGTAAGGCACGCAAGGTTGTTGTCACCAAAGGACGAAACCACCATCATTGAGGGCGCTGGCGACGCCGCCGCACTGGATGGTCGCGTGGCACAGATTCGCGCCGAGATCGCAAACTCCGATTCCGACTACGACCGCGAGAAGCTGCAGGAGCGCCTGGCAAAGCTCGCCGGTGGTGTGGCTGTGCTCAAGGCTGGCGCGGCAACCGAGGTTGAGCTGAAGGAACGCAAGCACCGCATTGAGGATGCTGTGCGCAACGCAAAGGCAGCTGTTGAAGAGGGTATTGTCCCCGGAGGCGGCGTGGCACTGATTCAGGCGGGCGCGAAGGTCTTCGATAAGCTCGACCTGAAGGGTGACGAGGCAACCGGCGCGAACATCGTGCGCGTGGCTATCGATGCGCCGCTGAAGCAGATTGCAACGAACGCTGGCCTTGAGCCCGGCGTGGTGGTTGATAAGGTTCGTTCCCTGCCCGAGGGCACCGGTCTGAACGCTGCAACCGGCGAGTACGAAGATCTCATGGCTGCGGGTATTAACGACCCCGTGAAGGTGACCCGTTCCGCTCTGCAGAACGCAGCATCGATCGCCGGTCTGTTCCTGACCACCGAGGCTGTGGTGGCGAACAAGCCTGAGCCCGCATCCGCTGCGGCACCTGCTGCTGACCCGATGGGCGGCATGATGTAACGTTTCCCGACTGAGGGAGTATGTTGAAGCTCTCCGGGGTGGGTTCCTGACCGGCACAATGCCGGGTACGGAACCCACCCCGGAGAGCTTTTTGTCTATGCTTTTCAGAGACGCGAGCAGGTAGGAAAATCCTACCTTGTCGGCACAATACCACCTGCTTGCGCATATGTGTGATTGTTCGTGACGTGCGCTGTGATTCGTTCGAGATGGGCGAGCCGCGCGGTATGCTGGATTTATGATGCCTAACACCACCTCCAAATCTTCCGAAAACAACGCCCCCGATACCCCCGCCCGTTCCAACCAAAACGCAAAAAGCATCGGCTCGCGAAATTCATTTCTGAGCATCGGGTCGGTGAACTCATTCTGCAGCATTGGCTCCGTCAATTCGGCGTTTTCGATCGGCTCGGCTTTCTCGTTTGGGTCTATCGGCTCGGCCTTTTCTTCGCTGTCCATTGCCTCGTGCCTGAGCTACATGAGCGTGTTATCGGTTTTATCGGAGGCATCTGTGCTCTCGGCACGGTCGTACAGGTCGGTGCTTAAGGCGGGTCAGCAGAAGAAGGCAAAGAAGCCGTAGCCTTTCCGCCCGATCCAGCCCTGCCTGCCTGCAAAAAAGAGCCTTGATAGTGAATAAAGCGTAGTTTTCGCCGCTTTATTCACTATCAAGGCTCTTTTTTGATTGGGCAGGGGCAAAGGAGCACACCTGGCGGCACGCCGGCAGTGCCACCCGGCGGGTTACCCGTGCCCGCGCATCCACAAGGTAGAATGGTGGGGCTATGGAATGCGCCTATTACCGTGAGAGTCTTTGCCGCTCCTGCACCAACATCGAAACCCCGTACTCCGCCCAGTTCGCGGCAAAACAGGCCGATGCGCGCAGGCTTCTGGCGGCGTACCCTCACCTGACCTGGCTGGAACCCGTCGCCAGCACCGAGGCGCATTTTCGGAATAAGGCGAAGCTGGTGGTGGGAGGTTCGGCGCAGAACCCGTCCCTGGGTATCGTGGATTATCGTTCGGGGCGCGCCACCGATTTAAGCGAATGTCCGCTCTATATTGAGCCGATTGAGCGCGCCATTCCGGTGCTGCACGAGCTCATTCAGCGTGCCGATTTGACCCCGTATGACATTCCGGCCCGGCGCGGCGAGCTCAAGAATATTCTGGTGACCGCATCCGAGACGGGCGAGCTGATGGTGCGGTTTGTGCTCCGCTCGAAGAAGCTGCTGGTGCCTATTCGCCGCCAACTGGGGTGGCTGCAGAAGCGTCTGCCGAAGTTGGTGGTGCTGTCGGTGAACCTGCTGCGCGAGCATGTGGCGCTGATTGAGGGCGATGAAGAGATTATTCTGACCGATCGGCAAACCCTGCCGATGCGCGTGAACGGCATGAGTCTGCACCTGCGCCCGCAGAGTTTCTTTCAGACGAACACGCAGATTGCGCAGGCGATGTATGCGCAGGGCCGCGAGTGGGTGGGGCAGGTTCAGCCGCGCACGCTCTGGGATTTGTATTGCGGCGTGGGCGGTTTTGCCCTGCACGCGGCGCAGGTGATGCACGGTGAGGTCACCGGGATCGAGATCAGCGCGGAGGCGATTCGTAGCGCCCAGCGTACCGTCGCCGAGCAGGGGCTTGAAGGCGTGAAATTTGCGGCAGGGGATGCAACCGAGTTCGCCGTGAACGCCCGCGAAATCCCCGAGATGCTGGTAGTGAACCCGCCCAGGCGAGGTATTGGTGAGAGACTGTGCGCCTGGGTTGAGGGTTCCGGGATTGAGCACGTCATCTATTCGAGCTGCAACGCGAAAACCCTTGCCGCTGACCTGGCGCGCATGCCTTCCTACAAGCCGGTCGCCGCGCGTGTGCTCGATATGTTCCCGCACACGAACCACTATGAGGTTATGACGTTGCTGAGGTATGGGTAGACTTTCAAGCCTGAGCGCTCACTCCCAATTCTGCGGGTAGACACATAACCCTGGACATTGGAGGGGCGCGAGCAGGTAGGAAAATCCTACCTTTTCGGCAAAATCCGACCTGCTCGCGGTGTTATCGGGGCAGCCCGCAACGTGGCGGAGGTGAGGCGGTAGTACGGCAGCGGCGCGCTGGCGTGTCACTGTGGGTTTCGCGTCATAAAGCGCCACAAACAAAATTTTCGGGTGTTTCTATCCGAAAATCCTAGGTTTAAGGAAACGTTAAGGGTAATCTAATGCCTGAACGACGTTTCAAGGACAAACAGAGGAATCCATGAGTCAATACGAGACTGAAGTGACCGAGGGTGTGTTCCCGCTCGGCGGTGTGAACGATGCGCTCGCCCAGTATTTCAGCGGCACCAGCTACATGAATACGCTGGTGAATGATCCGGATGTGCCTGTCACCGTGGCGAATGTGAGTTTCGAGCCGGGTGTTCGTAATAACTGGCATAAGCATAATGGCGGGTTCCAGATCATCCTGGCGACGGCGGGGGAGGGTTGGTACCAGGAAGAAGGCCAGCCACCCGTCAAACTCCATGCTGGGGATGTGGCTCTCGCCAAAGACGGCGTGAAGCACTGGCACGGAGCTACGGCAGACTCATGGTTCTCCCACCTTGTTATCACGGCAGGTATGGCAGAATGGCTGGAACCGGTGGGAGATGATGAGTATACAGAGATTCATGAGTATAGGTAAACGCGGCCCCGACCGGATGCGTGCGGGTGGGTTTTCCCAAGTTTTTATCGAATGAGACCGCAGCGTGGCGGGTCTGAGGCGGAAGTGTGTCGAGGTGACGCGCTGGCGTGGGCTTCGCGTCATAAAATGTCGCAAACAATTTTTGGGCGTTTCTATCAGAAAATCCAGCGCGTGAGAGAAACTTAACATTAAGGTGGTGATTGAATTTTGAAGTATGAGGACAGAAATATGGTGGGCTACAAACTCTACTGGAAAACCAACAGATATTCGCTCTGTCGACGCAGCGTCTAATGACTTGAGCCAGTCAAGAGGAAGAATTAAAAGTGGTTTAAACAGTAAAACACAACAGCGTACCATTTTTGTAATAGGATTAATGGAGAAGGAATCATGAATTGGATAAGCGAAGAAGATCAGAAAGAAGGTAGGAAAAAATTTCTTAATTCTATTTTCTATCCAATATGGGTTTGGTTTATAGTTATATGTATTGTGCTTGGTTTCTCCCATATGATTATTACCTATCCAGAAAATTCAAGAACTAGCAATTATCTGGAAGTATTTAAAAATACTATATCAATCGTGCCACTTTTATTTAATTTCAAAGTATCTATAATTACGTCCTTTGCAACATTAATATTGGCTCTTTTCTTGAATTTTTAGAAACGAAAATGAGAATAGCTGGAAATCTCCAGAAGAGTTTATTAGAAAATTTTTCTTATAAATTATATGTAGAAATGATTGTAAATTTTTTTGGGAGTTATCTGGTTTATTTTATTTTTTTATGTAAAGTTTTTAAATATAGAGGATGGCTTTTATGCAAGAAGATTTTTAAAAATAGATCCGGAAATACCACCATGGGTATTTTTATTTTTATCATGGTTTGTTTTATCTATTTTTAAATTATATCAAGAATGAGGATTTTTCAGCACACGATCGAATTATGTCCTCGTATCGTAATGTAATTAAAGTGGAAGGAGGCGATAAAAATTTACATAGAGTTTCCGATTATATTTATAAATTATACTTACAGAAGGGTAAGAAAAGTAAAAAGAGCAAGAATTTAAATCATTATAACAAGATATTAAAAGATATAGTACTCGGGGCGAAAGAAAGGGGTAGATTACCATCTCAACTAGACTATAATTCATGGGTAAAAAATGTGGTTAAAGAAAACAATAAACTGATCATGAATAGGAATGCGATGGGTATTATTTTTGTCGCAGTAGGCGGTATTTTTCAATTTCTCATTCTTTGGGGCATCGGCGGTTTTGTATATGGGGTTGAGTTGCGTTTAGACAATAAATCAATCCTCCCATGGTTGGGAGCAATTTGTTACGGGATAGTTTTTTCGTTTTACTATTCTGCTGCGTTACATAATAGTGTACTTAATTGGTGTATTTTTTCTAGGATATATCCTCGCGGTTTTAAAACAATAACCCATTTCGGGGCTGTTGTTATTTTGGTTTTTTCATTATTATATGCGCATTTTTTAATAACTATTGCGCTTATAAATTCTTCTACTTTTAGTTACAGTGCTAATTGGCTAGTAGATATTGTAATATTTATAGCATTTATTATTATACCTATTATAGAAGTCTGGTTTTTATCTAAATAAGGTAACTAAAAGCATTCGTAGACATTAATAATAATGCTGCAAAAAAATATAAACTATTGTATTGATATTTTTTTAATAAAGATTCCAGAAGTACTAAGAAGATGAAAAAGATAAAAAAATTAAATGATAAGAGTAGTGATTTAAACGTTTTTTTAAAATTGCATTTTCTGTTTATCTTCAGTTGGAGTCTCGTAAATCCTATGAGGAATATATGCGATTTTCGGGAAAAAGTACTAAAAATCTGGATAAAGATCTAAAGAAAGCATATAAACTTGCAAAGAAAAAAATGTGAAATAATATTTGGTATTACAAAAAAATTGTTTTAGTATATTTCATATTATATAGATAACTCTCAAGATTAAAAATGAAAATCTTTTCTTTTCCACTCTTCTGGTTGATGTTGCTTAGGGTATAATTGAATACAGCAAAATTATCTGAATACTAATATAGGGGTGAAGAATTGAAGAACCTTTACATTGTTGGTAACGGTTTTGATCTTGCACATGGACTTCCAACATCTTATATGCATTTCGCTTATTTCATTTATAAAAATTATATTGCTGATACACAACCTGAATATAAGTATTTAATGTATGAAGAATTTCTGAAAGAGTCTGAGAATATTTTAATATCTTTTAATGATAATGTTTGGGATTTTCCTCCTGAGGAAATAGCAGATATACAACCGTGGTCTTATATAGAGGGGCTGATCGTAGGTTTTTTGGGAATTCTTGGGTATTCTGAAATTAAGGATTTATGGTCAGATTTGGAAAGTGCTTTGGGGAAAATCGATTACCGGTCAATTAGGGATGAAATTGAGGATGTTGTTGATAAAGAAGGAGATTTTGATATTCGAAAGACTGGATATATTTTAGAAGATGGAAGTCAAGCTTGGTCTAGAGCTGCATATGAATTTAAGTCAGTTTTTCAAGAATGGGTGGATACGATTGTAATTGAAAAATATAAAAAGAAAGAAAAATTTTCCAAATATGTAAAAGAGCATAAGGGATATTTTGTTAGCTTTAATTATACTGAAACTCTTCAAGAACTATATAATATACAGAATCAGGATATATTGTATATTCATGGTTTTAGAGGTTGTAAAGAAGGTAGTCTTATTGTAGGGCACAATGCTGGAGAAATTAAGTATGAGAGTTCTATGTTAGGCTATGATGATAACGTTCGTTCTTTACATACAGAACTTGCAAAGAACCTACAATTAGATACCCTAAAGAATTTCCTGGATACTCCTGAAGATATAACCAATATAATATGCATTGGTTTTAGTTTTGGTGATTCTGACGATGAATACATCCGTGCCCTTATCGATCACCCTAAAACCTCGCACGCAGCCTGGTTGCTCAATGAATACAATAAGGATGAAGTAGCCGAGCAATCCAGGAAACTACAGAGGTTTGGTGTAGATCCATCGAAAATTATCTCTGAAAAGATTCTGTAATCAATCCTTCTTCGAATGCTTAGCCACCACCTCGGGGTGGGAGTCAAGGAGTGCCCGTCCTGCGGTGGTGAGTTTATAAGACCGAGCGGGAACCGCATCCTTAAGTTGAATGAGGGAGAGGTGTTCCTGCGCGAGCCTCATCAGCTCAGCCTTTTTCTTAACCGCCTAAGCGCCGCCACCTGTTTAGCGGTCGCGCCGTCACACCAATCGGTTCCGCTCGTACCAACAGCCACTACCCCTCGTTGTCCGAGCTGGCAGCCCCGCCTGCGAGAATGCCTGCCGCATACGCCGCTTGC
>BNJT01002243.1_pt1 | contig 184835 bp, 277 predicted proteins | sample 8540491 | NCBI WGS metagenome assembly BNJT01 (sample SAMD00202455, study PRJDB9452) | human saliva metagenome | host: Homo sapiens
ATCTCATTTTTATTCTCCTAATCAAATCCTTTATTTTTATTCTATTTTAAAACTCTCAATTAAAATTTCTCAATGTTGGAAAATCTAAATTTTCAGATATTTCTCTCAATATTTCATCATCGTAAGTTTTTGATAATTCTCAATCATTTTTATTACACTTTTTCTTCCCTTTTAACAATCTTTTTATCACCATTCAAATTCAATATTTTTAATCATGTACTCAACTTTTTCCAATTCTTTTTCTGAAATATCTTTTTCGAATTATTTTTCTCCCGTCATTCTGTTATATGAAAAATATTTCTCTGGATTGTCAATTACTGGATTTATAAATCCAATCGCTCCATTTGTTGCATTTCTTTTGAGCCACAACTCTCAATATTAAGACATCCTGTAATAAAATTTCTATAATCCAGAAATAATTCTGAAAATCTATCTTTAGTTCAATATGTTCTATCTGACTATTTTTACTTGCAATTATTTTTCTTTACAATAGGACAATAACTATTATTTCTGATTTTCTGTTCATTTTCCAACATATAATTTTTAATTCTATTTCAAAATCAAAAATCTTTCCAATTTTTGGTCTTTTCTTAAATTCTTTCAAAAAGTTTGGCTCTGAAGTTTTTTATTTATTTTAACATTCTTTCAATCCTTTCCTTCTGATTTGAGATTTCCATATCTATAAGCAACGTCCTCATCCATTGTCCCCAATATTTTCCTTTTAAATCACCATACTCTTTTTAAAATCATCAGTTTCATACTTATCCTCATTAACCATTTCTCTAATCCTAATTTATCAAATATTTCCTGATTTCTAGTTGTTTTAAGCCCCATTATATCTTCTAATATCTCTCTGTCGATGTCCATAGAATCATACAAGCTCATCCCCTAGTTTTAAATCACAATTTCCCCTCATCATTTTTGATCCAGCAACATAATATTCTCTTTTCTTACACTTCCTAAAATATGTGGCGAATGTGACGCAACTAATAATCTGATTGTTTTTCCGATTTTTCTATAAACATCAACGATTCTCTGTTGCCACTTAGGATACACTCAAAAGTTCAGGCTCATCAATCAGGATAATGGAATTTTCTGGATTTATGCATTTTATAGCCAAAGTTCGTAAAAACAATTGCTTTTTCCCCAGAAGATAACTCGTTTATATCAAACTCATCTCCTGAAGAATTTGCGAAAAGTGTAATATTTCTACCATCTGTGTAGAGATATCTTCAACTTTTACATTTATACTTAAATTTTCAAAATATTTCATTTATTTCATCAAAAACTGTACATCTCCAACTCATTTTTATTTTTAAGCATTGCTGAAAATCATTTTTGTAGCTATGTAAGACGGAATATCTTTTATTAAATTTGTATTCACAATATTAATAAATTTATATTCTTGAACTAAAAGTAGTCGAAGCTACATTCATTTTTGAAAATTTATTTCTGTTGGAACATAAATTATTTTAGGTAAAATATCTAATATTTCAATATATTTTCATGTAATGGATTATTAACTTCACGATAACCAAAATTTTTCTAATCCGTCATCTCCAACATTACTTATACAATCTTTCTTCATAAAAAGTATTCCTGCTTCAATATTATTCTGTTTATAATTAAGGTTATCTTGAAATATTTTAAAATACTTTCCAAAACTCTAGTTTTTCCACTTCCATTTGAACCTGTTAAACTACTAAATCTAACGGTTCATCATTTTTCAAAATTTTATAGATATCTCTCAATCCTTTAAATTCTTTTTATATGAAGATTTTTGATTTTCATAAATTTTCATTCTCCTTTAAATCGAAATGTCCTACTTTCAAAGTAGCCACTGCGCAGCCGATTCCACCTTCATTCTGATTGGCGTCCTTAAATTCTGTCACATATTTTTGATGTTCTTAAAAATTCCTGAATTTTTCTTTCTAAGAACCATTGTCCCTTTTCCATGAATAATATACACTTGTGATACCCTGTCAGCATTGCCCTGTCGAGATATACTTCAAGGTCTGCTATCGCCTCATCGGCATTCTCTTTCCTCTCAGGTCTATTTCCCTCTTACCTGACTTGATTTAAAGGGAAGCAAAAGCTTTTTAAATTTATTCACTTTTTCTTCTGAATTTTTACAATATCATCCATGGAAAACCACCAGTTTCAATATTCCCTGCCTGTACCTGAACGCTGTTTGTCTCAGGTATTATACGTAAAACTTTTTCCATTCTGGTTCAATGTTTTTCACAAGGACTTCTTTCCCCTTCCTGAACATCGATATTTTTAGTAACTACTTTTTCTTTCCTTTTTACATTCTGCTTTTTATCTGCAATAAATGATTCCTCAGCATATTCTAGGCTTCTCTGTGCATTTTTGCCTCTTCCTTTTTCACTTCGTCCTGACTTATTCTGTCTATCATAGGTTTTTAGCCTTTGACTGTACCTCCTTCAGATAGTTTCATGCCCTCTTCATATGCCTTCTTTTATAACTTCATTTTTCTCTGTTTTTCAACCTGAGTTATCTTTTCTGCTCGTAGAATTCTTCTGTTCTTCAAGTTCCCTTCTTGTATTTTCCAGCTCAAATTTCAGTATTTCAAGCTCATCATTCTTTTCCTTGATGGATTTCGGCATTTCTTCCACTTTCTGATTATCTTCGCTTATGTAGCTTCTGGCTGTATCGATTATCTGCTCACTTATTCCATATTTTCCCGCTATTATAGCGCATTACTTTCTCCAGGAATTCCTCAAGAAGCCTGGTATGTTGGAGAAAGTGTTTCACATCAAATTCCATTGATGCACTCTTTTTATGCCTGTTGTGTTGAAGGCATGTTTCTTACTTCGCTGTATGTGTCGTAATTATTGATTTTATGTTCTTTCCGTTCAGATAGTCAATTATCGCCATTGCAAATGCAGCACCTTCCATAGGATCAGTACCACTTCCAGCTCATCCATCAGCACACAAGGGAACCTGTTTGCTTCTTCCATTATTTCCTTTACTACGTGACCTGAAAAAGGAAGACAGATTCTGCCTATACTCTGCTCATCTCCAATATCTGCAGAGAACACTTCAAAATGTCCTATTTCTGTTTTTGCATTTGCTGGTATCGGAATTCCTGATAATGCCATCAGTGTCAGCAATCCGGCAACTTTCAGAGTAACTGTCTTTCCACCTGTATTCGGCCCTGTAATAAGCATTATATTTTCACTGTTTCCCAATTCAAAATTTATAGGAACAACTGTATTTTCATCAATCAGAGGATGTCTTGCCTCTATCAGTTTCAGATATTCCTTGTTTATGACCTTAGGTACAGTGCATTTCTTATTTATGGAATATACTGTTTTTGCATTCAGATAATCCAGTCTTTCCAGAATTTCCTTTATTCTGATTATCTCTTCCTTCTTAGTTCTTATGAGTTCTGTAAGCCTTAACAGTATTTTTCTTATTTCTTCCCTTTCACGTGCTTCATATTCCCTGAGCTTGTTATTTAAGGAAACAACGTTTAAAGGTTCTATATATACTGTACTTCCTGTTGCCGACCTGTCATGTTCTATCCCTTTTATGAGACCTTTAAAATCTGTCTTCACAGCTATTACATATCTGTCATTTCTTTGAGTAATTATTCTTTTCCTGAATTGCCCTCTGTGTTTCCTTGTTATTCATAAGGTCATCAAATTTTTCTTTTATATTGGCATTTATATTCTGTTTCTGCCTTTCTCACGTCTCTTAGTCCAATTGAGGCATCATCTTTCAGGTTTCCGTCATCGTTTATGGCATCTCCTATAAACTGTCTCTATTTCCTTCACTTCCTCAACATCTGTAAACAGTGCCCATATTGTTTTTATATTTATCCCTCACATTTTTGCCCTGCTCTTGGAAATTCTGAATACAGACAGGTTTTTCTTTAAATCTGCCAGGTCTTCAGCATTCAGATATGAACCTATCAGCTCAATTGAATTTATGTATCTCTGTATATTTGACAGTCCTGTAAGCTCAAATCCGTCATCAAATTTGTAAAAATCAATCAGGTCTGCCATCAGCATGAGTTCCTTTGTCAAGTGTCGACTTATCTTTGATAATATCCGTATCTATAAATTTTTCCTTTGTTCTTTCAAGTTTTGATAGATTTATAAGTTCATTTATTATTTTATAAAAATTCCAGTACATCATATTTCTTTTTCCATTTTTCTTCCTTCTTTTTCTGTCTAATTCCCACTTATTTTTCACTCAGAATAACATTTTTCATATTTTTCCGAGCCGGAAATACACTCTAATATCGTTCAGAATTATTATAACACGAAATCAGACTTTTTACAAATAATAAGATTTTTAAATATTAGGAAAAATAGAATTTTAAAATATGAAAATATTTTTCACACTGTCATATTTTTCTTAAAAATATGTGAAAAGTTAAATTAAAACATTGAAAATTGACCGAAAAAAATAAATATGATATACTGAATTAGGAGTGTGATATGAATGTCAAAAGAAATCACTTGGGAAGAATTATTAAAAGAACGTTATTCTGAAAAAGCCTGAGAAAAGAATGAAGATACAAAGATAACAGGTTTCAAGAGATTTCAATTTCAAGAGAATGAATACAACAAAAAAAGAAAAATAAGTACTATCATACAGAACTTTTAGAATTAGATTCTAAAAATTCTCAAAAATGTTACTGAACGTAAAAAGGAGATGACTTGGCTCAACGGAGAAAAGAGGTTTTTTTATAGGAAAAGAAAGTCACAAAATTATAAATGCATCTTATACTGTCGGTGCTCCAACTGCTAATTGGAAAAAGCTGGGATAATGATAAAGAAGAAAATCTCAAAAAGAACATTAAGTGGACAAAAATGTAAAATGGCTATCGAGACTTTAAAAATTTTTGATGCCGATGAGATAGACAGTAAAATGTGGGTAATACAGGATTTTAATAATTCACCTGAGACTTTACAAGAATATTCTAAATTATATAAAAATAAAGGTAATTTTTGATTCCACTTTAGAAAATGCCAAGGAATTCGAAAAATTTTTAGTAAATATGAGATTTTAGAAGAACCGAAATTTGATAAAAATCAGGAATGTCAGCACTGGTCATAGGAAATAAAGAAACTAAAAAAAGTAGAAATAATATTCAGGTGCAAGCCAAGGTCTCAGTAATATATTTTTAATAGGTGGGGAGAAGGGGAAACGTGCAAGACAGGACTGGCTTCAAAAATGATCTGCCATCAACGATTTTTACACCTGATATACACAAGAGCAGCTAAAAAGCTTACATATCAAGTTAAGGAAAAATATAAAAATGGGTATAATGGATATAAAGAACTAACAACATTAAATGGACACTCAAAAGCGGGTGGGAAGCAATTTATTCAGCTTCTCATACACGGGTTTGAAATGTTTTACAATAGATCCTGCACCAATTACTGACTGCGGCCGTTGGATAAATCAGAATAACCTTTTAACAATGGTACCAAATATGGGAAATGGATTTTATTGCAGCAACAGAAAAAGTAGAAGGGACAGAATTTCATACACTAAAAATCAAACCTTCTGTAAGTAATAAAATGTTTTTAAAACTTTAGCACTCCCAGTAGAATGTAATGACAAAGGGGAACATTTTCCAGATAATGAAATGTCAGTAGACAGATTAAGAGAATTACAGAAGTATGCCAATAAAGTTGAAAAGAAACTTGAAAAACAAACAAGAAATTCTAATACAAAAATGATGATATCATTACAAATGTAAGATAGGAGTTGAAACAGAAATGATCATATTATTATCTATTCTATTTATATTATTGATGAGCTGTACTGTATGGGATTCAAGAAATTGTTCTTATAATGAAAAAGATGGTTTATATTACAATTGGATAACTAATGAAGCTTGTACTTCTATAAATAAGAGAATCGAAAGAGATAGAAAAAGGGATATTAAAGATATTAAATTTTATGTCGTAATCTATAAATTAAAATATAGAAAAGTATGAGTCTCACACTTCTTCTATCCAATAATATTTTATGTTACATAAACTATAATGTCGTTAAATACGAGATGAAAGAGGAGATAAAATGATTATATTATTATTTGTTTTATCAACACTAATAACCAGTTGTTATCTTTTTAGAAATGAGTGATTATAGAGGGTGTTCTTATGATGAAGAAAAACAAGCCTTTTTATAGATCAGTATATGTAGATGGAAAATATGTAGGAGTCGAAAATGTAATATAAAACCAAGATAGGAGATTAAAAATGAAAAAGTTATACTATTATTTACTTTATTAACATTAATAACAAGCTGTGCTTTTTAGAACCTAGTAACTACAGAGAATGTTCTTATGATGATGAAGACGGTTTTGTATTATGATTACTGGAGCAAATATCCAGAAAGAGTACCTTGTACTTCTTTAAATAAAAATAGAAAGAAATAGAAAAAGGATATTAAAGACATTAAATTTTATATCATACTCTATAAATTAGAATATACAAAAGTGTGAGTTTTTTCTCACACTTCTTCTATCCAATAATATTTATGTTACATAAACTATAATGTCGTTAAATACGAGATGAAAGAGGAGATAGAAATGAAAAATTATATTTTTGTCTATTTTTATTTATGTTATCAACGAGCTGTACTGTATGGTATTCAAGAAATTGTTCTTATTATGAAAAAGATGGACTGTATTATGATTCAGTAAACGATACACCTTGTACTTCTTTAAATAAAAATAGAAAGAGATAGAAAAAAGGATATTAAAAGTTCTTATAAACTAAATTTTATATTGTGTTCTATAAATTAAAGTATAGAAAAAGTGTGAGCCTTTTTCTCACACTTCTTCTATCCAATAATATTTATGTTGCATAAACTATAATATCGTTAAATACAAAATGAAAGAGGAGATAAAATGAAAAATTGTATTATTACTTACTTTGTCAGTATTGTTAATCTAGCTGTTACGCTTTTGGAAAATGGGAAACTATAGAAATTGTTCTTATAATGAGGAAGATGGGCTATACTATGATTGGAGAGAATATCCAAAAAGTACTTTTGTACTTCTTTAAATAAAAATAGAAAAAGATAGAAAAAGGATATTAAAGACATTATAAACTAAATTTTATATCGTATTCTATAAATTAAAATATAGAGAAAAGTGTGAGTTTTTTTCTCACACTTCTTCTATCCAATAATATTTATGCTACATAAACTATAATATCATTAAATACGAGATAAAAGAGGAGATGAATGAAAAATTATATTATTACTTACTTTGTCAGTATTGTTAACTAGCTGTTACGCTTGGAATATGGGATTGTACAGAGAATGTTCCTATGATGAAGAAAACAAGCCTTTTTTATAAATCAGTATATGTAGATGGAAAATATGTAGGTGTCGAAAAATGTAATATAAAACCAAGATAGGGAGATTAAAATGAAAAATTATACTATTATTTACTTTATTAACATTGGTGACAGGCTGTGCTTTTTAGAACCAAGTAATTACAGAAATTGTTCTTATAATGAAGAAGATGGTCTATATTATGATTGAGTGAATATCCAAAAGTACCTTGTACTTCTTTAAATAAAAAATAGAAAAAGATAGAAAAAGGATATTAAGAATATTATATTGATAAAAAGGAGAAGTTAAAAATTTTTAACCTCTCCATTTTTGATTGATATAAGACTCAAATAAACGACAGTAAATTTAACAGATACAATGTGATAAAAGAAGAGACAATCTCTGTAGAGCTTCAGAATGTCGATGATGAATATGTTCAAATATTTGCTTTTTGACAACAGAAATCATTTCATAAACTGGTTTGAAAATAAAAATATGACAAGAAAAATAGAGAGGAAGGCTTAAAAATTTACTTTTAAAAATTTGTAAATTTTGTAGCCTTTTTACTCAAAAATCACAAAAATTTGACCTGAAATTTTTCCTCATATTTCATAAAAATTTCAAGACAAAAATTTTTAAAAATTCCTGTTTCAAAGATAAATTTAATCTAATTTTTATAGAAAAACAGAAAATACAGAATTCAGGAAGCCTTTTTGTTTAAAGGTATCCCAGAGTTTTTATTGACAATTACTCAAAAATGACATTTTTCAATTCCATTCAAACCCTTTAAAAATCAATATATACAGCATACAAAAAATGACGCTACGTGTTTGACAAAATCAAACACTATATTAATTATTTTTAATCAAACTAAATCTATCATTTTGAATGAAAACAAAAATAATGACTGAATTTTTATAAAATCAGTCGAAAAATTATTTCATAATTTTTGCTCATATTCTGCAGATTTTTCTAAAGAAAAATCGAAAAGGTAAGAAATACAAAAATTTCAATTTTAAATAATAATTTTTAAGTTCATTATGTTTTCCTGAAGCAAATTTTTTTCATCTGATTTTTATCAAAAACTGATTATAAAAATATCTTAAAAATTTTTATTCCTGTTATCTCAAATACTCAGAATGTTTTTCTTTTCACTACGCTCATAAGAAAAACTGCTTTGCCACATTCTGAGTTGATCATTTATAAATAAAAAGAGCAAAGTTTTCCTGCTCTTTTTATACATAATAACTATTTAGTATCTGTTTCATTCTTATCTTCGCAATATATGTATCCACCACTTGTTTCATAACATTTTACTCCTTTTTCTACTCTATCCCTTTTCATTTCCTGATATGCCCTCATTATCAAGAAGACTGCAACTAACTGCTGTCATTGCAAGTATAATCAATATTGTCAGTTTTTCATATGTATATTTTCTCCCTATTTTGTATTTTTTCACAATAGAAATATCCACTACTAGTTCTATAACACTTTCTTCCTCTTTCTGCATCTTCCTTATTTACTTCATCTAATAGACTACAACTTACAAGCACCGTGGAAAGTAATACTAATATTATTAATTTTTCATACGTTCATCATCTCCTAACATATTTTCTTATTTACATCATTAATTAATTATTCATCAGTTCTATTTCAATCTTGTTAGGCTTTTTTATCATATTATCAATATTTAGTCTTGCCTGTCTCACTGCTTCCGAGCCTGAAGAGCCTCCAAGATTGGTTCTACTTATCCTGTCAATAGCATCAGTCCACGCCTCTTTCAATTCTCTAACAGCATCTTTTTGCTTATCCCTGAAATACTGACTACTATAAGGATAATTTTTATTTTCACCCTCAAAAATCCTTTATCCGAGAATACATCCCTAAAGCCTTTGCCAACTCCCTTAATGTCATCAATATTACTGAAGTCTGCACTCATTCCACCAACAAAAAGCTCCAAAAATTTTGCAGACATTACACCCATTCCATGTCTTTTTCCTTGAGTTTTCATTCATTGTTTCATCAGCATTCTTCATATTCTTCCTGTAACCAGCATTTTTTTCTATATGAAATCCCTTTCCCAGATACACCTCTTTCAGAACTTCCTTCAGGTCTTCCAACATTGCTCCTTGCCCTTTCCATTATTTCATTTTTCCCTGCTTCCGTTCTGTTTTCTTTCTTCCCTTCTTGCGACCATTTCATCATACTTCGCTCCACCAAACATTGCAAATCCTGTTATTACCATACCAGCTGCCTGTGCTAGTCCCATGAAAGCACTATCACTGGAGATACCGGAGACCTGACCCTGTAGAGTAACCGCTATAGCCATCATTCCTATGTTCTCCATGACCTGTGCAATTAAATCAATAACAGTGTTTAAATTAATAATAATATTAACTATACATCATTTTTAATGTAAAAATCAATTTGCATATGTAAGTTCATAGATTTGAACAAACAAAAAAACTATACTTCCTGATTAATCAAAAACTCCAGCTATCGTAGAATTCCAAATAATCAGAAAATATAGTTCATTCTGATTTTCCATTTATTCCGATATATTCTTCCTCATAATAAATATATATTCATTTTTAATTCATATTTCCCTATTTTGTATCTTTGTAATATACACTAGTAAGCATTATTTCCATTCTTATCCTTACAATACATATTTCCATACTGATCCTTATAACATCTCACTCCTCTTTCAGCGTCTTTTTGACGAGCTCTTTCCCAACCACTAGGATCAAGAAGTTCGCATCCCACAACAGTCATAGCAAGTATTACTAGCACAATAATCTTTTTCATAAGTGTCTCATCTCCCTTCGTATTGTTCCTATCTATGTTAATTATCTAATTATCATTTCCAATTTCAACTTTTCTTAGGTGCTTTAATCATATTACCAATATTCATTCTGGCCTGCCTTACAGCTTCTGAGCCTGAAGATCCATCAAGGTTTACTCCCTTACACTGTCAATTGCATTATCCCATGCTCTACTAAGCATCATTTTACCTTTATCTCTCATATCTTCATAATATTCTTGACTATAAGGATAACTACTGTCCTTACCTTCGAAATCCTTGTCAGAGAATACATCCTTGAATTCGCTTCCAACCCCTTTCAGCACATCGAAGTCATAGAGACTGCTAGTTGTCATTCCCCAACCATAGCTGAAAATAGCTTGGCAGACATTACTCCCATGCCGTGTCTGCACTGTTTTCTCATGGAGCTGTCGGCATCATTCATATTACGTGCATTGGCTGCATTTTTTCTTAAAGGCGACACCGCACGCGTTCTCCTGCATGCATTATTTCCGTCAGTTTCGGGTCTGCCTACATTCTGCAATGCTTTCCGGAAAGTGTCGTTATTTTTGTTATCACCACCTTTATAAGAACTATTGTTATTTTTACCACCGTCCTTTCGGTTAGTTAGTTCGTCAAGCTTTGCTCCACCAAACATGGCAAGACCTGATACAGCCATTCCTGCCGCCTGTGCAAGACCCATGAAAGCACTATCACTGGAGATACCGAGACCTGACCCTGTAGTAACCGCTATGACCATCATTCCTATGTTCTCCATTACCTGTGAGAGCATGAGGAGTACGACGGCGAGTGCAGCGATGACCTGAATGCTATTACCTGCGGCGACAAGGTTCATGACCTGATAGGAGATACCCATCATGGCAACTCGTCATGAAGAGTGTTACGCTCTGCTGGACTATCATCTGTATTCCCCTCTGTCCCTATCTGTACAGTACTCTCCATTGTAAGGAACATCAGATAGAATACTGAAAAGGTTGTCAGTATGAGTGCCGTAAATATGTTTGAAACATATACCGCTATGATTTTCCCGCTGAGCCATAGGCAGAACAGGAGCAGTATCACCTTTGCAAGGTTGGTAAAAATTGCAAAGAATACCATAAAAACCAAATACATCCTTCAGCATTTCAATAGGCCTGTTAAAGAATGCCATTGCTATTCTTCCAGGAGTGGCTGAAGACATTCCAGGATCATTGAAGAAAAAGTGCTCCAAGTCTATAGAACATGTCAAAGAACATCTCCGTTATCTGTGTAACAAGAGTGCCTTTTCATCTTCAGGGCAGTTGCACCGCCCCCAACTCCTATTTTTAGGGAATAGTACGTAGGAGTTACAAGAAGGACAGGTTTTTTCCCTGTCCTTTTTGTATGTATATTCTTTTCTATTTAGTATTCTCACAATAGAAATTTCCATAACGATCTTCATAACATCTTTTCGCCTCTTTTTACTCTTTTCTTGATGAGCTTCTTCCCATCCTTTTGGATCAAGTAACTCACATCCTACCAATGTTATTGCAAGTATAATCAATATTATCAGTTTTTTTCATATATATGTTCTTTCCTATTTAGTATATTCACAATGTACATATCCACTAGGATATTTATAACATTTTTCTCCTCGTTCTCTTCTATATTGTGAAGTTTTTTCCCATTCACTAGGATTAAGCAATTCACAACTTATTGCAGTTACAACGAGTATTAATATCAGTATTATTTTTCATATAATTTCACTCCTATCTTTTTGTAGTTAATTATTATTCTATTCATAATCTAAATCTGAAAAATCTGAAATTTCAACTTTGTTAGGATTTCTATACATATTTTTCAGCATTTAATCTGGCTTGTCTAACCGCTTCAGAACCAGAGGCATTATCAAGATTTTACACCATTTATGGAACTAATAGCAGTAGACAAAGCTCTTTGAATATTTGCTTTACCTTCTTCTCGCATATTTTCAAAGTATTTATCACTATAAGGATAATTTTTTATCCTTCCCTTCAAAAATCCTTATCCGAGAATACATTTTTTTAAATCTTCACCGACCATTTTGAGATTATCAAAGTTGCTGAAATCAGAATTCATTCCTCCAACAAAAAGCTCCAAAAGTTTTGCTGACATTACACTCCATTCCATGCTTTTTCCTTGCGTTTTCATTCATCATATCTTCAGCATTCTTCATGTTCTTCCTGTAACCGGCATTTTTTTCTGTATGAAATACCTTTCCCGGATACACCCTCTTTCAGAACTTCCTTCAGGTCTTCCAACATTGCTCCTTGCCCTTTCCATTATATCGTTTTCCCTGCTTCCGTTCCGTCCTCTGCTTTTCTGCTCTTCTTGCAACCATTTCATCATACTTCGCTCCGCCGAACATTGCAAGTCCTGTTATTACCATACCAGCTGCCTGTGCCAGTCCCATGAAGGCACTGTCGGTTGAATATCCAAGCCCTGAACCTGTTACAATGGCTATGGCCATCATTCCTATGTTCTCCATGACCTGTGAGAGCATGAATATTATGACTGCAAGTGCGGCCATTGCCTGTATGCTGTTACCTCCAGCCACAAGGTGTATGACCTGATAGGAGATGCCCATCATGGCAACTGTCATGAAGAGTGTTACGCTCTGCTGGACTATCATCTGTATTCCCCTCTGTCCTATCTGTACAGTACTTCCATTGTAAAGAACATGAGATAGAATACTGAACAGGTTGTCAGTATAGTGCCGTAAATATGTTTGATATATATACGGCTATTATCTTCCCGCTGAGCCATAGGCAGAACAGGAGCAGTATTACTTTTGCAAGGTTGGTAAAAATTGCAAAGAATACCATAAAAACCAAATATATCCTTCAGCATTTCAATAGGCCTGTTAAAGAATGCTATTGCTATTCTTCCGGAGTGGCTCTTGCCATTCCAGGATCATTGAAGAAAAAGTGCTCCAAGTTTATAGAACATGTCAAAGAACATCTCCGTTATCTGTGTAACAAGAGTGCCTTTTCATCTTCAGGGCAGTTGCACTGCCCCCAACTCCTATTTTTTTAGGGAATAGTACGTAGGAGTTACAAGAATAAAGGCTATTATCAGATTTTTTAACAAACTTTGGTATTATTGTTCTGAACACAGAATAAAGGTCAACTTAGTGCTATGTTTTTTTAGTATTGCTGTCAGTATATCAAGTGTCATGAAGAACACAAGAAACAGTCCACAGAGCTGACTTACCTTTTACGGATACTCCCCTGTACATTATGAGAAGTCCATAATACAGGGCGTCAACTACTCTTTCTATTACATTGTTTCCACTCCCTGAAGCTTCTCTGAATACCTGTGCAAAAGCATCGGAACTGGCATCAGCCAAAGCGACGGAGCTGCACAGGATAAAGATGAACAAAATCATTACTGAAACCTTTTTATTTATGTTCATTCCATATACTTTCATTATTAGCCCTTTTGATAAATTATATCTTATCTAAATAAAAATTCAACTTTCAATATATTAAAAAAATTAATTTAATTATACATGTTTTGCCAATATAAATAATTTGTTTTTGCTTTGATTAAAATTAGTTTCTGTTTTTAAAAACTAAAAACAATACATTTTTTTATCATTTTTCTGTAATAATTATTATATTATCATTATATTTAATTTTAAAATAATAATTTTTATAACAAATATTTTTATATTTTTAAATTCAGCTTCAAAAATTCTATTCCAAATACTTATCTTAAAACTCTTTTCTGTTAAAAATATTAATGCCGTTTATTTACCCTATATAAAAACTTATATTTTTCGTTTCCGTTTAAATAAAGTTCATTTTATGATATAATTTATAACGTTTGAATATTAAGTATAAAATTTAAAGAATATATAAATTAAATAAAAAAAGGTGGTATCATTACATGGATTTAAAAAAATTTACCTGTTACTCCCCTTTACCTACTGTAAAAGCTTGATGAACAGCAGCAGAATCTTCTTGAACATAACAGGCTTTTTCGGTACACTTCTGGGGAATCTATCTTTACTTATGCAGGATTACATATTTATCAGGTTACTGAAAGTCTAAGAGAGGCTTCCATCCAGTACTATAAAACAAAAAAATCAGGAAAGCCGTAAAAATTTATCTTCATTCTGCAGTCAGCTGAGCAATCAGGATATCCTGCGTGTAATCAGAGGCTTCAGTTATTTTTTTCAGTTCTGGCAAATATTGCTGAAGATGTGTACCAGACACATCAGCATAGAAATGCAAAATTTTCCAATAAAATTCAGATAGGTACATTGGAAAAATCATTGAAAAAAACTTAAAGAAAAAAAGGAATAAGCAGTGAAAAAAATACTAAATGCAATGAAAAGAGTAAATGTTGTTCCAGTATTGACAGCACACCCTACACAGGTTCAAAGAAAAAGTATTCTTGACCTCATAAGAAAAATAACAGATATACTTGATCTGCACGAAAAGTGTGAAAAATCATCAGATTGATGAAATGCAGTGGATAGATGATTTAAATAGGGGTGTACAGATTTTTATGGCAGACTTCCATGTTAAGAACTTCAAAGCTGAGAGTTGTTGATGAAATAAGTAATGTACTGGGATACTACAATATAACTTTCTTTTAACGAAATTCCAAATTTAACAAATAAATTTCAGGAAATTTCTAAAAAAACTTGGTGAAAATCAGGAAACTGCTGAAAATCTTATTCCGCTTACTATGGGAATGTGGATTGGGGAGACCGTGACGGAAATCTTATGTTACTGTAAATACTCTTGAAACATCGGCTCAGGCTCAGGCTCTTAGACTTTTTTTCAGCATTATCTCGATGAAGTCTCGCTTATATATCGTGATCTATCCATATCAAATGTCATGGTAGATATATCAGAAGATCTGAAAAATTATCAGACATGGCAGGAGAAGTTTCTCCACACCGTGTAAATGAACCATACAGATGTGCACTGACTGCAATAAATGACAGACTTCTGGCTACAGCTTACAGTTTATGCGAAAATAAAGAGGTTCTGCCACCAAAAAAAGAAAAAAATGTACCTGACAATCCTTACAGCAATTCGGAAGAATTCACTAAGGACTTAGAAATAATAGCTGACTCACTTATTAAGAACAATGCTGAATTTCCTAGTAAAAGGTAATCTCCAGAATCTTATAAGTGCAACTAAAAATATTTGGATTCCATCTTGCAACAATTGATTTGAGACAGGATTCAGGAGTACACGAAATCTGTGTGGCTGAATTACTGAAAAGTGCAAATATTCTGGACGACTACCTGAGCCTTTCAGAAGAAGCACGTTGCGAAATATTACTTAGGAGCTGGAACATGATCCACGTATTTTTAAGTGATGAAACAATTCCTCAGAGCGAACTGCTTTCAGGAGAACTTGCAATATTTAGAAAAGTTAAGTCACTGAGAAAAAGATTTGGAAATAAAATTGTTGAAAAGAATCTTATTTCTCATGCAACAAGTGTTTCAGATATGCTGGAAGTAGCAATTTTACTAAAGGAAGCTAATCTCGCAAAAAGGAAATAAAGGAAATGAATTCTGTGACCTTCAGATTGTACCTCTCTTTGAAACAGTGGAAGATCTCGAAGCCGCACCTGAAATACTGACAAAATGGTTCTCACTTCCGTTAGTTGAAAAATGGATGACAAAAAGGGAAGAAAAACAGGAAGTAATGCTTGGATATTCAGACAGTAACAAAGACGGAGGATATCTGAGTTCAAGCTGGTCATTGTATAAGGCACAGAAAGAGCTGACAAAAATAGGAAAAAAATTTAACGTTCAGATTTCATTCTTCCATGGTAGAGGATGAACTGTCGGTCGTGGAGGAGGTACCCAAGCTATGAAGCCATTCTTGCACAGCCTGAAGGAAGTACTGTAGGAACTATACGTCTTACAGAACAGGGAGAAGTTATCGGTGCAAAATACGGAAATCCTGATTTAGGATTTAGAAAATCTTGAAGCACTGGTTTCAGCTGCTCTTAGAATCCAGTGCATTAACAGAAGAAGATGCAAACTGGGAAAAATATGAAAATATTATTTCAAAAAAATCTCTGATTTCAGTTATGATGCATACCGTGATTTAGTCTATAATACAGAAGGGTTTTTCAAACTTTTTCTTTGAAGTGACACCTATTAATGCCATTGCAGGCTTAAACATAGGTTCCAGACCTTCTTCACGTAAGAAAAACCAGACACTGGAAAGCTTAAGAGCCATACCATGGGTATTTTCTTGGTCACAGGCTCGTATAATGCTCCCAGGATGGTATGGTGTAGGTTCAGCTTTTACAAAATGGATAGAAGAGGATGAAAACAATCTTCTTGTTCTTCAGAATATGTACAGGGAATGGCCTTTCTTCAGATCGGCTATCTCAAATGTAGACATGGTTTTATCAAAATCTGACTTAACAATTGCTTCAGAATATGTAAAACTTGCAAGTGACCAGAAAACTGCGCAGGAAAATTTTTTGAAAAATTGTAAGAGAATGGGAACTGACTGTAGATATCCTGAAAAAATCACTGGAAATGATGTCCTGCTGGCTGACAACCCTGAACTTGCGAGCAGCCTTAGAAACCGTCTTGCCTACTTTGATTCAATGAACTATCTTCAGATAGAACTTCTGAAAAAGATTAAGAAAAAGGTGACGAATCTGATGAGCTGAAAAAGCTATACATATATCCATAAACGGACTTGCAAACTGGACTACGTAACAGCGGATAAAAAGCATCAGTCAGAAAAACGAACGAAAAACTTGTAATAATTTAGAAAAATATGATAAAATGAATTTCGATATGTGTAAAGGAGGAACATTTATGCAAAGATGTGAAGTTTTCGGAAAAAAAGTACAGGACACGGAAACATGGTGAGCCACCTCATAAATCTACTAAAAGAATATGGAGACCAAACCTTCAAGTTATGACATTGAATGTTAATGGTTCTGAATTAAAAGTAAGAGTTTGTACTAAAGCTATGAAAACATTAAAAAGGAAAAATGTTGATCAGGTTAGAAAAATATTATTGGAAAAATAAAGAAAATTTAAGTCCAAAAAAATAGCAAAAAGCACTGTTTTCTGTAGTAAGTTTATTAAAAAGTAAACTTACTTTTTTTAATTTTATATCCATTTTCATCATTGATAAAATCAATTTAATTTTCCCTAACAAAAAAATAAGGAACTGAAATCTGTTTCTATGTCTGATTCCAAAAATATAGAGTACCGTACATTTTTTACAGATAATTCCTTATTTTTATATATAATATATTTATTATAAAAATTAATTTCTATTCAGTTTACTAATCAGAGCTGAAAAGAAGATCAAGCTTTGAAGCGGCAAATTTACCGTAATTTACTATTACTTTTCCACCTAAATCTGATATTTTTTTATAGCAAGCGGAGTAACCTCAACTTTTATGATTTTTCCCAGTTATATATTTCATTTGCAAAAAGCAATATAATCCTTAGTTATTGTCAATTTTTCAAGATTAGGAAAACTTTCTCCTATTTTACTCTTCTTTTTACTTACTCCTGCAATAGCATCTTTTCTGTACTTCCTTTATAGTTCTTAAATGAAATTCTTCTTTTCCACCATTTTCTATATTGGCAACAGCATCAGGAAAATACATTTTTAATATAATCTTCCCTGCTATGGGTAAAGAGCATTTTTATGAAATACTGCTCCAGGTATAAATTTCCATTCTGACCCTGCATTTCCATAAAGAATTGCTACAAAAGTATTCTTTTTCACTCCAGGGATATAAAAATATTCCAGATTTTTTTATAATAATATTCCTGATTATCCTTATTTGTTTGAAATCCCTTATCATAAAGATAGACTCTTATAAGTCTCTTGTCAATCCATTTTCCTAAAAATCCTATTCCTACCAGAATTCCCAGTACTACTAACAGAACTATCACCAGTGCCGGTTTATTTGCAGCTGTATTTTTCAGCATCAAAAAGAGTTGTAACCAGCATCCAAATAAATGGAGCAAAAACTATGAAAAACTGCTGGAAGAATTATAGATATATACTTATGCTGAAATTTAGGTTCTATAACCTTTCTTACTCTTGAGTTGTCAATATTCCCATTATTATTCATCTTTTACCTCCTGAAAATAAAAATTTATATTAGTATTTCTGCCTGTTTTTGTATATAAATTAAAAGAACTGCATCATAATAAAAATTTCCAACATATAAAAGAATATACATTGTTATTTTTAATACATGTAGTCCTTTTCCAGTCAAGTAAAAATTATAACAGTTGTTCTATCTTTTCTCAAATAAGCTCTGTGCCGCAGCAAGTATTGCTGTAGGTATTCTGAACGGAGAACAGCTTATATAGTTAAAATTATTATTTTCGAAAAATTCTATACTCTTAGGATCTCCACCATGTTCACCACATACTCCTATTTTTCAAATCAGGCTTAACAGGTTTTGCATTCTTTATGGCAATTTCAACAAGTTTAGTTACTGATTTTGTATCTATGGAATAGAAATGGTTCTCCTTCCCATATTCCTTTTTTTCTCTGTAGTCATCCAGAAATTTTACTGAATCATCCCTTGAAAGTCCCATCGACATCTGAGTCAGATCATTTGTACCGAATGAAAAGAAATCCGCATGTTCGGCAATTTCATCAGAAAGCAGGCATGCTCTCGGTATTTCTATCATTGTTCTCAGCTTATATTCTACTTTTTCCTCCTATTTCTTCAAACAGATTTTTTATTTCCTTCTATTTCCTTTTTAAGATAAGCCAGTTCCTTTGCCTCCATTATAAATGGTATCATTATTTCAGGAAGAACTTTTTATTCCTTTCTTTTGAACATTCATAGGCAGCTTCTATTATAGCTTTTTTCCCTGCATTCTGTAAAGTTCAGGATAACTTACTCCCAGTCTGCATCCTCTATGTCCAAGCATTGGATTTTTCATCTTTAATTTACGTATTCTTATTTCTATTTCTTCCACAGGCTTTTCAAGAATTTCTGCCATTTTTCCCTGTCTTCCTTTGTTTTTTTGGAAGAAATTCATGTACAGGCGGATCAAGCAGTCTTATATTTACTTCACTGCCATCAAGTATTTCAAATATTTCCAGAAAATCCTTCTTCTGAAGTTCAAATAATTTTTTAAGTGATTTTCTTTCTTTTTCTTCCCCTCTGTCACTCAGTATAAAAATCTCTTTATTGCCCATATTTTATCATGCTTAAAGAACATATGCTCTGTTCTGCAGAGCCCTATTCCTGTGGCTCTGAATAATTTTCCCCTGCATTGCATCTTCAGGTGTGTTTCGGCATTCATTCTGACTTCCATTCTTTTTTCATATCTGCCGCCCATGATATAAATTCCTTCAGCTCATCAGAAAAACTGTTTTTCCTTTAACGGTATTTTTTTCCTAGAAAATATTTCCCCTGTATGTCCGCTGACTGATATGAAATCCCCTTCCTTCAGTACATGTTCCCCTACTGTCATCGTTCTTTTTATCTCATCTATTTTTATCTCTGAACATCCTGTTACACAGCATTTTTCCCATTCCTCTGGCAACCACTGCACCATGTGAAGTCGCTCCACCTTTTAATGTCACTATTCCCTGGGCAAGTGCCATCCCTGAAGATCTTCAGGTGAAGTTTCTTCCCTTATAAGTATAGTTTTTTTCTCTTATTTTTACTTTCTTTGAATCAAACATTATACGACCTACAGCCACTCCTGATGATGCTGCAAGCCCTTTTTGTCAGAAAAAAACTGCTTCCTTCAGTGATTTTTTTCATCAAAATCACCTGTCAAAGAGTTTATTTATTGAAGAAGGCTCAACTTTCAGGATAGCTTCTTCCCTTTGTCAGAATATTTTCTTCCACCATGTCCATTGCAATTTTTCAGGAAGCTTCAGGTGTTCTTTTTCCATTTCTTGTCTGCAGAATAAACAGTTTAGAATTTTCAATTGTAAATTCAATATCCTGCATGTCTTTATTATGCTTTTTTCCAGTTTTTTTAGTCGTCTTGACAAGTTCATCATATATGACCCAGCATAGTTGTTTTTAAAAGGTTTATGTCATCAGGTGTTCTTATTCCTGCAACGATATCTTCTCCCTGTGCATTGAGCAGAACTTCTCCAAAAATTTTATCTTCCCTGTGGAAGGATTTCTTGTAAATAGTACCCCTGTTCCTGATTTCTCATTCAAAGTTTCCGAACACCATTTCCTGAATGATGACAGCTGTTCCCATATTATTATCAATATTATTTAATTTTTCTGTATAGTATTGCCCTGTCGTTATTCCACGAGTCAAAGATGGCTTTCACCGCATAAAAATATCTGTTCTTCAAAAATTTTTCAGGAAAACTCTTTCCCGCATTCATTCTTATATATCTGTTTTCCTTCATTTATCTGATCCTTATAATTGTCAGACTTCAGTTCTGTAAATCTTTTTCTGTCAATTCCTTCAGTTATTTCAGAAAAACATCTGAACAAATCTAAGATAGGAAGAGTATACAAATTCTTCATCACCTGTTATATCAAGCATTTTCTGAGCAACATAGTCATTAAACCCCAGATTCAGTATTGTATCCATCATTCCCGGCATTGAAACTGGCGCCCCTGATCTTACTGATACCAGCAAAGGATTTTTCAGACTGTATTTTTTCCTGTTGCATTTTCTAAAAATTTGAATGTTTTTTAAAAATTTCTTCCTTCAATGACTCGGAAAGTTTTTTTCTCCGTCTTTAAAATACTGGTTGACATGCTGTTGTGGAAACTATAATTCCATAAGGTATAGGAAGACCCTATCTTCACCATCTCAGACAGATTTCCTCCCTTTCCTCCTAATATTGGAATCATTTCCTTTCCACCTTCCTTAAACTCGTAAACCTGCTTTCATTGTTCTTTTCCTCCTAAATATTTTTATTTTTTTAAGTTCCTGATAGTACAATTTTATAGCATTGGTTTTTGTAAATCTACCAACAAGAGTTAATTTTTCCATTTTCCTTTCTTAATACAGGCAGTGAATCAATTTCATGCCTTATAATTTTTCTATTGCTTCAAGTACGCTGTCATCCTCAAAACAGTACACTATGTTCGGCATTCTCGTCATAATCATGCTGACAGGAATTTTTCTCCATATTTTTTTCCATTTAAAACTGATTTTCAGTAAATCCTTCCTTGATATAATTCCAACAAGTTTACCATCTTCAACTACAAACCAAAGTTCCCAGATCATAATTGAAAAAGATGAATAATTGCATCATAGACACTTGTTTTTTTATATCGATTGAATTTTGTGGACTCATAAAATCTTTTCACTACATTTGTTGTACATTTATTATAAATATATCCTCTATTGGGCTTTCGAGTTATTAATTTCAATCCTGTCAATATTGAAAAATCAGTTCTCAGTGCAGACTTTTGTAACTGAAAGTTTTTGTCGCTATTTCGTCCCCGGAAATAGGTCGATTTTTCTTTAATCATCATTAATATCTCATTTTGTCTCTTTCGTCAGCAACATTCTTATTCTCCTTAAATTAATGTTCATTTTCTATATATATACACGCTAAATAAAAATCAAGAAAATTATGTCAATTAATGTACATTATTTAAGATGAAAAATTAAAAAAACAGCCTGTTTTTAGGAAAATCGTTATTTATCTTTTTATTAAATAAATATATTTTTATTATATTTATAATTTTTTCCTAATTAACTGCTGTTTTAAATTTTATAAAAATAAATTTACAGAAAAATCTATTTGCTGTACACTAACTTTCTATTCTTCATTTACTATAAATTTTTCTGAAACCTTTTTTCTCCATCTTCATTATTCTTAAATACTCCACAATTTTTCCAGAACCTTTTGAAAAAGTTTCTCCTATTGCACTTTTTTTATAAAAAGCTCTATGTCATCTTTTCCAGCGACTGTTTTTCAAATCATGTTTTTTTCCAGATAGTATTTTAGCCATTCTACATGTTTTTTTCAGTTCTTCATTCTGTTCCATTTCCTCATAGCACTTTTTGTAGCTTCCTGTTTCCTTAAATTCTGAAGTTTCTCTAATCTGCTGTAATAAATTTCTTATTTCAGACATTTCTTCCTTCAGTCTTCCAGGAAGAACTGCAAGTCCCATTACTTCAATAAGTCCTATATTTTTCCTTTTTTATGTTATGGTGCTCTTCATGTGGATGAAATATTCCCAGAGGATGAACATTATTTGTAAGATTATTTCTTAAAAACAAGATCCATTTCATATTTTCCTTTTTAAATCTTGCTATCGGTGTCACAGTATTATGTCTTTTCTCCTTTTGTATGTGAATATATGTCAAGTTTTTTTCAGCATTATAGTCTATCCATTTATTCAGAATTTTATCTGAAAGTTCTACAAGCCTGTCTTTTTTTCGCCTCTTATTCTTATTACAGACATTGGCCAGTTTACAATTCCCTGATTCCACATCTTCATAACCTTTAAACTCTATTTTTTTCTCTTATTCCTGCAATTCTCCATTGGGAAAAATATGCCTTCCACCCTGAAAAATGGTCATGCGAAAGAATAGAACCTCCTACTATTGGCAAATCTGCATTTGAACCCTATGAAATAATGCGGAAATTTTTTTCATAAACTGAAACAGTCTTTCAAATCCTGTCCTGTCTATCTTCATGGGACGATGTTCTCCTGAGAACACTATACAATGCTCATTATAGTATATATAAGGTGAATACTGGAAATACCAGTCTTCATCAGTCAGATTTAATTTTTACTGTTCTATGGTTCTGTCTTCCCGGATGATTTATCCTTCCCATATCCTTCATTTTCTTTTACATAAAAAGACATTTAGGATAGTTTGTGGAAACAATATTTTTCTGCATTGCAATTTCCTTAGATCTTTTTCAGGTTTAGAAAGATTTATTGTTATTTCAAGACTTCCATAATTATTTTTTTATAATTCCAGTGTATATTTTTTTGCTATCCTGTCTGTTCTTATATAGTTGCTTTTTTTAGATAATTCGTAAAAATATTCCGTTGACTTGTCAATGCCGTTATTTTCATATTCATTCCAGAATTCATGCCTTATATATGATGTTCTTGAACTATCTGTCCCATTATTCTTGAATTCAGCAAATCTTAAAAGTAGCTGTTGTTTCCTTTCATTTTTTTCCATTTTTCTGCCGCCCAATCTACAATATTATCAAGAATTTTCTGAAGGATAATCCACATTTTCTATTTCTTTTATTATATTTTCTTTTTTTCCTGTAGTGAAAATTCCCTATATGTATCAAGTTCCAAGACATTCCAGCACAAGATTAGTGACAAGAAGTCTGTCTTCCCTGTCTCACTAATTTATTTTTTTATCGAATATTCAATAGCTTTTTCTATTTCAAAAATATATCCATCTGACCACTTCCCTAGTATCTTTTTATCAAAAATCTTTCTCTTTGTCATTAAATATTTTCTATTTTTTATATTAAACTTAAATATTGTTTTTCTGATAATATTCTTTTCCCTTTTCCAGTAATTTTACCCTGAATTTTTCTCTCATTAACTCCATTTGGAAAATCCTGTGTTTCTATTGCTACTCCCAGATATCTTTCATTCTTTTTCCTTTTTAGGGATTTTTATTGTATCCGCTATCGAAAACAGGAACATCATCTAAATAGTTACCTGTATAGACAACTCACCGCCCCTTTCCGTAGTACAGACTTCCATTTCCACTCCACTATGTGGAGAATACAGTACAATTTCAGGTTCTCCTCTCACTCCGCTTCTGTTCAGCACAAAAGGATGATCATAGGCCCTTGTTATGTCAAATTGATGATGGCCTTCATTTATACCGTCTGATATAACCCTTCCTTTCCTCATATCAAATACAGTATCCGAAACGTCTATAAAATTCCTGTAGGAATCATGTTTTCTGAAAGTTCACATATCTGATCTGAATCTATCTTTTAATATCTGGTCATCTCCATTTTTCTCCATATCTCCTGACAAATTAAAAATATGTATGATTTGTTAAATTTATGTAAGTCTTTCTGTCGGAAACTGCTTTTATATTCAACTGTCAGGTGGTTACTTTCATTTATAAGATAGCATATTTCAAAGTTTACATTTCCTGGATAACCTTCTTCCATGTGAGGACTTTTATATGAAAGTTCTATTCCATTTCCCAGTTCTCTGACATTAAAAATTTTTAGTATTCAGACCTTTATTTCCACCATGTAATGAATTCTCCGTTATTTTTTTATTTAAATCATAAATTATTCCGTCAATTGAAAAAAATTCCATTTTCTATCCTTCCGGCAGTTCTTCCTATAATTGCACCTGGATATGCAGAATTGTCTATATATTCCTCAAATTCCGTATATCCTAACACAACATTTTTAAGCTGTCCTTCTTTATCTTTTTTACAAATATTTCAGTAATTATTCCTCCAAAAATTTAAAGACATTTACCTGAAATCCATCAGAATTTTTTTCAATTCATACTTATATACATCCTGTCCTTCATATTTTTCCAAAAAAAGACTTTTTTCTACATTAATCATGGCTATTACTCTCCCTTTACAGTCTTCCTGCTCCTTCGCTGACTTCAACTACATAAAAGTCAGCATCATAACCCTATCTTATCTTTATATTTTTTCCGACATTTTTATAAAATCATCTGACTCTATCCTTTTTCACAATGCTTACAGTACATCCACCAAAGCCTGCACTCTGTCATTCTTGAACCTATTACGCCATCTTCTTTTCCATGCAAGTTCTACTAATGTATCCAGTTCCAATCCTGTCACTTCATAATCATCCCTTAAAGACTCATGTGACTGGTTCATAAGTTTTACCAAACTCTTCCAGATTACCTTTTGAAAGTTCCTTCTGGGCCTTTCAATGTTCTCTGATTTTCATAAACTGCGTGTTTTGCTCTTTTTCTGTTTACCTCATTTGAAATAAGTCTCCTTATTTGCTTCAAACTCTTCAATCGAAAGTTCTCCCAATGCCTTTATATTCAATTTTGTCTGAAGTTCTTCCAGAGCCTTTTTCGCACTCACTTCTTCTTTCATTGTATTTAGAATCTGCAAGTCCCCTTCTCTTATTTGTATTTGAAATGACTATAACTTCATTCTCCAGTATTACAGGAACATACTCATACTTCAGCGTATTACAGTCAAGAAGAATGGCGTGATCCTTTTTACCCATTCCCACTGCAAACTGATCCATTATTCCTGAGTTTACTCCTATAAACAGGTTTTCCGTTTTCTGACCGATTTTAACCATTTCTATCATATCAATATCCAGATTAAACAGATCCTTTAAAACTACTGCTGTCAGAATTTCTATCGATGCTGATGAGGAAAGTCCGGCACCATTTGGAATATTTCCGTAAAAAGAATATCAAATCCGCTTTTCTATTTTTCTGCCCTGCATCAACAAACATTTTAACTACTCCTTTTAGGATAATTTTACCCATCTGTGCTCCTTTTTCATTTACCAGTTTATCCAGAGTAAATTCTATTATTCCGAGTTCGGCAAAAATTTTCCGAATACATTCTGAATTTATTGTCATCCCTTCTTTCTCACCAGGGCATAGGTTCCTTTATCTATTGCGCATGGAAATACATTGCCTCCATTGTAGTCTGTATGCTCTCCCTATCAAGTTTACTCTTCCCGTGAAAAGAATTCCTTTCTCATGCTTTTATACCGAAATAAACTTCAGGAATTTTCTCCTTTAAATTTTTCCATTCCTTTTCCTCCTTAATTTTTCTATCATTTTCCTATCAGTATGTAAACATCTCACCTATCTATATTGATATAGTATACCCAACTTTTTACTTTGTTAAAAAGTTTATATTTTTATAGTCTTTTTACTTTTTTAAAAAAAGATATGGTTATACTTATTTATCAATAATTCTACAGTACTACTTTATATTTCATGATATGATAGATTGTAAAAATAAAAATGCTCTCATAAAAATAATATATAATATAATAATAATATCTTTAAAATAGAAAGCTTAAAAATAATATCTATTTTTATTTATATAGTAATCATCTACTTAATTTAAAAATTCATTATAAATAAATCTAATTTATATAATAAAAAAATTAAAGGAGAGTACTATGATAAGAACCGATGAGGAAAAAAATTTCTGAAAAAAATTGAAAGAAAAATATCAATATTGAAAGCTTAAAAAGGAGAAGAAAAATTTTTTCATATGTAAACAGGGATTATCTTTCAGGAGATAATAAAAAAATATGAATATGTATGATAAATTATCGTTCTGGTATGATTTTTGGTGAAAAATGGATAGGACTGCTCAGATATGGGAATACAATTTCTGAAATGAGAAAAAAATCTTATGGAACATCTGGAATGGAGAAAATGGTATTTCTGTTTTGTATGTTTCTATAGGTACTGGAAAGGATTTAAATTTTATTCCACATGATATCAATTTAAAATCTTTAGACTTTTACAGGAGTAGACATTTCTTATGGCATGTTAAAAAAATGTCATTCAATCTGGAAAAAAAGAACAAACCTCACATTAGTAAATTGCTGTGCAGAAGATTTACCCTTTAAAGATAATGCTTTTTGATATTGTTTTTTTCATGTAGGAGGAATTAATTTTTTACTGATAAGGCTCTGGCTATAAAAAGAAATGATCCGTGTATCAAAACCTGGTTCAAAAAAATAATGATAGCAGATGAAACCGCAGATTTTATCGGAACTCAATATAAGAAAAAGTATTTTTACAAAAAAATTACTACAGGAATACAGATTTTTGATTTAAGTGAAATTCAGGAATGCATACCTGAAAGTGTAAAAGAAAAGAAGACAGACTTTTTATGGAATAACAGATTTTATTGTATTACATTCAGAAAATAGTGATAAAACAGATAAAACAGCACCTTCAATCTCAAATTTAAGATAGAGATGCTATTTTTAAATATCTTTTCCATATATATAATTTTAAAAAGTCTTTTTAAATTTAAAGCTGAATTTTGTTCATTTTTTATTTTAATTTCTCCATGTTTCCAGGTGCAAACAGTATCAGCATAGGAAACAGTTCAAGCCTTCCTGCAAGCATTCCAAAACTTAAAGAAATATTTTTGATAAATCTGTCATATCGGCAAAACTGAATGCAGGTCCTACTTTTCCAAGTCCCCGGACCTATATTATTAAAATGTTGCTGCAACTGCACTAAAAGCCGTCAGAAAATCATCAGTTGTCATTGAAACTACTAGAAAAGAAGTACTGTAAATATTCCCATATATACTATAGAAATAGTTTGCAACTCCCTTTTTTACCCTTGAATCAAGTGGCTTATCCTCATATTTTTATAGAAACTATTCTGTTAGGACTTATCATCTGTTTTATTTCTGCAACAAACATCTTAGTCATCATATATAACTCTTGAGATTTTCAGTCCCTCCTGCTGTTGATCCGGCACAGGCATCCAAAAACATAAGCAGCAGAAGTATGGTCTGTGAAAATACAGGCCATTTTCCCAAAATCTAGCAGTAGAAAACCTGTTGTTGTAATTACTAGATGAAACTGTAAAAACTATGTCCCTTAATCCATGCCACATTGATTTATAAGTTGAACTTATATTTATAAATATAAGAATGCTACTGCAGTAGCCACTATTATCAGATAGTATTTCAGTTCTTCATTACGTACTGCTTCCTTTACTTTTCCTATCAGTATAAAAATAATATATATTAAAAATTTACTCCAAAAACAAGCATTCCAACAGCAAGTACAATGTCAACATATGCACTGTTATAAGGAAGTATACTCCCATTTCTTACTCCAAATCCTCCTGTTCCTGCTGTTCCAAAGGCAAGAAGAGAAGATTCAAAACCAGTCAAGTCCATCCAAAACATAAGCAGTATAATTACCACTATTGTCATTACAAGATAAATTTTGTAAAGAACTCTTGCTGTAGCAGATAGCTTTGAAACGAGTTTTTCCAAATGTCGGACCTGGCACTTCCGCCTTCATCACATGGACTGAACCAGGAGAATGTTTTTGGAAATATCGCAAGTACAAGCACAAGTACTCCCATTCCTCCCACAAAGTGTGTAAAACTTCTCCAGAACAAATTTGAATGGCTTATCACACTCAAATCTGTTATAATACTCGATCCTGTTGTAGTAAAACCGCTTACTGTTTCAAAAATGCATCTATGAAGGAAGGAATTTCTCCTGTTATAACAAAATGGTAATGCTCCCAAATGCTGACATTAATATCCATGACAGTGCAACTATAACAAAACCCTCTCTTCCCTGTATTGACATATCTTTAGGACTTTTTAAAGGAAAGTCCAAGATCCCTATAGCTATCAATAGCATTATTACACCGAAAATAAGTTCCTTTGTATTTCAATGATTCCCCATAAATAAAACTGACTCCTAGAGGTAAAGTAGCATTAACATTGCTTCCAATAAAAGAAGTCTTCCAATTACAAAACCCTATCATTCTTTTTATTCATCTTTTTCTCCTAATTTTTCTATTTTTAAGATAACTCCACCCAAAAATTGCTATCTTAAAAATATCATCAAAATCTTCTACTCCTTTTCTTGTTGTTATTATCATTACCTTATCATTAACTTCTATCGTATCATTTCCACCAGGATATGTCAGCTCTTCTCTCCTCAAAATTCCTGCTATTATGACTTCCGGTAATATTTCAAGATCTTTTAATGGTATTCCTATAGATTTGCTTTTCTCGTTAATTTCAAAAACTATTGCCTCAACTCATATTATCTCCAAATCTGTGAAGAGTATTCATTTTTGAACCTTTTTATAGTTCATTTTTGATCTTACCACTCTTATAATTATATCTGAAATTACTTTTTAGGGACAATAGGCGTACAAAATTCATATTTTCTCAAGAATTGGAAGCAGTAAGCGTCCTGTTCATCTGAGTTATAATTTTTTTCCTGAATTTACAGACTTTGCAAACATTGATAATACCATATTTTCTCATCATTGTCAGTTGCTGCAATAACTGCATCATATTTTTCAATTCCTTCATTAAGCAGTAATTCTTGATCTGTTTCATCTCCTTTTCTACAACTATGGCATTAAGATAGCTGTTACTTAATTTCTTTTGCTGTTTCCCTTTCTTCTTCTATAACTTTAACCTGTTTTTTTCTTCTTATAAGTTTTTTCAGCAAATAATGGGACAATGTTCCACCACCAATCAACATAACAGATTTTATATCTTTTATTTTTTATATCCCATTTTTATCATAAAAAAATTTGTTACAGCATCATTTGTCCTCGTTACATAGATAGTATCATTTTCTGCAAGTATAAAAATCTCCAGTAGGTATTATTATGTCTTTTCCTCTTTCCACAATACATATTATTACCTTTGTCTTCTGAGCGACTGTCCATATTCTTCAGCTGCATTCCTGATAACTGGCTATCTTTTCTCAATTACAAAGTTCCAGTATATTTGCCCTGTTTGAGAAAAATGTATCCACACTTTCAGCATTTGGGAATTTCAGTGTATTCATTATTGTTTTTGCTGCTTCTTCAGGATTTATCATCATTGAAATTCCAAGTTCTTCCTCACGAAAACGCATGTTTGTAGTATACTCAGGATTTCTTACCCTTGCAATGGTATATTTTTGCACCAAGCTTCTTTTGCCATAATGCACGAAATAATGTTCAGTTCATCAGCTTCAGTCACTGCAATAAAAATGTCAGCAGAATCAACTCCCGCCTCCAGAAGATTTTCATAGGAAGCTCCGTTTCCTGCCAATCCTGTTATATCATTCTTTTCGATAACTTTTATTTAAAAATATCCTCTTCCTTTTCTATAAGAATGACATCATTATTTATTTCTGACAATTCACTGCACAAGGCCCTCCTACAACTCCTGCACCAACTATTACTATTTTCATTTTTCCTTCTTTCTTTTCTACAGTATCTTTTTTAAAAGTTTATTTTCCTAACTGCTATTCTATCACATAAAATTTGCAATCATCATATCTTTTTCATTTATTTTTAAACTGCTGTTAAAATCAGTTATAGGCATCATTTCAAAAACAACATTCCCTTCTTCAGTAATATTGCTTTCATATATTCCTATTCCCTGCCGTATTCATTAACGTTATAATTTTATCCCTGGTTCTGTCCTCAAAAGAAAACTCTGTTATTCTGTTACTGAAAATAACCAATTCTGGAAATCAGTTTCCAGTCTTTCATATTCCCGTCAGGAGGAGCTAAACTATAATCATTTAGCATATCCCTATTCTTGCATATCTGACATCTCTTCCAGAATAAATATCATATGGTTTTTAGATTTTTCCATATAGCTATTTCTCATCTTCATTTTCATGATGGACATTTTCATTAAAAATCAAGCACACCTTCATAAATTTCATTTTCAAAATTCATCTTCAGTCTCTTCTGCCAGATATTCATCTTCAAAAATTATATTCATCTTCAAAATGATAGTCATCTGAAAAACTCATATTCATCTTCTGAATAATATTTTTCCGAAAAATCCCTCGTCAAAACCTTTTCTCCTTGACCTGTATTTTTGATTGAAAGCTTCTCTTATATAATAATCCAGCTCTTCTCCTTTACGGTTCTCATTTATCTTTTTCTTCAGATTCCTGTCGTTATTTTTATTTATATGATTCTTGTCTAATCCATCATTGTCTGAAAATTTTATTTCTATGGTATCAGCATTAGATATAAACTGTTCTATATTTTCATTTATCAGCATAAATGGTACCCTTTACTTTTCAATATTTTCATCTATTATGTCAAATTAATATATTCTGAAAATAAGTATAGCCATCTTCCATTACATGAAGCTTTGTAATGGATCCGTTGTTTATTTTGAATTTCCAATATCCATCCAGATTTCCAAAAAGATAATAACTTGTCAAAGCCTGTATAACTCCAGCATGAACTACAACCAGAATCTTTTATTTCTATATTGATTTATTATTTCATTCATTTTTTCAGCTACTCTTAACATCATTTCATTGATGCTTTCTCCCTTTATCCGCCTTTTAAAAATTTCTCCAATCATTTTTCATTTTTCGACTTTCTCAGGATATTTATTTTTATTTCTTCATAAGTCTTTCCTTCAAATATTCCAAAATTTATTTCCTGAGGTCTTTTTAGTAAGAATCAGTTTCTTCATCTATTTGAAGTATTTCCATACTCTGACTGCATCTCTTCAAATCACTTGAAAATACAACATCCGCATTTTTCTTCTTTTTTCAAAAAGAATTTTTGCTTTTCTGAGCTGTTCTATTCCAGTTTCATTTAAATCAGGATCTAAAATGACCAAAATAAAGTCTTGCTCTATTAAAATCTGTTTCTCCATGTCTTATGAAAAATTATTTCTGTATTTTTCCCCATGAATCTTATTTCTCCGTCTATAATATTTTATTTTTAATATTCTGTAATATTTTTAATTATGAAAAATGTCCAAATATATTAAAACCCCTTTATTTTATAAGTTTTTCTACATTATATATATCTTTTATTGTTTATTATACCACATTTTTTTCTATTAATGCTAATATATATTTACGTATCTGCTCCAATTTTTATCTTTCTCTTTTAAAATTTATATCAAATGGTGTATAATTTCTCTTAAACAGAGTAATTTTAATCACAAAAATAACTTTTAAAGTTTTTTTATAATTTTTTACATTTGTTATAGTTTAAGACTTATAGATATGTATTTTTCTTATTTAAGTATCCCTATACATGTTTAATTAATCATATGTTTTTATAATAGTTTAATAAAATTTTGTTTTTCGTTGACAATTGTTACTTTTTATTATAAAATTTCTGTTATAATAGTAAATATCTCATAATACTATAAAAAACTTACTTATTCAAGGATAAACATGAAAAACTGTTAACTGTTCTACTTTTTAGGAGTACTTTTTCCTGTCATGTGGAAAAATGAAGGAGAAAAACTCCAAAAGAAAAATGGAAAAACTGAAAAATACTGTATCTGAAAAACAAGGAAACACTTGTGGCAGGTACAGCTCCGCTTAAAATGGCTCGTTGAGAAAAATTGCCGGTGATAACTACAACGTAATTGCAATTGTTCCACCTAATGCAAACCACGAACTTTTTTGAGCCAAAAACCGGATGATCTTAAGAAACTGGAAAATTCAAAAATTATTTTTCACATACAATCTTCTCGGATTTGAAAAGAAGATATCTGAAAGTCTTAATAATTCTGATAAAAATCGTAAATGTTCTTAGTGCTGCTGATCCTGCATTACTCTAAAGGACACCACCATCATCATGAAGATGAAAAAGAAGAGCATGAGCATCACAAAGACAAGGGTAAACATGATGACCATGATGAACACGACGAACATGGGGAAATAGACCCACATGTATGGTTTTCTATTAAAGCTGATGCCTACAGCTGCTCTGGAAATAAAAATAAACTGGTCCAGGCTTATCCTGATAAAAAAAGATGTTTTTCGAAAAATTATAATGCCTTTTTAGATGAACTTGCAAAAGTAAAAGAGGATATTGATAAAAATGGCCTCCAAAAACAAAGAAGGCATACATGATTTATCATCCCTGCATTGAACTATTTCATAAAGGACTATGATGTTGAAGAAGTTGCAGTGGAATATGAAGGAAAAGAACCTACGGCACAACAGATTAAAGAAATAATAGATGAAGCTAAGGAACATAAAATAACTACAATATCTTGTTCAGCCTCAGTTTCCTAAGCAGAGCATAGAAATAATATCTAAAGAAATTCCAAATGCTAAAATTGTGGAATTTAACGTTGACAAGGAAGATGTATTTGAAAAATTTAAAAACAGTTTGTAGATTATCTTGACTAGAAAAACTTCAGAAATAAAACAAAAACTTTAACATAACGGAAAGGATGCAAATGAATAATTCCCAGGAAAAACTGATCAGTGTCAGAAACTTAAATTTTTAAATATAATAAGGAAACTATTCTTCTGATATTAACTTTGATATTATAAAAGGAGAAAAATGTAGCCATTTTAGGAAGAAACGGTGGAGTAAAAATCTACTTTGATTAAAGTAATCCTCGGTTTCTTATTCTGGCAGTGTCGAATTCTTTTATTAATAAAAATAAGATAGGTTATCTTCCACAACAAGAGAATTTGATGCTTCCTTTCCTATTAACATATTTGACCTTTGTAATATCTGGACTGGCAAGCAGAAAGAATCTTTTCCGGAGATTTAACATGAGGTAAAAAGGAAAAGACGGAAATTCTTTTTAAAAGGAATTTGGGATTGATAACCTAAAAACAAACTTATAAGCGAAGTTTCAGAGGCCAGCTTCAAAGGGCTTTTAATTGCAAGGGCTCTTATTTCTTCCCCTGATATTATTTTTTTCTGGATGAGCCTGAATCTTTTCTCGACCAGAAATTTGAATATCAGCTTTTTTGAAAAATAAAACGGCTTTCAGATTCTACACTTGTTATTATTTCCCACGAAATGGAGAAGATATATAACTATATTGATACTATATTTATTGTGGAAAAATAATATAAAAATTTTTTTAAAAATAAGGAAGAATACTATTCAAAAACATACACATAGACATTAAAAAGGGGGAAAAATGAGCTTTTAGAAATTTTTTAAATATTCCTTCATGCAGAACGCATTGATTGTTGGATTACTTTCCAGTATATGCTGTGGAATAATCGGTACATATATTGTGAATAAAAATGGTTTTTATATCATCAAGTATAAGTCATGCTTCCTATGGATGAATTGGAATCGGAATATTTTTTTAATTTATTCTTTTCAAACTGGAAATAAAGGATCCTCTGATTTTTGGACTGATATTTTCAATTTTTTCAGGTATACTTATACTCGTTTTAAAGGATTTTTAATGTAGACAGCGATCTTGGTATCGGTATCATGATGTCTCTTGAATGGCAGTTGGAATTATTTTTTCTCCTTCATGACTCCCGGATATCAGGCTGACATGTCCACCTCATCTTTTCGGAAATATACTTTTATCAAATAAATTGAATATAGTTTCACTGCTTGTCCTGAACAGTGTGACAATAGTATTGTATTTTTATAAAGGTATAGTTTATTCCAGCTTTGATGAAAATTTTTATAAGATATATGGCATACCTGTTACTTATAAATTATTTTCATGATTATACTTGTTTCTTCTGCCATAATCATAAATATAAAGACGATAGGAATCATACTGATAATCTCAATTCTTACAATACCTCAGGCTACTGCTTCAATTATTGCGAAGAAATATTCTGTAATTTCTCTTTTATCTGTATTTTTCCTTCCTTGGAATTCTGTTTGGACTATATTTTTCATATATCTTCAATATTCTCGTCAGGGACCTTCTGATTATTGTTTCATTAACTATTTTACTGGTCATAGTAAAAGTTTTTCGTTTTTTAGAAAAAGTTGTTGACATTTTTCCATTTTTGTTTTATAATAAATTTATAATCAATACAAATATAAAAACAATTTTATTTAGGATGAGTAATTAAAATGAGCAAAACAGTAGAAAAAATTAAACTTATACTTAGTAAATCTAAACGTGTTATACAGAAAGGTTCAAAACTATCACTGGAATGTTGTAGGTAAAGGATTCTTCACTATTCACAGTAAATTAGAAGAATTTTACGATGACCTTAACGGACAGATAGATGATGTTGCTGAAAGAATACTTTCAATCGGGGAAGACCATACGGTACATTAAAAGATTATTTAGCATTAACTACAATTAAGGAAGTTGAAAACAAAGAAATTGGGGTACATGATGTTTTTAGTTTCTGTAAAGGCTGAATTTGAAGGAATGTTAAATCTTGTAAAAGAAATTAAAGTAGCTGCAGATGAAGAAAATGATTATGGGACATCAGCATTGGTGGATGAATATATATCTAACTATGAAAAATCTGTGGATGTTAAATGCCTACCTTAAAGAAATCTAATGTAATTTCAGTTAAACCATATAAAGTGTTATAAAACAAAAACTACATTAAATTATTTAAAATTTTATATCGTAAAAAGAAAAATAGAGTTGCAAAAGTATTAAGAATTTATTCTTTACAACTCTATTTTTTATAACTAAATAAGTCCAAAAGTTATAGTCCTCAAAATCTTTTTCAAACCATAGAAGTTCTCGGGTATCTTCTTCAGAAACTATATCTATTTGTGAAATAAGGCTCTATAATATATATTGGGGTGGAAAAAGAAATAAAAAATAGCATAAATAACAAATTCATAGTATTATGTTTTTGCCAAAAAGACATAAGAAAGGAATTTGTATTTATGCAGAATAATTTTACCACATTCAGACCTGAAATAAAAGATGTAAAAATTAAAAAGTTGAACTTATCTGTGGCAGAAAAATGAATATACATGATTACAGGACTGTTACAATAAGAAGCCCTCAGTTACGGAAACAGGAAGGTTATACTGCATATAGAAAAAAACAGAGGTATGTCTGTCCTATATGCAATAAAAGGCAACTTCATCAATAGATATTGTGGACAGGAACTGCAGCATCTCAAACGAAGTCAAGGATGAGATAAGAAGAAAACTTTCAGAGATGAAAATCATTCACTCAGATAGGAAAGGAAGAAAAATACGAGCATATCAACTGTCGCGAGGATATTTCATGACATTGAAGTTCCCTCATCAGGAACTGGACTATGAAAACTGTATACCTTGATGAATTTAAGGGAATGCAGATAAAGAAAAAGTACCAGCTGGCAATATATGATACAAACCATATCCTGATTGATATTTTAAAGGACAGGAAATCATCAACCATAAGGGAATTCCTTCTCTGTCATAAAGAAAGTATAAAAAGGTCGGAATGGAGATGTTCATGCAGTTCAGGAATACAGTGTATTCCTGTCTTCCACATGCTGAGATTGTAGCGGACAAATATCATGTCATAAGGCAGGCAAACTGGGATGATAAGGGATGTAAGGATAAGATTATTCAATTCAGACATAAAGTACAGGAATACAAGAAATACTTGGAAACTGATAGCAAAGAATCCAAACAGTACATTCAGTCCTTCACAGAAGAAGAGACTAAAGAAACTGAAGAACCTTTTCAGAGATATTTTCAAGGGCTTATGATCTTAGGACAAAATTTTTTTCAGTATATTTGAAATAAAGGATGTTACTATATTCAGTTATGAACTAAAGAACCTGATAGGAGAACTGAAAGAATCAGGAATAAAGGAATGTATTAAGTTAGGGGAAACATTATCAAACTGGAAAGAAGAAATAAATAATATACAAAAATATAATATAAATAATGGATTTGTTGAAGGTAAAAATAACAAGATAAAAAGTAATAAAGAGGTTATCTTACGGGATAAAAATTCGACAACCTTAAAAAGCTTATTCAGCTTAGAATCTCTTAAGGTTATCGAACTTTTTACACCCCCACTCTTGACAAAGAGCCTAAATTCTAAAAAGTTAATTTATTGCCATCAGGATCTTTAAATTCTAAATATTTAATAACATCAGGAATGTCTATTATTTCTTCATTACTGATTACAGTCGTTTCTTTTAAACGATTATATTCTTTTTCAAGATTTTCGACTTCAAAAATTAACGACATTATGACTATTTTCTGTTTTTTTCCTTCAAAAAGCTGAATCTAAATAGGTCCTGTTTTATACTCGATCATTTGAAAAGCTGTAGAAATTAATTCTTTTTCAGGGTCAAAAATATCTTTATACCATTTTTTGCAGATTTTTCGAGATTGTTTACGGGGATTCCTATTGCTACACTTTTTAATGTTCATAATAGCTACTCTCTCTATTTTTCTGTAATACATTAAACAGATCATTCCAACAATTTTTCAAAACCATTTTCTTGCTGTTTCCCAGCTTTCGCCATCTTTCCACCCGCTATGAATTAAATTGACTTTCACAGGAATCATTATTTTTCCTGAGAAAAAGTACGCAAACATGAGTTAAAGGATCGGAATAATTCATAAATCCTGAAAATTCAACAGAACCTTTCCACTGAAACACAATAATCGGGAAGGCTCTATTGCAGTAATTTTGCAAACCGAAGGTACTGTTGATTTCTTTTGTTATCATCCCAGAATAATTCGTATTTTCCGTTTCTTACAGGCTCGATATCGGCATACTTGCATAACCATGTTGAAACAAGTTCGTTTTTGTGAACATTTCAAAAGCATATTTTTGTATTACATTTTAATTTGACTTTTGCAAATAGATGATTTTATTCATATTTATCCTTTCTTTTGATAATAAGATTTTGTTTTGATTTTATTATAACAGCAATTATTAAAAATCTTATCATGAATTGCGTTTTTTGTATTTGTATGTTAAAATTAATAAAAATTACGGAGATTTATATATGGATATAAAGATTATTGCCGAATATATAAGGAAAAAGACTGAAAATAACGATGAAAAATGAAAAATTTTCAATAAAAAAGAGATTGCTGAAAAAAATTCGGTTACACGAAATATGAGTTCAGCAGAAAATTCAAAAAGGAAACAGGATTTTCGGCTAAAGAATTTGTTTCTGTTCTAAAAACTTGAAAAATCATTACAAAAACTTATAAAAAGAAGATAAAAAGCGTTATTCTTGCACAACTGGAGTCGGCTATGAAAGTTCAGGCTCTTTTTCCAATATATTCAGGAAAAATACAGGACTTTCGCCGAGAGAATACAGAAAAATATTGTAAAACTGCATGAAATCGTGAATAAATATAAGGAAAAATAAAGAGTCTTCAGAAGAAACATATTATGAATATATGAAAATCAATGGAAAAAGTAATTGTACAGTTTATTTAAAAATATCCTGAAAAATTATAAAAAGTGAAATGACTTTTGTAGGATTATTTAAGACACCCTATACCGAATCATGCTCCTGTTATCGGAAAAAGCTGTAATTCCTGAAAAAGTAAATAACAGATGTACTTTTCAAAAAAATATCCCTGACGGAAAGTATTATATTTTAGCATGTTCAGTTGAAAAACGGGAAAAATTTTTCAGATACTTCGATTTGAAAACTGTCTTCGGGGGAAAGTCGAAAAACAGCTGATTTTTTTCCTTCGGAAAAAGAGAAAAATTTGAAAATTTTATTCAGAGAAGCTATTCCCTGAAGATCCGCCTATTTTTAATTAATTTACTCGAATTTATTGTTTAAAGTTATAGGGAAATAATTTGTTAATTTAATATAAAAAGCAGTATCAAAAGTCTGTTTTTAAAAACTTTGAAACTGCTCTTCTGTCAGTATAATGGAACGGATTGAGGAATTTTTCTGAGCGAGCATTGATAACTGTTTTTTTCTGCCAGTTCGATTTTTCTTTTGTTTTTGACCTCATTATATATACCTGATTTTTGAAGCTGATAATATCCTTTTTTCTATCAATTTTTTCCTAAAAGTCCTATATTCAAATATCTCAACATCTGTCTGCATAGGAAAATCATACATAAGCAGACCAAAATACTCAATACTCATAGTCCATCACGCTCAATGTCGGAATTATCACTTCTTCATCTTTTTACAAAATAATTTCTTATGCTATCCAAATAATAGTCTACCGCTTGAAAAATCATATTTCTTATTGTTAAATAATACCTTCTGCTGTGCTAAGAAGTATTTTTTGCCTTATCTCCTTACTTAATTTTACTTCATTCAAAAATATCCTTGTACATATAAACAAGATAATCTACTCATAGGACTGGAAAATTTCTATTATATCATCAGAAAAATTATAAGCATTAAACTGTGATTTATGATGTAATCCCAGACTTGATGAAACTCTTGGCTACAATCTTTGACGATATTATAGCTCTTAAAAATCATATATCCATAATTAAGTGCTGAATTCACACCATCTTCATTAAATCTTTTAAAATTATTGCTATACAATTCCTGAAAATATATCCTTGAAGCTATTGCTCTGATGTTCTGCACTCACATCATCTTTTTGCAAATTTTTCCTTATATGTTTTCAGTCTTTCAATGGAAATATCACTTTTTTTCAAGATATCTCTAACAGTGCTCTTTTTGATTTTCAATTTTATTCTCCACTATCCTGCTCCACAACTTTTTCCTTTTTTTCTTTTTTTCCCACTCAATCTGCTCATTTATCCGTAAAGTTACTTGAAAATGATTAAATAGTCCCAGTGAATGAATTTCAGGCTGATGTTTCTCATTACAAATAATAATCGGAATATTATTTTTCCACCAGTCTCAACTGCAAAATCGCACTAATCTTACAATGGCAATTTTCAATAACTATTGCTGATATGTCATTCAAAGAAATCTTATTTTTCTCATCATTATTATCTTCATCAATCATTACAAGCTGATTATTCGATATTGATAAATCATCAGCTCTTGTTATGTGAACTATACTGGACATTTTCTTTAGATGTATAATTTCAGTAGACTTGATTGAATTTAAAAATTATTTCTTTATCAAAATTTATAACAAACTCAGCTTTTAAATCCATATTCCTCTAAAATATATATAGATTTCATCACGGCATTTTTAATTTTCTATTCCTTTTTGTTATTTTTCTCTGTAATATTCCCATTCTTCCACTGCTATTCCATCTTTCAGCTTACAAATTCCAAAATCTCCCTTTTTACTTCTTACAAGAATTGACTCTCCACCTTGCTCCACACAATAAACTGATGCTGGATTTGGCATTCCAATCACTGATGACTTTTTTCTTCTTCTTTTTAGAACTTTCTTTACAGTTATTTTCTTTCCTGATGTTTTTCTAACAGTAGATTTCTTTGCAGCAGACATACTTGCAAAAAGACACTGCCAACATAAAAATACTTATCATAATTTTAAAGTTTTTCATAATTTTTACCTTCTTTCATACAATATTTTTCTGTTTTATTTTTATCATAAATAACTTTATTTTTACCTAGTTTATTTTAAATAAAAACTCCTTCGTCTTACCATACAGAACATACTTTACCTCTTGAAGTTCCTTTTACATTTTTAGCATTCAAGGCACACATTATCATTCTGCATCTCTTCTTTCCAGCTGTTTATTATCTCGATTATTTCTTCAGTTGAATTGTTTTCCGCAAGCCTAAGCATTGTTCCTGAAAGCCCTACTGCCTTTGCTCCCAGTACAAGAGCCTTTTTATAATGTCAAGAGGATGCCTTACCCTCCACTTGCTATTATTTCAGCCTTATCGATATAATCTTTTAATCCAAGAAGACACGATACTGTACTCTGTCCCCATTCATTAAGGTAGGAAAATCTATTTTCCCCCCTCATATTTTCAATATAGGCAAAGCTTGTCCCTCCTCTTCCGCTTATATCAAATGTTTTTATTCCAAGCTCCATACCTTTTTTTACTGTTTCAGGACTCATTCCAAAGCCTACTTCCTTTAAAATCAGTGGAACTTTTATATTTTTTACAAAATTTGATATTTTTTTCTCCCATTCATTGAAGTTTCTGCTTCCTTCAGGCATTATAAGTCCCTGCATAAGATTAATATGTATCTGTAAAAATAACGGATTCAAATCTTCCACAGCCTCCTGCCGTATAGTCCTTATCTGCTCCGATATTTGTTCCAAGAAGAAGCCCTTCATTTTCTTTCCTTACCACTTCAAATGAGTCATCATCAGGATTTTTCAAGGCAGCACTGTATGAGCCTGTAACAAAAAGGATATTACATTCCTTTGCAACTTTTTGCAAGTTTCCTGTTTATCTCTTTACCTTTTTTTACTTCCACCTGTCATTGCATTTATAAAGGATATTCGAATGTATTTTCTGCAAAAATTGACAGACAAATCTATTTCATCCAGATTATATTCCGTATGGAGCACTGTATCAGTTCCATATCATCGAAAACTATTACAGGTACTTTCATATGTTAATGCATATTTTATATGCTCGTCCTTTCTGTTCATTCAAAAACTCCTCCCAGTAAGCCTTTTTAGAACTCTGATTTATAAAGCAGTTCTATATCTTCGTTTTTTTCCATCTTTTTCAGCAGTTCTTCCGTATCATTTTTCATTGAAAGATATGGCAATTCCACAACTCCTCCGCCTGCTCCACTGCTTTTTAGCACATATATCCAGTCCTTCTGCACATTCTACCAGTTTCAGAAGTTTCCGCTATAAATTTTTTTCTATTAAGTTTTTCTCAGCAGCTCACCATTTTTCTAATATTTTCTGAAATTATTTTTATTTCCTTTTTATTCCATTTTTAAGATTCTGGACAATTTTCTCAGATTGTTCAAGAAAAATCACTGTTTATCGAATTTCTGACTTCATCTATCATTTTTCCTGAAATAGAAGGTACTCCGTCCATCCTGCCATAAATTCATATTTTTCAGGGCAATCTATCTTTTCTATTTTGTATCCCCATTGTAAGTCCATTTATTTCTCCAAGGAACTCATCTTTATTAAATTTCTGTCAAAATGAAGTGTACATTACAGGATTTTTCATAGGAAATACAGGCTATATCTCCCATTGAGCCATTGTCTCCCCTTTTTCAGAAGTACATAGGAAGAAAGTTTAAAGAGCTCTTCCTCAGAGATATCATAACTGTACAGTTTCGACATTGCCTTTTACAGCAAGCACCGTTACACTTCCGCTGGATCCCAATTCCATATTTTTCCCATTTTTTCCATTTTTCCAGTAATTTTCATATCAAAAGGCTTTTTATGCACACTCCCTTTAACTGTAAATATTCATTTTACAATATTTACAGTTTCTGTAACTCAGGGAATAATTTTTATCATCTTCTTCCAATGTAACTGAATAATCATACATATCCGAGTAAATACTGTATTTTTCTGAAAATTTTTATTTCAGCCTTCATAAAAATATCTATATTTTTATAATTGCACTTTGACTTGGAGTCAGAACAGAATATTCTCCCGCGATATAAAGTTTGCCACCTGTTTTTACTGTATTTACAATATTTCTCTCTATTTCTGCTTTCTCCATTTTCTTTTTCTTTAATCATCATTATCACTGATTACTTTACATTTCGATGCTATTATTTTATATCCAAATATATCCTTCAATCTGTCAAAGTCCTCTTCCAGGCAAAGTACTTTTTACGTTAGGCCCGCATCCATTGTAAAGTAACATTTTTCTCCCTGTTTACGTAATTCTTTTATATATTCCATAGCTTCAAATGATTTTTCTGTCAAATATGTAAATGAAGGATTTGCATTTTTAGTAGTTTCATGCATTCTAAGTGCATTTGCTTCTGTAAGCTTTTCCTACTTTTGAAAAATCCCTTCCTTCAGGTACTTTTTCATGTTTTCAAAATCTATTTCTGACTGTCTTATCCATTCATCAAAATGAAGTTGAAGTTTCCATGCAGATTGCCATTCCTTTTCTGCTTGAAATTATCTTCATTCAGCACGAGTACAATCATTGCAAATTTCAAATCTGTTTTTTAATTTCTGATATTTCCTGTATCCTTGTCCCACATTCCAACCGGACTGAAAAACTTTCTTGCCGAGGAGCCTGAAGCAAACTTTGATATCTGTGCAAGTTCCTTCCTGCTTAAATTTTTCTCAAACAGCCTGTTACATGCCTTTATTGCTGCTGAAAGTCCGCTTGAGCTTGAAGAAAGACCTGCTTCTGTAGGCATGTTATTTCTTGTATCTATTTTTTACAAGCTGATTTCTGTCATCTCTGAAAAGATTTACAACTTTAGTTATTTTTCTCTATCTGTTCCTTTATCCTGCAGTTCTCCGTTTATATAAAGGATATCACTTTTCTGACCTGTTATTTCAAGAGCTTCTTCCCGGCTGACAAAACTTATTTCCGTTTCTAGTAAACATATTTTTCCAATGTCAGGGAAATACTGCTTGTAGCAGGTATCATTTTTTACAGGATCCTTTTTCCCCCAGTATTTTATAATTGCTATATTGGCATAAGATTTTTACAGTGCTTCTATCCATATATTTACAGCTCCCTTTTCCATCAGTTTTTCGCGGTCATTTCAGTTTTCTCCTGCTTTCCATGAGTGCTATTATACTAGCCCTCCAAGTCCTCCACCGACATTTTGGGTACCATATGCTCCTTTCAGTAATGGCTGTTTTTACAAGAATATCAGATTTTTCAATGTCATTTCCCTAACATTTTCAGTTCCTCGTGTGCAAAAATCATATTTTTCCCTATATTAACGACATCTCAATGAATTTTTCTGTTTCTTCTGTCAGTTTTCCAAGCTTTTTCCAGCATAGGTAAAGCTTTTATTTCCCATATTTTTATATTCATTATTGCATCCCTTGTATGTCCATGTATTCCAGTATCTGCAATCAGTAAATACGCTCCCAGATTCATATCAATATTTTGAATCTCCTTATTTTTATGAATTTTATGGCACTGTCACTGAGGCATGTTTTTGCATCAAGTCCACTTGGAGTATTATGAGCTATTATTTCAGCTTCATTCACAAGTTTCTCCAATGTCATATTATCAACTTTTCTATTAAAATAGTCAAGTACTTCCCTTATGGCAGCTATACTCACTGCCGCAGAAGAACCCATCCCTCTTTTTGGAGTAATATCCGATATTACTTTATACTTTATATTTTCATTTTTTGCTCAGATATTTTTAATGCTGTGTGAACAGCTGTAGAGAGAGTATCTTTTTCATTATGAAAAAAATGGAACCTTTGATCTTTCCACAATACATTCTATCTGTATATTTTTCAACGGAATGGCTATTGCAGGATATCCATACACTACAGAATGTTCTCCCATGAGAATTATCTTGCTATGGAAAATCCCTTCCTTTCCTGTTCCTATTATTTCTATTTTTATCGGATAATTTATTTTCCATGATAGGTATTTTTATTCCTCCATCAGATTTTCACTTTTTTATTTTTACCTTTAACTATTTTCTTTTTCCTGCTCTTATAATCATTCCGCTTTTCAGGAACAACAGTCGCCTTTTACATCTTTTACAGCTTCATCATTTATCTTGAATCCTCCTGCTCAATAAGACGTCTCGCTTCACTTGTAGAACCTCATAAGTTTCTGTTTCCTTTACAAGAAGATCTATTATTCCTGTTTCTTTGTATTCAACTTCCACCTCAGGCAGATCCACATCAAGGTTCTTTTTACTGAATACATTTTCAAACCAGTCTCTCGCTTCTTTAGCAGCATCTTCTCCATAGTAAATTTTTACAACTTCTGCTCCCAGCTGTTTTTTAGCTTCCATCGGATGTAAACTTCCATCTGTGATTTTAGCTTTTAATTTCTGTAATTTTTCAGAAGGAACGTCTGTTATCATTGTATAATAATTTTTCCATCAGTTCATCTGAAATTGACATAACTTTACCAAACATATCATTTGGAGTGTCTTTTACACCAATATAGTTTCCTAGAGATTTAGACATTTTTCCACTCCGTCAAGTCCAACAAGAATCGGCATTATCATGCAGACTTGCTGTTCCTGTCCAAAGTTTTTTCTGTAAATCCCTTCCTCTTAAAAAGATTGAACTTCTGTTCTGTTGCCCCTAATTCAATATCCGCCTTCAGCTCCACCGAATCATATCCCTGTAAAATTGGATACATAAATTCTATCAGTGAAACTGGTTTTATTTTCTGCCAATCTTTTGAGAAATCCTCTCTTGAAATCATTTGCATACAGTGAATTGCGACAATAGATTCAATGCATCTGATAACGACAGTTTTTCCAGCCAGTCAGCATTATATACAACTTTTTATCTTATCCAGATCCAATATTAATTTTACCTGATCCAGATATGTTTTTATATTTTCCTTTACCTGCTCTTCTGACAGCATTTTTCTAGTTTCAGATTTTCCTGTCGGATCACCTATTCTCCCTGTAAAAGTTCCGATTAGAAACAATACTTCATGCCCCTAAATCCTGAAACTGTTTCAATTTTCTCAAAGGAACAGCATGTCCTAAATGCAGTTCTGAACCAGTTGGATCGATTCCCAGCTTTACTCTTAAAAGGTGTGTTTGTAGAAATTGATTTTTCAAGTTTTTCTTAAATTCATGTTCATTTATTATTTCTTCACAACCTCTTTTTAATATATTATACTGTCTTTCAACTTCGTTTTTATTTCCTGTTCATTTTTGGAAACTCATTTTATTTAATCCTCCTAATTTCTTTTTCATTCTATATTTCTATTATTTTTATAAATCATTTTTATCTTTTGTAAATTTTTATTAGACATTTTACATATGCACAACATACTTCATAAAATAGTAAACTATTGGCAGAACGAATAATGCACTGTCAAATCTGTCTAAAAAAGCCTCCATGTCCAAGAAGAAGATTTCCTGAATCTTTTATTCCAAGTTCTCTTTTTATTTTTGATTCCACAAGATCTCCAAGCTCAGCAAATACTCCCTGAGACCTAGTGCTAAAATAAACGCATGAACTCCTTTTAATTCCAACCTTCAGATAAGTCAGACTGCAATTTTTTTGATATAAAAGAAATTCCACATACAAAATTTGCAGATAAGTAAGTATATCTGATCAAAGAATAATATTACTAAAAATATCTCTAATATCCCAGCGATTGCGCCTTCTATTGATTTATTAGGGCTGATTTTTGAGAAAGTCTTCTTTTTAAAAATTTTTTCCTCCTATTGCTTTTTCCCACTAAATATGCAGAAATATCGCAGGCCCATATAAGTATAAATGTCATTGCCACTAGAACATTTCCATTTGGAAATTCATATCTTATGAGCAGTATATATGAAAAATAAGTATGCTACATATATTATTCCAAACAATGTATGGGATATTTCAGCCATTGCACCTTTTTATCTTTTTCTTTTCAGAATCTGTCTCAGTGAAAGCAGCATGAGTGCAAATACTATAAATCCTCCCATATCATAATTAATCTGTTTAAAAATTCCAGTCTGAATATGGAAAAATATATTTTCTTGAATTTTTCCTGAAAATATATTGCTACAGGCAGAAATAATCCAAGTCCCATACCTATCCTGCTTGCAACCTCATATCCTTTATCTTTTAAGCATTTTATAAAATTCATAAAGAGACATCCCTATTATTACCATTGTAAAAATAAGCAATAGTATATCTCCTTTTTAAAAATATCCAGAGAAGAAAAAGGTACAAATAACAAAAATAATAAAAAGTCTACTCAGCATTTAGTCCTCCATATCTTCTATCTCTCCATTAAAAGATAAAATTGCTTTTATTATATTCTTTTTTCATCAAAGTCAGGCCAGTAAACATCTGTTACATAAAATTCTGAATATGCAATTTCCCATAAAAGAAAATTACTTATTCTGAATTCTCCACTTGTTCTTATAACAAGTTCAGGATCAGGTATATCAGGTCTATACATATATCTTGCCACTTCTTCTTCAGTAACAGTTTTTCCTGTTTCTCTTTTTCATCTGACAATATTTTTATTAATTGCATCTGTTATTTCTTTTTCTTCCACCGTAGTTAAAGGCTATATTAAATACTATTGTCTCTTCATTTTCCAAGTATTTTTCCGTTTCTTCTATCAGTAAAGAATTTGATACTCCTTCCTTAGAACCTGTCACCAATAGTTTAATTCCCTGCTTTTTCATTGTTTTTTCTTGCTGCTGAGAAAGCTGAAAAACAGTTCCATAAGTCCTTTTACTTCCTTTTTCCGGTCTTTTTCCAGTTTTTCAGTTGAAAAAGCATAGACTGTTAAATATTTTACTCTAATTTTTATTGACTCTTCAATATTTTTTCAATATTTGCAGCTCCTGCTCTGTGTCCTTCAAGTCTTATTTTTCCTTTTTCCTTTGCCCATCGTCCATTTCCGTCCATTATTATCGCAACATGCTTTTGGTATCTTCAATTCCATATTCTATAGCCCTTTCAATGAAATAAAAACTTAAAATACTTTCATTATACTTTTATACATTTTAACATATTTTACAGTTTTTTTCAAGCATTTCTTTATATTTTTACCTTAAAATGCATATTGCCTTTTGAAAAATTTCCTGTATATTATTTATATAATAACTATAAAGGAATAATATATGAAAAGAAAATAAATAATTCAGGAACTACAGACCTATTTTTTGAACAACTTGAAAATACCATGCATATTGAATCTAAAGACATTCCATTTGAAAGGAATATCATTTTATGATTTTACTTCAAATAAAAATTCTTCAGGAACTATAAAAAGATTTTTCTTGATAGTGAATACGAAATTGCAATAGCAAAGGTTTCAGGAAAGATAGACTATGAATTCAGTAATTTTACTCCTATGGAAAAACATTATCGAAGTGGCTTACTGTTTTGATGGAAAAGCAAAATTTCTCATTTCCAAATAATAGTTCGCATTTTTCTTAGAAAAAGGGAAAATTTGATTTATTCCTTTAAAAATAATAATAAATTATTTAAATTTGAATATGACAATATGCATACCATTTCCATGAATTTTTATATGGATAAACTGAAAACAAATTTAAATCTTTCAGTTGGAAATCTATATTTTCAGAATGGAGTGAAAAATACTGAATATTTTTAAGAATGGAGAACTGCTTCACATAAAATCAAATAATGAAATTGATGCTCTCGCTCTTCAGCTTAAAAACTTTTTATCCGTATGACATTGATACAGTTTTATTGATTTTTAAGCTGAAAGTTACCCGTCTGTTTTTCTTATTCTGAAAAACATTCTGAATCCGGAGAAAAGACATTCCCTAATTTCAGAAATATATAAAGTCTATTTTGAAAAATACTCCTGTTTCAGAACTTCCTTCAATAAAAACTTTGTGAAATTACAGGATTGAATAATTATTATTTACAAACCTCTTTTGAAAAAGCGAAGGAATGAAAATAAGCCATTATATACGTAATCTGCGTATGGAACGAGCAAAATTTCTTCTTGAAACTACTGATTTAAGTATTCTTGAGATTTCAATTGAAGTCGGATATGAGAATCCAAGTAAATTTGCCAAAAATTTCAGAAATTATTTTGAACCTGCCAAGCAAATACCGGAAAAAGTGCTTGAAGAAAGAAAAATTTAAGTAGATGTTATTGTATTTTTAGTTTATATTTTATAATTAAGCCTAATTTATATTTTTATTTCGGGCTTTTTATTGCGGTTGGCATCTAAAATAATACAGGGTATAATTAAATTGAAATTTATTTTTGATAGACTAAATTTATTTTATCTATCTATTAATAAAAAGTATATTTTAATAGATTACATTAAGGAAGTGACTTCATATGAACAACTTTAAAATTTCTGCTGAAACTTTCAGGACAGCATAAAATAAAACTTATTGTTTCTGCTATGTTCAGTATAATCAGCACTACTTTATCAGCTATTCCATATCTTCTGGTATACAGTATTATTTTAGAAATCTTTAACAAGGAAATTAGCTACAATAAAATAAAAATCTCTAGTCTTTATAGCTATTTTATTTATCATTCTAGGTGTTGTCGCCCGTATTCTATCAGGAATATTTTCCCATATTTCGGCATTCAATATTCTCTATAAAATAAGAATTGATCTTATTGAACACATGTCAAAACTGAATATGGGATTTTTAAGAAAAATATGACTGGAAAAACTGAAAAAAATAATTAACGAAGATGTGGAAAAAAACTGGAAAATTTCATTGCACACCAGATTCCGGATTTATCTTCAGCTTTTTGCAACTCCCCTCATTTTTTTCTTGGAATTATGTTCTATTTTAACTGGCGGCTTTCTTTAGTACTATTTATACCTATTATTTTAGGAATATTGGCTCAAAGTGGTATGTTTAAAAATTATATGGGAAAAAGTTGACCATTTTTATAAACTTGTCGCAAAGTTAAATTCCACTATTATGGAATATATAAATGCCATGAATGTAATGAAAGCCTTTAATCTCACTGCAAAATCATTTAAGGATTACAGAGATAATACTCAGAGTATGCAGATTACTGGATTGAACTTACAGAGCTTGCAGTGCCTTATTATTCAGCATTTCTCTGCCTTGTGGATACAGGGCTGCTTTTTATCATTCCAATTGGTGGAATAATGCTTTTAAATGGTAAAATAACAATTTCTGTATACATTCTTTTTTCTTCTGATGAGTACAATATTCCTGAACTCACTGAGAACACTATTTGAACTTTTCGGAAAGTCTTTCGTTTCTTCTAAAAGGAATGGAAAAATCATTGAAATTTTTTTAATGAAAAAGGAACAAAAATCAGGAAATATTTCCTTTCCCGAACATTTTTCAGAAAGTTTGAAATATGAAAATGTAACATTCGCATACAACAAGGCAAAAGTTATAAATAATTTTACCCTTACTATAAGGGCAGGAACTACTACAGCACCTGTAGGCCCTTCAGGATCAGGAAAAGACTACGATAGGACTTCTTGCCGGAAGATTCTGGGATATTGACGAAGGGAAAAATAACTATTGATGGAACTGATATAAAAGACATTTCATATGAAAGCCTTATGGATAATATATCCTTTGTTTTTCAGGACACTTTTCATGCTCCACGATACAATTTACGAGAATATTATAATGGGAAAAACTATACACGTGAGGAAGTTGAAAATGCTGCAAAAAAGCGCAAATTCACGACTTTATCATGTCACTGCTGACAGATATGAAACAAAAATAGGAGAAGGCGGAATAAAACTAAGCGGTGGAGAAAAACAAAGAATTTCAATTGCCCGTGCTATACTAAAAATACTCCTATTGTCATTCTTGATGAAGTTACGTCATATTCTGACATTGAAAATGAGGCTAAAATACAGTCAGCTCTCAAAAACTTTGCTTAAAGGAAAAACTGCAATTTATTATTGCCCTACAGACTTTATACTATAAAAAATGCTGATAATATCGTTTTTCATGAAGAAGGGACAGATAACTGAACAGGGTACGCATGAAGAGCTTCTCAGAAACAGAGCCGATTATTGGCATCTGTGGTCCCTCTACAATGAAAATGATTTAGAAAAAGGATTACGGAATAATGTTAAATGATATAAAAAAACACTTTCAGGTAAAGAATTTAAACGTTTAAAAACCTGTATTCCTACTTGTAATTGATTCGCTGTTTTTATATGATAAATTATATGATGTTTTACTTTTACAATAGTAGACCTTATAACGGGAAACATTTACACTGAATAAAATTATAGTTTATACTGTTATAATGATTGTGGCAAATACTGTCAGATATCTTTTCAACCGTGTAGGCTATACAGGAATACAGAGTCAGGGGAGCCAGAATTATTCAGGATTTACGTCTCCGTATGGGAGATCACCTGAGAAACCTTAATTTAGGATATTTTAATAAACATAATATAGGAAATGTCATAAATATTATAACTAATGACCTTCAGGATTTTGAACATGTTCTTACTCACAGTACATCTGAACTTATTAAAGCTTGGCATACTTTCAGTATATTTACTGCTCTGTTACCTTTGCCATTTCTCCCATTCTCGGAATTTTACAGATTCTCATAGCTGCAGCAGGTGCTATTTTTATTGTTCTTGGAATGAAAAGTTCAAAGATAGCACTTAAGACATACAATGGACGATGTAGTTTCACGTATGGTTGAATATATTTCAGGAATGGAACTTTTAAATCCTATAATCTTGCAGGAGAAAAATTTAAAAGACTCAAGGACAGTTTCAATGACCTTTAAAAAAAGAAAGTATTAATACTGAAATTGCTCTAGCTCCGTATATTCTTATTTTTCCAGCTGACTGTTGATATTTCCTTTGCATTGCTTCTTCTGGCATCAACACAGTTTTTCATAAGCGGTTCTATAAATAAAATAATGTTCTTTTTCATACATCATAATAGGACTTTTCACTTTCAAACATTCTGAAGGCATTTTTCAGGACAGTATGTCAGTATATGAAACTTTGCAACTGACAAACTTATTAATGTATATAATGAGAAGGAAATTTCCTATGAATTTGAAGTCATGCCATTTAAAAAAACTATGACATAAAAGTTTGAAAATGTTAATTTTTCTTATGAAAAAGACAAGCCTGTATTAAAAAAACATCAGTTTTGAAGCAAAGCAGGAACCTCTACCGCACTTGTAGGCTCATCAGGTTCCGGAAAAACTACCGTTACAAACCTTATTGCAAGATTCTGGGACTGTCAGTCAGAATTATTTCCATTGATGGAACAGATATAACAAAAATTTATCCTGAAGAACTTCTGACAAAATATAAGTATGATTTTTCAGGATGTCTATCTTGTAAATGACACAATAGAAAACAATATAAAACTTGGAAAAACCTGATGCAACGCACGAAGAAGTCGTTAAAAGCTGCAAAAGATGCAAGCTGTCATGAATTTATAACAGAACTTGAAAACAGTTATGATACTGTTGTGGGCGAAGGCGGTTCTACTCTTTCAGGTGGTGAAAAAGCAGAGAATTTCCATTGCAAGGGCTCTACTGAAGACACTCCCATTATCCTTCTTGATGAAGCCACTGCTTCCCTCGATGCGGATAATGAGCATGAAATAAGAAAATCATTAGATAAATTGATTAAAAATAAAAACTGTGATTACTATTGCCCATAAACTTAATACTATCAAAAATTATGATCAGATAATTGTTATGTCTGATGGGATTATAGAAGAAAAAGGGCACTCACGAAGAACTTATGAAAAATAGAAAAACGTTATTATGAAAATGTATACTGAAATGAAAAAGGCTCAAAGTAATGAATACAGTCTGATTTAATAGAAAAATGCAACGGCTGAGAAATACATTTTCTTAGTATTTCCGTTGCATTTTTATTTCATTAATATTATTACTGTATAATACTCAAATTATCTGACTATGTGAATAATCTTTCAGAAATTTCACTGTTAAACTTTATCAGTTCCTAGAAAAATCGCTCTGAGTCCCTATTCCTCCTCTTATATTTTTACCTTTTTGTATCATAACCTGCATTCACTGTAAATCCTATTCTCTGATTTTTCTATTCCAAGGTTCAGGTCTGCCTTTAAAGTTACCTTTTCTGTCATCCTTTTTTCTCCTCTTATACCAAACCAGTCAGCATTTGTAAATCTTACTCTTCCTTTGTTGTTTAGATCTCCAACTTTTCCAAGTTCATTTTCATAAGCAAGTCCTAATGTAGTTACAAATGATGTTTTTACTGCCATTGGCTGTTTATATTTAAATTTATTCCAACCTCAGGTTTGATTGAGTGATAGTTATTACTTTGAATTTCAAGTCTGATTTCTCCAGTTTTTCCTTTATTCCATTAAATCTTCCATATTCAAGTTTCAGACTTCCATATGGTCTTATGCTTGTTCTTTCACTCGTTCTTATATTATATCCAAGTTCATTTTTCAATGCCACTCCATATGTATAATATGTTGATTTTGCACCGAATATTTCATCAACTACCAGATATCTTCTATGCATATCACTTACAGAAGCATATCCTTCTCCTGATATTGTCCATTGAAGGTTTTCCATTATGATCTGATGAAGGAGACATTGTCTTGAAGATTCCAAGCTTCAGCATTGTTGTATCTTCCTTTGATTTTCCTATATCTTTCAGCTTGAATCTATTTGTTACTGCTCCTGCATACCATCCTGAACTGTTTCCAAGTTTTATAGTTTCATCTTCATGAACATAAGCTACTCCATAAGCATTATTTGTGTAGTCAATTATTCCTGCAGTATCTGTCTTGTACTCTCCTCTTGATCCGAATGTTTTTATTTTGTTAGACTGTTTTGACTTATTTTCCCATTCTCAAATGAGTGAATTCCTTGTCAAGAATAGTTCCTCAGCCTGCCATTCTCTGTTGAGTATTTCCATACTGGTGTCCCATCATTTCATCAAATGCCTGTGATAACAGTATGTGTTCATTATTTCCTATAGAATTAAGTTTTTCAAATAATTTTTCTTTCTCTTGATCCAAGTGCTTCCCTCGTATCTCTGGTCAAGTCCATCTGCAAAGTGTATGTATCAGATGAATTTATCGGTGTAGACTGCTGTCCTACCCATACAGTATAAGGAACTTTAACCAGATATAGATTTTTCTATTACCTGAGTATCTTTATTCTGTACGGCTTTAGCCATCCATGTCAATGAGACTTGAATATATTTGCCATCTTCTAAGACCTTGTCTTTGAGCCTGTAAAATCATGTCATTATAAGGTGCTATTAAATCTTTGCTTAATTTCAGATATTTTTCATTTGTCTGCTCTGCAGCTTCAGTACCTATTATTAAATCTGCATACTTTATACCTCTTGTGAGACAATAATCCTAAGTTATTTACAGGTCTTGTAGCATTTACTCCTGTAGTATCCACGTATATTCCTATAGGTGCAGTCTGGATAGTAGTCTTTCCACGTGCACAGGTCAGGTATTACATCAACTGTCTGAACATTTTGGAACTTCCACTCCGTTATAGTAACAACCGCTTCATATGTTCCGTCTTTAGGTATTATTCCTACCTGATTTACAGGAAGTACTCCACTATTTTTGAATCATCTGATATTGTAGCGATTGCCACTGATCCATCTCCTGTAGTTGTTACTGTTCCTGCACCATTATGCATGTTGGCAGTTTTTCTGTCTCCAGATATTGTAAAATTCTCCTCTGTTTACAAGAGTCAATTTACCACCGATTGCTATTCCTATTCCATCTTCTGCATCAATATTTACTTTTCCATAGTTGTGGAATGTAGCTTCTCTCAGAACTGCAACTCCAACCTGCTCGCTATTTCCTGTTCCTACTGTTGTTATAGTTCCATAGTTATATCCTACAGCTCCGTCTTCAAGGAACATACCTACATTCAAATCCGTTCCGCTCAATTCAATTCTTCCGTAGTTTTTAGCTATCGAACCTTTTATCCTGCATACATTCCTATACTGTTAGGAGTAGTTACTGATATTGTTCCATGGTTTTCAATATTTCTAATCCTATTATATCTCTATATATTTTTGTCTGTGTCTTAGGATTTCCTGTAACAGGATCTATTATTACATTTCCATTGGTATCAATACATTTCAACTTCTGTTCTCTGTTTTACATATCCTGCAGCCATTCCAATTCCATTTTTCTGATCTGTAGCTACTGTCAGATCCGAAGCTGAAACGTCTATTCTTCCGTAGTTTTTAAATACGTTAGGTGTCACTGTAGCAGGAATTGCTCCAGTAGGATGAGGTAGTAACTGTATATTCCAACATGTCCTTTTCCTTGAGTCATATTAATATTACCGTAATTTGCCATCCCACCATTCGTGTATAGATTCCGTAAGCAAGTTCTCCACCTGTACTTTCAAGATTAGTACGGTTTATTACAGTATTTTCTGTACCTGTAGTATCAGCTGAATATAAATATACTGATTTATTAGGAAGTTGTACTGTACCTGTACTATTTACTGAAGAATTTATTATTTGTTCCACCTTTTATTACAAATCCAAATGAATTGTCTCCTATTTTAATTTTTTGTCAGTATTGTTTGTAATTGTTCCATTGCTTCCTGAGTAGTATACTCCTACTCCGTTGTTTGCTCCTGTTTTCAACTTTAGCACCATTTAAAATGTCAACATCTCCTGTTGTGAATACTGAAACTCCATTATCTCCAACTTTTTGTTTCAGATGCGCTTCCAAGAGTTATGTTTCCACCTGCTTTTCCATAAATTCCTAAAGTATTCTTTTCCTGCTTCAATTTTTCCATTATTTACTATTACATCGTTTTGAATACTCTGAATATATACCAATGTTAGGTTTTGTTTCATCATTTGCATCCACAAGAGTTATTGTTCCATTGTTTGTTACTGCATGTCCTGCTGTTCCAAGATTATCAGTGTGCATTCCTATTGATTCCTGTCCTGAAAAATCTATAGTTCCAGTATTTGTCATGGCATTTGAACCATTACTTGAAGACATTCCAACTGCTCTAATTTTTGAGCTTTCTATTTTACCTTTGTTTTCAGTATTTCCAGTAGCATTGTCAGAACGCATTCCTATTCCATAATCTCCATCAAGAGTTATTGTTCCGGCAGCACTCGTTTTTCTCCTGTAGAAGCTCCTTTGTTGTAAATTCCAACACTGTTTGTTCCTATTTTTATGTCCTTATTATTTTACAATAGCTCCACGGCTTCTCCATATAATGCAACCGACTTGTCACCTGAAAGATCTATTGAACCTTCATTTGTTGAAAGTTCCTGAATCTTTCAGATATGCAGCTACAACCTTGTCTTTGTACTTGTCAAATGTAAATGCCGTATCCAGTTTTATATCAGAATCTTTACCAAATATAAATACAGAACCATCTGTGTCTATAGTTTTTCCTGCCTGGTTGTAAACAAGTTTACTTCTGTCTGTTGCACTGTTTCCTTTTACGTAAATGTAAGTATATTTATTGTTTCCTGGATTGAATACAAGATTATCCTTAAAGTTTGTAGCAGTATTTGCATCTGCATTTTACAAGATAATATCCTAATGAATTCTGTCCATTTATTTTTAAAGTTCCTGCAGCCTGTCCATCAAAAGTAGTTGTTGATGTCTTTCCGATACCTTCTAAAAATAAATCCTATAGACTTTGTACCTACTCAACAGTTATCCTGAAATTACTGTTTTAGTATTAACTGCATTTATTCCGACACTTTCATCTCCGACTTTTTATATTTCCTTTAGATTCCAGGTCAGATTTTCCTGCATATGTTCCTAAACTTCCTTTTGCAGCAGTTAAATCAATATTTCCATTAGTATCATTTTTATTTTTGATACTGCTGTTGCATGAGTGTTATTTGCATATATTCCTATTACCTTTTCTCCTGCCGTTCCTGTTATCTTACCATCATTCAGTATAGTAATATTCTGATTAGCCGCTGTTGTTTTTACAGGGAATTTGCTCCTACGATACCAGTACCTTTTGTAGCAATTTCAATATCTCCTTATTTGTAATGTCAGAATCTGTTGCACCATATATTCCTACAGCTTTTTCTCCGGGTCATTTGAATTTTACTTCCAGTATCATTTTAAAAACTTTTCCAGTTTCAACTGCTATAGCTGTTGAGCTTAAATTTCCACTAGGTCCATTTTGCATTGCAATAGTTCCTTTATTTGTAACTACCATTGAAGCATTGTTTGTTCCGTCATTTCTCTGACCAATTTGCAGTTCTTCCTAAAAGCATTTGAACCTGTTATAGTTTTTCCTGAGTCAACTGTTACACTTGAAGATACGAATTCAACTCTGTCATATGCACTTCCACTGTCAAGAGTCACATCCTGATCTACTTCAAGATGTCCATTTCTCACAGTCATTATTTTGAAATTACCATTTGTTATATTTAAAGGTGAAGCTGCGTTGAGTTCCTGAACTCAGTGTTCCCATTTCACTAAGTTTTATTGCTGTGGCGGTGAAGTTGGATTGCTGTTCTGTACTGAAAACAATGCCCTCCGTTATCTATAGTTAAGTTAACTTTATTAGTAAACGATGATCCTCCACCAAACATATTTTTAATAGCATTTGATAAATCTGTAGCGCTCTGAACTTCTTTAAATCCAAATGCTACACACCGCCTGATTCTACTTTTGCAGTAATATTGTTAACAAGATTAAACTCTCCTTTTCTAGTTCCATCCTTGTCATTATCATCATTATGATAGAATAAAACAGATTTATTTCCAGCTGTTAGTAACATCTGTAGCCGCTCCTCCTGTTCTACCTAAGTTTATTTTTGTTCCGGCATTTGCCAGCATATAAAGTCGCTCCACCACCTGAAGATTTTATATTTCCTTTTCAATAGTTGTATTTGTTCCACTATTTGAGAAAACTCCTGTAGTATTTCTCCACTTGTTGTGATACTTCCACCAGTCATGGTAAATTTACCACCATCTTTATTATACACTCCTGTAGAACCTGCACCTGTTAAAGTTATGTCTCCTGAATGGTTTCCTTCAGATTTATTATCATAAATCTGCATTCCTATTAGAGTTGTACCTGTACCCTGTTATTGACGAAACATTATTTATTGTTCCGCCATTTTCAGCATGCATTCCTACATTTTTAGTACCTGCTAAAGTAATTTTTGCTCCGGATTTATTATTAGCTATTGCTGTTCCTGCTGTTCCATTACCTAATGCAACCATTCCCATGCTTCCTGTACCTGCTGTTACCTTTATCTCTTTATTGTTATCAGCTATAGGATTTCCACCTGAACCACGAGTCCCTCTGTCTACTCTCCTACCTACACTTTACCCGGCATTTACATTAATAGTACCATCATTTATTATCTTATCTGCTTCTCCCTAATTTCAGGTACATTCCTATACTTTCACCGCATTTACATTTTATAATTCCTGTACGGTATTTTTAACATTATCAGTATATGCTCTTATAGCACTTCCACATCTTCAATAACTGCTATACCTGCACTGCTTCATCCGCCCAATGATATTGTTCCGCTATTTTCAACTTTACTTGTACTATGTACTAAAGAAGCAGTTTCATTCCGATACTGTTTACTCCATGTAATGTTATATTTTTACCAGAATTATTTACCGCATTAACTACAGCATTTGGTGAGCTGTCAGAATCTACCTGTATTCCTATCGAATGATGTCCATGAAATTCTATAGTCCCATCATTTGTCAAGTTATTAGTACCTGTTCCAATTTTTATCATCAGTGAATATAAGACCCTATCTTGTATCCTGTATATCACTCCTGAATAGTTAGTTATTTTTTTATACCTGTTATATTTCCATTGTTATCTTTACAAAGCTCCCCTACATCAGGAGTTCTTTCTATTGACATCCCGATATTTCAGAATTAGTTGTAAAAAGGTACAGTAGCTACTCTATCTGTAGGGATCATAAACCTGAGTTGTTCCCGGCTTATAAAGTGTTCCACCTACATTTATAGGAACCATCAGTCCACCTAATCCATATGTTCCTCTATATGAAGTATTTTTCCAACAGTATCTGATATAGTTCCTGAATTTATTACTTCCCTCGTTCCATTTCCTGCATAACTTTGTATTTCCAGTCCTGCTACTAACGGCCCAGCCAAGCTTACATGACTAGTATTTGTTATTCTTCCGCATCTGTATTTAATGACCCTATTCTTGAACCACCTTCCAAAAGGCTTTTTGAGTCCCACCTGCTACAGGTGTAACATTTGCACCTGAAATTACACTTCCATTTTTCTTCATCTATTCTATATCCTGATGAGTCTACCACTAAATTTTGATTTATAGTTACATTTCCATTACTGTTTACATCGAAATGTACTTTAAAAAGGCTTTCTCCTCCGTTGCCTCTCCCTTTCATTACAGCTACTCTTCCTGTACTTCTCTCAAAATTAGGATTAGTAGGTGTTGCAACTCCTGGAGCTACATTATTTATAAATGACACTGCAGCAGTATTTATCTGACTGCTCGTAGTTTGTCCAGTTGTTAACGTCACTTTCTGACCTTCCACCCAAGCAGGAGAAGCAGAATTACTTATACCATCAAAAACTTCTCTATTTTCATGTTAAATCCTGTATAAGTAGGCATGGCCTGAGAAACAGGGGTTTGGTGCATTAAATGTCACATCTTTTTATTTCAGGATTTCCTGAGCAACTTCAGGCGGAGTAATACTGAAACTTATTTACTCGGTCCTTCTATAGTTCCAAGATTTACCACGGTGCCTGTTTATTTATTTCCTTAGGTCTTACTGTTGCAAGTAAGTTCAATGTAGTTACCGGCTCCTGATCAAATACTGATGATTCTATCCCCCATGATGCATTTCCCAGTCCTGTTGTTGATGTAGTTGCCGAATGGAACGGATCATCATGTACTGATGCTACATATCTGCTATAGTTTCTACTGTTAGGAGATTGATCTCAGGAATAAATCATCACTTCTTCTATATATCCCTTCATAAGGATATTTTTTCCTTTTATCTCCTCTTCCTTTATACGTTCCTCTCCAGTTACTGTAAAAATAGTTCATTCCATACTGCCATGAACTCCGATGGAGATTTTACAACCTGATCTCCCTGTTCCATTAATTGAATCAGTTCCAGGTTCGATCCTTTTAGAAGCTTGTTATTTTCTCTTTTAGCTTCCTAAAAGTGCCTTCATGTCGCTGATTGAAGTGTTCAATTCTTTTCTTGCTCTGATTTATTGAGTTTTCAGCATTTTCACTCCAGGTGATGTTAAACCTTCTGAAAACGACAACAATCCCATCATTTAAAAACTAAGGAGCAATCCTTTTTGTATAACAGATATCCTTACATCTTTTTGCTAACGATCTTAAATCTTTTTCGATTTTCTTTAAAATTATTAGTCATCCTTTCTCCTCATCTATAAAATTTTTTATTTTTTATTAATCGTTTTTATGTACAAATAATATATTTTAATGTCTATCTTTTTCTTGTTACTTTTGTGCAAAATTATTTTTAAGTCAAACTATTTTCATCTATTTTCTCTTAATTATCTTTCAACATTCTTATTAAGATATGTCACAATTATTCGATACTCTTTTATATTTCTTCTCTTTCACCTGACTTCTAATATTTGCTTTTTCCATTTTTCCTCCTAATTTAACATTAGTTTTTATATAGTATATCAAATTAAATTCACAACCATAAGTTGTTACTTAAAAACTTTAAAACTATTGTATTTTAGATAATACAGTATTTTTACACAATTTTAAAAATTATCCTTTTTAATTTTCTAAAGCTATAAAAAGAAAAAGGATAAAATTTTCAAATAAAACCTTTTATCCTTTTTAATCAATATATAAAGTAGATATGATGTTTCTATTTATCTATATTTCAGTACATCTATCGCAACTGCAGTTATTATGATAATACCTTTTGATAATGTACTGCCAGTAAGGGCTTATTCCTATATAAGTAAGTCCATAGTTGATTAATGTAAATATTATAACTCCGCAACTACTCCTGATATTTTACCTACTCATCCGCTGAATGAAACTCCTCCAACTACACAGGCCGCAATGGCATCCATTTCATACATAAATCCAAGGTTATTTGTTGCAGATCCTATACGTGCCGCTTCAAGAAATCCTCCTATTGCATCACATTACTTCTGATAACATATATACTAATAATATTGTCTTTGCAACATTTACTCCTGATACTCTTGCCGCTTCAGGATTTTCCTCCTACAGCAAACAGATTTTTACCAAATACTGTCTTATTCCATAATATCCACATAAGCACAATTGCAATTACAGCATATATTATAAGGTATGACAGTCTTAACTGTCCAATCTGAAATAATGCCCCTGAGCCACCTGTGAATATTTTTCTATCAAACCCCGCTACCGGTGATGCTCCCTACAAAGTCAAAATACAATGAGTTTATTCCGTAAACTATTACCATTGTTCCCATTGTTGCAACAAAAGGCACTACATTCAATTTTGCAACTATAAGTCCTGTTATTAGACCTATCAAAGCACCAACAACTACTACAAGAAGCAGAACTGCAGGTATAGGTAATGTTGGTAATCCCTTAAAAACTTTATTTACATTTGTCATGGCTCTGAAGTAATGTCGCTGATACAAGTGCAGCCATACCAACTTGTCTCCCTACTGACAGGTCTGTTCCCTGAGTTACTATAAGTCCTGCAACTCAAGTGCTATTATTATTCTTACCGATGACTGTGTAAGAATATTCTGTATATTTAATAAGCTTTAAAAATGAAGGATCTTTCATCACTATCAGAACCAGCAGTAATAAAGTACTCAGATAAATTCTCCATTTAATATCAGATTTTTAACATCAAAGATTCCTTATTTTTATTTGCAATTTTTCTCTGCCATTTTTGCTCCTATAAATATTTAGCCGTTAATTTTAATATTTCTTCCTGAGAAGTTTCAGCAGTATTTACTATACCTGCCACCCTACCATTACTCATGACCAGTATTCTGTCTGTTACTCCCAGCAGTTCAGGCATTTCTGAAGAAATCATAATAATATCCCTTCTCTTTTTCGGCCAGATTTATCATTAACTGATATATTTCAAATTTTTGCACCTACATCTATTCCCCTTGTAGGTTCATCCATAAGAAGTATTTCAGGTTCTGTCAGCAACCATCTTCCTATTATGACTTTCTGCTGATTTCCTCCTGAGAGGCTTCCTATGTGCGTTTTCTGCGACGGTGTCTTTACACTACTGCACTGTCTATTACCCATTTTGTATCTTTTTCAATTTTACTGTCACCAAGCAGCCCTAATAAAGCCTTGTAATTTTTAGTGTTGGAAATAATTGAATTAAATTTTTATATCCAACATTGAATAAATTCCTGTAGCACGTCTTTCTTCGGTTATAAGTGCCAGTCCATTTGCTGTGGCTTCCTTAGGATTTCTTATTTCTACTGTCTTACCATCTATTTTTACTGTTCCTGATTTTTCTCAATAACTCCAAACAATGTTTCCACTATATCAGTTCTCTTTGATCCTACAAGACCTGCAACTCCTAATATTTCACCTTTTTCTTAATGTAAAAGAAACATCTTCTATTGACTTAGGTCTTTTTGCTGTCAGATTTTTCAACTTCCAGTATGACTTCTCCTGGTTTATTTGTCTTTATCAGGAAATCTGTTTGTCAGGTCTCTTCCTACCATAAGATTTTATAATCTGATCTGTGTTCAAATCTTTTTACTTTTTCTGTAGTAACTCATTTTCCATCTCTCAATATTGTAATTTCATCACAAATTTCAGTTATTTCTTCCATTTTATGCGAAATATACACTATTCCGATACCACTTCCCTGAAGTTTTCTTATTATCTTGAACAGATGCTTTACTTCATTTTCTGTCAGAGATGAAGTAGGCTCATCTAAAAATCAGCACTTTTTGAATCATATGAAACTGCTTTTGCAATTTCAAGCATCTGCATTTGTGAAACAGAAAGTCTGCTTACTTTTCGTTTTTAGGATCTATATCTATATCCAGTCTTGCAAATATTTCTTTTTGTATCTTTGTACATCTTGTCTTCATCTATAAATAAACCTTTTTAGGATATCTTCCAAGCCTATATATTATCCATTACGTTTCTCTGTGTAACCTGATTTAACTCCTGATGCACCATGGAAACTCCTTTTCGAGTGCATCCTTTGAATTTTTAAATTCTATTTTTGTCCTTCCAGTGATATTTCCCTGTATCCTTCTTTGTATATTCCGAAAAGACATTTCATCAGTGTCGATTTTCCTGCACCATTTTTCTCCCATAAGTGCATGAACACTGTTGGGACGTATTTTCAAAGTAACATTGTCAGTGCTTTTTACCCCAGGAAATTCTTTACTGATTCCTTCCATTTCCAGTACATATTCATGTCTATTTTGAGAATTTTTCCATCTGTTCACCTCTTCCTAAAAAGATACCGCAAATAAAAATTTAACAGAGTTTTTATTTACGGTATACAATCTCAACTATTAATTATTCAATTATTTTTAAATTGTGCTAAATTTTCTTTATCTACACCTACATAAGGAACTCTAACTGCTTTTTCTTCTAATTTTCCATGATGTACCTTCAACCGGGTCTTTTCCATTAACCAAGTTTCTTGAAAGTTCTAAAACTGCTTTTTGCCTGGTTTGTTCCGTCATTGTAACACTGTTCCTGCTAATTCTCCTGACTCAATTAATGTTAATGCTTCCTGTAACGCATCTACTCCAAATACAGGTAATCTGGTGAGCTTTTTAAAGCTTCTAAAGCACCTAATGCCATACCGTCATTATTTGAAATTACAACTTCTATTTTAGAACCTGTAGGGACCTGCAAGCCATGCATCCATTTTGTCTTTTGCCTGAGCCGCATCCCACATTCCTGTATCTTCCTGTAATTTTTCAGTTTTTATACCTTTACCATTTAATTCTTTTTATTGAATAAGCTGTTCTTGCTTCTGCATCAGGGTGTCCTGGTTCTCCTTTAATCATAACATATTGCATAACACCATCTTTTATTTAAATCCAATGCTGATTTGCTTTCCATACTTTTTCAAATTAACTGTCCTTGGATTATTCCTGATTCTTCAGGTTTTGTTCCAACGTAATAAAGCTTTATCATAAGTTTTTAATGCTTCTGTTCCTGGATCCTTGTTAAAGAATACTACAGGTACATTTGCAGCTTTTTGCCTTATCAATAATAGTTTGTCCTGCTGCAGGATCCACCAAATTGATTGCCAGTACGTTTACACCTTTTGAAAAGAAGTGCATCCACCTGTTCGTTCTGAGTTGCCTGACTGTTTTTGAGAATCGTTCATGATTAATTCTCTATTTGCATCTTCTTTTGCAAATGCTTCAAGATCTTTCTCAATGTTGCCATGAAGTTATCATCATATTTGTAGATAGTAACTCCAATTTTAACTTTTTACCTTCTGCCGGTTTGTCTCCATCCTGCTGCACCTCCATCGGCTCTCCACACACATGATAGCAACATTACCATTAGCTAACATCAATAGCCAAAAATCTTTTTCATTTCTTCACCTCTATATAAATATTACCTAACTAAGTTAAGTTATTTTAAAACATAATCAATTATCTGACCTTGATTAACTTTTTCCCCTTCAAACAGATTACTTGTTATAAGTGAAACTGCGCCATAAACCCCTGCTCATATTTTCAAGCTTTGTAGTTCTTACCTTTATGTTGAATTCTTTTCCAAGTAGCATGGCATCTATTCCCTTTTAAAAATTTTTATGAAGAGTTCTCCTGTAGTTGTAATATCTCCTGCCACTATAATATCATTCACATCAATCATATTAAGCACATTTCCCATTACTTTTCCTGTATTGTACACAGATTCCTTTATTATAGAATAATAAGGTTCCTCTCTTTTCTGTGCTTTACTGTAAACCATTAGTTATATCCAGATTTTTACCCATTTCCTTTTTCATCTTCTTCCAGTTTCCACATCACTTTGTTTATGAGTACCTGTTCTGAAGATTCAGTTTCAAGGCATCCATATTTTCCACACCGGCACTGTATGTTTGAATGCTCATTTACTATGAAATGTCCTATTTCTCCAGCTCCATAATTACTTCCTTCAAAAATTTTCCCATTCAGAAAAATTGCCGCTCCTATTCCATTCTAATATATAGGAATATGAAATCTTTCATATTTTTGCATGTCCATAATTATGTTCAGCTATAAGCATTGACCTTACATCATTTTCAACAATTACAGGAAGATTATACTTCTTTTCAAATTCTTTTCCTCAGCTCCAGATTTCTCCACTTAAAATGAGGCAGAAACTATTACAGTATCTCTGTCAACAACACCATGTGTTGCAAGCCCTATTCCGACTACTGATTCTGCATCATACTTACTGAGAGCTTTTTGTCAGTTCCTCATCCAGCAGTTCAAGAACCTTTTCCTGTCCTTTAAATGTAAATTTCCTTTCAGTTAGTACCTATTATTTTCCCATTCAGATTACTTTCAACAATGTTTGCAAAGTCCTGCTCCCTCAGATTGACTCCTATTATCTTTTTGTAATTTTTATTAATTGCCAGTGTCACTCTAGGTCTTCCACCTGTTGAAAACAGTGTTTTTCAACTATGAGGTTATAAGAGAGTAACTTTTTATTATTTTTGGAAAATTGCTGCAGGTGTCAGTTCTAAATATTTTGACAAATCTGTTCTGGATGTCTTGAGATTTTTCATATTTTCCATGACTTTATAATCTGTTGTGTTTTAACTTCTGCATTTTTATATTCCTCTTTTGGGTTCTCTTCTTTCTGTTACCTCATAATATACCCAACTTTTTAACTTTCAAAAAGTTTTATACCGACTTTTTAACTTATTTAATTATATCATTTTTATCTTTTTATTTACAACTTTAAATCGAATATTCTTTTTAACTTATTTAAAAATATTTTTGATGTTTTCGCTCCATATAAGGAAAATTATTTTACTCCTTTTAAAGATGAAAATATTTTTCCTTATTACATATTTTCACTGTTATTTATAATAGCATATCGTCTATAGGAATAAGTACCGCTCCCATAGATATCATATGTCCTACATCTATTTTCATTTTTTTTATGACCCTCATAATTTCTTCTGCCTGTTCATCTTCAACATAGGCTATAAGAATACTGTCTGTTCCTGGCCACAAATGACTGTTAAAATGCTTCAGATGCTTTCCCCAGTCACTGAAAACTTCTAGGACTAGCACATATTTTTCTAAACCATATTCTTTCAGTTCTTCTTTTTACTTTTTATCCAGAAAAATGAGTCAAAATACACTTCCAGTCTCTTCATACCTACCATCCTCCTAAAAATTATTTCACTATATTATACCTCATTTTTATACTGTTTTGAGATGTTTTGCTTTCTTTTTCGGCTCTTTTTCCTTAGCTTCTTCAACTATCAAATAAAATACCGGAATAAATATAAGTGTCAGCAGCGTTGAGAAACGACAGTCCAAACATTACTGCAATGGCCATTCCCTGATAGTATCCCTGCACTTCCTCCACCTATAGCAAGTGCCATAGGTATCCAACCAAGCACCGTCGTAAGCGTCGTCATAAGTATTGGACGTAGTCTTGAACCACCTGATTCTATAAGTGCTTCCTTATAGGAACTCCTTTTCTGACGCATACTGGCAACAAAATCAAGAAGTACAATGGCATTGTTAACAACCATTCCCATTAAGCATTATTATACCTATCATAACAAACATGCTCAGCTGTACACGTGTTATAACCATTCCGATTACAACTCCCTATTATTGACAACGGCAAAGATGTCATTATTACGAAAAGCAATATAAATGACTCAAGTTGTACCGCCAGGACTACATATATAAGTACAATAGAAAGTCCTAAAGCCCTGTGACATTTCTCCACCCATGTCCTGTTGGTTTCTTGCAGCACCTGCAATAGCAAGTACATATCCTTCTGCAGGATTTGTTTTTTCTTAAATGAAGCATTAATAAACTTTTGCAGCATCATTAAATCCTTTTTGAACTGTCAAGGTTAAATCCTACAGTAACTGTTCTTGAACCATTATATTTTTGTTATTGTTGAAGCACCTTCCACATTTGAAAGTGTTGCTATGTCTCCTATTCTTACATATGTCCCACTGGAAGTCTTTACTTCTAGATTCAGTATTTTTCAAGCGAATTTCTGTACTGTTCCTCAAACTGCAATGTTACATCAAGTCTTTCAGTTCCTTCTGAAAACTTCTATAGGTGCTATACCCAATATTGTCATATTAAGCATTGTTGTCAAATTTGTTACATTTTATTCCAGTAACTTTCAGCCTTTACCCTGTTTACTTCTAAGCTTTTGCCTGAGGGTATCCCTCCTTCAGTTGAAGATTTTTGCATCCTTTCATCCAGTTTTCTTTTTATATCAGCTAATAATTGAATTTGCAATTTATTTAACTCATCTGCATTATCTCCCTTCTATCTGGAAGGAATAATCCTTAGTTGCATTTGCACTGGTTGTTTCATCAGCAAGTACCGTAAGATTTTACATCAGGAATATCCTTCAGTTTCTCTCTTATCCTTTCCATAGCCTTAAATGTATCCCTTATTAACATCCACATTGACTATAGGCTGCATCTGTTCTTGAAATTGAATAGAAGGTCTTTGTATTTTTATCACTCTTTACCGCCTCTTCTATTCTTTTAGTTATTTCATATGATTTTTCCAGATCAAGTCCTGTTGCAAGGGATGCGACTACAGAATACTTTTCTTGTTGTCAATTGTGGAAAGAAAGAAGTTTTTATAAATAGGTCCAAGAATTACCATAGTAGCTATAAATCCTACAAAACGTACCGATAAAAAGATTTTCCACTTATTATTTAAAGAAACCTCTATGACTCCTTTTATACCAGTCTCTGAAAAGCATTAAAAATGTTTAGCCTTTATCCTTACTGTCAAGTATTTTCTGAAGATTCAGAAAATCTACTTGAAACCAGTGGAATAAATAGCATTGCCACAATTATCGAGGCTCCAAGTGCAAACATTATCGAAAGTGCACTCCTTTAAATACTTCCTTTTGTAAATCCGTCATATATAACTATTGGAAGGAATACACAGACTGATGTCATAGTTGAAGCTATCATCGGCATTATAACCTCATTTGTTCCACGTATCGCCGCTACATTCGGCGGTTCCTTGTATTCCTGCATATGATCAAAATATATTGTCAAGGGTAACAACTGAGTTATCTACAAGTGATCCTACCGCAAGGGCAAGTCCCATAAGTGAAACCATGTTCAATGAAATTCCCTGTGTATTTAAAAAGAAATAGAGTAAACATCGCTGAAATAGGTATTGAAAGTGATATAAATATTGATGCCCTTATGTCCTTCAAAAATACAAGCAGAACTATCGCCGCTATTACTAAAGCCTGTAATCCCACTACTTGTAACATTTGATATGGAATCCTTTACCATTTCACTGTTATCTGTAATAAGATCATAGCTTGTCCCCTTTAGGAAATAATGGTTTCATTTCTTCAAGCTGTTTTTGCAGTATTTGCTGATTTCAACTATATTTCCATCTTTTGTTTTTTCTATTATTACTCCCTATTGAGTTTTTTACCATTTACCCTTGTATAAGTTTCCCTTCTTTTCGTTCCAAAACTTACTTTAGCAATATCTGCAAGTCTTAAAGTCTGTCCATCGTTATTTGACAGGATTATATTTTTCCACTTGCTCAAGGGACTTTCATTTCTCCTGAAACCATCAATATGAACTTTTTTCCTCCATCAGTTACAGTTCCTGCAGGGTGTTATTGTATTTGCTGCCTGTATTTTTAGAATATATTTCAGGAGCTGAAAGATTGAAAAGCTTTTTAATTTATATGGATCAAGTTCAACCTTTATTTCCCTTTCAGTTCTCGGTTACTGCTATCTCTCCCTATTCCTCTGTTTCTCTGTAACCTTGGTTTCATTGTCTCATTTACAAAATGAAGTAAGTGTAGCTTCATCAGCTCCCTTTTTCAAAGTTATAAACAATGCCATCGAACTGTTTCCTGAAACAGCTCCTGATCCTGATACTACAGGAGCATCTGCATCTTTTGGCAGATTATTTTTATCTTATCTATTTCAGATTGTATCTGTACTTTCTTTATATCACTGTCTGCTCCAAAGTTAAACTGCACTATTACTACTGATGTTCCATATGCAGAAGTTGTAGTTATATTTTTATTCCATCCACATTCAGGATGCCACTTCTTCCACTTTTTTAGTAATCTGTGTATCCACATCTTCAGATACTGCTCCAGTCCATTTTGTCTGAATAACTACAAAACGGAAAGTTAAAATCTGGCATCAGCTCCTGTTTCATGTTCTTGATTGCCGTATAACCGGAAAAATCATGAATAATATTATCATTGTTGTAGAAACAACCCTCTTGGTTGCTGAATTCCGCTATTGTCATTTTATTTCTCCTTCCTTCCGGTTTTTCCTAATTAACTTTCTTTACTTTTTCTCCATCTTGAACAACATTCTGTCCATCAACAACAAGTTCTAGAACCAATTGCAAGACCTTCTCCTGTGACAGATGCATATGTTTCATTCTGATTAACTATTTTTATAGGTATTGCCACTGCTTTTCCCATCTTTTTATTATATATACAATCTGCTCTACTCCTCTTACAACTATTGATTCCTTAGGAATTACGACACCTTCTTCTGCACCTGTATCAATACTTGCTGTTCCATACATTCCACTTTTTCAGTTCCCTATCGGATTTTGCATTTTTATTTTTACTAAAAACTGTCTTGTTGCATTTTGTGCTGCTCCTGATATTTCATATACTTTCTCCGTCTACTTTCCTTATTTAGTTCATCTATTTTTGACTTTTGCTGTTGTATCCTACCTGTATTTTTTCCCTACTATCTGAGGTCGAAACTCCTACTTCCAGTACCATTTCTGATTCATTTACCACAGTGAAACAGTGCACTTCCTCAATGCAGCCTGCTGATGAAGTTTCTAATTCATGTTTGCTAATACTCCATTTATATTAGTTCTTATTACCGATTTGCTGTTTGAATCATTTTGCAGTCTGTAAATTTGCTCTTGCAGATATCATAATTTGTCTTTGCGTTCAAGATATTCAGTTTCTGTTACAAGTCTTTTATTGTAAAGCAGTTCTATACTTTTTCGTAATTTATTCTGGTCGCAGCTGCAGCCGAATTAATATTTGATGAAGCTAGTACTATTGCAGTTTGCTCTTGCAGCCTGATTGTCAATTGCCATTATAACTTGTCCCTGCATTGACATAATCTCCATTTTTACCGTTTATTACAACTATTTCTCACTTGAAGTGGCAGTATAAGGAATTTCTTCATTTCCCTTTATAGTTCCACTGACTGTATATCCTAATGAAATTGATATTTTTGATCCTATAGTCTGTACCTTTTACAGGTCTCAGATTTTCTTCAACCTTCTGTCTCCTTCTTTTTTCCACAGGAAATGGCAAAAATTCCAGTCATAATAATTACAGCCATTGTCTTCATCATATTGCTATATATTCTAGCAGATAAATTATTATTTATCATCTACGTTACTCCTTCCATAATTTTTATTTTTAAACCTAATCTAGAAATGAACCGTATCTTTGAAATCAGGTAATAATAGTTTCAATCTTGTACTTGTCTAGTCTGTTCTGCTCTGTCTTAAAGTTGTTTCCGCATCAAGCAGAGCTTTCATTGTTATCAGATTATAGTTGTATCTCTCCTGTTCAAGTTCATACACTTCTTCAGCTTTTTCTACTGCAATTCTTTCTTTTGCTTCCAAACTTTTTCTAATGCCTGGAGCTGATAGTAGACTTTCTTCATATTTACTTTATATTCATCTAGTGCCTGTTCAGCTTCTATTTCCTTTATTTCATATTCTTTCTGTGCCTTCTGCACTTCAGAAATCTTCTTGCTCCCCAATCAAATATATCCCACGAAAAGATTAAGACCTATTGTTCCGTTATAATTTTTCCTTTTGCAAGTTCTGACATTTTTAGTATTGTTGAAGTTCCATATGTTACAAAACTCCTGCAACTGTCGGTCTTAAATCAGCCCTTTTCAAATTTATTGTTTTTCTGATATTTGCTTCTGCTTAATAGCCATTTGATATTCTCGTATTCTGATTTGTCAGTTTTGCCATATCATCTTTTAAAACAACCTTCTTTACTAAAAGTTTTCTCCCACTCCAAATGGCACTATTTCTATTTTTTGACTGTCTGAATATCCTATAAGTATTCCAAGTGCTTCCTTTTGCAATCTCTATATTTGACTTCTGTTCTATTATGGATGCCTCTGATTGCCTTTCAGACTTCTTTTCAGCTTCTATGAATTCAGGTTTTGTAACCATTCTCAGTTATATTTTTCTTTCTGAATTTCATAATTTTTGATAATGCTTCCCTTGATTTTTCTAGAACTCCTCAAAGAACTCTCGGGCATCATATACATCTATATACGCCTGTACTGTACTTAATATTGTATCTTTCCTTATTTTATTAAGATTGAGTTCACTTAAGGAAAGTGCATCTTTTCCAATTTGCTATTCCTGTTTTTAATTGCTCCCTCCTGCATAAATAGGCTGTGTCAATGTTATATTATGCCCATAGGACTGGTTATAGCTGCCTGCAAATGGAGATTTTATTTCTTTAAAATACATGCTCGCGGAAAGCATGTGTACGATACTTTAAAAATAGGCATTTTTCCAGGTCTTATTCACATCCAGTCTATCAATTTCCAGCATTCCTTTTTATATCCTGTTATTTTTAACTAGCCATTTCCGTCGCATTCTGAATTGTTATTTTTCTCCAAAAAGAGGCATCGTAAACAATGTAAGCAAAGCAAACATTTTCTTGTCTATTTTTTCATATTCCAACTTAGTATGACTTATAAAAATGTTACAAATCAAACTTCTCCTTTCTATTTTAATGCGTTATATATAAATTCTGTTATCTGATCAATTCTATTTTCCATAGTCAGTTCATACTTTTCTTTTTATTTCTAATTCTTGTGTCAGACGCTCATCCAGAAAAAGCATCCATTGATATGAATATAAACTCTGTTATAAATCTCAAATCATAAACTTTATTTTCTACTTCTCCAATTTTTCAATAATATAAGAAATTCTATTAAGATATCCTGAATTTCCACTATATAATTTAGTACTCTTTTCGTCTTTCAGGAAAATTTCCCTATATTTTTGCAGAGTAACCTTTCTTTTAAATATTTGAAAAACATATTGTTTATGATTTTCTATAAATTTCTTTTTAAAATTTCCTTTGGGGGTTTATCTGTATCTATTTCTTCAAGCATTCTGATTTTTTTCACTTTTTCATTATATCCAGAATTTCATATAAAACTTCTTCTTTTTGAATTAAAATAAGTATAAAAATTTCCTTTAGATATTCCAAGAGCTTTTGTTATTTCTTCAACTTTTGTTGTATGATAACCCTTTTTCACGAAATAGTTCCATTGATTTTTCTATAATTTTATCTTTTTTTAGCTTCTTTCTTCAACACTTAATTTTTCCCATTATAAAACTCCTATATTAATCTTCTTGTTTTTAAAATGACCAATAAGTCACTTGATATATAATATTACTTTTATACTTTTGTCAACTCAATTTTTAAAAATTGATATTCCTAAAATAGCTTTGTAATTTTCTATTATTTCGAAATTTTTTTCTCTATATCATTTTTATTTAAAAGCATTTTTATTTTTATCAATAGACCTTCCAACTGTTCTCTTTCATTTTTATTTAGTACTGATAAAAATTTTCATATACTTTACTTGCAATTTGTTGATCTTTTCAAGATGATCTCTTATTTCATCTGAAAGCTGTATATACGAAAATCTTTTTATCTTCTTCTAATATTTCCTTTATTACATATCCTTTTTCAAATACTTATTAATTATTTTTGTCCCTACAGGTTTTTGATACTTTAGAAATTTTTGAAAAATTCAGTCAGATTTAACTTTCCTGCTTCAAAAATTATTCGTAAATAATATAAATCCCTTTCAGATAGTTCTATTTTTCTTCTATACCTTCACTAATTTCATAATATCTTTCTCATTTTTGTTTATTTCTTCTACAAGTTCAAATAAATTTATCATACTTTCTCCTTATCATTTCTATTATTTTTAAAAATTTTATTTTTCAGAACCCTCTTCTATCTTATAGCCTTTAAAAAGCTTTATTCTTAAATTTCTAATTTATTCTTGCATTTGAGTCTCCTCATAAATCTGATTTCTACAAAACTGGTCTCTGACATATTAACAGAAAATATTTGAAAACATTAAAATGAATATGTCATTATTTTTAAAAATGGTTTATATTTCCACCTACTGTAACTTGCGTTTCTCTCTTTCTAATATTTTTCATCTCCTTCTTTTATTTTATTACCATTTATCATTTAACTAAATTAATTAATCTAGTTAATTATATATATATTTTAATTTTTGTCAATTTTATTTTTAGTTCAACAAATAAAAATTTTCTCATTTTACTTTAATCAGATTGTGCTATCATTAAATTAACAAAAATAGAAAGAGGTATTTAAAATGAAAAAGATTTTTATTTAGTTGGAATTTTTACTATTTTTATTTTTTTAGCTGTTTTATCTCAAATGCTTTTTCCTTGGAAAAAACTGGCAGTATTAATAATTTAAGAGAAACATCATGGCAGCTTGTTACCCTTAAAGAAAATGTAGGTTCAATAACAGTAGACGATGATGCTAAAATTTCTCTCAGCTTTACAAAAATGGTGTCAGTGGTTTTTCCGGAGTAAACAGATTTTCAGGAAGATATGAAGTAAATAACGACTCCATTTCTTTCTCTGAATTAAGTGTAAATCTTATGTCAGGTTTCCTCGAAGTGCTATGAATTTGAAGAAAGATTCTGAGAATTTTACGTTCTGCTAAAAAGTAAGACATGATGAGGATACTCTTATATTGGAAAAATACAAAAGGAGATACTTTTAACTTTTTAGAAAGTTAAGAACATCCGATGAAACATGAAAGTGAATCAGCTCCATTAAACAGAGAAATTTTAAATACTGAATGGAAGCTTGTAAGCATGGCGGAAGAAATTTAGGAAGCAATGAATATGTTACGATTGCTTTTTCAGAAGACAGTGTAAACGGTAATTCAGGTGTAAATGATTATTTCTCCAGCTATACAATTACTAATCATAATAATATAAGAATAGGTGTTTTTATCTTCCCACAAAAATGGCAGGTCCAGATAATCTGATGAGACTGGGAAAGAGATTTTGTAAAGTTTCTTCAAAATGTTAAAAATTAAGCTTGCTGATAAAAATACTTTAATTTTAAGTACAGAAAATGGAAAAATTTAATTTTTCATAAGATAAACTATAAAAATAAATATAAATATGATACGTAAAAACTATATTTTCGAGTTATTTAAAATTTTACAATGCAAAAATAGAATTTAAATTTAGAAAGAATCAAAAACTTTTTGGTAAATTTTGTTTTTCATTGATGAATGATTATTTTGTATAAGTAACATTTTTAGTAAACAAAGAAATATAGTTTTTATATTAACATTTTATTTTTCTTTTTCTATTCCTGTGGTATACTAATTTCTGGATGCACATAATTTTTAAATATTTCATTTTCGAAATAATTTCAAATTTAACTGTATATAAATAACAAAAAGAGAAAATGAGGGTAAAATGAAGACAAAAGTTCGCTTGCACGGCATGCTGCTTGCCAGTCTTGCATCCAGTCTATGGTCCATTTCAGGGATTTCAGGAGAAATATTATTTAAAGAATTCCATTTTTCATCAGACTGGCTTGTATCTGTAAGAACTGCCGTTTCTGGGATACTGCTTCTTATAGCGGTTATTTTTATTGAAAATCTATATTCAAACCATTTAAAAAGAGCAGAAGATATTATAGGAATCCTTCTGTTTTGGAATTGCTGGAATATACTTTGTACAGTTCACTTACTTTTAGAACAATCGAATTAAGCAACGTATCATTTGCAAACCATTCTACAGTTTACAGCACCTTTTTATTTTTCATCTATGAATCATTATAGAAAAGTGCCGTCTATATCAACTGTGATTTTACTGCTCACGACTATCTTAGGTGTTGTATTTATTGCAACAAAAGGAAATTTTTCAAATTTATCAGGATCTACAGATGCTCTTTTTAATAGGAATCGCATCAGCCATTATGATTGCCTTTTATTCCATTCAGCCAAAAGACTTCTGATACGGAAGTATTACAGTTGTCGGCTGGGGAATGTTTGTAGGAAGTTTCGTAGCAAATATAATTCATCCTTTCTGGAAAAATTGAAGGTGATGTGAATTTTGAATCTGTAATTCAAGTTTTAATCGTAGTAATTTTTAGGTACTGCCATTGCATATTTAATATATATTGCAAGCCTTAATTATATTTCATCGTCATTGGCAGGTATACCTTACAGCTTTTGAACCTATTCTTGCCGCAATATTATCTGTAATAATTTTTAAGCTGACTTTCTCCCTCAATTGAACTGCTGGGATTTTTAATGGTCTTTTCATCCATATTCCTTCTGCAGAAAAAGACTTTAATGAGAATTTTTAAAAATAAAAATATAAAATATATATATATTTGTGAATTATTTAGAATTTCACAATGTAAAACAAGAAAACTGAAATTTAGAAAAATCAACAGCCTTTTAGGCGAATTTTTATTTTCCTTAATGAATAACTGTTTTTATATGAGTGAAATTTTAATAAATAGAAACAAAATATATTTTTATATATATACTTTAAATTTTTCTTAAAAACCTTCATTAGAAGTACTTTGTCACATCATTGAATATGATGAAGAGCCATTAAAATCAACAGCAGTATCATACCAGCCATATGGATTTTTCCTCTATTATTTATCTTTATTCCTAAAAATTCCGGTATTACAAATAAAAGTCTTCCACCATCAAGCGCAGGTATAGGAAGAAGGTTCATAAGACCTATATTTATGGATAATATTATAAAAAATCTGTATAAGTGCCAATCCTCCACGGACTTATAGGCTTCCCCCTACAAATTTAGGCAATCCCACAGGTCCCTGTTATCTCTCTTGCTGAAACTTTTCCAGTAATAAGCATTTTCAGTCCCTGCACCATCATTTTTAAAATATTCTACAAAGGAATAGACTAGAAATTTCCATCAATAACGAAATCTTAGGCTGCTGTGTCTGAATACCTAAAATATAGGATTCCGCATCTTTATTGTATGTTAATTTTACATTGCCTGATATTTCTTTTCCATTTCTGGATATTTTTAAAGAAATATCCTCATCATTATACTTTTTCAGTTCCGTTAACTTTTTAAGATTTCTTTCTGTAAAACTCTTCCAGTTAGAAATTTTACTCCATTTATTTCCATAATTCTGTCTCCAGACTGTAAAAATTCCTAGCTCTTGAACTCTGCTGAATCACTCCAACTAAACAGGCTCTATATATTTTGGCGGTCACCACTACCTGTCATTGAAATTAAAATAAATATTGCCATGAGAGCTGTCAAAAATTCATCATTACACCAGCAATCAAGACAACAAATCTGCTAAATGCAGGTTTTTGTATAAAATCACTCCTGGAATTTCATTTCTCAGGATTTTCTTCCGGCTGCATACCGGCAATATTTACAAATCCACCCTAACGGTAATATTCTTATAGAATAATCTAGTTTCACCTATCCTTTTTGTAAATATCTTTGGACCCATTCCTATTGCAAATTCCATAACCGGCATTTTATAATATTTTGCTGTCATAAAATGTCCCAGTTCATGCAGAAAAATAATAATTCCAGTATTATTATCAGCTAAAATTATACTCTATTTAATTTCCTTTCATATTTCTATTTTTCATTCATTTCATGTTATAATTTGAAATAACGTTTAATTATAGCATATTTCAACTGATATTTTAATATGTTATTGTAGAAAGGAAAAATAATGAAGAAATATACTTTTTAGGCGCTTTTTAATTGTAATTGCCGCTGTTATGTGGGGACTTGATGAGTGTTCTGCTTACTCCTGCATATTTTTCAAAATTTCCATTTTGATGATGTCAATTTTATAGTTTTATTGCTCACGTAATACCAACTATTATTTTATCAATACTTTTTCAGACAGTACAGTGAACTCAGAAAAATTTACTAAAAATGACTATATTTTTCATACTGATTGCATTATTTGGAGGAACTTTGAGGAACTCTTTTCCATTGTGAAAAGCTACTTCCAGCTAAGTGAATTTCAGCAAATTCAACGTGTCATACTTATTCAGAAGGCACACGCCTATATTCGCTGTCTTGCTTGCCTTCTTTATTTTAAAGGAAAGACCTTCAAAAATTTTTATATAATTGCTGCTATTTCGTTAATTGCAATATATCTTCTGACATTTGAATTTAAAAAGTCCGGCACTTTTACCAAAAATAATGTTCTGGCTGCCATGTATTCACTGCTTGCCACTTTTTCCTTTGAAGTGCGACTGTATTTTGGAAAAAGTCGTATATAATTTTCCTTCCTGACAAGTACATTTTACAGATTCTTTTTACTACAGTGGTTACACTGTTCTTTGTACTTTTTCAGAAATACGGAAAAAGGTCTCAATCTTTACTTCAGTAACATAGGCTTAATATCTCGTCATCATTGTTGCAATATTTGGACTAATAGCCATACTTATTTACTACAATGGACTGAAAAGTGTTACAGCTTCCGTTTCAACTTTCTGCGAACTTGCTTTTTCCACTGACTTCAGTCGTTCAGAAGCCATTGTTTATAAGAGATTATCTCCTGTGCAGCTTGTAGCAGGAACTACACTGGATTGCTTCCATACTGTATCTAAATTTAGGAAAAGTCAAAGTCGATATAGAAGGTATTGATAAGGTAGAAAGAGGCTGACATTTAGCTAAAATTTATATTGTACAGGAAATTTAAATGAGGCTGCATCAGATTTAAAGAATATGAAAACTATATTTATTCATTTACTAGAAATTTTCACTTATACAAAAGCAGTGCATTCATAAAAGCAAAAGTCAAAAATTCACCTGAAAAATCTAGGTTGATGACTTTTTCTAAATTCATTTCCTGTTTTGCATATGTGAAATTAGTAAATAATCATAACTATAATTTTTCACGTTATTTTTAAATTTTTGATACAGCCCTCATTTAAGTCTTTATATTCCAAATACATATTTTATTATATCTTCAGCACACTTTTTCCTCATCTACATTGTGAAATGTTTTCTCGAAAGTATGGCTTTTTGTCTTGTACACCTTATCATAGTAATTTTTCCATAAGATCCTTTATCACTTCATCAAATTGCTTATTTTTAACTTTTCTACATACTCATTTTTTCTTTTTTCACCATATATCTTCCAAGTTTTTCAAGTGCATCAAAAATCTCTTTTTCATCATAATTTTCCTTCAGATATTCTTCACTAATTATTTTAATCCTTCTGTCCATGTCTGTTTCTGATGAAAAATTTTTCTTGCTCCCAAAATAACTTCAAATAAATAATTCGGCATAATAACACTGCCTATTCTTCTTACTTTCTCCTTCTGTAAATATTACATCTGATTTGGATTTTAGTATACTGTCCAGTACATGGGCTTCAAAATTTTTCTGTGTGGCATCTCCTCCAAGACCCTATCCCACCTAGCAGCGAACCTCTGTGATTGGCTACATTTTTCAAGATCAAAGCACGTCATATCCTTTTTGCTCTATTTCCTTCAGTATGTTTGTTTTTCCCGAACCAGTTTTTTTCCATATAGAAAGCAACAAATTCTTTTCTTTAAGCATTTTCGGAAGATTATCATTTAAAAACTGTCTATAGCCTTTATAGCCATTTTCCAGTTTTATGACAGGTAAGGAAAATTCCTTAAATAATGAGACAATGGTTGATGAACGCATACCTCCTCTCTGCACAGTATACTATAATCTCCATATCTCTCTCATAGTGTTTTTCAAATTCAATATATATATCCTGTATTTTTACCTACAATTCCTACTGCTTCCCTTTATTGCTGTTCTTTTTTCCTTCCACTTTATAGAGTGTTCCGATATATTCCCTTTCCTTATCTGAAAATACAGGTATGTTTATTGCTCCAGGTATTCTTGCCTCTCTATATTCTGAAGGACTTCTTACATCAATAAATAAAAGTTTTTCTTCCTTTTTATTTTTCCGTTAATTTTTCATAACTTTGCATTATAATCATATATTTCCCCTAACAGGTCAAAAATTTATTTAAACTTTTTACATATAAAATACACCTTAAAATTATTATAATTTATAATAACTAAGGTATATTTTTCAATTTTTAATTATAATAATTTACTTCGTCTTTTTCTTCTTCTAATGAAGTGTCAATATCTTCATATCCTACTCCATTTGGAATAGATGTAAGAACTTTATCTGTAACTTTTTGAAAGATGTGCATCCATCGCATAAGCTGCTCCACTAACAAAATCTATTACTCTCTGTCCTACTTCAAATTCTAAAAACTCTAAACTGAATGTTACAACTTTCTTTTTCTTTTATCGAGTCTGCTATTAATCTGGAATCTTCAAAGACTTTCGGTCTAATTATTGAGACATAGCTTACTTTCATCTTTCCTATTTCCTCCTTCTTTCCTCCACCAAAAATGTTAATAACTCCTTTTCTTCTGGATGATCAAACTCTACGTGACTGTAGGTCTTGGCCTGTTGTTTTTGAGGTTGCTGTTTGTTACAACTTTCTTCCTTTCCATTTTTTTCTACTGTCGTATCGTCATCAACTTCTTCACCGAAAAATTCCAAAAATTTTTGTTTTAATCCCAAAACACTAACCTCCCTAATTACCAGTATAATCTGCTTCCTATTCTAGTATAGTAGCATCCATTTTTCAGGCTTCTATATAATCATTTGACATTCCATAGAAAGCTCATTATAATAACTGTATTTTTTTCATACTCTTTTTAAATTGTACATTTTTGAAAAAAATATCCGTCTATTTCATCAATTTCTGCATCTAAAGGAGCCATTGTCATGAAAATCCTTTAATTTTTAACATTACTCATAGAAAAATATTTTTTTCTGATTCTTTTCTGAAAAATCCTCTATATAAATTCCTGTCTTGGATTCCTCTTTAGAAACGTTAATTTGTATCAGACCATTAACAATTCTATTATTTTCAACAGCTTTCTTATTAATCTCAGCCAATAAGTCAAAAGAATCTATTGAATGTATCAAATTTATATTTGTTATTATATACTTTATTTTATTTTTGCAACCTTCCAATAAAATCCCAAATTAAATTCTCATACTTTTTCACTGGAAAAATCTTTCCATTTTATCTCTATAAACTTGTGCTCTATTTTTCTCCGAAAATAGCTGTATCCCATATTTATTAAGGTTTCCTGTTCTTCAATATTCAGATATTTGCTTACAAATAATATTTTTACTTTTTCAGGATAAAGTGAATATTTTTTATATCTTCAAGAATACTTTTGATAATTCTGAGATATTTTATCACTGTTAAGTTCCATAATTTTCTCCCTGCTTTAATTTTTTCCATATTATAACTGTTTTTCAAATAAATTCAACAAATACATTATTTGCAAGCATAATCCCTTTCCTAGTCAGCCTCATTCTTTCTGCCGCTGTCAAATCTTTCAAGCAGTCCCTCATTTAAAAGTTTTTTTACTTTTTCAGCTTCAAAATATTCCGTCCCTTCTTCTATGAGTCTTAATCCAAGCATATTTTTTAAGTTTTTCTCTTCTTCTTTATCAACTGTTTCTATACTTTTATCATCTACAGGAAAAATATTTCTCTTCAATACATCTGTAATATTTACTGAAGGCTCTTACATTACTATATCTTTTTGCCTTTATAATACGTGCCGCACTTAATCCTGCTCCTATGAATTCTTTGTTTCTCCAATATTTCAGGTTGTGTACTCCACCCATTCCCTTTTTGAAAAATTGGATATTTCATAATGGACATAGCCATTCCTTTTTAGAAAATCTATTATTTCTTCATACATTTCAGCTTCCAGATCCTGATCAATTTCAGATAATATTCCTTTCTGAAGCTTGCTCCAAAAAGACTGTACCTTCTTCCCAGATAAGAGAATATATCGATATATTTTCAGGAGAAAGCAGAAAGTATTGTTTTCAGATCTTTTTCAAATCTTCAAGACTCTGATTAGGAATACCGAACATCAGATCAATGGAAATATTATCAAATCCTGCCTTTCTGGCATCCCTGAATATCTTTACGGCATCTTCGCCACTATGCAGTCTTCCTATAAATTTCAGTACATGATTTCTGAAAACTCTGTATTCCTATACTGAGCCTATTTATCCCTAATTTTTCTTAATTTTATGAGCTTTTTCCGGGACATATCATTTTGGATTAAGTTCCAGTGTTATTTCTCCGTCTTTTCTGTATTTTATATTTTCCATTATATATGAGAGCAGTTCAATAGGCAGCAGAGATGGAGTTCCTCCTCCAAAATATACTGTGTCATATTCATACTCCGGATACATTTTAAGTTCCTTTACCAGTGCTTCCGTATATTTTCATATTCACGGCTCATATTTATAAATGTGCAGAAATCACAATACTCACATTTCTTTCTCACAAAAAGGAATATGAAGATAAAGTGCATCTACATTTTTCTATTTTTTTCCGTTTTTCTGTTTTTCATCTCCCTTATTTTTACCCTCTTTATATAATTTTTGTTTTTATTTTATAAATTTAAGAATTTTTCAAACTCTTTCCATTGTTTTATCAAGTTTTTTTCCTTAACATTTTCATTTTGAATCTGAATTCACGCTGAAATAGAACTTAATCTTAGGTTCTGTTCCTGATGGTCTCTGCTGTTATATATGTGTTATCTTCAAGCACAAACTGAAGAACATTTTTCCTTTGGAAGATGTATTTCCTTCCACTTCCCCAGTTTCAAGGTTATATTCCTTTATGTGAATCAAAATCCCTCTTTATCTTTATTTTTCTTACCTATTACCGTATCCTTTACATTTTTCCCTCAGACCTGCCATCAGTTCTGCCATCTTTTCTATTCCGTCTTTTCCTTTTTAATGTAACTGATTTTATTCCTTCCAGGTAGAATCCGAATTCCTTGTAAAGTTTCTGCAGTTCCTTGTAGATTGAACTTCCGATAGAATTATAATATGCAGCCATTTCTGCTATTATCATTGATGTTACAAAGGGCATCCTTGTCTCTTGCATGAGTTCCTATCAGATATCCATAACTTTCCTCAAATCCAAAACAGATAGCTTCCGTCAAGCTCCTTATTTTCAAACTGTCTTATCTTTTTCCCCGATATACTTTAAATCCTGTAAGCGTCTTCATAACTCCTACATTCTTTGCGGGTGCTATTACATCTATCATAGGTGTTGAAACTATTGTAGTTATCACCTTCGCATTTGCAGGATATCCTTTTTGTTGTTCAGAAGATACTGAAGCAGTAGCAGTCCCTACCTGATTTCCATTTGGATAGTACCATTCATCATTGTCATCCTTTACGGCTATCCCTATTCTGTCTGCATCAGGATCGTTCGCCATGACAATTTTTGCTCGGTTTTATCAGCTAAAGCTGTTCCCAGCTTAAATGCCGCAACTTCTTCAGGATTTGCATAGACTACAGTAGGAAAGTTTCCATCAGGTTCTATCTGCTCCTTTTACAACCTCAAAGCTGTATCCAAAGTCAGACAGTATTCTCTTCATTGGTCTTCCACCTGTTCCATGAAGCGGAGTATATACTATTTTGAAGTCTTCCTTTCCAGGAATATCAGTCTTCAATGTCTGTTTCTTTATTTCTGCAATGTAGTCATCATCAATCTTGCTGTCAAGTTCAATTATAAGTCCCTGTTTTCTTCCTTCTTCTTCAGACACTACTTTTATTTCTTCAAGAGTAGCTATCTTATTTACTTCAGCCACTATCGAAGTTGCATGAGGATCTACCACCTGCGCCCCATCTTCCCAGTAAACTTTATATCCGTTATATTCTACAGGATTATGACTTGCAGTTACAACTATTCCTGCAAGACATCCTTTATATCTTACACCAAACGACAATTCCGGAGTAGATCTCAAATCAGGATAAATATATGCCTTTTATTCCGTTTGCCGCCATTACCCTTGCAGTATTAAGGCATATTCCCTCGAACCTATTCTGCAGTCATGGGCAATTATTATTCCTCTTTCCTTTGCTTCCTTTTCATTATATTTAATCATGTAGTTAGCAAGTCCCTGTGTTGCTTTTTCTTATTACGTATTTATTAATTCTGTTTGTTCCTATTCCTCTTACCCCTCTTATTCCCCTGTACCAAAGCTCAGATCCTTAAAAATCTGTCTTCGATTTCTTTCTGATTATCCTTTAGACTTCTCAGCTCTTCCTTATCTTTCTCATCAATAGAATCGGAACTTAGCCAGTACTCATATTTTTAATAAAATCCATAACGAGTATCCTCCCAATTTTTGTCTACTATTAATTTTTACCACATTTATTCAATTATACAAATATTTTTAACGCTTTCTTTAAATTTATTTGTATTAGAAAAAGAATTTCCTATTTATTTTTCTATATTTAAAGTGATTTATCATGTCAAGATAAAAATCAGTTTTTATGAAAAAGTATTGACATATAAATTTAGTTGTAGACATTGTTGTTAGCACTCAAGTTGTAGAGTGCTAATAAGTGAAAAAGCTAGAAAAATATAAGGCTCTCTCTATACATAGAAAAAGGAGAATGATATATATGGAAAATAACTTTACACAGAAAAAGTATGGAAGCTATTTCGAAGCCCATAACTTTGCAATCAGATATAAACATTCTGATATGAAGGTTGAACATCTGCTTCTTGCACTGACAGGGCAGATGAATGGTCTTATACCGAACATCCTGAAAAAGATGGGTGTAAACACAACTGACCTGATGAAAAAGCTCGAAGAGAAATTAAACCGTATGCCAAAAATCGAAGGCGGAGTTTCAGATCCGAGACCAAAATGCCGAAATGAACAGGGTATTAGTAGGCGCAGAAGATTATGCCAAGAAAAATGGAAGATGCATACATAAGTACAGAACATCTGTTTCTGGCGAGTTATGACAACAACAGTTTTCTTAAGGAAAACGGTGTTGTAAAAACAGTTTGAAAATGCTCTTGAAGGAGTAAGAGGAGTAAGAAAATTATGACAGACAATCCTGAAAATACATATGAGGCTCTTGATAAATATGGTAAAGATCTTGTGGAACTGGCAAGAAAAGGAAAAATTGACCCGATAATAGGAAGGGACAATGAAATAAGACGTGCCATTCAAATTTTATCAAGAAGAAATAAAAATAATCCTATACTAATAGGAGAACCTGGTGTCGGTAAGACAGCCATTGCAGAAGGAATCGCCCAGAGAATATTAAATGGCGATGTTCCTGAAAAATCTGAAGGATAAGACAATATTCTCACTTGATATGGGAGCCCTCATATCAGGAGCAAAATATAGGGAGAATTTGAAGAAAGACTTAAAAGCGGTACTTGATGAGCTTGAAAACAGTGACGGAAGAATAATATTATTCATAGATGAAGTTCACAATATTGTAGGTGCAGGAAAAACTGAAGGTTCAATGGATGCGGAAACCTTTTAAAACCAATGCTTGCACGTGGAGAAATCAAGGTAATAGGTGCTACGACTATTGATGAATACAGAAAAATATAGAAAAAGGATGCGGCCCTTGAAAGAAGATTCCAGCCAATACTTGTAAATGAACCTTCTGTGGAAGATACAATTTCAATACTTTCGTGGACTGAAGGAAAAATTTGAAATTTTTCCATGGAATAAGAATTACAGATAATGCTCTTGTTACTGCCGCAACAATGAGTGACAGATACATAAATGACAGATTTCCTGCCTGATAAGGCTATTGACTTGATTGATGAAGCCGCCGCAAAGGTAAAAACTGAAATTAATTCAATGCCAACAGAGCTTGATGAAGTTACAAGACGTGTAATGCAGCTGGAAATTGAAAAAGTTGCCCTTGAAAAGAAAAAGGATCAGGCTTCAAAGGACAGACTGGAAAACCTTGAAAAAGGAACTGGCTGAACTGAATGAAAAGAAGGCTGCATTCCAGTCACAGTGGGAAAATGAAAAACAGGAAGTTGAAAAATTAAGAAACTTAATGAAGAAATTGAAAAAGTAAGACTTGAAATTGAAGCTGCACAGAGAAAGAATGACTATAATAAACTTGCTGAATTACAATACGGAGTATTACCTCAGCTTGAGAAGGATAAAACAGAATTGCAGGAAAAAGCCAAGGAACATGATAACAATAAACTTCTGAAACAGGAAATTGACAGTAGGAAATTGCTGAAATTGTAGGAAAATGGACTGGAATTCCTGTATCAAAAACTGATGCAGGGAGAAAAGGAAAAATATTGAATCTGGCTAAATATATGAAGGAACGTGTCATTGGTCAGGATGAAGCCATTGAAACAATCAGCGACACTCATCATAAGATCACGTGCAGGACTGAAAGATCCAAACAGACCTATAGGTTCATTCATATTCCTAGGTCCTACAGGGAGTAGGTAAGACTTACCTGACAAAAACTCTTTCACTTAACCTGTTTGATGATGAAAACAATATCGTGAGAATTGATATGAGTGAGTACATGGATAAATTCAGCGTCACTAGACTGATAGGAGCGCTCCGGGATATGTAGGATATGAAGAAGGTGGACAGCTTACTGAAGCAGTCAGAAGAAAAACCTTATTCAGTAATCCTGTTTGATGAAATAGAAAAGCACATCGGATGTATTTAATGTACTTGCTGCAGCTGCTTGATGATGGACGTCTTACTGATGGAAAAGGAAAAGTTGTAGACTTTAAAAATACTATAGTTATAATGACTTCAAATATTGGAAGTGAAATAATACTTGAAGACCCTCAGCTTTCAGATACTACGAAGGAAGCAGTACTTGATGAAATGAAACATAGATTCAAGCCTGAGTTCCTGAACAGAGTAGATGATATCATTATATTCAAATCACTTGGAAAAGACAGTGTTAAAAATATTATCAAACTTATTCTGGAAGACATCAACCGTAAGCTCAAGGAACAGTTCGTAAAAAGTTGAGTTTACTGATAAAATCTCTTGATTTCATTGTAAACGAAGCCTACGATCCTGCTTATGGAGCAAGACCGCTGAAAAGATTTGTACAGAAGGATATAGAAACTAACCTCTCAAAAATGATACTGTCTAATGAAATACCTGAAAACAGTACAATACTAATAGACAGCGATGGAGAAAAAGTTGACATATACTGTAAAAAGTAGCGAATGCATGAACAATATTATAATAAAAATTTTTGACATATTTGACTAAACCCAATTTTAAGAAAAACTGCCTTGAAGGGATAAACCCTGAAGGCAGTTTTTAGTAGAATGTAGCTTTTTACTTATTATTCTTCCACACCTCTAATTAAAGATTTTATTTATAAGTAACTTTCACTTCTTTTCCATAAAATGCAATCCCCTATCTTCAATATATTTTTTATACCTCTTGCTCTCAGCTTTGTATCATATTTCTTCTCGTCAATTTGTTTCAATGCCTTCTTTGCACTCTCTTCCATTCCCTTTTTTGTCTTTGATATTTTAAATTCCATAAGATAAGCCTTCTCGTTACTTTTTATTGGAATCATTGCAAGGTCATATCTTCCGTATCCGCTTTCATCATTTGATATAATCTCGTATTTCCCCATTAAAAATCCAACAAGCCCTATCATAAACACCTGATATATCTTCTCCATATCCTTGTCCAAGTCAAAATGACTCAGCATATTTATCATTATTTCTCCCAGTGTTTCCTCAAATTTCTTAATATCTCCACCTTCAAGTGCTTTTATCAAAATGTTAGTCTTCACTTCTGTTCCAAAAATCTGTTTAAAAACATATTTCCAAAAATATTTTCGTATTTCCTTGTTTGGTATCTTTAAATTATAAACATTTGAGGCAGATTCTTTTTCCTGCTTTTTCATCTTTTGTTAAATATCCACTGTATAAAAAGTAACTGCCATATCTCATCATCATTGCTTAAAAGACTTTTTATTGTTGTTCCATCTGAAATATATTTTTCAATACTTTCTCCGTCAGTAAATCGTTTTTAAATCATCATAAACACTTTCTCCAGCATGATTAAGCATATTTTCCAAAAAGAGTATTCCTGAAACATTTTGCCCAATATGCTTTTAATTTCTTTTTTTCTTACATAATTTACAATAGACCAGGGATTATACACTTTGCTTTTCTCCAAAAATATATCCATTATACCATTCCCTAACTTCTTCAATTTTTATATTTCATATCAAAGTAATCCAACATTTCAAACCACTTCACTTTCAAGAAGTCCAAAAATATTCTGAGTAATCCCTGCTTTAAAATTGTATTTACATAAAAGATTATTTAAAGCCAGAAAAATATTCCTTCCTTTTATAATTCTTGTTATTCCTGTCAAAATACCATATTTCAAGGAATTGTTAGTCTTTTAATGCTGAGCTGTAAAATGTTTTGAAAAAGTTTATTGCTTCATTGTAGTATCCTTTATCAAAAGCATTTATTATTGGAGCATCATATTCATCAATTAAAATTATGGCTTTTTCTCCGTAATATTCATACAGATAATTTGATAAGTTTTTAAGAGCATAAAAGCCAATCAGCATCTTCTCTTTTCCATAACTATCTTTTCAAAATCATTTTTAAAAATAGAATTCAATTTATCTTTTAAATTATAAAACTCATGTATACATTTTTATATGTTTTTATTAATATAAAATTTTTCTTCCCAACTGTTTCCTTTTCAAATCCTTCAACGAAATGAAAAATAACAGGATATTTCCCCTGTTCACTAATATATTCACTATTAAATATTTTTAGATTTTTCAAAGAGCTTTTTATTTTCTTCTTTTATTTTTTTATATCAAAAAGATTTAATCATTGACATATTCAACGTTTTCCCAAATCTTCGTGGTCTTGTAAAAAGTGTTACAGGTGCTCTGTTTATAAGTAATTCCTCTATTAGCATCGTTTTTATCTACATAATAATAATCTTCATTTATTATTCTTTTCCAAAATCTTAATTCCCTACAGGAACAGCTTTTTCTCATAAAATCACACCCTCTTTTATTTCTCTATAAATTCCAATATGCATTAATTATACCATAATCTGATATTTAAAATAAAGTCATTTAAATGCCCTGTGACAATTCCTTTTTAATTTTAAAAATGTAATTTTTATTTATAATTTAATCTTTTTGACTTCTCATATCCCCACATCATGTTATATTCTTCTATTCATTCCTCTTTTTCTAAATAAATTTTCGTTAATTTCTCACATAAGATCAGGTCTATTTTTATAATATTTCTTACTTATACACTTATGTCAATATGACTTATCAAATATATTTTAAGAAATAATATTAATGGTCAAAAAGTCCATCTTCTGATTTTTCCTTGCTCTACAAACAGTATATCTATTTCACGTTTTAAAATTATATATTTTATTATTAGCCTTTGTCTTTTATGACAGTTTCAAATATAAATTCATTTTCCATATATAGTCCAGAAGATATGTTATATTTTTCATTCTTTTCTCCCTAAAATCCAAAGCAAATCATTATTAATAGGATATTCAAAAATATAACTGTTGATATCAATATATTTACTATTACTTATACTTTTCAACATATAAATTTTCATTTATGGAAAATTTCTCCTATTTTTCTTTTGTAATAAATTATTATAGTTTCTAAATATAAATTATTCTGCAAACTTTTTAATTTAATAACTATATTACCATTGTCAAAAATTTATATCTTCAATATTAGAAATTTTATCATTATTCCATAATTTAAACGACGCATTGAAATTTCATAATGATTTTCTTTAATTATCTCACCTCTATTAAAACAATAATAAATTAGTAATAAAAATAATGTTGTTATTAAAATCACAAATTATTACCTCAAATCCCTATTTATTCATCACCCATAAAATCCTTTTTGCAGTTCTTATATCAGGATTTTGAAAGTGATTTCTTCATTCCATTCAAGAACTGTCTTCACATTTTTCTGAATTTTCAAGAATTTCATGCTGTTTTCTTATATTATCGCCCTATTTTTAGATAAAATCTGATGTTTTTGTCTTCTGTATCTCCGAGGCTCAGATAAATTTTTCTGATAAAGGTTTTTCCAGCTTCCACATATTCTATCCATCCTTTATACCAGACTGACGGAGAAACCGCAGCTATTCCTTCAAAAATATCCGTCTGATATCCGCTCCATAATGAAAACAGTCCCGCCAGTGAATATCCGCCTAAAATATACTTTTATCTCTTTATTTTCAGTATTTATATATTCTGACAGAGAAGGTATCAAATCATTTTTATAAATTCCAATGTTCGGCTGCACCATCTCCAAAGTTCCCTTTTTCCTCGAAGAAGGGCATTTCCCATGGAGTAAGTTCGCTGTTCCAGGCTTCTATTTTAAACGCCACAAGGCTAAAAATTCCTGTCTGTATTCTCTTCTATGTGCTTCACTTCATTATCCAGTACACTGATATCATTTTCATCCACAGGCTGTATCAGTATATATTCTGTATTTTCATTTAAGTATAGGATACATTTTTCCGCAAATCATCATTTCATTCCTTTTCATATTTTTAAAGTTCCTCCTGTTTTTTATGTCATCAGATTATTTTTCACCCATAATCATTCCTCTTTGAATATACTCCTTTATTTTTAAACCATATCCCCATTTTTCAGCATAGGCATCCGTAACTTCATCTTTTATAATAATTATATTTTTAAATCCCTGCCTTTTTATTATCTTTTTCCAGTTCTTCTTCCAGAAGTGCCCTCCAACTCATGTATTATGCATTTTTCAGATTTTTTCCATTCTTCCGGCAGTTCCTTTTTAAGCATAATATCCGAAATATAGAACTTCCTCCATTTTTCAATATTCTATAAAGTTCGTTATATACCCTCTGCTTTTCCGGCTCAAGGTTTATCACACAGTTGTATTGCCTTATCCATACTTTCTGAATCAAAGGGCATTGATGTCAGTGTCCCCTGTCTAAATTCAATATTTTTAAATTTCTTCATATCTCTTTGTTTTCAGCCTTCAATATCATTTCAGCTAACCTGTCCAGTCCATAAAGAATCCCTGAATCAGATACTTTATCCTTGTAAGAAATAAGTCTTTTTCCTGTTCCACATCCCAAATCTATAAGTGTTTCCCATTTTTCCATCTCAAAATTTTTCAAGAGGATTTCCGCACGAAAGTCCAAGATCCGTTCCTTTCGGCAGATGTTCCATCATTTCCTGCTATATCCAAGGAAGCACTCACTTCTTCAGGAGAAACCTCTGTCCTGTATTCATCCTGCGAAATCTTTCTATAAAATTCATCTACGCTTTTTCTTATCTTTTTCATTTTCAAAGTTTTTCTTTATTCCCATCAGTTTCCTCCTTATTGTAACTATTTAAGTGTATACAAAAATTTAATTTTTAACAGATATGCTGCTGACCGTATAAAATGATTTTAACATTACCTCATTTTTAAAAATCAATATATATATAGACGATAGGATTTCTATTGCCTTAATTATTTGCCCTATTCTGATTATTTCCACTGATATAGTGGGGATCTGTTCCTTATTCTCATCGTATCCTCCTTTATTTTTAAGTATCAAAAAGGAAGTATTGGCTATTTGCTTTTACTTCCTTTTTAGTTAATATATTAGATTGTATTATTTGCTTCTACAAAACAGCAATTTATTCTGCTATTTTTGTGCCAATCTTAAATAATCAGTCAAATGCTTATTTTCTATATCTCCAAGCGTGTATAATTTCAAAATGACAACGACCTTTGCCTTTTCCTTCTAATAAACCGTGTGGGTCTCACTATCTCGGCACCATTACTAAATTCCACTGATACATGCTGCTTATAAACAAAAATGCCACAAAACGGTTCTAGGTGCAGCAAACAGAATACCACCATATTTTACTTCTTCGTCTACTGTATCTGCTATCTGCAAAATTATTGAACGCACACTATCGGCAATTTCATACAAGGCAGGATTAGCAACTTCCCAGTCATCCAGAATATTTATTACTTTTTGATCCATAGTCTTCTCCTAATTAAATATAATCATATTTTTCATTTCCACAACTTTTATTTTGTCAATTTTTATCCTCCCCTTATTATATCACTTTTCCCATATTTTGTCATTGGGCTAAGCTAAACATTCACTCTTGTAATCTCTGTATTTTTCTTTAATTTAGCTTTTTCTCTTGTGGCAAGACACTTCTGAATATCAAAGAAATTTCTCTTATCATAGTCCTCTAAGAGTTTGTAATTCTTATGCTGCTAATGTCGAAATTTATCCGACAGAGAAAGGGCGTACACCTCGAAGCTGAAAGATACATTTACCACCGTCCATAACCGTAATCTCGTCTTGGCTCATCAGATCTTTCCCGGTCTTTTGGTAATTCAGCCCTGAAACTCTTTGATTGCTCCTTATTTCCGATGTGTTATAAAGGTCTATGGTTTCTTTACCCAATGTTTCGGAAAGTTCTTTTAATGTTGTTTTTCTTTTTCCGCCCAAGAATAGCGTACTATCACAGTTACTCTACAATGGTATCCGCATTATCCTTGTAGATTGCCTTAGCGGATTGTGCTTGCAAAGATAATGCTCGCCGAAATTTCTCGGCTTCGGATTGCGGCAATCAACTTCTCAAACTTTGGAATCAAACCTATGTTGGCAAAACCTCATCAAGAAGAAACCTCACATGAATTGGAAGCCTACCTCCATACTCGTCATCCGACTTATCACATAAAAAGGTTAAAGAGTTGCGAGTACACACATCGAAAACAACAAAGTTAAAGGTATCATCAGTATCCGAAACAATGACGAATAGAGCAGCTTTCTTTCTCCAAGGGTATCAAGCTCCAGTTCATCTTCGCTCATCAACTCTCTAAGCTCGCCAATATCAAAAGGAGCAAGCCTTGCACCAGAACATAAGACACATACATTATTACAGAAAGTAATGTTCCAAGCCATCATAAAAATTTTTAAATCACTCATTTTATTCTCTCCCTCTTCTAAGTTCAATTAACTTGTATGCTTTAGTAGCATATCACAAAAATTTTTAGAAAATCAATACTTAAATTAAAATTTTTATATAATATATTCATGACATACATTATACAAGATAAACTGAAATATATTTTCAGTAACAACAATATTTTACTAAATTCCTTAAAATTTTTGCAAGAAAAATAATATTGGCGAGAGTCACCTTGAACATATTAAACTTTCCATTGATAAATTCTCTTGCCTGCAGAGATATTTCAAAAGGTTTTGTCAAGTTCAAATGTCCTCACTGTCCTGTTACATTTGTTCCCTATTACCTGCAAGTCTAGCTCTGTCCTTCTTGTGGTTACAAGTATTCTAGGACATGGACTGAAAATATTCAAAAACACATTCTCAATATTGAGCACCGATATTTCTTTTACTGTCCCCTGAAGAATGCAGAAAGTTCTTCTGACAGATCCCTCCTGTCAAAACTTTCTGCCGCTGTTAACTCAGGTATTCAAGTTCATCTTTCACAATATCAGCAGGGAAAAGAAAAAGAAAAACAAAATTTCTGGACATTCCAGATATTACTTTACTGATTCCGATATTGTGCATTACGGTCTCATTTCTGTCATTCATACTTTTGGCAGGGACCTGAAATGGAACCCTCATGTTCATGCCATTGTTTCATTAGGAGGTTTCAATAAAAATCTTGAGTTCAGGAAAATGAGATACTTCAACGTTGACACTATTGCCGGGCAGTGGAGTACCATGTCCTTAAAATTATTGAAAACGGCAACTATCCCAACAGGAAGATTGAGAAAGCCGCTAAAAAATACTGCTACAAAGCTTTACAAGGAAAGCAAAAGGTTTTTCTTTAACGTTGGCAATGGTGATATTAACAGCACAAAAGGTATTATCAAATATCTTGGACGATACCTTGCACGTTCTCCCATTGCTGAATACAAGATTACTAACATTACTGACAAGGGTTACTTTCTTTTTAATGACCTGGCTAATGATAAAAAGAAAACTTGCATTACTATGCCTTCTGAGAGATTTGTTTCCCTATTTTTAATTCATCTGCCCCTAAGAACTTTTAAAATGGTAAAGCCGCTACGGATTTTATTCAGAGGCATATTTCTGCGAGGCTTAAAAAGACAATTGATGCTTTCAGGAAAAACATTGTCGTGTCAAGATATTCACTTTTATCAAAGGCAGGTGTACAAGACTTTTGGGATGAATCCTTTTACTGTCAGTATGCAAGGTTTAAAATGATTGTGTTGGAATTTTTATCATTACAGATATCCGCTACTCATACTATTAATATTTTATTAATCCAACTAGGTTGGATATTTTGTCGTAGAACATTTATATATTTATTTGACAAAGAAGAGAAAAAGAGGCTGACTCCTCTTTTTAAAAATTATTAAATATATCAGTAAATACCTAAAAATATGAATTTAATTTCCTTAAAAATAAAAGCACCCTTTCGAGTGCTCTATCAGTTCTGTCAAATTTGACAGCGGTTATTTTTATCATTACTGTTATTAATATATTTTATCCTTTTTATCCTTAATTTTTCTGTTGCCCCACTTTACTAATATCTAATTTTATTTTTCCATCAAATACTGTCGGGTATGCCTTGTCATTATTGAAAGCCCATGAACCATTATAGTAGTAGCTGTTATCGACGCATTGTAAAACTAAATTCTTTTCCAGCTTTCAAATGCATATACTTGTATTTTTCAGATATTTTTCAGTTTTTCAACATTCTGAATTAAAACTCCAACTTTTACATTTCATAAGTTTCTGGAGTCAAATACGCATTTTTCAAAACTCACACGTCAACTCTATAATCTTTTCCCGTTTTATTTTTGAAATCACTATGACCTTTTTGGAACTGTACAATAAGAATCTTTCTCTAATTTTGGCAGTTTTGTCTCATGTTTTCTTGGCAACATTCTGATTTTCAGCAAAAACAAAGCATAGAAGCCATAAATAATACTAATAATCCTTTTTCATAATAAATTTCGCTCCTAGTATTTGATTTTTATTATAATTTACCTATAACAGTATAACATATTTTCTTTGATTTTTCTATTTAAAAATTTAAAGAAAATCAAAATGTAATATCTGTTAAAATAGAAACGAAAACATTAATATATAAAATAATAATATAATTTATATAACCCGATATTCAAAAATTTATATTTGACTGATAAATAGGCTATAATTATAGTAAAAAGCAAAGATTATAAAAAGAAAAAGGACAATTAAATCATGGAAGATACAGAATTGAACAAGAATCTGGCACAAATGCTTAAAGGTGGAGTAATAATGGACGTTTTCCCACTCCTGAACAGGCGAGAATAGCTGAGGCCGCAGGAGCTGCCGCTGTTATGGCACTGAAAGAATTCCAGCTGATATCAGAGCTGTAGGCGGTGTCTCAAGAATGAGCGATCCCAAAATGATAAAAAGTATTCAGGAAGTTGTTTCAATTCCTGTAATGGCAAAAAGTAAGGATAGAGCCATTTTGTGGAAGCACAGATTTTTAGAAGCTATAGAAATTGACTATATAGATGAAAGTGAAGTTCTATCACCTGCTGATGATAAATTTCATGTAGACAAGAAAAATTTAAAGGTACCTTTTCGTCTGTGGTGCAAAAGGATTTAGGGAAGCCCTCAGAAGAATTTCTGAAGGTGCTTCAATGATAAGAACAAAAGGTGAACCTGGAACTGGAGATATTGTACAGGCTGTAAGACATATGAGAATGATGAATCAGAAATAAGAAGAATTCAGAACATGAGGGAAGATGAGCTTTATTTTACTGCCAAAAGAATTGCAGGTTCCATTCGATTTAGTAAAATTTGTCCATGAAAACGGAAAATTACCTGTTGTAAACTTTTGCTGCAGGATGTGTTGCAACTCCCAGCGGATGCGGCTCTTATGATGCAGCTTGGTGCAGAAGGTGTCTCTGTCGGATCAGGAATTTTCAAATCAGGAGATCCCTGTGAAAAGAGCGCAGAGCAATAGTAAAAAGCAGTCACTAACTATAATGACCCTAAAATTCTGGCTGAAATTTCTGAAGATTTAGGGAGAAGCTCATGGTCGGAATTAATGGAAATGAAATTCAGCTGTTAATGGCTGAAAGAGGTAAATAATGAGAATAGGAGTTCTAGCTCTGCAGGGAGCTTTTATTGAACATGAAAAATACTTGAAAAATTGGTGTAGAAACATTTGAAATCCGAAAAATCTGATTTGAGCAATGCAGTTTCAGATAACAGCATTGACGGTCTTATCATACCGGGTGGTGAAAGTACAACAATAGGTAAAGCTTCTGCATGACCTTGATTTATTTGATGATATTAGGAAGCTTATTTCAGATGGACTGCCGACTTTCGGAACATGTGCAGGATTGATTCTTCTCGCATTGAAAATGACGACCGCGTACATCTTGGCCTTATGGACATAAAAAGTAAAAAGAAATGCTTATGGTCGCCAGCTTGGAAGTTTTTACTGAAAATGAATTTAAACATGTTGGCAAAGTTCCAATGACATTTATCCGTGCACCTTATATTACAGAAAGCGGGGAAAAATGTCGAAATTCTTTTCTCAGAAGTTGATGGAAATATAGTAGCCGCAAAGGGAAAATAATATACTCGTTACTTCCTATCATCCTGAACTGAATGATGATTTACAGGTTCATAAGTTCTTTATCGACATGTGTAAAAAGCTATATCAAAATAGAAAACTTAAAAATATAAAATATATTTATGAGTCATTTATAATTTCATCTCCTGTTTTTATGTAAGTGAGGGAATTTTAATGAATGAATAAATATATTTTTATCTATTTTTATAATTTTCATTTTTGAGACATTTCTTCTATTATGCTATAATATTATAAATTTAATCATTACATGCAAAGGATGTGAATACACATGAAAATTGGAATTGTTGTGGGAAGATTTATACCTTTACATATGGGACATGTTAACCTGATACAGAGAGCCAGCGGATTAGTTGATAAAGTTTGTGTCGTAGTTTTCCTATTCAGACGGAAGGTGATACTATGATATCAAAGTCACGTTTTATTAAAGAAATTACGGCGAAAGACAGACTAAGATTTGTAAAACAGACTTTTATCAGAATAACATTTCATCTTTTCTCTTTGATGAAAAGTAACTGTCCACCATTTCCTGAAGAGCTGGGAAAAATGACCAGCCCTTCTTAAAAGCTGAAATGGAAAAAGCAGGAACCTGACCTGGACTGGGGAAAATGATGTCCTGTTTATAAGTAACAGAAAAATGATGAAAAATACAATTTAAAAATTTTTGGTTCCAAGACAAAAGTCCATCGATCCGATATCTTGAATACCCTGCAAATTCATGGGAAATCAGAAAACCCAAGTAAATACTGGGAATATCTTCCTCGTGAAGTAAAGGAACATCTGATTCCGATTATTACAATCTGTGGTGGGGAAAGCAGCGGAAAAAGTATAATGATAGATAAATTGGCAAATGTTTTCAATACTTCCTCTGCATGGGAATATGGACGTGAATATGTTTTTGAAAAACTTGGCGGCGATGAAGATTCCTCCAGTATTCCGACTATGAAAAATTGTATTCGGACATCAGTCAAATGTGCTGTATGCCGCAAGAAACGCCAATAAATTTGCATTGATAGATACAGACTATATAACTACACTGGCATTCTGCCTTACTTATGAAAAAGCGTGATAACCCTATCATAAAGGGAATTTGTACGTAATTATAAATTTGACCTTACTATCAACTTCTTGAAAATAATGTACAAAATGGGTGAAATGACGGGCTTCGTTCAATGGGAGAAACCGACTCGTCGGGATTTCAGACTACTTAAAGGAACTGTACAAAGATTACAATATCACCTACATCATTGTAAAATCATCTGATTATGAACAAGAGAGATACCTTGCATGCCAGGAAATTATAAAGGGCTTACCTGGCAGGAAAGGATAATCTGCAGAAAGTGCTGATTCATTTATGTAGAAATGTGTGAAATTAATATTGTTCCTCTTTCGAATCCAGAATATATCCTTTCAATTTAAGATTTTAATTCTATAAAACAAAAACATATGGTCCTGAAAGATTTTCCAGTTTCAAAACAGTTTGTACGCCATAACCGCACTACACTGTCTGATTTTCTGAGCCATGCTGTTTCACTATTACTTACCTGTTGTTCCCTGTTTCATTATTTTTGCAGGATTTTTCAGCATTCAGTATTCTGCATCTTCTTCGGCTTAAATCACTTAGCTTTAGAGATCTTTTATAGAAAGTCTCTTGTCTTTTCTACCATGTTTAAATCCTTAAATACCTCAGTTGAATTTCTGGGCGCGCCATAAAGATTTGCAAAGCTTCTTCAGCACTGTATCTGTGCCAAGGGAAAGTTCCCATTGGATGCATATACTGTCTTTACCAGCTGCAGCTTTCAATGTTGCCCATCACTTTTGATCTTCTTTCGGTTTTTACTGCTTCATTTGCATTGTGCTTCCTATTATTACTACATCGATCGCTTTTAATTTCTTCCATAGTAAGTTCTCAACGATTTCCTTCTCACTACATTTTCTGCCCTACCAAGATTCTATCCATTCATTTTATTATAGTGTTTTGTACCGTCCACTTTTAATAAATTTCACTTACAATATGCCAGCACTTTTACTGTCCTGTTTTCACATTTTCATTTTTCTGAAATGTAGTTATATTTTTCATCAAAGATATTTTATATATTCTTCCGCTTTTCTTAAAGCTTCTCACTCCTATTACAATCTGCTGTTATTTTAATTGTTTCCCTAAGTCCGTTAGAAATCCTTCAGAAAGTTACTTTTTACTCCTTTCAATCCTGCATCTCTACGCTTTTAACTCGGCATCATTCGAAGTCGAGTACAACATCAAGTTCAGCTTCATAAGCTCTTCCACCTGCAGGTCTCCCATTGAAAGGCGCCGCAACATACTCTATTCTAGGATATGCCTTTTACCAAACCAGGGATTTTCTTTTATAGGATTGGTAGTTGCTACACGTTTCGTCGGCTCCCCAAGCGAGGTACAACCTGGTTGTTTCGCATGCCACATAAATCGGCTATCCAACATTTTAGGAACTTTCAACGTAGTTCCTGCCTGATCTAGTCACTTCCCTTGTCTCCGCCTTTTGCTTCTCTTATTCTGGCATGATACAGCGTCAGAAATTAGCAGAAGTAAAGCTCAGTCATCACAGCTTTCTTAAATTTTCATACTCCTCGACATCTATTAAAATCTCAGATTAATGAAGCGCATATTGTCCTTCAAGTTCCTCCACATAAACCATTTTATATCAGTTCTGTATAGATCGGACAGTGTCTCTTCGCCATTATGTCTATACTTTTCAAACTGCAAAATGCCTTCAGTATCGCAATTCCCACTTTTGCTGTCACGCAGTATTACCCTGATTTGGATCATGAGTAAGTCATCTGACTGTAAAACCTTTGCCAGAAAAGCTGTCAGTTTCGTTATTTTCAATGATTCCCATAATCAAAGAGACGATAGGTTCATCAAATATTATGATTTCAGGCTCCTGCCATTACCTTTGCTATGGAAATCATCTGCTTTTCTGCTCGTCAGCATTCTGGATGATTTGTACTCTGCAAGTGCGATTCCCAGCTGCATAACTATTGCCCTCCACCAAGGTAATGATCTTCTTCCCAGGTTCAAGCATTCTCAAATGCGGCGCTCTTCCCATGACTACATTGGCTTACAGAATAGTCACGCTCTATATGAGCATTCTGACACATATCAAGACATCTGGAACGTTCCTTGTATCCGTCAACTCTTTGTGCTCGTATCGCCATGACGAGATCTTTGCTGTTTATTCAAACGGTCCGCTATGCAGTTTCTACGTGGTGATTTTCCTGTTCCAGTTAGGATGTCCTGCAGTATAAAAACCACCGTTTGGTCAATCAAAAACATTGTCACCAAAATTACTTCTGCTCCATCCAAAATTACCATGTTATGATTGGCATTCTTTCCTATTTAATGTTATAACCATAATCACAGCAGAAGGGCAACTACAGTAAAATTTCATCCTGCCTTTTTGCTAAACAGCAGCTTTTTATAATTTCTTTCTGCTTCTCATCCTGAGAGGATAAAGCTGATTATATTCATGGCACAAATCCTTGCAGGCTGTCCTTTCCTTAGCAGCTTCTTGTCATTATTGGCAGTCAGTAAACTCATTCTGCCAGCATCTTTTCTTTTCTGTCATCTATTTCTCCCATCACTAATTCTAAATTTCCTGAAAATTAAAATTTAGTCCCCAATCTTTTACCTGTTGAAATATGTCTCTAAATTTATAAATCAGCGGTTTCATTTTTGGGTATCAATATGAATACCATCTTTCAAAATATCTTCTGAAACAAAAATTCCCTTTATTTCAGAAATTTACAATGGCAAACCAGTCTATAATATCAGTAACCTCTGTTTCCAGATGAATGGGACCTCTTTTTATTCTCATGGTTTTTACTAGTTTTCTCCTGGCATTTCAGTAAACTTTCTGCTTCAAATTTATTTTTGCAGTATATATATCCCAGTTTCTGTTTCTACTTTCAGATATTTCTAGTTGTTCTCAGTAAATTTTTCTAATACTTTTTTACATTTTCTACTACAATTTTTCATCAGGAATATTAAAAGTTGCATCAGGGCCTGTTTCTATAGTTCATGAAATCCTTATTTCCCCATCCCTATTCCTATAATTATTGAATTGCACAAGTACAAATGAAGATGATAAAGGTGTTATAGTTGTCTTTTCCTGTTTCTTTATCCTTTGTAGTCATAAGTATCACGGAAAACCGTAATAAAACCATTTTTCTATTTTTTAAACATCATTTTCTTATATATATAATATTACTTTCATTCTGTTATTTCAAGCAAATTTCCCTCACAATCTTCTACAACACTTTCATAATAACCATCACCTGTAGTTCTAGGACCGCTCAAACATCTAAAAGCCATCTTTTACAAGTCTCTCTGTCAGTTCATCTACTTTTTTCTTTACTTCCAACGCTGAGCCAGATGAGATGAAACCTTCATTCATTGTCTTGTCTTCTCTTGCTGAAAGCTCAGGACGTGTCATTATTTCAGCCTTGTCTCACTGTCTGGAAAACTTAAAAATACGTCTGTAATCCTGTATTTTTATTATGATATTTCTCATTTGTCTTTGCCTGAAATATTTCATCAAGAATTCCTTCGTTTTTTCAGGTTGTTTACATAAATTGCCACATGGTCTATTTTCATATTTATTACTCCTACTAAATTTTTATAATTTATGAAATATAGGTTTCATTTTTCAAAAGTACAGATGTGATTAAATCCTATTTTCTTCAATTCTTCCTGAATATAGGAATATACGTACCCACATCTTCTGCCTTGATGAGTATCTGAACCTATTGTTATTATTTTTCCTCCCAGTTCATGATAAAGTTTCAGTATATTCCATTCAGGAGTCAGTTCTTTTTAAGCCATATCTGAAACTTGACGTATTTACTTCAATACCTTTATTATCTTTCTATCGCGCTGAGAATCTTTTGTTATAATTTTCCCAGGACTTTTCAAACGGATATATTGTTGCATTGTATCGCTGTATGTGATCGAGATGTCCTAAAATACTATAATTACTATAGTTGACTCATTACTTTATAGATTTCTTCAGTATTCGGCATTATATTCATCAGGCATTTTTCCTTTCTGAAATTCCTTTGTCCAGAATTCCTATCTTCAATTTGATGACAGGAAAAGAATTACAAAAATCTAATCGGTTTATAACTATCAAATAACTTCTGAAAATCCTTTACTGTATGTGTCTGCATTCCAAATTCCAGTCCCTGTTTTATTGTAATTTTATCTTTATACTTTCTCTTTAAGTCCTGAATTTCTTCAAAATAATTGAAGATAATCTACATTCAAATCAATTCTTCCAGTTTTTCTTTCCAACTTTTTTCTCATTTTCACTCATTTTTCAAAAACTTCCTTATCCAGTTTTATCCCATAATCTACATGATCGGTGAAACATATCTCATTAATACCCTTATAAATGGCCGTTTTATAATTTTTCAGGTTTTTCTTCTGAGTCATCACTATATTTACAGTGAATATGATAATCAGCAAGCATATTTTCCCCTTTTCTTTATCTATTATACCTAAAAATTGAAATATTCCATCATAATCTGTTCTTTTTTATAACATAATTTTTAAGTTTGCTAATCTTTCTAAATATTCAAAGTTGATAAATTAGATATATGTTATAATAAATTGTAAATTCCGATGAGTCATATATAAAAAAGAGAGTGCGTCATCTCTTTTTCATTATATACTTTTCAATTAGAATTTGCAATAATTCTAGTAAAAGCAGTAAAAATATTTTCAGAATTTCTTCCTCTGGAATCATATTCTCACCTCCAATCATTAGAGGATGAGATATTATACCATATTTTTATTTGTTAAAATTTATTTTTAATTCTAATTTTAAAATTATTTATATTTTTAGAAATATTCTCAATATTCCAAGAATTAAAAAGATGAACTGGATAAAACAATAATTTAACACCTTTACTCTGTTTTTCCACGTTTTCCATTATATGTAAGTATCAGACCAAATCCAGATAATGACCAGAATTCCTTAAAAATTGCAAGATATCCTAAAAACATTGCAAATACAGGTTTATCATAGAAAATATAGAAGAAATATCCAATCATAATTGTATGATACTCATAATCCAGTCCTCGTAACCATTGATATAATGCACATTATTCCAACAATTACAGATGAAAGAAAATACCAGATATATTTAGGAAATTTCTGCATCTTTTACTAAAGTATCTATAATCCATATTATCAGCATTAAAGCCAGAGTAAACATTACATTATTGGAATTTGGCTCAAAAACACGCTTGACTGGAACATATCAAATGGAATTTCAGAAATTATTCCAAAAATACGAGGAGAAGAGATGTTTTTCTGTTTCCTGTCTTAAAGAACCCTTCACGAAGAATGCAAAAAGCGGAAATGCTATCCTTCCTAAAATGTCAAATGCATCACTTATATGCTGTAAGATTTACTTCACCACTCAGAAAAGAGTATATCAACGCTTTATTTACATGATCCATGAGCATTGATGAAAGGCAATATATTTTAACTGTGCCTGAAAATATACGCAGTTTATCCCATTTCCCATTATTTTTATCCATCATCTGTTAATTCCTTTCAGTTTTATTATTATAGGCTATATAGATTTTGAAAGATTACCAGGATATTCATTATTCTAAATCTTCTCCATTACTTGCTATTACTTTTTATACCAGTCAAGCTCTTCTTTTTACTTCTTTTCAAAGTTCCGTTTCCATCATTGTCCCTGTCTACATAAATAAATCCATAACGTTTTTCATTTCACCTGTCCCTGCACTTACAAGATCGATAGGCCCCATGTTGTATATCCGAGCAGATCAACTCCATCAAGAACTAACTGCATCTTGCATTGCCTTTATATGTGCCCTCAGATAATCTATCCTGTAATCATCTTCAACATAACCCGTTTTCATCAGGAATGTCAACTGCTCCCAAGACCATTTTCCACAACAAAAAGGGTTTCTGATATCTGTCATAGATTTCATTTTATTGTAGTCCTGAATCCTAGAGGATCAAGTCCTCAGCCCCATTCAGTCACTCAATATATGGTTCTCATTGATTCCAGAAGGTTTCCTTCTCCAAGCTTATCAGCTTTCAGCTGAAATACAACGTGTCGTATAATATGAAAACTTACAAAATCTACTCGTATTTTCCTTTAATATATCTTCTTCTGTTATATCTATTTTCAGATTATTTCTTTCAAAGAATTTAAGGGCATAGGATGGATAATATCCTCTGACCTACATCAATGATAATTTTCCCTGTCCTTTCCTCAAGTGCAGTCCACACATCTTCAGGCTTTGCGAGGAGGATAGAACTTTCCTGCCGCAAAGCATACATCAATTTTATTTTTCAGGGTCAATCTCATGACCGATTTTTGTAGCCCACGCACTTGCCACCAGTTCATTGTGTGCCGCAGTATGTAGAACCACTTTCTGTCCTCGCCTTCTTTCAAAACAGTTCCTGCACCCATAGACGGAGCATGCAGAAGAATATTTATTTCATTGAATGTGAGCCAGTATTTTTACAAGTCCCTTATATCTTCTGAATATCACTTCACATAATTTTTTATAAAAATCAATTATTTTACGGTTTCTCCAGCCACCATATGATGAGATATATTGGAAAATCAAAGTGAGTTATTGTAACCAGGGTTCTATACTCATATTTACAGCATTCCTTAAAAACATTTTTCATAAAACTGAAGTCCCTTTTTCATTTGGTGTTTCCTCATCTCCGTTAGAAATATCCTTGTCCAGGCGATGGACATCCTATATGTTTTAAAACCCATTTCTGCAAACAGTGCAATATCTTCCTTATATCTGTGATAAAAGTCTATCGCTCCCTTTGCGGATAAAAATATCCATCTTCAAAAATCAAGCATTTTCTTTCGCCTGTAATTACACAGGCCCTTGCTTCAACTGGAGATAAATCCACATTGGCAGAGTCCTCTTCCATCTTCATCATATGCCCCTTCAAGCTGATTGGCAGCTGTAGCTCCACCCTCAGTCTTTCCTGAATCCACTCTGTCTCCTCCTCATATTAATTAATATAATAACTGTCCTGACCTTCTGCTATTCTGACTGCTGTTCCGATGAACAATTTTTACATATCTTTTTATGATTCTCACTTTAATTTTTTTCCAGCATTTTCTGTGAAGGATTTATTATTTCCATTTCAGATTTCTTCCTGATTTCATTTTTCAATATATGGAAAATGAGTACATCCAAGAAGAATTGCCTCATTTCCTAAGTTCTTAAGATACTCTGCAAGTTTGCCAAAATGAAATTTTTCTGCGATTACCTCAGGCAAAAGTACCTTTTCTATTTCCTTTACTATTTCAAGAAATGTCATTCCTGTTATGTTAATATTGCTATTACCTTTAAACATGGCATTTTCTATTCCAAGTCCCTGCGCATTTTGCAGCAAATACAGCTATCTTTTTTATACTTATCAGCTATCTCCCTATATACCTGCATGGGAGTAACTATATTTATATCATTTTTCATTTCAGTTTTTTCAAAATCCACTGCTCCACTTAACGAATTGCAATATACAAAAAGAGTATTGCAGTCAACCTTTTTTATGTTGTCTATATGACCGTTTATTACCTTTTCCTTATATTCTGTTTCTGAAGTCTGAAATATTGTCTGTTTTACAGGATTTTCAGATACCGGTATTCTTATTATTTCATTTTCAGAAAATTCCATTTTTTCAAGAAGAACAGCTCCCATATTTGTATCTACAGGAGTTCCTGCCATTACTGCTATTTTTCAAAGTTTCACCTCAAAATTTTCTCAATTTTTCTATCGGAAATCTCCATTCAGGAGTTTCAAGTACAGTCTTTCCTTTCAGTGAATACCATACTCCCATATCTCCGTCTGCAGGGTTAATCAGAATCTGTGTCTGCTGTGCCGGCATATATGACTGTGCAAGCATGAATATCTTTTCCCTTTGTCATTTTCAGCCATATCACAATAATTACAGCATAGTCGGGACTTACTCCCATGATAAATACGTCTCCTATTTTCATATTTTCCAGAGACTGAGGGTTTCATTTCCTTTTCCATGGACAATGTACCTGCATATCCAAATAAATATTCATGAAACTCGAAATCTTTATAGGTATTTGACGGAGAAGTCTTCTTATAATAGGAGCCTTTTCCATTTGGATTTATTCTGTATCCCTGTATCCATTTTGCTGTACTGGGCATTAAAATCCGAAACAAAAATTAAAAATTAATTTTATCGTACTCCTTCTTCTGATAAAAATATTCTGCCCTTATGAGCATTATGGCATCTGCACACTGATGCAAATCCCTGTCACCTATTTCCACATCAATTACACTGTCATATGCCTTCACTTCTTTTAGCCTGTCCGTTATAGTACAGTGCTTTTTCTCCGTAAAGGCTTGAGTTTCTGTTTTCTAAGAAAATCTGCAAAACTTCCATTTTCAACAGCAACCCTTTTGTAACCTGCAGGAACATTATACCGTGTTTCTATAGTCATCCCATTCGATTTTAATGTCTGTGTTAGTTACTGTATTAGAATTATGTTCCAGTTTTTCCTGTACGCTATTCACACTTTTAGTATTATCTGATTTAAATTTCCTGAATTCCCATTTTTAGATTCCTCCATGATATCTTAACATAGTAAAAAGCAGCTATTATAATATACTTATTAAGCTATACAAAACCATAATCAAAAATCCTCCCTATTTTTATTTTAACTTCTATTTCTTCGGATATTACAGAGTCTTTTTAAAATTTACTGTTACCATATAGACAGTCTCATGTTCTGTTATGAAATATTATATTTTATTTCTTTTTACTGTTATTTATCATCATGCATATAGAGGTCAATAAATTCCCTTACAAGATCCTTAAATAAGATTGCTCCCATCAGGTGATCCTGAGAATGAACCATTATAAGACCTACATCTATTTTTCTCCGCCTGCTTCCTTTATTATTAAATCAGTCTGTATTTCGTGTGCTTTTATCATTTCATCATTTGCTTTTTCATGAATTCTTCCGCTTCTTCAAATTTACCTTCTTTTGCCGCAGTAAGTGCCTGATATGCAAGACTTTTACTTTCTCCTGCATAGCCTATAAGTGTCATTAGCAACTGTTTCCAAATCTAATTTTTCGTCCATGATGTTTCCTCCTGATTTTTGATTTTTCTCTTATCCTTTTTATATCATATGCATGAAAGATGTCAATTTTAAAAAGCCATTATTTTATATTATTTAAATTTAAAAACTTGATATAATTAGTATTTTTCTATGATATAATATTTAAAAAGTAAATTCAATAAATAATGAAAAGGAGATTCTCTCTTGAAGATATATAAAATTTTGCTTATATTAATTTTTACAATTAAAATTCATTTGTTTTCATTTGATGGACAAAATGTAATATATAAAAAGTTCTTGATGAATACAATCCAAATAGCAAAGATATAAAAATAGAGTTACATAAAGATGATATGACTTTTACTGGATGGAGTGTATTTGTCAGATAATGAAGTAGAAAACCTTACAATAAAATATCGGGCAAGAACTGAGAAGATATAATTAACATGGAAAATTTCATTGCTAATATTATGTATTATACAAACGGTGACAGAGGACTTATAAACGGACATATTTCGAGTGAAACTGCAAGAGAATATGATCTTGATATAAGTAGTAGACTTAGTGGAAAAGGAATTACCACTAAAATAATTGATGTTATTACTTTAAAATAAATTTAGAGGAATATTAACTGATGATAGACGCTGAAAAAGAAATAAAAATTATTCTCACAATGAAAGAAGAGGTAATAAAATGAATGAAATGATCCAATTTACAATATCAGGTATTTTAACTTTTATGTTTTATCAATACTATGCATTTCAGATGAAATTCCTTTTATTTTTCTCTTAGTAAATATAATGAAGATGATGAAAATAAACTTTATTATAATAATCTCCTAGTTAATTCCATACTATATATATAATGTGTCTTAAAAATATAGTGATGTGTTTCAAAGGGAAAATAGCATTATTAAAAGTTTTACTTATAATTTTTGCTTTTATAATTATGACATATGTTATAATGTGTATTAATATGTTTATATTTTCTCTTAAATAAAAGAAGATGAGAACATTCTCATCTTCTTTTATATTCTTCTAAAACTATCTCGTTTCCGTGTAAGGACATTTAATCTTGTTCCTACTGGAATTTTTATACGATTTTTACAGAATTCCATGATTTATCTATAGTCTCCATAGTCATCTTTTACAGAGCCAACAGGGTCATTTATCAAATCTTCCCATGTAGCCTGGGAAACTCTATTAGGGATGTTGCTATTGTTCTTGCTTTTCTGTAATCAAGTATCAAATCGCAACACTGAATGAAAACTGCAAGAAGAGTCTTTCCAAAACGTTGAAGAAATTTTGTATTAAGTTGTCCTCTTGCTCCTATTTCCCCTTTTAAGATCATTATGTCGCATTTTCAAACATAATAACTTTATTAGTTGGAGTATTATTTTTCAATCATCATAAATACTCTAGTGTCATTATTATTTTTCAATGCCGCATAGTTTCCTATCAATTTTACTTTCCCATAGGTATAGACTTTATGTCTCCCATCTTTTGAATATACATTTTCTGATACTATAGCCATGAAATACGAAGGATTGTCACTATTTTATTCTGTGTTGTTACAGCTATAGGAATATAGCTCCCCTGCTGTAATGAAAACGTATTTACTCCATCAGCTACGGTTGCGGTCTTGTTCTTGTTCTTGTCTGCTGCTGACACCTGTAGTACCCCAGCAGTTCCATTATTAGCCTGAATTGTGCTGTCCTGTTCCTGTACTATTTATAGTAACTCCACCACCATTACCGCCACCCTGAGTATATCCTCTATTATTCGCTGAATTTCCACCAGTTAGAGAATTTAATGAACCTGACGAAGGTTTCTGTATATTTCTTGGTTGATAAGGTTCAGGTCTTACAGGTTCAGGGAAGTTCCTGTCTCAACTGGATTAGAAGATACTTGAGCAGGAGCAGACTGCTGCTGCCCTGTTCCATTTGAAAACTGCTGACCAGCTACACCGGAAGATTTTGCATCTGATTTTTGCGCTTGATTTATAGCCATATTAGCACAGTTTGGATTGTTAATATTCGAAGGGATTATTCGGATTCAGAGTATCACATGGCTCATTTACATTTATTGTATCATTTTGTACATTCCTATATCAAGCCCTGTTCCTGTTGTATTGTTTGCTTGCTCGAGTTCCTGTATACACAGGTTCTGTAGTAGTCTGAATCATCCGCTGTTTTATTTTCAGCTGATTTTTATCATTCCGAGGTATTGCAGAGCCCAAGTATCAGTACAATTCCTACTCCACCTAATAATATTATTAAATATCAAGCGGTTTCTTTTTCTGAATTAGCGTTTTATTTTTCCAAAGAGAAACTTAGATTTTTGACTGTTCTTCTTCACTTCGAAATCAGATAAATCACCTATATCATCATCTTCTTCAAAAGATCAATATCTTCTGTATCATCAGCCATTACATCAACATCATATTCTTCCTGAAATTTATCATCTCTGTTTTCGTTCATACTATCCCCTTTCCTATCTATGTTTTATAATAACTTCTTTTTCCCCAGTTTCAGAACAGCTTCTGTTAGTTTTTCTATGTACTACTATTTTTATTAAATTCATATTCAAAAATTTACAACTTCAAATTCTTTACTTCCAACTCCTTTTTACCATTATTACCGGGCCTGCTGATATCTTCGAGCATTATTATTACAGTTTTAACTCCATCTGTAAAGACCTGTGTAGGTGCAAAAGGTAAATTTTTGTTTGATATTGATAATTTGAATCCATTTTTATCCAAGTCTACCATTACAGGATTTCTATCTTTTGAGATAATGAACTCCCTATACCTCTATTATTTATAGTTGCTTTCATAGTATTTCCTGCTGCAGGATAGTTAAATTTCACTAGAGGATTAAATATCTCCAAGAGTTGAATATAAATTGAACATATATATTCTTTTATTCGTCATTACATTTACATTTGAAGTTATATCTATATCGTAGGTCTTATAAAAAGATATACTGAATTATCGGCACCTATCAAATTCCTGTTCCATTTCAAAATTACTATTATCTCCACCTGACTAGCTGCTTCATGTCCTCTCCTGGATCAAATTTTATCATTGTTACAAAAATCAGGTGCAAACATAAATATCGTATATACTATCTGTATAGAAATCAAAAGTTGTTGCAACTCTTTTTATTGCATCCTGTTTTTCCTGATATAAGTTTTTAACCTGCATCTTTGACACAGCTTCTTCACTTAAAAATTATTTTTAGCTGCTGCTGTTGCCTGAAACGCCACCGCTACCACTAACATAGCTTTCAATACTTTTTAACTAATAGCATTTATATTCTCCTTTTATAATAATTTTATTACTTGTTTATTTCTTCATCAAAACTAAACCATTTCCAATATTCTTTCTTTTTATCTTCTAGGGTCTTCACCATTATTCTTATCAGATGTATCTACCTGTTTAATCTCCAAAAGCTCGGTTTTGAATATTGAATATCTTTATATTACCATCATGAACTGCTCTGACGTCAATTTATATGCTTTTCTTTTATTGAATGTATACACTGACCACTCCCCAGCTGATGTATAGCAGGGCTGAAAATATGATTTATTCTGACGACACTGCTACTGAAAAATCCATTCGGTTCCTGCTCAATACCATGTATGGAGCTGATTTAAATTTAAAATTTTCATTACCTTTTTGAATTAAATCAGCCATCCTGCCTTATCTTATTAAAAATTTCCATTCATCATTAATTTTCCACTCAGGCTTGTTACAGCATAAACCGTGTCATGCTTCCCTAATTTTAAACTGCCACTTTTCCTTTTTATGTTAAAATTATGTGATATTCAAATCCTACCTTTAAGTTATTATTTTCAAATGGCATCCATTCAGCTTTAATTTTTATTCCCTGTTTAAGCTATTTTTGATGTCGCTTGATTTCCTATAAAAATCATAGCCTCCAACGAAGAATTCATCTGCCATTGCAATTGTACTGGTAAAAAGTACTGTTGTCACTGCTGATAGAATAAGTTTTTCATTAGATTTCTCCTTTAATTATGCATCAGCTTATCTTCTTCACTTAGGCGTTTTAAATAGCAAATCAATTTTTATACATATCATTAAAACATATAGTCGGCAAAGTACCATTTAAAAAGCCATGCTATTACAAAACCTCAAAATTTCTTGTGAATAGATAAAAATACCTGTGAAACCCAATAGTAATCTTAAATATAGGTAACAGTACTCCCATTACTTCCATTTCATCCATAAAGGGATGGAAAATATCTCCCTCATTTTCTCTCCTTTTATTTAAAGATCAGCATTTTTCTTGTCATATACACTTTTCCATTAAAATCTATTATTAAAAGCTTCAATTTTCAGTCACATCTACCTTTCCAGGCAATGTAAAGAACTTTTTCAACCGATCTACTACAGATAGTGTTGTTTCTTGAAATAGTCTCTACTTGACCATTTTTGATCAGCTGAAAGTAATCCCGTATTTTTGTTTCTGACATACTATGCTTTTTGGCATGAATAATACCCCTATATTACCATATCTTAAAAGTTTTTGTCATGTATAATCATATGTATTGTCATCTGTCAAAAAGAATCCGATATTTTTGTTTCCAAAGTCAAAATCAGAAAATATCTATCAAAGTATTACTCTTTACACTTTCATTTATCGTCTCAAAATGTTCTGGGTAAATATATTCCTGTCGGCTTTTACTTTTCCTGGTAATATATGAATTGTTAGTATAGTGATAAATCCATATGATTTTTCTTCTTTCTCCTATTTTAGTAAATAAATCAACAATATTACTTGTGAAAATAAAACTTTTCCTTTTTCTTTAAATGTAGTTATCCTTATAAGTGCTGTTTCGGTAATCCTTACGTTCCTCATCAAATGTATTCTTCTCCATAAGTGAATATTTCTGTGCGACTTCTTCATTTGTGTAAAGAGGCTCCATATATATAGTATTTTCCCATTTCCCGTATATTCGTATTTAACAGTATATTCTGCTTCTCCTATTATAAACGGCTTTATAGAGCCTTACATTTAATGATGTATAATATTCAGGAACTACAAATAAAGGTATTTTTAGAAATCTGGTATTTTGAGTTATCAACCACATCTACAAAAGTTCATTATCTTCAATTGATACACTCTCAAAAGTTTATGAAATCGCTAAGATCTACATTTGTTCTAAAATTTATTACTGCTCGCTACGAAAAATATACATTTTTAGTAGTGAATTTTTCATCTTCAGAACTTTTCTAATTTAGCATTTTCTAATTTTGTCGTAGGATAAGTATATAAATCGCTGCTTACTACTACATCTTCATTAAAAAGTAAAATACTCCTGTGTTATTTCATTTTGCTTTCTAAAACTTTTACAGTATATGAATTTGCTCCATCTAACTTCATTTCTGAAGGTAGGCAATAGATACACAGTTTGAAAAACTGATTTTCAATTTTTACTGAAAAAGGTGTTTTTGGCAAAGGCACTGAATGCTGTCAAAAATAACAACATTTCTGTTCCCAATTTCAATTTTCCTCAAAATCCTTCCTTTAAAACTCAACTAATTCTCTTAATATCCCTTCACTTATATTATCTTCCAATCTTTCTTCTATTTCCTCATAAAGTTTTTCCTTGACAGTGTCATCAATTGGTCCATTACTTCCTACTGAAAAAGACCTGTTTCTATAAAATTTGAAAAGTGTTTTCTCCTTTTTTCAACAAAACAGTTTGAACTTGTCATTCTGACATATCAAGCACCTTATAACCTTTTCAAATCCACATATGTCCTCACAAGCTTTATTATCCTATTCAAATCTGAATTATAATAACTAATGTATTTTAGCTTTCCGATACGGATATCTTCTTCATCTTTGAAGATTATTTTATTACCTGTATATGCTATTATAAGAAATTTTGATACTTCTTCATCAAATTCAGCCCAATTCTGTTATTTTTAGTTATCACGGAATTATTCCCGACTTTCATCAAATAATTCCATTTTCTATGATAAATCCATAAATTTAAAAATATGCTTTTTAGTTTCTGCTCCATCTAGGAACACTGTATGATTTTCAAATATTCCTCTTTCATAGTATGTTTTATAGCTATTTTTCTGTTTTAACATACATTAATAAGATACCTTAAATCGAACATTTTATCTTTTATATTCAGATAAATATTCTTTTTCCAAACTCACCCATTGCAAAAAGAAATTTTTATCCCTTTTCAAGAAAGTTCCTGATACAGTCATTTCCTGTCCTTTCTTTTATTTCTTACTCTTCTAATTCTTTAATTTCTTTCTCAAGCTTATCAATTTTTGTTCTTAAAAGAACTTTTTCACCTTTATGCTGAAAATACATACGAAAAGTAGTATTTCATGAAATTTCATGACAAGAGATCTGTTTTCAGAAATCTGTCATCATAAATTTCATCTAGTTCGTGTTTTTCAAGAAAACTTGAAATTCTAGTATCTCTCATCACTCTCCTAATTCTTCGTGCTTATTCTTAATAAAAACAATTCTAATTTTTGTGCTCATATGACCTTTTCCCTTTCTTTTTCTTTTAACTTTATTATTATCATTTTTAGAAACTTAAAACAATCATTCTGATAAAAATAAATTTCTTCTATATCTATTATCGAATATGTATATTATTTTCTTTTTATTTAAATAAAAATTCCGTCTAAATCAAAATTTTCAGTCAAAAATATTTATTATATCATTTTAAATTTTTATTTATTACACTGTCTTCAGTATATTTATCATGGTTATTTTTTATAGTAAAAATAACCATCTATAAAAACATTTTAAAAAGTATCCAAATATTCTTGCGGTTTCTTTTACCGTTCCTGAAAATTAATGATATCCTCTCTTTTATGAAGAAAGGAAAGAAAAGTAATTTTCTGTTTTTCAATTAGATGTTCAAAATAATCATTTTCTTCAGTAAACTTAAATCCTGTAGTAAAATTTTCTTTTAAGTTAAGCATATAATGTATATCTGTTACTACACCAAAATACAGTTCTTTTTAAGTTTTGTTAAATTCATAAAATAAATATCATTTCTTATTCCGAAATAAACAGCAAGCAGAAAAATATCTCATATTTATAATAAGATTACCATTTTCATTCTGTTCCATGTCTGAATTCATAGTAACTTTTTATAATTATTTTTACTTTTTCCCTATACTCTTCATTTTTGATTCATCTAAGAAATTTTCTTTCGTTCTCCAATCTAGAAAAATCTGTCAAATTATGTGTTATTATTAAATGATTAGGTAGATTTACATCTCTTTAACTACATTGATTCTCAGTTTATCTATAAATTTTCCAATGCAATTTCATAATTTTTACCATATTTTTCTTACTGTTAACTTTTTATATTTGTTCTATTCATAAGAATATTTATACATTCTTTTATCATACGAATTTATTTTCTTTTTATTTCAGAATAGTATATCTTCTTTAATTCATTATATTTTAGAAACATGCCCTCTTCTAAGTTTCTAAAAATGTCATTATAGCAAATTCTACATCACTAATTTCTTCTTCTATTTCTTCGTCAAATCTGAATATCGTTAATCGTAAAATGTTTCTATGCTCTTTTGAGATTATTATTTTCAGTCATTAAAATCATATTTATGAAATTCAGTAATACCAAATCTCTGTTGGTCTATATACTTCCAATCCTTTATCAAATATTTTATTTCTATTTTATCTATGAAATTCAGCTCAATTTTATAACTTTCATCTAAAGACTTTTATATTATACAAAAGACTTGTTATAATAACCTGTACTCAGAAGATATAAAAATTTCCGCTTCCAGTTCTTTGATCAATATCCTGTAATTTATCAATTGTAAAATCATCAATTGCATCATATTTACAGTACTGATATCTGCTCCGAATTTTTAAAAATCTATATTTCCATTTAATTTTAGAAGATTTATGAGACTTATTATAATTTGAAGAGAACACTGTAAAATATACAAACCATGTGTTCTTATTATATATTAAATTTAAACTTTCACTTACTACCTTCTTTTCATAATTGATGTATATGTTGCTTTTATGCCGTCTTCTAATATTTTTATAAGATGATACGTGCTGTCAGCTTCATCTGATAAATATTCTTTGCAAATAGGGATACCTCAAATATTTTCTCAGTTTCATTAAAACATTTGTCAATTTTATCGAATCTTAATTTTTCACGAAAATATCTGTTAAATATTCTGTTTGAAGAGTTAAACTTTAAAATAACTTTCAGTCAGTATTTTTCTCTTATATTCCTTTATATTATTAACAAGTGATATAAAACATTTTCACTTATTCTGAAAAAGTTCTATAAAAATATTGTAAACTTTTTCCTGTTTTCATTCTCAAAATATAATGTGTCCGCTTTTTAACTCATCTTCATACTGTTCTATATTTTCAGCAATACTGCCGTTCAATATACTTTTATACATCTCCTGATCTTCACTTACTTCCAAATCCAACTAAATAACCGCATAACTAGAAGATGGAGAAAAATCATGAGTGTCTATAACTACTAACATCACTGTTAGATTTTAGAACTAAAACTTCCTTCAAATATTTTACTTTTATCAAATTTACTTCTTTTTCAAAAATCAAGCTTAACATCTGTTATTTTTCAGACAATGTTTTATAGACATGATTAATCATATTATAGTCATAATCTTCTGAATTTATGTTAAAGCATTATTTCTAACATTATTTCACTCCTTTTCATTTTAAACATACAACCGTCAAATTATTATTAAAACTTGCGTCGGGAGAAGGACAGATAAATAAATATTATATTTTTATCGAAGGATCATAACTTTCAAATACTTCTTCAAATTTTTCGTATGATATTCTTAACTTTATAAAGTAAAATCATAAATAATGTAATAAAAAGGTACAACAACCATTTTATCGTCAAAAAGAATGTAAAAACAAATGTAAGAAAGAAAAATAATATAACTGAAAAATTCTTTATTTTTAAAATCAAGATTGAGTTTAGTTTTTCTAAAATCCGTATTCTTATGAACCCGCTCTCTAAAAATTTTTCATTATTTTTCTCTTGCAAGGATATAGATAAAATAAAGTATTTCAAGTATTATAAGGAATGTAGGTAATATATAAGGTCTCATTTTAATCACATCTTTTCAATGATAAATTCATTATATTGTTTTTTCTAAATCTTCATGTAAATTTTCTCCAAAATTTTTATCTTTAGTATTTCTTCTATACTGTAAAATCTTTTCCTATTTTTCAGAGGATGTAAAGTCAATAGAAGATGTTAATTTGTAATTTTCTCCCATTTCAGATATGTTTTCTCCTATAACCTGTACTATTCTTCCATATATATATAAAGACAGTTAAATTCAAGTAAACTGTATGTATTTTAAAAATAATTGAAAATATTCTTTCATAAATTTTACAAAATCATCAATTATATTGATATCTGAAACATCTTTATAAACTAATACTGAATTTTTAGTAAATTCCTTTATATCACTTATTACAAGATCAAAAACGAGTATTAATATTTGTTGCAGGATTATGAAATACAATATCTATAAGTTCTGTATTACTCGCTTTTAAGTCTCCATATCAAAGAATATTCCCTTTTATATTTTCCTTCAATATTCCATCAATATTAATTTTTATAAATTTTCTGTACTATAATTTATATCCAATATTTTTGACATCTGTATTTTTCTTTTCCTAAATTCATAAAAAGTCCTTAACAAATTTTTCTTTAATTTTTCAAAACTTTCATTTATTTCTTCTTGCGTAAGATTCTCTATTATAAGAAAGTCTCTTTCATTTTCCATACTCAACTCCTTATTTTTATTCATGATATAAATTTAATAAATAAATTAAAGTAAAAGCATCATGTAGAGATGCTTTTTACTTTAATTAGTCATATATAGTAATTGCTGCCCTGTTCTTCCTGAACATCTTTTAAAAGCTTTTATCATTCTGTTTTTCCTGTATAGTCGAATTTCTAGCAGTTTATCAACAAGTTTTCAATTATTTTATTAATTCCGGATTACACTACTAACTTGCGTTCTCAGGAACTTATTCTCACTTTCAGACTTTCATTTCGAGTTTTTAACTTTGCTACTTCAATATTCTGATTGTTATTATTGTATTTTGCTTCTGCAAGCTGTTTGTCTTTTTCACTTAAGTTTCTTATTATTTCCTTTGAAAAATTACAGAATCTTGTCAAATAACTTTTCCAAAATAGACTTCTTTCTTCTGTCTTCTCTTTATTCTTTCCATTTTATTAGATTCTTGCGTAATCCCAAGCAGTTCTTCTATTTTATTTCTAAATATTGGATTCTGTAAAAAGTTTTTCCAATAAACTATAAGACCATTTGTAATATCATCATCCATACTTTCGTAACATCCGCCCTGTTTTTCTACTACTGGGCACCTTCTTTAATTAAATCCGGTTTATTACTCTCCATCATCAAGTGGATGAGTCTCACTTTGATCTTCAATTTTCGTTTGGTTTCTTTTTAAATGTTTCTTTTCTTTGGCTACTTATTTTCTATTACCACTCACTGTCCATTATTATTCTCTAGAATTATTTAATTACTTATTACTTCTTTATCTTATGTAAATATTTTATAACAGTAGTCCATATTTGTCAAATTTCACTAAAAATCATTTCAAAGTATTGTATTTACTGGTTTTCATAAGATAAAATCATAATTAGCACACTTTATAAAAATTTTTATTTACACAAAACTTCTTGTATTGTTATCCTGTTCTTTCATCTTCTCTATTTTTGAATATCTTCTTCACGCTCCTTTCAGTTTCTGTCGTTTCTTGCTCCTTCTTAGTCTCTATAGCTTTTTATTGTTATCTTGGTACTTTCTTTTATATTTTTCTTGTTTTTCCTGATTCTCAAGAATCCCTTTTTATCGTATTTAATATTTTTATATCTTCTTCGTGCCTCCCTTCTGGCCTCTTCGATTATCTCTTTCATTTTAGTTTACTCCTTCTATTTCTCCTTCTACTTTTTACGATTATTCTTCAGTCTTTTTATTTCCAGGATTTTTCATAGATTTTTCCCTATAAGGTTAGTTTTTCTAAGCATATTAATCTTCATACTTTCCTATAACAGGGAAAAATCGTCATTAAATTCCATTCCCTGAAAACCCTGGTTCTGATAGCTCATTTCTGCTACAGTCCCTTCATCATTAAGCAATAAAAAGATCCTTATATAATTGTGCTTACAGTTTCATATAACAACATAACTAATAAATTCATTATCAAAAATCGTCAAATTTTTGCAAACTCACTGTCTTCACATTCACCTTCAAGTCTTTTATAAACCTGTCTGTAAAAGCTATTTACAGCTTTTCTTTGTTTCCTTATCCATTTTTCAAGCTTTGCTATATCTTTTCCTAGCAGATTGTGCATTTTTCTATTGTTATTCGTCAGTTCAACCCTATTTCTTTCAAGCGACTGTCTTGCCGCCTTTGTCACTTTTTAATTCTTCTCTAAAATCCCTGTTCAGCTTTCTGACATCTAAATTACTCATTATGTTATTAAGTATCTTTACTCTACTCCTGAAACATTGTACAGTCTAAGATTATATTCTATTTCCCTTATGAGCTGTTTATTAAGTGAAGGATTTATTACTATATCATTTCTAAGCAGTTCCCTGTCAGTGTAGTAACTCTCTCAAAAGAACCTGCCAGTTCTGGTACATTTTCATTATTTCGGCATAAAAATCTGTCTGTGAAATTAGTACTTCCTGATATTTCTTCTCCAGAACCTTATCCCTTAAAAAGTATATTTATTGCCATTGTTGAAGTAAGCTTATTCTGCATTGAATAAATCATTTCTTTTACCTGATCCCCTTTTTCTTATGTTTTCTCAGGATTCTGTCCAATTCAGATTTTTAATATTAAATTCCGTTTTCTATTTCATTTATGAGTTTACTCCACCTTCATTTTTATTACATTGTCAAAAATTTGTGTCAAGAATTTCCTGATTTCTGAGGTTAAAGGCATCTATTCTTTTCCTGATTTCCCTTACCATTTCAGAAAACTGCGAAACCTTTTCTGAGTATGATAACTTTTTCCTCTTAAAATTTCAAGCGAAGGTCTTTCTTCAAAAACTGTTTCTAAAAAGTAGGATTAAACTCATGTTCATGAATTTTCGAAACATGTTTCAGACTTTCCTGAGATACTTCCAGTACAAAAGTCATACGTTCCCTGTCTTTGAAATTATATCTGTTGATAATATCTATAACGGGATGTTTTCCCTCAAACATTTATTAATATAGCTCTTATTTCGTCTAAGTTTATATAAATCAGACTTTTCTATTGTAAAATTAGAACTCTGGAAATATTTTTATAGAAGTTTTCAGAAGTTTTTATCATACATCGATTTACTTTCTAAAAATAACAAATTTTTATTTATATACGAATATAATTTCTGTCTGCTCAGGGTGGTCATATTCAATAAAAGGAGTAATAGCTTTTACAATCACATTATCAAGTCTTGATTCAAATTCATAGCTGGCATTATTGAATGTACAGAAAGATGAACACGCATTAAATTCTTCCAGCAGTTTTTCATTATCTGTAGAATTTCCTCAATTTCTTCATTATAAAGGAATTCCTATTTCATTAAAAACTGTGTCCGTAATAGTATTTTCAGCATCATTCAGGTTAAAAAGCCCCTGTCCGTCTTTATAAGCTGATGTACAAACCTTGTCCTGCTGTCAGCATTCGTCTGCGCTTCTCTTATCAACTTGTTTATATTGTCCTGATTGAATATATCAAATTCATATGAAATAAATTCTGTATCTATTTCTCCGTTTATGACAGGGACTTTTTAATGCAAAGGGCTGTGCATATCATCAATGACAATGTAATGTTTTTCCTTTTAGCTTATTTTTCCATGTACCTGTTTACTATTTCTTCATTTTAATATAAATGTAGTATCCTGAAATCCCATTCCTATTTTCAAGTTCAGTTATCAGTCTTTTCCCTGTCTTCATAAAGTCTTTTTTAATATTTTTCTGTTCATATATATTATATTTATCAAGAAAAGGTTTTATTTCCATAAATTCTTTAAGATATCCGTTTCCATTAAGGTCAGTCTTGTCCACATAACCATCAAAAGTGTCTATTTTAAAATTTTCTTTTACTTTTTCAATCTTATCTATCTTATCAAATTCTGTCTGATTATATTCCCTTTTTATATTTTCCTCTATATCAGCATATTCGAGACTGAAACCCTTTTTATTACTTATGGCGCTGTAAAGTCTGCTGTTCTCTTTTGTTTTTAGTATAGAATCAACTGTATCATAACAGAGCCTGCTCCAAAAAGAATTTTTGGAAGACTTTCAAAAGGATCAGTATAAGATTTCAAAGTGTTTTTGTATTTCCTGTTCCTGATTGCATGACATCTTCTACAAGTTCTGCAAATAAAGTTTTATTAAACATGGGAGAAGCTTCAGAAAAATTTTCTGTATTTCCATTATATCTTCGCCCTTCATTTCATATGATTTTTCATAGCTGTTAAAAATTCTTCGTATCCTGATATTTTTGGGTGCTGTCATTTTTACTGAACATATCAGTTTTTCGTTCAACATACCGTAAAAATCATAGGGATTTCTATTATTTACAGCATATATCACATCACTGAATTTCATTTCTTCTTTTTCATCATCATAAATTTTTCTGATCAGTAATTTCTGACATTTTCTTCCATCAGATTCATTTTATCATACTTCGAGTTCTTCATGCTTCTCATTGATAAAAAGCATTCTGCATTTTTCAAATACACTTTTCAGTATCATTTTGTCTATTATTAAAATTATATGTCATATCAACGTCATTTTTCATCAGATCTCTGTATAAGATTTCTTCTGTCTACAAAGAAAGTGTTTCTAAAATAATCCAGAAATTTATCATTCATTTCCTTTTTATTTTTCCATATTTTCTCCTTTTAAATTAAGAAACATCACTATTCTTTTAACTGAAACCATTTTTGACATAAAATATCCCTGATTAAGTGAAACAACCACCACTTTGCTGCTTCCACTTGAAGCATGTATCATTTTCCATTTCTATATACATTCCTACATGCGATACAGTATTTGGTCTTTTAGGGATCTGTTTCAAAAATATCAGGTCTCCTTTTTCTTGCATTTGCGAGACTTACACTCCTTCAACTTTTGCCTGATCTCTGGATACTCTTGGAAGAATAATTCCAATTGAATAATACACATTTTTACAAAAGCGGAACAGTCAAAGACCCTTTCTTGTAGTCCCCATAAATAAGAACTCAATATAAGTGTTTGATTCTTTTATCAGTTTATTAAGTGCATTGTTAAGCATTGAATGTTTATTACTCTTTGTTCCTCTAAATCTTATATCTGTATTTATCATTTGTAGAGGCTTACTCCTGCATCTCCTGTTTCATAGTTTGTAAGAGGTGCAGGTGCATCATTACCCTTTTTCTATTTTCCCTACTGTCCACATTTACATTTTTCATAAGTATTTTTACCTTTCTATCTTTCTCCATAGTAAACCGCTTACTTTGCACAAAAGTAAAAGATGAAGCAATGATTGCAATAAGCAACAGTTTTTCATTTTTCCTTCTCCTTTTTATTCTATAGTTTATGATTTTTCATTTTTCATTTCCGTCGTTGGGATTTGTTTGACCCAGTTCCTGTTGTACCAGTTTATTAGCTCTTTCTCTAGTTTATCACTTAGACTTCCTTTACCTTTTTGAGCTCATCAGCTTCTTGTTTTTAGCTTCAAAAATATTTTCCTATTTTTCCTCAACCTTGCTGCTACCACCTTCCATAAGTTCCAGAGTGGTATCTCTCATTTCTTTTAAATTACTTCCCTTGTAGATTATTTCCTTTTTCCATGTTCTGTTTTTCCGGCATTTATGACTTCCTTGAAAGCTTTTCCTAAAGAAATATTCCCTTCGGACGTTCTTTCCGTCAATTTATTAAATCCACCCTGTAAAGCCTTACCTGTCAGAGCTATATTAAATCCTGTCCGAACAACTTCCGTTGTAATGGAACTTGCCTTAATGGATGCCGCACTTCCTGAATTAAGTGCATTTCCTATTGTTTTTATCTGTTTCAGAAGTCCATATACGATGAATATACTTGCTATAATTCCTAAAAGTTTATTTATATCTGAACTTCCTTCTCCATCCAGTCTGTCTATATACTGAAATGCATATCCTATGAGCGCAAAAGTTACAATCACATTTACCATTGCAGATATAACAGCACCTAATGCCCAAAACCGATATTCTTAGTTATCCCAAGGCTACAAATACCATAGTTATCATACTGAAACATCCTATAAGCAGATAATCTACAAGAACTACCATTATTTCTATTGCCGCCTTCATACTCATCCATAGAATTACGAGAGCCGCAAGAAGTATCAGCATAGGATTGATATTATTCATTACTCCCTTTACGCTGAAAAAGCATCTTTACAGCTGTCAGCATAACCTTAAAAGGAACATTGAAAAAGCTTTGTCATATAATCAGGCAAATCATGCATGTTAAAAACTTTTCCCTGCAATCAGTCACTCCCAGTTTCATGGAAAGATTAAACAGCGGACCCGGTGTAAAAATTCCAGAAGAAACCATTAGCAAGCAAACCTACCATTACACTCATGACTGTAATCTGAGAAACATGTCCTTCACAATCCATAAGCATCGTTTTCTGTTGCTTCAGTGTCAGGGCTGTTACTCCTTTTAATATTCCTATAAGAATTTCAAGTGTTCCCATTAGAAGCATAAATATTGCCATTATGTTTGATACGCTTCTTCCAACTTTATCTGTAACGTTTCCTGTTACCTTAAACAGGTTCATTACGATCTTACGTTCTTATATCATTTGTATTTTTGATTTCCCCTATCGGTGTTTTCAGACTTGGCATCAGTTACCGCACTGTTTCATCCATCATTACCCTTACTACTTCCCTGAGTTCACGTGCAATAAAAATTGCAACCAGAACTACTTCCCACCATTTCAGCTTTATCTGTGTCCAGGTCATGGGGATTTGTATTTGTATCATTTTCACCACTAATACAGAAGAACTTATCTTATTAACTGCACCCCTTAAGATTGTACAGTGAAATTCCTTTACCTGCAGCATCCATTATTTTGCCCTACGTTAAAAAGTACAGGATCATCATTTGCCGATTGATTCTGTTTTCTTATCTGATTATATTCCGCATTATTCTTCTCTGCATTTTTTTGCATCCTGAAGAGCATTCGCAGTGGTTACGGAAAAATGCTCCCAGCTGTATTATTAGCAGGGACAGTGCCACTCTATATTCATAGTCATACTATCCTGTCAATCCCTGGCTGATACATCTTAATCTATTCTTTGAAAGATGACAGGAACTCCTTTTTAGAATTTTTATTTGGATACTTGGTTTTTAAATATTAGTTAAAATAATTATATCATAATAATTAGTTTTTCCAATTTTTAAAATTTCCGAATTAATTATTTTTTAAAGGATTAGAATAGATTTTTATAAGTATTTTTTCATAAAAAATTTTTCTTATTTTTGGCAGATATTTTTCTTTATGCTGTCAAATATAGTATTTGAAGGTTGCTTTGAAATATTAGAGCCTTTCTGGAAATAAAAACTATACCCCCTGCCTAATCGGAAGTCCATCTGCTGTGGAATTCAGATAATCAGGAAATATAGTTCATTCTGATTTTTCCATTTATTCTGATATATTCTTTTTCATATATACATACAACCGTTTTATTCATTTTAGTTCATATTTTTCTTTTATATTATTGTATTTCAACTTTCGTATTCTATTAATATCTATTTCCATACTTGTCCTTACAGTAGACCGTACCGTCATATCTTCTATAACATTTTTCTCCTCTTTTCAGCAGCTTCTTTTCTCTGCTTCTCTCCATTCATTCGGATTAAGCAGTTCTGAGCTGAACACAGTCATAGCGAGTATTATCAGCATAATAATCTTTTTCATGTATATATTCATCTCCCTTCGCATTGTTTTTATCTATGTCAATAATTTAATTACTTAATCACAGCTTAGTTTCTGTCATAATTTGAAATCTCAACCTCATTAGGCTTTGTAGCCAAATCACTGGCATTCAATCTAGCCTGTCTCACGGCTTCAGACCCTGAAGAACCACCAAGATTCACTTCGCTCAGTTTGTCAGCTGCATCAATAAATGCATTTTAACTCTTTGTTGACCAAATCTTCTCATTTTTGCATAATATTCCTGACTGTACGGATAGTTACTATCCTTACCTTTGGAAATCCTTATCGGAGAACACATCTCTAAAGCCAGCCCTACATCCTTTATGGAATCAAAGTTGCTGAAGTTCGCATTCATCCCTTTAACCATGGCGGAGAAGAGCTTGGCGGACATAACGCCCATTCCGTGTCTTTTTTGCGGCTTTTTCTCATGGAGGTATTGGCATCATTCATATTGTGGGCATTGGCTGCATAAATGCTGCACCTGTACGCAGTCTTCCATATTGGTTATTGCTGTTTGCAGTTGGTCTACCGACGTTGTGCAGGGCTTTCTGGAAAGTGTCGTTATTTCTGTTATCACCACCTTTATAAGAAGATTTGTTATTTTTACCACCGTCCTTTCCGTTAGTAAGTTCGTCAAGCTTCGCACCGCCGAACATGGCGAGTCCTGAGGCGGCCATACCAGCGGCCTGGGCCAGCCCCATGAAAGCGCTGTCGCTGGATATACCGAGACCAGAGCCTGTGGTGACTGCTATGGCCATCATACCGATATTCTCCATTACCTGCGAGAGCATGAGGAGGACGACTGCGAGAGCGGCTATGGCCTGGATGCTCTTACCTGCGACGACGAGGTTCATGACCTGGTATGAGATACCCATCATAGCGACGGTCATGAACAGGGTCACGCTCTGCTGTACGATCATCTGTATACCTTTCTGTCCAATCTGCGCTGTACTTTCCATTGTAAGGAACATGAGGTAGAATACGGAGAAAGTGGTGAGCATGAGGGCGGTAAAGATGTTAGACACATAGACGGCGATAATCTTACCGCTGAGCCATACGCAGAATAATAGCAGTATAATCTTCGCGAGGGTTTGTGAATATGGCGAAGAAAGTCATGAAACCGAATACGTCCTTCATCATGTTCAGGGGTTTGTTGAAGAAAGCCATTGCGATTTTTCCTGGAGTGGAAGTAGTCATTGCGGGGGCATCGAAGAAGAGTATACCGAGCCTGTAGAACATGTTGAAGAAGAGTTCGGTAATACGTGTTACGAGGGTTCCCTGCATGACTTCGCCTGCGGCATTTCCGGTACCCAGCCTTAATGGGTATGAGGTAGGGGTAACCAGGATGAAGGCGATGACCAGTTTTGACAAACCTTGGAATAATCATTCTGGAAAATGGAGTAGAGGTCCCACCCTGAGCGAGGTTTTTAAGTATTGCGGTAAGAGATATCTGCGGTCATGAAGAAGATCAGTGCCATACCGCATAGCCTGCTGATTTTAAAGGACGCCTCTGTAGATTATAAGGAGTCCGTAGTAGAGGGCATCTACCATTTTCTCAATAACGCTTCGCCATCCTGCCTTCTTAAACACATTTGCAAATGCTTCGCCGTTGGCATCAGCCATTGCGATAGAACTCGCATAAAATGAAAAGAGAGGCAGTAATAAAGCAGAAAACGTTTATTTATGTTGATTTTTTGTTTATCTTCATTATCAGCTCCTTTTCCTTTAATTTTAATAAATTATACCTTATTTGAATAAAAATCAATTCTTATTATTTATATCATTAAGCTATTATTTACTAAATCAAAAGTTATTTTTCTAAAAAATTTTTATTTTTTTCATATTTTTAATTTTATTTTTAATTTATTAAAAATCCAGGGTTAATATTAGCTCCAAAAGACATTATATATAAGATCCCCTATCGCCCATGTTATTCCGATAACAACTGCTGCCTGAATAAATTTCATGAAAATTCCTGATATATCAGGTGTACGACCTGCCGCAAAAAGTTCAGGAAAAATTCCGACTACAGTTACAAGCAACATTACACCTGTGATAACCCACTGTAAAAACCTTATGTAGTCAAAAAGTACTCCATTAACTTCACTTGTTATTTCAACTGCTGCCTGATCCAGATCACCGGCATTTCCAATAACTGACACAAAAAGCATAAGAGCTACGACCACAAACACAATAGATACTTTTTTTGTTACGCATTACTTTTTCAACCTTCCTTTTTATGTCGTGTATTTAAGTTATAAATGGGTATATTATAACAGATTTTTATTAAATACAGAACTAAATATTAATATACATATTTCTTCCCTTTGACCTTTAATTATAGTCTGTAAAGATAGAATTATAAATAATTTCTAGTGAGATTATAACATGCTTTTCAATTAAAATCAAATATTTTGCATTATCCCGAAATGCCTTTAATTCATGGACTTTCATACAAATTGCATTTTATATTAAAATGTTGTATAATTAATATTATTATTCATTAAATATAATTATCTAAGAAAAATGGTAGATGCCCTCTACTACGGACTCCTTATAATCTACAGAGGCGTGTCCTTTAAAAATCAGCAGAGCTATGCGGTATGGCACTGATCTTCTTCATGACCGCAGATATCCTTACCGCAATACTTAAAAACCTCGCTCAGGTGGACCTCTACTCCATTTTCAGAATGATTATTCCAAGGTTTGTCAAAAATCTGGTCATCGCCTTCATCCTGGTTACCCCTACCTCATACCCATTAAGGCTGGGTACCGGAAATGCCGCAGGCGAAGTCATGCAGGGAACCCTCGTAACACGTATTACCGAACTCTTCTTCAACATGTTCTACAGGCTCAGTATACTCTTCTTCGATGCCCCCGCAATGACTACTTCCACTCCAGGAAAAATCGCAATGGCTTTCTTCAACAAACCCCTGAACATGATGAAGGACGTATTCGGTTTCATGACTTTCTTCGCCATATTCACAAACCTCGCGAAGATTATACTGCTATTATTCTGCGTATGGCTCAGCGGTAAGATTATCGCCGTCTATGTGTCTAACATCTTTACCGCCCTCATGCTCACCACTTTCTCCGTATTCTACCTCATGTTCCTTACAATGGAAAGTACAGCGCAGATTGGACAGAAAGGTATACAGATGATCGTACAGCAGAGCGTGACCCTGTTCATGACCGTCGCTATGATGGGTATCTCATACCAGGTCATGAACCTCGTCGTCGCAGGTAAGAGCATCCAGGCCATCAACCGCTCTCGCAGTCGTCATCCTCATGCTCTCGCAGGTAATGGAGAATATCGGTATGATGGCCACCGCGGTCACCACGCTCTGGTCTCGGTATATCCAGCGACAGCGCTTTCATGGGGCTGGCCCAGGCCGCTGGTATGGCCGCCTCAGGACTCGCCATGTTCGGCGGTGCGAAGCTTGACGAACTTACTAACAGAAAGGACGGTGGTAAAAATAACAAATCTTCTTATAAAGGTGGTGATAACAGAAATAACGACACTTTCCAGAAAGCCCTGCACAACGTCGGTAGACCAACTGCAAACAGCAATAACCAATATGGAAGACCGCGTACAGGTGCAGCATTTATGCAGCCAATGCCCACAATATGAATGATGCCAATACCTCCATGAGAAAAGCCGCAAAAAAAAGACACGGAATGGGCGTTATGTCCGCCAAACTCTTCTCCGCCATGGTTAAAGGGATGAATGCGAACCTGGCAGATTTTGAAAAGCTTAAAGGGGTCGGAGGGGACTTCAGGATGTATTTTCAGACAAGGACTTCAAAGGCAAGGACAGTAATTATCCGTACAGTCAGGATTATTATGAAGATATTAGAGATAATGCCAAATTAATGCTTGGTGATGCATGGAATGCTGCTATTAACGAGCTCAGTGAAGTGAACCTTGGTGGCTCTTCGGGGTCTGAAGCCGTGAGGCAGGCAAGATTGAATGCCAGTGATTTGGCTACAAAAACCTAACAGGGTTGAGATTTCAACTTATGATAGTAAATAAATGATAATTAAATTGTTGACATAGATAAAGAAAAATACGAAGGGAGATGAATACATTTATGAAAAGATTATTATGCTGATAATACTCGCTATGACAGTGTTCAGCTGTGAGCTTCTTGATCCTAGTGGTTTGGGAGAGAGCTCATCAAAAAGCAGCTGAAAGAGGAGAAGATGTTATAAGAATGCTTATGGAAATATATTTTTGTGAGGATAAGTATGGAAATAGAGAATATTAATAACTAGAAATGACAAAAATATTTTATTGAAATTAAAAACGAATAAATGGCTATATATTGAAGAAATTATATCAGAAAAACAGAAAATCAGAACTATATTTCCTGATTATCTGGAATTCCACAACAGGTGGAGTTCCGATTAGGCAGGAGGTATAGTCGTTTACTAAATCTATTGACTTTCATATGCAGATTGATTTTTACATTAAAATGTTGTATAATTAACATTATTATTAATTTAATTATATGAAGGAAACAAAGCTTCTAATTACCTTACTTATCTTCACAAACCTCGCGAAGATTATACTGCTATTATTCTGCAGTATGGCTCAGCGGTAAGATTATCGCCGTCTATGTGTCTAACATCTTTACCGCCCTCATGCTCACCACTTTCTCCGTATTCTACCTCATGTTCCTTACAATGGAAAGTACAGCGCAGATTGGACGAAAAGGTATACAGATGATCGTACAGCAGAGCGTGACCCTGTTCATGACCGTCGCGCTATGATGGGTATCTCATACCAGGTCATGAACCTCGTCGTCGCAGGTAGAGCATTCAGGCCATAGCCGCTCTCGCCAAAGTCACGTCCTCCTCATGCTCTCGCAGGTAATGGAGAATATCGGTATGATGGCTATCGCCGTTACCACAGGGTCAGGTCTCGGTATATCCAGCGACAGCGCTTTCATGGGGCTGGCCCAGGCCGCTGGTATGGCTGCCTCAGGACTCGCCATGTTCGGCGGTGCGAAGCTTGACGAACTTACTAACGGAAAGGACGGTGGTAAAAATAGCAAATCTTCTTATAAAAGGTGGTGATAGCAGAAATAACGACACTTTCAAAGGGCTATGCACAACGTGGGAAGACCCGCAGAAGGATACGGAAATGCACAGTACGGAAGACCGCGTACTGGTGCAGCATTTAAAAAACATGCTGCCAATGCCCACAATATGAATGATGCCAATACATCCATGAGAAACTCCGCAGGCACGGTATGGGCGTTATGTCCGCCAAACTCTTCTCCGCCATGGTTGGCGGGATGAATGCTGATTTTAGTAATTTCAGCGATCTCAAGAGAGTAGGTAAGGAATTCGGAGGGGTGTTCTCCGATAAGGATTTCGAAGGTAAGGACAGCAATTATCCGTATAGTCAGGATTATTTCGATGAAAGATAATGCTCTTAGACAATTGAAAGACGCAGGAGCTGATGCAGTTGACAGAATGAGAGGAGTAAACCTTGGAGAATCCTCGGGGTCCGAAGCCGTGAGGCAGGCTAGAATGAACGCCAGTGATGTGGCTGCAAAAGCTAAAGAAAAAGCTAAAGACAGTGAATACAAAACAAAAAAACTAGATTAAATTATTAACATAGATATACTACGAAAGGAGAAAATATATTCATGAAAAAGATTATCGTGTTAGTTATACTCGCTATGACGGTTGTCGGATGTGAACTGTTTGATTCAGAAAGATGGGCGAGAATTAAGCGAGAAGATGCCGAAAAGAGGAAGAACATGTTATAGAACCAGCAGTGGGTATTTTTACTGCGAAGATACAAAAATAGGGAAAATATGAATTATGGATAAATGGTTGTATATGTATATGAAAAGAATATGTCAGAATAAATGGAAAATTAATATGGAACTATATTTCCGGCTATATGGAATTCCACAGCAGGTGGAGCTCTGATTAGCGAGGTATAGATTTTTGTTTACCTGAAAAAGCCTTCAAATAATATATGATTATTTTACCATATATTATTTAGAGATTTTCACAAAATTTAGTACACACCTTTTTAGTATATTAAACTAAAAGGAAGAATCAAAGATATTAGCTATCTCTATTCTTCCTTTTTAACTGTCAAAGCTTTTAAATTACTGCTCTTTCATTCTGTTTACTAACTTTCACAGACAATCTTCCTATCTTACATTTTCTGATGATTTTTTCACATCTTGTATTGCTTTTTACAGCTTTATTTATATTTTGTACAACATCTCTATCTTTTACAGCTTCTACCAGTTTTTCGCTTCACTGCCAGCTAAGCTTCTTCCTGATATTATATTAAGGAAATTATTTTTAATATATTCTTCCTTTCTGTCTACCCTGTTATGCCACCCTTTATGGAAAGCTTTATTTTTAGGATTTTTCTGTACAAAGGGCATCATAGTACTTTACGTTGTGTTGTAGAGATACTTTTCAGTAATGAGTCTGGATTTACAGCATTTAGAGCTGCTAAAGTCTGTTCACCTATTACACCGTCTGTAGTCAGACTGTAACCATATTCATTATTTAACATCTTCTGTATTTCCTTTTTCGCTCATCCACTGTTAACTGCCCAGTCAAACACGGAAAGAGCTACCCTGTCATCTTTTATCTGATCCAGTTTATTCTTGTATGTAATAGTCCTTTGTGTAAATTTCTTTTTGCCTTATCTTTGGTAAAGTTTCTCATATCTCCTGTATATCCATGTTTTCTTGCTTCAGACTGTATAATTCCAAATTTTGTAGCTTCCTCCTTTATCATTTGGATGATTTGAATATCCCCCTTCAACCTGGAATATATAGTCAAGACATTTTTCAAGTCTTTTTACTGTTGACATCTGTTTTCTGTGGTGCAGAAACAGTTTTTATCATTGTTGTTCATTTCTTTCTTTATAGTACTTTTACCTTTTACATTGTATTTGCTCTTTTCAGCTATCCAGTGAAGTCCTCCCATAAATTTTTGACTCAGTAACTGCTGTTTAAGTTTGAAATTCTGACTCCTTGTCCTGGATTTTTAGGACCGTTTTTAGAGCCTCCTCCACGAATCAATAAATTTACCGTCTCTATATATACACCAACATGCGTTATCTGATTTGGTTTTTAGGAACTGTCTGAAAAACCTCAAATCTCCAGGGTTTTAATTTACTTTTATCCATTTCCCGCTTCACATAACTCCTTGAGCTGCGAAACTCTTGGTATTTCAATCCTGATAAAAAGTTCACTTGTAAATCCGGAACAGTCATAAGAATTCGGTCCTGTAGCTCCCCAGACATATCTGGGTCTCGGTTTTTCTATTTAATATATCGTGGGCATTCTTTACAACTTCTTCTCTCAATGCATCTATTGTATTACTGTTGCCATTTTCTTTCTTATTATTAAGATTCAATACATCATCCATATTTTTCTCCCTCTTTCTATACATAATAACTTAAATTAGCTAATTTCATTTTACATAATTATTTTACAACATACATCTGCAATCTGTCAAATTTCGCAATAACTGTATCAAGATACTGTATTTACTGATATAAAACTATTTTTATATAAAAATATGGATATTTATCAATATTTTTATGAAATTTCATATTCATTTTTCAGCAAATGTATTATTCACCTATTAAAATTAGTCTCGTTCCTAATATAAATAGTTTGACTTTTTAAAAGTCATTACTGTATAATTTTATTATTAACTAAAAATTTATAAAAAGAAATGGAGAAAAATATGAAAATTTATAATGATTTTTTTATCTTACTATTTGCAATATTTTTCATGTGGTGGCAGTGATGAAAATGTGAAGGAAGAAAATTCTTCTAATATTGACTGATGTAAAGACAGAAAATCAGGAAAATAGCTCTAAAAATAGTAATAACATACAGGGAGAAAGGTATGGTAACGAAACTGTAGGATACGTTACAAAACCTGAAAACTGGCTTGATTTTACCGATCCGAATGCTTCTCCTACTGCAGTTCAGATATGTATAGACCCTCAGAATATTATGTAACCTTAGATTTTCTTCCTAAAGAAAATGGTCTGACTGCTGATGGCCCGTATAATTGTGCAGAAATATCTCAATGAAGGAGTTCCTAAAGAAAATATGTCGCTTGATACTGTAATTTTTAAATGGATATGAAGCTATAAATCTAACAATTCTAATGAATGATGAAAGTCTCTATTCCGCAAGCTATATTGACCATAACGGTAAAATTTATATGCTTGTACAGGAAGGAAATGCAGATACTCGAATGGAACTGGCAAATGTTATTAGCTCTTGGAATCCGGATAAATAGGAAAGCTAGTTTAATATTCAATAAAAATCTCCAGATACATCTGTTCTGGAGTTTTTAATTCCTATTAATTAATCCTTCCAACCAAGTTCTGAAAAATATATTGTATATTCATCCCTTATTATAATATGGCTATTGTTGCTTCTTTTACCTTTTCTAATTCCTTTTTGTCTAATCTTGTTACAAAGCATAAAATCGAAAGCTTTTATATTCAGATATTTTTAAATTCATACCAGTCTATTTTTCTCAAAATCCCTTTCAACTGAAAAATATGAAGTAAATTTTTATCAATTTCAATATTTTGTCATACTCCTCCAGAATCAATATCCACATTTAAAGAGAATTTTCTATATAACCACTCTTATTCTCATTAAAAACTTATTATTTGATTGTCAGATACATAATATGACAAAGCTATATCGAATCTGGTCTTTCTCAATATACTTTGAAAGTACTTCTTCTATTTTTCAAAATCATTTCCCTTCGTTTTATCATATATAAACTCATTCATAAAATATGGACGAAAAGCCGTACTTTTTATCAAATCAAACAATACTGAATTTTCCTCGTCTCTTTCAGAGGAAAAAATTCATATTTCCTTCATTTAATAAATTCATATATCACTTCCATAATATATTCGAGAATCAGTTTTTAAATATTTGGATTTTTGCACTTTTTAAAGTTTTCATTCTTCTTTTTATATAATAATAACCACTTACCCAACCTGATGCTGGTTTATATTCTGCAATATAATCATCCTTATTTATTTTGATTTTTATAATCTTTGTGGAGCATTTTTACTGTTTCATTAAAGTATTTTGCTTTATCTTAGGAGATAATACAAAATAATATAGGAAAGCTACTATTAGTAGCATTAGTATTGTCATCCATTTATTCTTTTGGCTAGAATCCATTATTCTGCTCCCTCTATTTTGAGATGCTTTATAATTTTTAAATTCTTTAATACTTCTTTTTCTTTTTGCTACTACACTATCGTAATCTGTGCTTCTTATTTCACATGACTTTCCCTTTTCCTTTATTTTTGATTTATAATAATTTATAAAATTTTACTGAAATATAGCATGATATCCAATAAGAAAATCTCCAAATATATGTTTTTAATTTCTGTATATTTTTGGAGATACTATCTTAATTATCTAATTTTTCATTAGATATGTTCTTATCAATTCTCTATCTCTTCTTAATTTTTAATATATCGTCCTCTATTTTTCTTACAGATGAAATATCACTTTATGCTTGTCCTCTTTTCCTTTTTCATCTTTAAAAAGAGTTTACTCTAATTACAGGAATTTTAGTTGTTTCATCCCCAATTCCTACCATTGTAAATTTGGATTTCAATGTCCAAGCTCCAGCAGAATTCTGTCTTACATCATTCAATTCACCACGACCATTTCCTCGGAACAACCGCAAAATTTTTATCATTAGATACATATCTTTCTGGATTTTCTACAGGTGCAGGATCTACTGCTATGTGCCTGAAGATCTAAATGTGAAGCCACATAAATTGTTTCTCTCATCCTTTTGCAGATGTCCACTTACCATTGTTAAATTTTTATATCCATTTTTACCATTTTATATTCATTTTTTGTACCTCTTTAGCTATTTTTAAGGCATCTTCATAAGTTTTTAGGAGTTTCAGGTTCAGAAGATTTATAATACTTTGATGTTAACCCTTTTAATACTCTACCTGCAACATTACTATTTAATAAAAATCAGCATATATGGTAATGTATTATTTGTCCAATCTTTTGTCCAATTTTTGAAATCCTTTGAAGGTGAAAGTCAACCCTGGATTACTTCCTTCATAAAAATTTCTACATTTTTGTTTTTCATTTCCAAGAACAAAGGCTCTCATACCCTCGATCTGAGTATTTTTATAGCAAGAACCTTAAACTCCTCTTTCTTTTTGCCCGTTCCTACTGTAAAAGTTTTATTTAGTATGTCTTCATCTTTCATATTTTTACCATTTTTACAAAATTATCATAAATTCCTATTTGAGCCATTTCAACTCTGTTAGATATTGTTCCGTCACTAATTCCATTTTTGAGGTTAATTTTATCAAAGACTTGTTTTCTTGTTGTTCTAATAATAATTCTTTTGTCTTTTGTGTTACCATTAAGATGTTGTCTTAGGTTTATCTGCACCTTGCAATAAACTATTTACTGTATTCCCATTCCATCTGCTACATCTTTTACTACCTTCTCTGCCTCTATATCATCTGCAGATTTTTGTTATTATGCTTCATTTTTACATTATTTTACTACATTTTTGTGCCCTGTACTACATTATTTACTACCTGTTTTGTACTGTTAACTATATTTCCTGCTATTCTTGATGTTTCTTTTCCTACATTTTTCGCTATCTTCTCTGCTTCATGCATTATTTACTCATTTTTGTGCCCTACTACATTATTTACTACCTGTTTTTGTACTGTTAACTATATTTCCTGCTATTCTTGATGTTTCTTTTCCTACATTTTTCGCTATCTTCACTGCTTCATTTTACATTATTTACTACATTTTTTGTGCCCTGTACTACATTATTTACTACCTGTTTTTGTACTATTAACTATATTTCCTGCTATTCTTGATGTTTCTTTTCCTACATTTTTCGCTATCTTCACTGCTTCATTTTTACATTATTTACTACATTTTTGTGCCCTGTACTACATTATTTACTACCTGTTTTGCACCACTAGCTACATTTCTTACTGTTTTTGTTTTTCTCAGCTATGTTGTTTACTACTTTACTTTGCCTGGCTTCTTACATTATTTGTAGCTCTCACGTAGCTCTTACAGCATCTTTTTGTTATCTGTTTTGTGCTATTAACTATATTTCCTGTTATTCTTGATGTTTCTTTTCCTACGTTTTTCCTATCTTCACTGCTTCATTTTTACATTATTTACTACATTTTTGTGCCCTGTACTACATTATTTACTACCTGTTTTGTACTATTAACTATATTTTTCCTATTTTTGATGTTTCTTTTGACACATCATTTTATAATTTACCCATCCTCTAAAAAGTGGATTATTTGTAAAGAATTTGCTCTCTTATTTAATGCTACTGCCATACTTCTCCTCTTTTTCTTAATTCATATTTTTATTTCTTGAATTTATGGTAACATATGTACCAAAAATTTTTGTCAAATTTAGCTAAATTATATTCAAAGCATTAAATTTACTAAGTTTAAACGTATTTTTACTATATATATCATATTAAAAGTCATATAAATTAAAAGGATCAATCTCTGTTTTGTACAAAAATTAATCACTTATCAATAACTAAATAGATTTATTTTTAATCTTATTAGAGACAATATATACATATTTTTATTAAAAATGCTTCTCTTTCATTTTTATCTATTACTCTTCTTCTATTTTTAAAGTTAAATATTCTTACCAGTTCAGTATCATCTTCCACTTCCCATGTATCACCATTTTTCTGTATTTTTATATTTATGTCATCCATGTTTGATATTTTACTTCTTTTGCTGCTCAGTTCCTCAAATACTAGTTTCTTTTAACCATTTCAATGTTGTTTTTCTACTTCATCATCACTTTTTCCAGAAGTTTTGCATGATACTTCTATCATAAAGTTTACTCTCTTACCTTACTTAAATCAGGTACTTTTAAATTTGCTTTCAAATTCACTGTATCCCTTCTTCTTTTTATTCCTGTCACCTTGATCTTATTTTTCTTTTATTGCTTCTTCAAAAAGTGTTAATGATCCTTTTGCTTCTTCATCTAAATCAAATATTTCTTCTACATTTCCTGTTTTTATCATTTCCATTGCTTCTTCAAATATTTCTGCAGCTGGGTGAACAATTTTTCCTTTTGTTTTTAGTATTTTTCCTTTAATATTACATCCATTCTATTATCTTCCATTTTTTCATCCTTGTTTTTATATTAATTATTAAAAATTTTTATGAATAATATTATTTTAATTCTTCTACTCTTCATCAGCAATATAAATTATTCTTAAATCATTTTTCCTGATTCAGAAATACTAATTTTTCAAAATTTGTATCATATGCGTAAACTAATCCATCTTCTGCAACAAGATAAAACGTCATTCTTTAGCTCTAATTTCGATTTTTCTTCCTTTAAAGGTTTCTCTTCTTCCAAATCAAAAGACTCGTCAATGTAATCTGTTATGAAATAATCTTCTCCTTCTTTTTCTATTTTAAAACTGTCTGCTGTATCTGGATAACCAAAATTTTTGTTTAAGAATTTATCTTCATGCAGTTTTCCATCTGTTGTAAACTCCTCATCTATCCCTTTCCCAAAATTCATTTCTTCCTCATATTTTTCTTTTAATTCTTCACCTATATTTTTTCTCCTCACTTCTTATATCATTTTATTTAAATCCTGATAATTTTTATTCATCAGCTACAAATATTATTCTAAAATTTATTTTTCTTTGTTTAAAAAGTACCAACTTCTTTAATTTTTGTATCATAAGCATAAACTAATCCATCCTTATGTACAAGATATACATTGTTTTTTCTATCTTTAATCTTGATTTTTCTTCTTTTACCGGTACTTCTTTTCCTACAATAGGAGATTCATCAATATATTCAGTTATAAGATAACCTTCACTATCTTTTTCTATTTTAAAGCTGTCCGCTGTATCTGGGTAACCAAAAGTTTTTATTTAAAAATTTATCCTCATGCAGTTCTACCGTCTGTTGTAAACTCTTCATCCATTCCTTTTTCCATAGTTCATTTCCCTTTCCGAACTATCTTTTTGATTCAGTTTCAGTATTTAAATTTTCATTCTGCTTATGTTCTTCCACTTGCTGTGTATTATCCTTATCAGAAGTAGCGTGTATTTTTCCACGAGGATAAAGAAGCTAACGATAGTATAAGCACAGTTATAAAAAAACTTACCAATCATACTAATCTCCTTATTTATTTAATTTATCATATTTTCTTGCCAACTCTATTGTTCTCTCTTTTTACTAAACTTGCCCTGTTTGATGCAAATAGCATCTCATAATCTCTGTCTCCTTCTTCCAAGCCATCATCGATTAATTCTATTTTTTCTTCTTCCTTTTTAAACCATTCTTTTTCTTCAGATTCAAGCTTTGACTCTTTTCAGAAGCTGAAAGTTTTGAAGTGATAAGATCGTAAACTTTTTCATACTCTTTTTCCATTTTTCATCCAGATCAAAAGATGCCGCCAACATATTTTCCCCTGATTCGATAGTTTTGTTTACTTTTTCTTCAATGGGATTCATTCTTTCCATCAATTCAGTTTCATAACTTTTTGAGCTTCCTTTTCTGTGTCAGCAGTTTCTTTAGATGCACTTATCTCTTTCCCACTCTGAGAATTTTTCACCATTCTTTGTTTCTTTATTACTCCACCACCACATGCTATTATAGCGGATAGTGAAAAATAATAGAATTCCTGCAGTTAGACTAATTTTTCATATAAAGACTCCCTCTTCTTTATAAATATAATAAATTATTTAAAAACTTATTGATTAATTCTACAATTTTTGCTCCGACTCTTCTTATTGAAGATATAATTGATTTCATGAAACTTACTGAAAGGAAAATTGCAGCGATATATAAAAATTCTTCTCCTATTGAATAAATATAGTTTAAAAATCCCGTAATCAAACCTATACAAATAAAGACCATATAATATTGTATTGCTGTTTTAATTATAGTATTAGGTATTATCATTCCATAATTTTTCCCTTAATGGTTTGAATACCATAAGAATGAAAGCTATTCCAGAAAAATAAGCATAAGATGTATTTCTATTATAATCCTTAATATATCTCCAAAAACAATATAATCATTATATACATGAACATTTTTAAGCAGTAATAATATAATATTAAAACCTAGGTTACTTTTTAAAAACCCAGTCAATGAATATTAACCATGCAGATTTTTATTTCATATATTCTTTTTGGAATTTCTTCAAGTGTATTCCAAACACTATCTAAATTCAGCAAAACCCCATCTGTCACAAAGAGATTGATTATCAACTTTAAAACTGAATATATATTTAGGTATTCGTTCAAATATGAGCGGTTCCAATATATTCTCAATATATTTACTCCCCCAAGCCAGTTTGTCATTATAAAAATACCGCAAAAACTAGTTCACTCATTATTTTTGATATAACTTTTTGAAATTTCATTATCAACTGCTAAAAGGAATATTTCATATAATATATTTAGTACAACAAAAATAAGAACTACAAGAAGAATATTTGATATGACAAGTTTCATAGATGTTTTTCCAAATCGTATAACATTTTCAATACTTGTTGCTATCTCTCCATTTCCATAGTCTATAATCATTTTCACTCCTTTTATATTTATAAATACTATAAATCTAATTAATTTCTTATTTTCTAAATAAGATTATACATTATTTAACAAAAATCAATTTTTCTAAAAATAATAACCAACTATGATTTTTATTAGGTTCTTTGCTAAATTTAATAAATGTACATTACTTAAATATATTGTAATATACAAAAAGGAGCTTATGCTCCCAGCCATTATCACTCAATCATATACACCGGTTTATCTCTATACCGTTTGCATTATTATCATCTGCTCCTGCCATATCTGCAACAATCTTAGGACCGAACCATGCTCCACCTATTATTATTCCATAAATAATTAAGTTTTAAATAACTCTGCCAAATCCAGCTGCTGTCCTCTATACAGGTTAAATACAGAAATTGCAAACATTAGAAGTCCTCCAGCTGTTACAATCCATTGAATCCATGGAAGAAATCCCATAATTCCTGATAAAACCCTAGTAAGAGCTGCATTTGTAGCCATATCGGTATTGGCAGTTGCTCCCGCTTTCTTTAAAATTTGTTCTGCATCCGTAATAAAAACCATATTTACAAATATTATTGTAAATACTGTTAATAAAGTAAATTTTTCTTTTTCATTTTTGTCTCCTTTTTCTATTTTTTATACTTAAAATTGCTTATTATTGTATCTGCTATCTCCAAATCTTCTCTACTTATTTTTCCTTCATCATATTTATATTTTTAGATAAGCTTTGTTTAGATTTCTCAGATATTCATGCTTTTCTTTCAGGTTCAGGATACTGATCCATATAGTATCTGATAATTTTCTATCATTAACTTTGACATATCATCTCCTGCACCTACATATGCCAGCTCAAGTCTGGAAAGGTTCAGTTCAAAACAGCCTTGTACCATATTTAGAATTGTACAGATACTGTCTCTGACCATACGCCCTGTCTATTGTAGCTATTGCAATTTGTGAAAGGTTATATCCTTCATATATTTTTACTGTGTGTACTAAGGGCATTTTTCATTAGGAAGAAATATTTTTAGTCATACACGCATCCTTTATAGTGGAAGCAATGCTTGATTTTTCAATATCACTTAATGACTGCGTAGCAAAACTACCGATGCATTTGCTTTTTCTCAGTACTTTAAGCCATTCCTCTATTTTTGCCTTCATTCTTTCATGTCTTAGGAATACCCAGCACTCATCAAGTACTACAAGTGTTGGTATATCTTTTCCAAGCTTTTCAGTTTCAATTCTATAAAAAAGATATTCCAGAACAGGCAGAAGAACTTTAGGTTTTTCCATGATTTTTACCATCTCAAAGGTCATAAAGTTGGAATCTTCCATAACATCATCATTATTATCAAAAGTATGAGCCATAAATCCCTCTCCTGTGAGATATACTCTCAGTGCTTCCTTCAACTTAGGTGGCTGAACAAGTTTTACAAGATTGGTTATTGTTCTTTTTCTGTGGTTCATCCATTTTTGAAAGTGCCAGCAGACCGTCATACACTTCCTTTTCTATTTTTCAACATCTCTTGCAAGATGCTCATCTTCCTGTTCAATAAGCCCCATTACCCATTCCATTGCAAACTCCAGATCCTTTGTTTTTTATGAATGTTACGTAATGGCTGAAATGCCATATGGTTTCACTGTCCAGATCATAGAATTTCCCGCGGAAGCTATCGTAAGTACTTTTAGAAGAAGCTCCTTTATCAAATATAAATACCTGTGATCCACTTTTTTTGTATCTGTTTCTTTCATCAAGATATTTACTTTCATACTTCATAAAATTAAGTACCATGGTACCAAGCATTACAGATTTTCCTTTCCCTGTAGGCCCTATTATAAGAGTATAGCCTACATCATCGACTTTATTGCTAAAATGGAAAATTCTGTCATTACTTATTGTGTTAAATAAATTTGGAGCTTTTATCCTTTCATCCCAAGACAGACCTTCAAATACAGAAGATATTGGAAGCATATATCCCAACGACTCTGAATTCATCGGGCTTTTTCTGATATTCTGCTTTATATTCGAAGGCATTGCACCAAAATAAGCATCCTTAACATTAAGCTTATCATCAAGACACGTAAATCCATGTCTATTTATTACCCTTATAACCAGATCTATTTTTCTTCTAGCCGTTGAGGACTTTTTGTCGGAAACAATTACAGAAAAAAGTATAATATCCATAAGAAACCCTGTTTGCTTCAAGTTCTTCCCTTGCATATTTGGCTTCATATGATATTCTGTTTACATTTCCTGCATCAGGATTTTTCTCCTCTTGCGGCATTAAAAAGGCATTCAAAAATAATTTGAACCATGTTATATCTCTTACCAAACTGATATTTTTTCAATATTTTTATTGAAGCTATGGCTTCTTCTTTTTGAAAAGTCCCTATCAATCTGGTTGTACTTCAAATGGAAACTTTAACTTTTCCAGCTCAGAAAATACTTGAGGTACAACAGCGTCCGGGAATAATTTTATACTTACAACTTTTGTATACTCATTTCCAACTTTGAGCATTCCATTCTTTATTTCCATCTGAGAACAGCTGAGCCATTCATCAATAGAAAATCCAAGTGGAGAACTCTTAGATTTACATTTACTGAAATAGGATTTATTGTACTATACAAGAAGTTTTAGAAGATCACTATTTTCCAGAATTTTTAATTTCCAATACGGCATAGTCAAGTCTAAAAAAGTATATCTTCCACTTTTTCTGTTAAATTCCTTTATCAGATTGTTAAACTGCTTCATATAATCCTGTTTTCCAAGATTTTCCTTCATTGAATAGAGTTTCATCTATGTTCTTCTCCTTATTATAATCATATAAATAGGAAATTGTCAAATAATGTCTTACTTCATAAAAATCTTTTTCTTAAATAAGCTGCTACGCATCTTATGTCCTATAACTGTTGGAATAGGAGACAATTCACTTATTTTTCTTCTTCCCTTGAAATAGGTCTTTTTGAGTTTCATAATGAATAACTACGCCACTTCCAGCTTCTTTTAAAGTATCATTGAGATATTCCAATATTTTTGTCTATATCATCAATATAGTCCAAATCCTGATTTATAATTTCAAAAATTCTCGCAAATCCGCCATTTTTAAGAAGAAGTGTATTTTTATCAATCATTCTTCTATAAGGTATATAAAAATTTACGCTGTCATTTGTAGTTGTAATACGAAATTTATCAACAACACTTTTTAAAAATTTCCCAGAAGTTGCTTCATTTTTATTTTTCTTAATTTTTCCTTCATTTTATTCCTTTCAATACTATTACTTTTACTACCATCTAAACTTACATCATTCTTTATTTTAACTTCTAATCATATTTTTAATTTCCTGTCCCCTGATAATTAAGATCCCCTATATCTACAGAACTTCCTTGAGAAGCATTTACCTGTGATGAAGAAGACTGATTGCTTTCTCTTATTTTTGATTTCGTTTATTTACCCTATTTAACTCAGCTTCACTACTTTTTGCATTGAATTCTCGTACTCCTGCTGACGTATTTTTCCTCAGCAACTTCTTCAAGATAATCGTGCCAACGAGAAAAATATAGAATACATTCCTCCATTTTCATATCTTTCTCTTCTTATTCTTACAAAAATCTTCATTGTAATTATCATCATCTTCATCCAAAAAGTCTTTATTTACATTAGAAGGTAAAGCCTGGGTTACTCCAGGTGGAAAACTCTTTATATAATCCTGTCCATAACTGAAACCTGACACAAGCAACCCTACAAGTAAAATTAATCCTGACTTTTTCAAATTCATAGTCCTCTCCTTTATTGATATTAATATTTATTATTAGTTTTTCTTCCTGTAAATTGTACTCTATAATCGTCTACATAAAAATATCTCACATATATTTGTTTATAATATCACAACTCTCTTCAAAAATAAAATTCTCTCTCTTATGTAATAGAATTCTAATCTTATTATAACATATTTTACTTATAAAAACACTAATTTTATTAAAAATATTTTAGATATATAAATTTTTAACCATAAATATAGTATTTATGAGGTATTTATAATAGTTAATTATTAAAATATCGAAATTTGACTGATAGAAAGAAATAGAAAAAGGATATTAAAAATATCATATAAAATAAAAGAAGTGTGAGTCTTACCTTCTTTTTGTATTAGCATATATTTCTACAGTTCATCATCTTCCTGTTCAAAAATCATCAAAAATCTACATATTCTTCAAAATTACTATTATCTTCCTTTTTCAGATACTCTGTCCAAATTTTTCAAAATTACTGTTAAAAACTTTCCCCAAAAGTTTATATTACTTACCACATCTTCGGTACTATCCTTAGAATTTCTGAATATCAGATTATCTGTACTATCATAATTTTCAGCATCGCTAACCTTTATTGCACTTTGCAATATTATTCTGTTCCTTTATTATTGATCTTCTAGGTTTGTTTTCAGATGTTCTAAGTCTAGGATCTTCTTTTTGAAGTTTTTATACAGGTCAAGATATTTCTTTAATCCTTTACTGTTTTTATATAATTTTTCCTTACTTCTCTTATAAGCTTCCCGTTCTTTATCATCAAATTCCTTAACCATTTCAGGTGTTATGGCCTTTTATTGAATTATATATATTTTTAAATCTCTCTTCATATTTTTTTAAGACACTTTCGTATGGAAGATAGTTATAAGGATAATCTTTATTTCTTCTCTTCTGATCTTCTGTAAGTTTTATATACTGTTGGCTATTATCATAACAGCTTTCAGTATAAATATAAGGAATCTTTGTCAAATCAGCATACTCTTTTTCCAGGAAATATACTATCTTGTCACTTTTTTATAGGGTTTCTCCCTGAAAGTTTTATTATTATTTTATCACTTTGGAAATCTTCCCTACTTCATCTGGTGCCAATAAATCCTTCCCTAAAAACTGCTGACTTTCAGATTTTTTATTATAGTTCCTACTGTCTTGTTTGACTGTGTAAACTGTTCTATTGTTTCCTTACCAAAGCAGCTTACTGACATAATTTGCTGTTGTCTCATCATTTGATGTATAAAATACCTGTGCCTGGCAGTTTGATAAGAATCCATTTTCCTTTCCATATATTTTGAAAAAGCTGATCAAAGGGATTGAAGTATCAGCATCATTTTCATACCATATCCTGCTACATATCCTATACCTTTTTCAAGAACTTCCAATTTTTCCTATTGCGGAAACTCATCAAGAAGCATGAGCATCTTCCATTTATGACCTTTTTGTTTATATAATCTATCTCTGGTGTAAGAATATTTACCATCTGTAGCAGTAACATCTTAATAAGTGGAGATAACGAAGTAATATCTGCTGGTGGTACAACTAAATAAAGTGAAACCCGGATTTTTATAGTTCATAAGGTCAAATATTCTGAAATCACTGTGGATCCGTATTTCTTTTTACTATAGGTATTTCAAATATTGACAGTTTCACTTTTGCAGATCCTATTATTGATCCCAACGTCTGCTCCGGAAGATTTCCTTTTTCTACAAGATATCTTGCAGCTTTAGGATGCCTTCCTGCATCTATTATATCGGCATCCGTTGCATACATTTTCATTAAATTTTCTCTGACATATTTTTCGTTTTTCATCTTTTTCCAAATTCCTCTATCATGTCTTCTTCCTGAGCTTTTCTACAAAATTTCCTTGATAGGGGCATCATATGTAGGATCTGTTATAAAATCGACTACATCAGCCATACTTGCTGTTGAAACAGGTTTTTCCACTCCATTTTCAATAACAAATTTTGGTTCCATAAGAAATTTTTATACATCACATAAAAATTATTCCAATAAGAAGATCCGCTGCCGAGTTGTTCCAGTAAGGATCCTTGCTTCCACCACCGCTATCTTCCTGCATAATAATATCAACTATAAGTCTTACATCCGGCATTTCATACTCAGTAAGAAATCTTACTTCTGCCAGTGGATTGTATCCACATGAGTTTTGGATTTTGGTGCAAATCTTAGAATAAGATTATCGAATTTTTCTTTTCTGGCTCCTGAAGTCAGCTGATAGTTTTCACCTTTTATATCAAGTACAACTACACTTTCATTCCACGAATCTATAAGTGTAGGAATTATTATTGATACACCTTTTTCCTGTTCTTGTTGGTGCAGTAACACATATATGGAGTGTTATTATTATCACGAAAGAGTTATTCCATTAAATCTACCTAAAACCACACCTTTGTCTGATTTCAGGCTTACTCCGAAATATTTATCTTTTTCCAGGTTTAAAATCAATTTCCTCTATCCTCCCCATTTTTGCTGAACCATGTGAATCTCTTGGCTTTTTCTTTACCTCTGAATAGAACATATAACACAAAAATAACCAGATTTACAATAATAAGGTAAAAATACTGCAGTCGCCCTTGGCTGTTTAACAAATGCACTTTCAAGAATATTAATAATTTGACCCTTATAATTCATCCCTATAAGTGAAAAAGTCCCAAAAAGTGATTAATGTATTCCGTTTTAAGGCTCCGTATATATTAGGATACTTTTTTGAAAAGAGATAATTAAAAACAAATGTACATGACCATATTCATAACTAAATATATTATGGAAATTATAACTGCTTTTTAGTAATTTTTCATTTTCTTCATTTTCTTTCTCCTTCTCAAATTTTAAAGCTATATTTTCAATCATTGTGTAGAAAGAATTAACTGTATTCAAATCATTTACTCTTATTCCCGTACTGCTGATTACAAATTCTGAAAAGAGGTGTTTTTAAATTCAAAACTTCTTTTTCATAAATTCGTTACAAAAATCCATCAAATCATCTTCCATGTATATATTTTTGCTTCCAACATAAAATAATCCTGTAAGATTTTTGCCAATTCTGAAAAAGCCTCTTCCTTAAAGTCTTCCAGCTTTATTTCCTTAGTTATGTTAGAAATTGTAACGGGATACTCCTTGAAATTTGAAAAATTCTTTTTAAAAATCATATTATACATCACATCTTCTGTCATATTATATAGTAATAAAAGGTTATTTTTTAATAATCTTCTACTGTTATCATCAATTTTTGAAGGAAATAGCAAAAATCTTAAAATTTTTACATCATAGTAATTCATAATATTACGATCTTCAAGGTAACTTTCTATCTGAAATTTTACATCAATGGAATAAAAATGGAATTTCATTTTTCCCTGTACACTATTTATTTCAAAATCAATTATTTTGAAATCCGTTATAATATCCCATATATATCCACAGTTGTTGCAATATACATTATCTGAATACATAGTTTTATTCAATGTTATTTCTTCTACTTCCTGTGAATTAATTTCCTCAAAAATATTATCTATTTCATATTCTTTCTCTTCTGCTTATCCTGAAGTTCACTGACAATTTCTTCCATTTCATCATCATTTCTTATTGCCACAATAATTTCTTTAAGGGCTTCATTAAGATATTCATTTTCATAAAAATTAAAAATTTATGGACTCAACAATTTTTCTTTCAAAACTGAAAATATCAGAAATTTCTATTTTTATATTTTATCCACATAATATATTTTTATCAGTTCATAAATTGTATTAAAATGTATCTCATGAATCTGACTGGTTTCTTCAGACTTCTCATCATATATATTTTTTCTTCTTCCGCCCTGCCATTAATTTCCTGTCTTATTTCTACTGTAAGAATATGAATTTCATCTCTTAAACTATATTTGTAAAATAATCCAAAGGAAAATTTTTCTTCATTTTTGTTTCTGCACTATTAATTAAATTTAACAGTTCGTCTACAATATTTCTACTGTCCATGAATGTTTCTCCTACTGTGTTGAGTAACTGGCTGTGCCGGTGCGGAACTGGCTCAACAGTTGGCGATACATTTGTAGGAGGAGTAGTTGTAGCTGGATTTTGAATCTGATTTTGTGAAGTACTTATATTTCCAAATTCTACATCTTTTTATTACCAGTCCTAATGGATTCATTCTTATCATGGCAGTTGAATTAACAGGAACCTGTTCTAAAAATGCAACCATTGTATATCTTGCTTCTCTTTCAGGATACCCATTTTGAGAATAAGTTTTTCTCTGTAAAATTGACCTGATATTTTTATCATCTATTTTTACAAAGCTTTCAATTTCTACTGAAATTGACTTCTGACTTCTTAAAACTTCCTCTGTATTAGTTTTATTTTATAAAATCTTCTATTTTTGATTTTGCTACATTATTTACAAATGACATCTTTTCTTTAGTCTGTTCCTGATAATAATTTTTGTCCTTATAAACAGTTCTTATTTTTACAAAAATCAACTAAAAATATTCAACCATCTTATCATCTGCACTTACAATCTGTTGTCCTGTAAGTACCCTGACCATTTACAGCACTGTCCTTATCAACTCTTATTACATAAGGAACATAGGGATTTTTACACTTCTGGTAATTAAAGCAATCAAAGTAATCGCATTTGTTACAGCCAGACATCCGATAATCAGATACAATGTTTTTAATAACTTCTGTATTTTTTTACAGTAACATGATACATCATTTCTACTGATGTTTCCATTCCTTTTTGAATTATTAAAGGTTTCCAAATTCGTATTTTTCTCTCTCATATTTCTTTAATATCCACAATTTACACTCCTATTTGTATTATATAAATATTATATTATAAAAATCATAATTTTTAAAGTTTTTATTTAAAAATAATATTTTTACATAATTAAATTTTTCCCAAACATTTGAAAATTAGCCAATATTTTTCTTTTTAATTTAAAGAAAGCAGACTATAATTTTTTAAAAACATATATATAAAACAATAATACTAAAAATTTAGATATTATTAACAAAAAGCGATAACATCTGGCAGTAGCATCATACTAAGAAAAATCTTCTTTTTCCAAATATTTAAACATTAATGGACTCCTCTTTTCTTTCATACACTTCCTTTGTTACAAGATCCTCTAAAATATATCTTCTGTTTGCATAATCATACCCCTTTAACTTAGCAATTTCATTTACATAAATACTACTGTTCATATCCTTTTTACAGAAACAACTATATCTACTGCCCTGAATTATTTCTTCTATCTGTGGTACAGCAGTTACAGTCATCATATACTGCTCCATCTTTTTCAAAGCCGACTGTGCATCATCAGCATGAATTGTGTTGAAGCCTCCTTTGAACCTGAATTCCATATTTTAAGAAGAGTATCGACTTCCTGCCCTGTACGGGATTCCCCTACTATTACTGTATCTCCGTTAAGTCTCATTGCTGTTTTTTAAGAGATCTGAAAGTTTTTACATATTTAGTTGTAGTAAGCTCAACCTTATCATCACAATCACATATGATTTCAGGAGTATCTTCTATTATAATAATTCTTTGCGAGTTCCTTTTCAATTCATTGATACAGGCATTTGCAAGTGTAGTTTTACCTGTACCGACTCCTCCCCTATAAGTATATTTGCCCCTTCTGTATCTCTTCAACGAGAGCTTTTTCTATATTCTTCCTTTAATCTTCCGGATTCTACATATTCGGTGAGCGGAAAAGATTTTTATAGGTCTTTTACGTAAAGAAAATACCCGGAGAGCCTTTTACAACATTTCCAAGAAGACACTCTATTCTCTCCCCCGTTGGAAGATTGGTAGAAATTATCGGATTTTCTTTTTGATATACTTTCATTATTATAATCAGCTATAAGCTTTTATCATGTTCTCTGCCCTGTCTGCATCCATAAATATGTCTGTCTTGAATTTTCCTCTCCCAAACATCTCTATTCTTATATATCCATCCTGATTAAGGTTTATCTCATTGACATTTTTTTATCCTCAAGAAGTGCGAGTATATCTTTTCCCAGCTGAGAAAAATTACCTCACTGTCATCTCTTAACTTTATAATCTGTTTATATCTGTAAGGTAGCTTTGAAAAACAGCATCATAAGGAGTTATATAGCTCAAATCATCCAGTTCAATATCATCAGGATGTTTTTCAAGTACTTTAATTCTTGTTTCTTTATTTAGTTTCTGTATTTCCTCAAGAGAAATATTAAGTTCCTCTGTATTTTCCATTTTATTTTTCCTTTCTAAATTAAAAATCAAATAAAAACTGACTTGGTTTTATTTTTCATATAAAACGTATCCTAATTTTAAAAAGTTTGTTGAAATAGACACTCCAACTTGTTTTAACCATGGTCTGTATAATACTTATACATATAAAAAAACTTGTATTGTTTTAACAAAATTAAATGGTGTTAATATTACTCCCAGTGATTCTTTTCTAACATTTCCACTATCATTGCAAGAACTATTATCATTGCAAAATTCACAAGATACTGTAAAAAGCCACTTATTATTATCTGTAAAGTATTTAATGATTTTGATTTTTGTAACATCACTCATTCCAAATATCATGTAAAATAACCCCACCGAAGTCGATATAACAAATGTCAGTGAGCTTAAAAATATATTCAGAGCTATATTAAGCAAAAAGTTATTACAGTCATAAGTCCTGCAAGAGAAGTAATTGGTCTAAAAACTGTCATTTGCATTATTGTTCTTGAAATAGAAAAATTAATCCAAAAATATTCCATGCCGCTAGTTGCAAACGGCAAGTAGGCTGTGTGAAAGTTTTTCCATACTGAAAGCAAAAATACTTAAAAATTGAATCTACGGAAATGTTTGTTATTCCATAACCAAATGTTCCAATAATTAAAGGATTCCTTTTTAGAATATGTTTCATCAAATCATAATATAGTTACATATTGTCCATTTTGCATTGATACCCACTTACTTTTATAAAATCTCTAAAAATATACGTTGGTAACCTATATAAAAATAATGGCGTTATTAAATTTTTCATTAGCACAGGATAAAGTGCAACAAAAAACAAAAATATGGTGATTTAAGGGCTATTTCACTTAAAAATTTTCTTAACAATTTCATCCAGTGAACCATGTAATCCACCTTTAAATACTGCCCATAATATATTTAATGTTATGAAATATCATAATGACCGTAATTAAAGCTGAAAAATCGCTCCTGAGTCCTTTAACAGCTGTTGCAGAAATTCCATCTGTCATTTTTGTAACCTCTTTAAGAACTGCATCTCCATTGACAGCCTGCATATTTTTCGACATTAGGATCTGCAGAAGTAAAGCCATTATATGCAAAGATATCTTTGATTTCTTGGAGTACTATATGTTACTATATTAGGATTATTTGCTAGAAATTGGCAAAGGAGTATTTACTCCTCTCATTTGCATACTATTTGTTATATCTTGCAGTTCTCTTATATCCGATTCATCCTGAACAGAAAAAGCTTTATTCATAATAGTTTCAAAAGGTATCACATATGCTGTATTTTGGAATCTGTCATCTGGTATGAAGGATTTTACACTTGATCCCTCTTCATACATATTTGTCCCATTTCTAACATTTTAAGCTGACCGTTTTGCTTCCTGGTAAACTAAAACCAATTGTATCAATTGAACTATTGTTATTATAGTTCATTACGATGAAAGATCTCCTGGCTTAAGTGGAACTCCTGGTTTAACCTGATATTTTTGTTATGGCTGCAAAATCAAGTAATTCCATATCATTAAAAGCTCCTGTTTTATTCCTGCAACATTATAGATATATTTAATAAGTCCAACATGATCTGTTCCTTCAACAGGAGTATTAGTATAATATTTCTTTACTTTAGTATACGTATTACCACTGAGATCTTCTATGTCTCCTTTTCACTTCATATTCAACATCAGTACCCATTATATGAATAATTAGGATTATAAAAGTAGTTTGGTTCTTCCCGTTAAAATTTCTGTTTACCTGATTATTAAAGTGTACTAATCAAATTTTCCATTTTTATATTGAGATTTTTGTGAGTACGTAAAATTTTTGTTGACAACCCTACCCTTTTACTTCCATAGAAGCCAAATTATAGTTATTTACCATTGTATTGTAAGCAATTTTCAGATTCATTTAATATACCACGTGTTCCATAATTAAGTTTTTAAGGAGGCATCTATTATCAAATCATCTTCACAGTCTCTTCCTGAGTTCTGACTTGAAAAATCCCATGATATTTATTATTATAAATAAGATTGTCAAAACTTTCAAATTTATCATCCCCTTTTCCATTATTTTACAAGCATTTCATGTAACCTAACTGATTTTTATAAAAATTATTTTTCTGTTCTTTAGTCATTTTCTGCTTCTTCATAAATCATTGTTCCCTCTTCAAGTTTTTAATTCTTCTGTATTTCTTATCAAATCTTCTTCTTTAGGAAAATTATTTCTTACTTCTTCTTTAAATTTTAAAATCTCTTCATCTGTTAAATAAATATTTTTGCTCTTTTTAAAAGTGCTCTTATTTTCTTCATTGGACATTTCTAATATTTCATTGATATTTTCTTCATATGTCTTTTTCATTACTAGGTGTTTCTGTAAAGGTTCCATCTCCTGTTCATTATTATTAAGCTCCTTATATTCAACCTCTCTTTTTCACCTACATTTGTCAATCTTACTGAATTTTGCATTATACACGCAATAAGATATATATTATCATTCCCAATATCCCTATTAATACATATTTCTTCTGAACATAGAAATTACCTAATGGCATTTTTCTTCAAGTGACAATATAAAATCTGTAAATTTATTTCTTTTTCATTTTCATCATTCTCCATTTTATTTTTAGTTCTTTAACAAGTCGACCATAAGATATTTTTCAACAAATGTCTTAAAAATCTGTATGTTCGAGTTTCTGCGATATCAAGTTGAATAATTTCCCTTATTAGGCTTTTTCAGTTCTGTTTCTGGAAGAAACCTCATTGATACTTTATCAAAAGCGAATAGAATCTCTCATATAAATTATACGCCTTCTTTTTAAAATCAAAAATATTATCTGATTCAACTTCTCTTATAAGATATTCTTGTCTTTTAAAATAACATCAAAATAAACTTTCACTTCTTCGATACTATTTTTACTGTATACTTTAATTCATAAGTTTTTCCGTATTAAATATAAAACTATTTTTACCCTAAAGTATAATTTTTCTTTTTCATTTTCAGTAACATCAATGTAACTTCTTATTTTTCTTCTCCTACCATATGTTGTCAGTCCAAATTTTTAATAAAAATAATAATAAGTATTAAAAATAAAATTTGTATAATATTATTTCCTATCATCTCTTCTCCTTTTTCTATATTTTTACGAAAGTATCTTGACGTAGCCTCTGATCAACTGTTTCGAGTTTTTAGTTCCTTCATTTAGAGTAATATTATAATGCATTGTTTCAATATATCTGTCATTTATATATAGATCAAATCTATTTTCATCAGAAATATAATTTTTAAGTTTTATCTCATCCTCATTGTCTTTTATTTTTCAAAATTAAGTATCTTGTTTCCAGAATTTATTACTCCATCTAATAGCAACATTATTTTTATAAAACTTTCATAATTTTTAAATAACAAACTCCTTATTTTAATTCTTTATCATAATTTATATTCACTAAGAGATACTTTATATTCTCTATCTAATATTCTATGATATTTAAATGAATTCGGTATCTTTTTCTTCATAACTAGAAATATCTTTTTGGTATAATTTCAAAAGTTTTGTTTATTTATTCTATATCTATACTTACAGTCAAGAAATTCTAAATATGTCACATTTTTCTTTCTATTTTTCCTTCACTATTTAAAAATATCATTTCTTTTTGTATATTGTTTTTCCTGAAAAATTTATATTTATCTTTTTATAATATGTATATCAAACATTATAAACTATATTTTCTATATCCACATCATTTATATTATTAGCTAATGTAACAAATTTATCACTTATTTTTCTCCATACCTTCCTAGCATAGGTATTACAAAAATCAAACTTTTTCCGAAATTTTATAAAAATTTTTATAAACAGAAAATCTTTATCTAAATTTTGATAATCTTTGTCTTCTGAAGAAAAATTTCTATATACATTTAAAATATTGTATATGTCATCTAGAAATATTGCAACAATTTCATCCTCATTTCTTTCATCATATTTTTATTTTTTAAAATTGAAGGAAAAGTCTTTATTCTTTCTTTCAAGTTCTGCAAGATTTTTTATCATCATTCCACTTACAAACTCAAAAATATTTTTCCTTTTTCACTATTAATTTTACTGTCTTCTTTTACAATCTCCTTTTCTTTCAAACGCTTTTCTCTAATTCCAGAAAAAATTTTTCTTTATTCTTAAATAAAATCTCAATTTGCTTTTTATAGTCCATTATCTGGGATATGTTTTCCATGTCATTTAATTTCAAACTTTTTCTTTACATTATTACCATTTTTATCTTTAAATCCCACAATATAAGGTCTAAGTTCATCTATAATTTCTTTAAATACAACACTTTTTACAATATTGAAAAAGATTTATTCTACTCACATCAATATTATATAACTTGATATCAACTATATAATATATCTTATCCTCTCAATATTTTTATACATTATTTTCTTAAATTTTTCAAATATAAGTAAAATTTCTTTTTGAAATTTTAAATTTATCAATGTATTTAATATGTTCTATTAAACACATATCATTTCCTATTATTTTTATATATATTTTTATCACTTTCAGAAAATTTTTCAGAAATTAAGACTGCTTTTTCTTTTTCTGTCAAATTCTAATCTAGCTTTTATTATCTATCAGATCAATCTGTTTTTCATCATTTAAATCAATTGTATTTTTCATCAAAATGAAGATTGAGGCTATTTATTACCGGTATTTCCGCAAAAATTTTTCTCATGTATCCTGATATCTTCATTTCTTTTTCATTTAACTTTTTCAAAGTAAGGTTCCTCATATTCAAAATGTTCTTCTATATAGTTAAAAATTTTCATAAACATGTAGATTGTACTATATCTGATTTTTCTATTTTTGAATTAATCTTTTTGTAAATATTTTCAGCTTCAATATCTCTATAATCTTCTTCTCTTGTTTTATACATTTTGTAAAGTTTGTCTGATATTTCTTCTGAAAATTTATCATATTTCTCTTCAAGTTCGCTATCATTTACTGTAATCATGATATTTTCTTTCCCAAAATTATAGAAATCTAATACACTTATTCTATAATCTGCTTCCCTATTATCTATCTCAAGAAGGGCATCTATAAAAGATTCAAAAATTGCTTTTTCTTTCTGTATCTTTAATATCTGCTCCAGTAAGAAAACTGTTTACTTTCTGCTGCTTGTTTATATCATTTATTTCATACATTAAATCAGGATTAGAATTTATAACTATTTTACCTGTTTTTTCTATTTTGATTTCACTATTAAGAACATTTTTAACATCATTGAAATTAAAACTTATATTGTTAAGTTCTTCTATATTTTTAAACTAAAGCTTATAAAGACTTTTTTCTGCATATTTTTCCTTATCCAGCTATTTCTTCATATGATATTCTTTAAGATTTTCCAGCTCTTCCGTATCAAGATTTTCTATTTTAGAAATATCAAAATTATAAAAATTATCTAGCTGTGTTAAACTATCTTCTATGTCTGATAAACCAGCTATATCATAATTTATCAAAAATACTATTCATCTTTTCAATATATAAAATATCTTCACAAAGTTCATTATACGCCCTATCAATACTTTCAGACTTTATTATTTTTCTCAGTAAAACAAGGATTTTTAAGCATTTTCATAATAGTTTTAAAATTTTTCTGTCTTATCTGAAGTTTTCAAGTAAACTGAAAATGAGTTGTCTTTCATCAGGAATTAATTTCCTCACCTTTCCTTAAGTTCATCTTCTATTTCTTTTTCATTTTCTAGCAAATTAATAATATTATCCCTCTCAGATATAAATTTACTTTTTAAGTTTAAATTTTTATTTTTTATAATAACTATCATCTTTTTCCAAAAATTCCAAAATATTTTTCTGTTCATTTTCTTCTTTTAATTTTTCCAATCATTTCAAGTGAATTTGAAATCTGGATAAAATCATCTATATCACATTTTATCAATACATCATTTCCATTTATTTTTATTTCGAAGTTCCATTTTTAAAAAATATATTATAATTCTCTTTTGAACTTTCTAAACTATCAAATGTAGTAAATTTCCTTTTTCAGAATTATTCCTGTTATTTTTGAAGATAAAGAAGATCATAAAATAATGAATCACTTTGATTTTCCACCATTTCATCATTAATTTCAATAGCATTTCTATAAGTCAAAGTATTTCTGTAATAATTTAGCATTTCATATTTTAAGGTTCTTATTTCATGTATAAAGAGGAATTTTACTATATTCTTTAGAAACTAAGGGAAATTTCTTAATATTATTTCTTATTAAAATATTTGCATAAGAAAAATGTAACATTATATTTATAATATCATTTTCCTGATTAAAAAAATTTAAAAACTACTTTCTATATTATTTCTAATATGTCTGTCTAATGAAAAATCAAATTCTTCAATATTTAAAAAGTAACGTTCCAATTTATTATGTATATTATCATAATTTTCAAAAATATCTATTTCTTCTAATTCTTCAAAAGAATAATTTAATTCAGTAAGTTGCGCCAATATTCTAATTTTATCGTCATCTTCAATAAATTTTTAAACTTTTTCATAATCTGACCATACTTCACTAAAAAGTATCCTATAAACTGCATTATTTCTTTTCTTATCTGATCTATTTGAATATCTATCTGTTTCTATATCACGTTTTTCTATTTTTACATTATCATATTTAAAATTATTCTTTTTCTGTAATTTAAGTTCTGCATATAATTTATTTTTGCAAAATTCTATAATTTTTATCCACTATTTTTATCATTTGAAAAATAGTCTATCATTTTCTCAATTTGGTCATAAAGAGAAAAAGAAATCATAATTGCATCGTAAAATTCTTCAAGACTTGTAATTTTTATCTGAAAGTTTTTCATAGTATTTTCTATATATTTCATTAAGCTTTCCCTTTATTCCTTCAAAAATCACTTTCTTTTACTTTTATTCTTTCCTGTCTTTTTCTTAATACTATATAATCTATAATTCAAAAATCTTTTTCTTTTTATATTCTCATTTTCTTCTTCCTGCAATGATTTCATCATTTGTAAATATTTTTATTTCCTGAAATTTCTTCATATTCTTTCATTTGTTAGTCCTTCCCTCAATTCTGTCCATTAATTTTTCAAGCGTTTTTTCTTCTATAAGAAGCTTCACTTCAGATTTGAAGTCCTTTTTCTTAGAATACCTAAATAACGTGAGTCGAAAGATGTTTCAGTATCACCCGCATGACATAATACTCATCTTTTTCAAAAATATATCTGGTATTTTCAATTTTATCAGTAAGTCCCTTTATTTTAAAAATTTTCCTCTCCGTTGATTAATACTGCTCCGTCACTTCGAGTCTCAGTGTATCACCTTCGACTGCAACTATTCTTTTTAAAAGATATAACTTTTTCCTTTATTTTTACTTAAAGAACTTTCTACATATTTTAAAATATATCCATCAGAAAAATAACTCAAATCTCCTTTTTATAATCAGAAATAATACATATATTCCTTTTGTCATACTGTCTGTCACGTTATAGATAATTCTTTTTATACAGAATACTATACTATAATACTATTATCATAAGTTTTGTTATAAATTTATACTTCTTAGTTATTTTTAAAAGAAAGTTGTTTTTCTTTCAATTTTTCTAAATATATATCATTTTTACTCCAAGAAAAATTATTTTTATTATTATAACATTTATTTTTCTTTAGACAACTTTTCAATTTATCTCTTTTTATTGATTTATAATAGAAAACAGTATATAATTTATTATTATTTAACTAAAAGACATAATTTCAAAATATACTTTAATACATTTTTATGACCAAAGGTCATATAATCATTTAAAATATATATGTATATTATTGAAAAATAATATTTTACAAATGTATCTTTTATATATACTACCTCATAAAATAAATAAAAAGATTGGAGAGATTAAAATGAAAAGACTAAATTGGTTATGGTGGAACATATTAAATACAGTTTAATAATATTTCACGGCAATTTAGGATTTCATATAGTCTGTTCATTATAATAAATACAGGTAAAGGCATCGGTGTGTAAATACGATGCTTTTTCTTTATTTACAGGTCCTCTATTACGGAGGCTTTCTTTTTACTAAATAAAATATTAGGAGGATATTATGCTGACAAAAATGCAATACACTACTATTCCGTAATAAGAGAAAAAAATTTGAAAAATCTTATCTGGCTGAAGATGCAAACCAGATTATAATGGAATCGACTGTGACTACGTAGATTCTTACGAATATAACTACAAAACACTGGAACTTTTTATAATAACCAGAAATCAATAGCCCCATTTGCAGGACTTTTTGGAGTTTTTCCTATGAAACTATACATTTTTTGAAAAAAATTGAGAAAAAGAAAAAGCCAGTTTTAATTTCCACAGTTTATTTTTGCCAATGCGAAGGCATACCTGCATTATTCAAAAATCAGTAAGACATACACTTTTTATGGAGACAAGGAAAAAAATATTACACTTTTTCTTGAAAAAGACACTTACCTGAAAAAGCTTTGAAGAAAAAAATTATTTTTATAAAATAAAAACTGACTTAAATAAAGAAAAAGAACATTTTTTTATGATATAGTGGAAAAGGCAAGAGAATATATAAAGACGGAGATATTTTTCAGGTTGTATTAAGTGAACAGCTTTGCCTAGAATCAAATATGGATTCTATTGAATTCTATAGAAAACTGACAGAAGCTAACCCTTCTCCATATATGTATCATTTTTCCTACAAAATATGGAGATGTGGTAGGATCAGAATCCTGAAATACTGGCTGAAATTCTTTCCAACAATATTTATATTGCTCCTATTGCAGGAACAAGACCTCGTGGAAAGGATGCAAAATGAAGATTCTCTTCTTGCACAGGATTTACTGAAGGATCCTAAGGAATGTGCAGAACATAGAATGTTAGTAGACCTGGCTAGAAATGACATAGGAAAAATTTGCCGAAAAAGGTTCAGTCATTGTAAAAAAATATGATGCATGTAAAACACTACCAGCATGTAATGCACATCGTTTCAGAAGTATTTGGTCAGAAAAGAAATGATGTTTCACTTTTTAATATTGTTTCTTCAGTTTTTCCTGCCGGTACATTAAGTGGTGCACCTAAAATAAGAGCAATGGAAATAATTGGTGAACTTGAAGAATATAAAAAGAAACATTTATAGGTGGAGGAATAGGTTTTTACATTTTAACGGAAATATGCAGCTTGCAATAGTTATAAGAAGTGCTTTCTTTACGAATAAAGATCATTTGTCAGAGAATTTCTCCAGAGAGAAACTTCCTGAAGAAAATTCAGATTTTTTTCATAAAAAGTGATGTATCTAATGTATTTATTCAGGCAGGTGCAGGAGTGTATATGATTCTATAAAAGAAAAAGAATATGAAGAGATAACTCATAAAAGAGCATCCGTTTTAAATATATTTAAAAATAACTGTAAGGAAAGAGAGGAATAAAAATGATATTACTGATTGATAACTATGATTCTTTTTGTATTTAATGTAGAACAATATTTAAGGGAGCTTACAAATGAAGAAGTAAAGACTGTAGAAATGACGCAATTACACTTGAGAAAATTAAAATACTAAATCCTAGCAGGATTGTTCTCTCCCGGACCTAAAACATCCTAAGGATAGCGGTATATGTCTTGAAATTCTTAAAAACATTGAGAATACTCCCTATCCTTGGAATATGTCTTAGTCATCAGGCTTTCGGTCTTGTTTTTTGGTGGAAAGATTGAAAAACTTGAAATACCTTTACATGGAAAGACCTCAGAAATTACAGTAACTGATAAAAATTCCATTTTATTTAAGGACATGCCTGAAAAATTTAATGTAATGCGTTATCATTCCCTATACGTAAGCGAAGAAAACCTTCCTGAAGACCTTACAGTAACAGCAAAATCCGATGATGGGATTATAATGGCTCTGGAACATAAAACAAAAAGATATTTACAGTATCCAGTTTCATCCTGAATCATTTTTACAGAATATGGTAAAAATATTGTAAAAGAACTTTTATTTCAAATACAAAAAGAAACTCTACAGAGCAACGATAAAAAAATACTGAAGAAACAGAAAGAAAAAGCAGATGAGGTTTTTAAAAATATCTGAAAAATTACAGGATAATCTTCCTTTAGCTGACAATGATTTTAAGGAAATATGTGAAGTCATAAATTCTAAAAATTATGATATTGTCCAGCTGGGGGCACTGCTTGTACTTATTTCTGAAAAAGCCTCTATCCTGAATCTCTTACAGCTTTTTGTAAAAATATTCTTGAATATAGTGTTACTTTTCAGATGACACCCCTATGATTGATTTGTGCGGAACAGGAGGAGACGGCCTAAAAACAATAAACATTTCTACTACTGTTGCCTTTATTGTTGCTGCCATGGGAGTAAAAGTGGCAAAACATGGAAATAAATCTGTAACAAGTAAAAAGCAGGAGCAGCGATGTAATTGATAAACTGGGATTAACTATGGAAAAATCACTTATTACCCAGCTGAATAAACTTGAAAACACCAATCTTGCGTTTTTCCATGCACCATTTTTCATAAGCTTGTAGGTGAAGTGAGGGAAGTAAGACAGAGACTTGGAATAAGGACTGTATTTAATGTGCTGGGGCCTCTTCTTCATCCAAACAGAAAATTGAAATATCAGCTTGTAGGACTTTACCATGAACCCGTTCATAGGACTTTATGCTGAAACATTACAGCTTCTTGGAAGGAGCATGCACTTGTTGTAAGGGGAAATGACGGGCTTGATGAAATTTCCATCTGTGATGAGACGAAAAATTGTAGAAGTAAAAGGCGACAAAATACTTGAATATACTATTTCTCCTGAAACATTTGGATTTAGAAGGGCTTTTCATGCCGACATTGAAGGTGGAACTCCTGAAGAAAAATGCAGAAATTCTTGTAAGAACCCTTAAAGGAGAAGAAAAATTCACCTAAATCAGATATTGTAATATTAAATACAATGTTTGCCCTCTATGCTGCAGATTTTTGTTAAACATCCTGCAGAAGCTAAACCTTTAATACTTGAAGCTATAAATAGTGGAAAAGTCTATGATTTTTTTATAAAAACTATATTGAAAAACAGTAAGGCAAATAAATTAGGAATTTTATAACTAAAAAGCGAGGTAATAATGGATATATTATCTGAAATAAAGGAAAAACGTGAAAATACAGCTGCAAAAGGAAAAAGATATAAAAGACCATCTTTCAGAGATGCCTTAAAAGCAGGAAGGCTTAAAAATAATAGGTGAAATCAGAGGGCTTCACCTTCAAAGGAAAAATAGCCGATAACAGCTTTAATCTTTTAAATCAGGTTAAACACTATGTTGAAAATGGAGTCGCAGCCTTTTCAATTCTTACGGAAGAGAATATTTCAAAGGGGATAACGAATTTATAAAAATCGTTTCTGAAAAACTTCCCTCATATTCCAATATTGCGAAAGGACTTTATTTACACTCCTTTTCAGGTGGCTCATGCTAAATTTCTTGGAGCTTCTGCAATACTCCTTATAGTAAGAATGCTGAATGATGAGGAACTGCATACACTGCACTGTCTGGCTCACGAACTTGAACTTGATGTATTGGTGGAAATCCATGATAAAAACGAACTTGAAAGGGCTTTAAAAATACCGGATTTACAAATACTGGGAATAAACAACCGTAATCTTAATACCTTCAATACAGATATAAAAACAACAGGGAACTTATAAAAATTTATTCCTGAAGAAATTCTTAAAATATTGTTCTTGTCAGCGAAAGCGGATTTTTATCTAAGGATGACTTTAAATATGCAGAAAATCTTAATGTTGATGCCCTTCTTATTGGAGAAGCTCTTATGAAGGGACTGATATTTTAAAACAGGAAAGGAAAAAAATATGAATAATAATAGATTTACCAGACTGAAAAATATGTGGTATAAGAAGTATTGAGGAAATTGAGGAATTAAAAGATTTGCCAATTAATTACTTTGGATGTATCTTTGTTTCAAAAAGTCCGAGATTTGTTTCTAATGAGCTTGCATTACTGAAATTGCACATTCAGCAGAAAAACAGTTGGAGTCTTTTCTTGATGACAAGATTGAAAATATTGTCGATATAATTAAAAAGACTGACATTGATACTGTTCAGCTGCATGGAAACGAAACTCCCGAATACTGTGAAGAACTCTATTTAGAACTTGAGGAATATGAAAAGGAATATAATAAAAATAAAAAAATATGGAAAGCCTTCAGCGTAAAGGACAACCTGCCTGAAATAAAAAGAATACAGTAAATATATCGAATTTCCATTATTTGATGCAAAGGGAGTAAATGCAGGTGGAAATGGAATTATATTTGACTGGAGTATTTTTAAGCAGTATGGAAAAAAATGTTCTTTTTATACTCGCAGGAGGGCTTGAAAAGGAAAATATAGCCGAAGCCCTTTCATACAGTCCTGCTATACTTGATGTAAACAGCAAAAGTTGAAATAAATAACCGTAAAAACAGAAAACTGATTGAAGAAGTAATATCTGAAATCAAAAAAATAAGAATTTACAGTAAAATCTATCTATTGAATTTAATTATATGAAAGAAAGGAAAACGAGATGGAAAATAATCCTAAAAAAATAATGATTTTAACGAAAAAGCCTATTTTTGGTAAATTTGGAGGACAGTATGTTCCTGAAACTGCAATGTTTTGCTCTGATAGAGCTGGAAAAGGAATATGAAAAAGTCAAAAATGATAAGGATTTTTCAGGAAGAACTCCAGTATCTCCTTAAAAACTATGTAGGACGTGAAACACCGTTATTTTATGCAAAAAAATCTAAGTAATCACTATGGGCATAACATTTACCTGAAAAGAGAGGATTTAAACCATACAGGAGCTCATAAGATAAATAATGCTCTCGGACAGGGTTCTGCTTGCTAAAAGAATGGGAAAGAAAAAGTCATAGCCGAGACAGGTGCAGGACAGCACGGAGTTGCTGCTGCCACTGCCGCGGCACTTCTAGGAGCTTGAATGTGAAGTATATATGGGAGCTGTTGACATTGAAAGGCAGAAACTTAATGTCTTCCGTATGGAACTCCTTGGAGCAAAAGGTTGTTTCTGTAGAAGATGGGCTAAAAACTCTTAAGGAAGCCACAACTGCAGCTATACAATCGTGGGTTGCAGAGATAGAAAATGTCTTTTATGTCATAGGATCTGCCGTAGGCCCTCATCCTTATCCTTCAATGGTAAAGGATTTCCAGTCAGTTATCGGAACTGAAGCAAAAAGACAGATAGAAAGTCTTGGAAAACATGCCGACCATGTAATTGCCTGTGTAGGGTGGCGGAAGTAATGCCATAGGGATATTCTCAGAGTTTCCTTAATGATAAAACTACAAAACTTTACGGAGTTGAAGCTGGTGGACACGGTATTACCACAGATATGCATGCCGCTACACTGACTTTAGGTAAAGAAGGAATCATCCACGGGATGAAAACATATGTACTGCAAAACAAATACGGACAGATAAATCCTGTTCACTCTATTTCAGCAGGACTTGATTATCCTGGAGTAGGTCCTGAACATGCTCATCTGTTTGAAACTGGAAGAGTGTCCTATGAGGCAATAACTGATAATGAAGCCATGGAAGCACTTATTTTTACTACAAAGAAAAGAAGGGATTATTCCTGCCATTGAAAGTGCCTATGCACTTGCATACCTTGAAAATTATGTCCTACTCTGTCAAAAGACAGAAGAGAAACTATAATCGTAAATGTTTCTGGCAGGGGGACAAAGATATGCACACTGTATTTTCTATATTGAAGGGAGAAAATGTAAATGAATAAAAATATTTCTAATATATTTAATGAAAAGGAAAAAGTTAATGTAGGATATATTGTGGCAGGTTATCCAAGCACTGATTTTACTAGGGAAATTTTTACTTAATCTAGACAGAACTTCAATAGATATTCTGGAAATAGGAATTCCCTATTCAGACCCGCTGGCTGATGGAAAACTTATTTCAAATCTTCATTTATAGCCTCGGGAAGCAGGAATTACTACTGATACTGTTTTTGAACTTTTGACTTCAGTAAAGGATAAAATTACAAAAACCTCTAGTTTTTTCTAGTATACTACAACCTTGTTTTTTGCTTATGGAATTGATAATTTTATTGAAAAATGTGTAAAATCAGGTATTAAAGGAATTATTATTCCTGATCTTCCTTTTGAAGAAGCACATGAAATCTCAAAAACTGAAAAAGAATAATATATCATTTATTCCTCTTGTAAGTGTTACTTCTGAAGAACGAATTTCAAAAATTGCATCACTGGGAGACGGTTTCATATATGCAATTGGTTCTCTAGGAGTTACAGGTACAAAAGCAGGTCGACTTGAAAGACTAAAAATTTCATCTCAGAAATTAAAAAATGTTTCTGAACTTCCTGTTTCTTTAGGATTTGGAATAAGAACCAATGAAGATGTATGAGGACAGTATGTCGATGGGTCATTGTAGGAACGAGTATCGTTAATTTAACTTCTTCAGGAAATGTTGAATTTACTGTTAATGAAAATAAATAAACTGTTTGAAGTTTAAAAATCTGCAGCACTTTTCTTCAGCTATTTTCTTAAAAATTTATCTGACATATCTAATCGAAAAACTATCCAATTTATGGATTAAGATATCTTTAAACCATATTTAGATAGTTTTTACATATAAATCTTTATTTTATAATACATGTTATAAAGATTAAAGAAATAAAAATAAAATGTTCAAAAATATGCTATAATCTAAAAATAAAATTGAAAAAGGATAAAGAAAATGAATAAAAATTTGATTATACGCTACTTATCAAATACACGGATTATGCTGATATATATAAAAACCTGAAAAGGCAGGGAGACCTGAAAGAAGATATGGAGCTTTTCCGTGAAAATGGGCAGGAAGCAAGAAAAATTTTCACTACAAAGTGCCAAATCTCTGGAAGAAAAACTGGATGATTTTCATGTGCAGAAGGTCAGCAGCTGGATGAATCAGGCACAGATTGCAAGACCTTTTCTGTGGGTATTTTTCAAAAAGGGATGGACGAAAGTGTGGAAGAACCTGAATTTGCGCTTAGAGTTTTTAAAATGAGAAAACAAGAAAGTTGGTATCTCACTTGAGGTCGGCTTCATAGAGAAAGAAAAATTGGAAAAAATACCTTGAAAGGCAGAATAAAGTGTTAGATTTGCTGATTAGAGCCGCCTTTATATTACTTTTGTTCAGTATAAAAACAGTAAAGATGACTGTAAGCTCCAAAAGAATAGAAGGAAACAGTACAAACAGGGAAATACTCCTTAGAGATATGGAAAAATGGACTCATAAGAAAAGTTCTGGTTAAATATGATGTGGAAGAAATCAGTAAATTCTAAAACACTTGAAGATTTAACGCAGGAATTTTAAAAGGTTTCAGACTGCTATGCCGTTTTATTTAAAAACAAAGGAAATTTAATGAAAAGGAAGAAGATACTATGAAAGCCAGAAAGAATTTATTAAAAATTTTAATATTGCTTATTTTGTCAGGAAGCATTATAAATGGATGTTATTTATACAATTCACTTTACTAACGAAACGGTAAACCCTCAGATAAAGAGAATTGTAGAAAATGTGGATTTCAAGACTTTTAAAATTTTTGAAGAAAATGATGTTGAGAAAATTAATTCAAAACATCATTTTTCACTTCAAATCAACGCATTTTTCAGATACTTCCCTAATTTCTCTATTTTTTTCCAAATAATAATTTGCCATAATAAGCATTCCCTATTCCTGAAAGAAATTAGCATAAAAAACCTATTCCACGACCTTTTCCTGTACCTATTATTATTCCTATATTCTACTAATATTCCATTTTTATTAAACATAGGTTCAAAAATACAATCCGCTATAATACCTGGAAATTATATAGGCAACAACTGTTTCCCATCTGCGTAATCAGACTTATAAGATCCCCATACCCTTCCCTGTAATTCATTTGGCACACTGACCCTTACAAGTACATCAGCACATGAATTCATGAAAGGTAATGTAAAAAAATAGAAAAGTGCTTTATCCCTATAATAGCAAGGTTTTCATTCACTCCGGTCATTGACATGAAAATTCCGCAGAAAAACAGGCTACTGCTAATATTTTTCGAATAATAATCCCTGCAATTCCTATCCATAAACTTCCAATGAGCAGTCCTGCAGCACACAGTGATTCCATTATTCCTGCAGTTTTTACACTGCTCAATGCCAATATCATAGGTCTTATAAGTATCTGAATAAACCCCATAAAAAGCATACAAAGAACATAATAATTACTAAAGAATATATCCCCTATTTTCTTTTATTATGAATAAAGCCTTCCAATAATCCTTTAAAGGAATCTTTTTGTAATTTTGCGTTTCACTGTTCATACTTTTCTGACTATCATAAGACAGGTTGTAATGAAAGTCAGAATATCCAGCAGTAAAAATTACCCTGATATCTGCCACAGAAAGGATCACTCCTGCGATGACAGGAGAAATCAAATATTTTGCACTGCCTGCAACCTGAATCAGTCCGTTTGCTTTTTGCATAATTTTTCCTCTTCAAGAATATCTGTAAGAGTTGCCCTGTAGGAAGGCTCTAAAAAGTGAAGTAAAAATACTGCTGAATGTAATTCCGACAAAAATAGGCACTATACTTTTTCTCCTGCCTGTATGTTCCACAAGATATAAATAAGTCCCAAGCCTGAAAAACAAATCGCCTATTATCATCAGAAGCCTTCTGTCATACCTGTCAGCCAGCAGTCCTCCTATCGGACTGAGAATGATAGACGGCATAAATGAAAGTAAAGTTATAAGCGAAACATAGCTTACACTTCCCGTTTTTCATATACATATACAGATAATGCAAATGCCGTCATTCCACTTCCTATATTTGAAATAAGTTCCCCTAGCCATAATTTATAGAATTTTTCATAATTACTACCTTCCTTTATATTTATATATAACTAAAGTAGACCGACCATCAGTCTTTACTACTGAGTAAAAATATAAACTGTCTGTTACTTATATTCTGACAGTTTAAATTTATAAATTATTTACAAAAATTTTCATAATCTTATTATGAAAGTCTCATTTTCTAATCCTAGCATTTTTCGAGGAGAAGAAATAAGTGCGGCAAGTAATTTCAGCTTTTTCTTCTTCTGTCCTTTCAAAAATTCCATCGTCTAAAAGTACAATTGCAGAGCACAAGACAATTTCCATATATTCTTTAGGATATTGACTAATAAATTTCCCTGCTCAATTCCCTCTTCTACAATTTCTACCATTAACGGAACAAACGCTTTCATTGATGAAGTAAGTATTTTCTGATGCATAAGTACATTTTCAGGTTTATGAATATCTGAAAGAAATTTCTCTCCCATATCAGGAGCTACCCTCATCTCTGAAAAAGCCTTCAGCAACTTATCTTCAGGATTTAGTGAATTATCAACTATTATTTTTTCTATTTTATTTACAATGGTTCCAGTAGTATCAGCTATTATTGCATCCAGAACTTCTTCTTTTGCCTTAAAATAATGATAGAATGTTCCTTTTGCTATACCAATTTCATTTAATATGTCATTTACACTGGTTTTTCATAGCCTCTATGAATAAATATTTTAAGAGCTGTATCAATAATTTCCTGTTTCCGTTCATTATGTTTTTTACAATTCTCACTTTTTATCCATGTCAACATCTCCTAATCATTTTACCGACCATCAGTCTAATAACATGTTACAGTATTTTTAATATATGTCAAGCATGACCCTACTATCTGCTGCTATTTGAACAAAGAGAAATACAAGTACAACTGACATTATGAAGATATTTACTATAAAAGGTAAACGTGAATTTGCATTAAGCAGATATCCTGACAGCAGTGAGGCCCATTGCATTTCCTAAAAATCCTACAGCAGAAGCTACTCCCCAGTATTTTCCCCTGCTCATGCTTATACTTATGAGCAATGATACTGTTTCCAAGGGATCTGACTATTTCATAAGTCATTGTGTATATTGCCATCAGTACATATGAAACTGTTCAAAATTAAGTTCTGAACAATATAATTGACATCAGTATAATCCCAATAAAAATCATTATTCTGTGTATTAATTTTTCATCATATTTCTTAATAAGTCTTACTAAAATGACACTTGTTCCTAAAAACGCAAGAAGCGAAGAAAACATAACAAATGTTCTCGATTGTATCTGAAGTTACCTTAACCTGAAACTTCAGAAAATAGTTCAGCGCACTGGCATAAGAGTATATTCCGATACTCGACAGAAATATTATGAAAACAGAAAAACTTTGAAAAAGTTATCAAGCTCAAATATATATCTGAATGTTGCAAAAGGATTAAGATTTTTCTTTTCCCTTACTTCCGTTCCATTGTCTTTTTATCTTTTATTTCTTTTAAAAATTAAAAATATAAGCAGAGAGACTATACATCCACATATAAATTACGCAACCCTGAAAAGGATATCTTGTATCAATTTTGCAACCATTCCTCCTGTCTTCTGCCCTATTGCCCTCCAATTACTGCAGCTGAACTGATTTTTGCTATATTTTTACTTTTTTGTTTCTTTTTGATGACAGGTGGCTCACATATCCAAAAAGCCACAGCGTATGTACCACCCGAAGCAAATCCCTGAGAAAGCCCTCGCCAGAAAGATTACCGGCAGATAATTTACAAAGCCAAAAATACCTGTGCAGTTCCATACATAAGCGGCATGAGAAACAAATATTCTCTTCATTCCTATATTATCTGCTAACGCTCCTAAATACGGTGATGAAATAAACATCGCTGTACTCATTACTGCCAGAAATTCCCTGAAATACTTTTCTTCCAGTTTCTCAGTTCTATAAGTCCCGGAGTTGCCGGATGTGCAAGATTATAGACTATGATACAGAAAAACATCAAAGTATCATTTTATTTATATTTTTCTCCATTTTTCTTCCTTTCTTTTATTTATAAATCAAATAACTATTACTCCATCACTGAAATCCTTTTCCACCCTGTCAGCTTCACAGATGACAGTATATATTTTGAAATCCAGTCTTTCCTTTTTCTTCCTTCAGCACTCTCTTAAACTGATAGGATATACGGCAGGAACCATCTGTCACCATTAATATATCTGCTTTTCTATAATTTTTCCTTTTTCAGAAATTATTTCTATTCCACGTCTTAACGGTGTTTCAAAACTCAGTTTCCTCCTGTCGTAGCTAGAAATTTTATTGCCCTGCAGATATCTTCTTCTCCTTCCAGTGAAATTTCCTGAAACTGACCTTTTGCTCCAAACAGTATAACATATAGTTCCCTGTTTTTCTTCCTTAATATTTTTGTAATTGAAAGCACCAGCGCTTTTCGCCCTTAAGAGAGGAGTTCCTTTCATACTTCCTGAAGTATCAAGACATACTACAATTGGGCCTTTATTACTTATCTTCTCTTCTGTCTCATTTTTCAATTTCATCTTTCCCTTAATTTCATAAGTTAAAAGACTGTTTTCAAGATATTTTTGCATAAAAGATATTTCAGATTCTCATCTTCAAGGTTTAAAAAGTTCTGAAGGCAGCATTCTTGATATATTTCCACTTTTATTTATTCCAAACAGCTCATCCCTTTTTATCTTTTGCGACTTTACTTTCGTCCTTTTTCTCAACAGATGCACTTCCTTTCCCAAGTCTCTTCAGTACATCTCTTATATGCCTGTTTCTGTTCATTTCCTGTACAAGATGTCTAAATTCATCTCCCATTTCCTTAGCTGCTTAAAAAGTAAAATCTCCTCCTCAGACCTTTTATTGAATTTTCATTATGTTCATATCCGATTATTATTTCTTCAAGCACTCTAATAATTTTATTACAATTTTTCATAACAGGATCAGGTATTTTCTCACTATTTATTTCCCTGAAAAATCAAGCATCTCCCTGTATTCCTTATTAAGATGTTTCATTATATCATCATTAAGTGGAACTTCCTCATAATTTTTATAATTTTTTCCTATATTCAGTTTTCTGAATTCTTCCTTTTCATTACCTGAAACTTTCATTTATGGAAAAATCCTTTTCCAGCACCAGTTCATCAGATGCGGATTTATAATGATTTTCCAAGTCCTGTAAAAACCATTTTACAGCTCCTGCCTTATGCCTTCTGTTTTAAAAGACCTGTTTCACTAAGGTTGCTTTCAGTAATATCTTCTGAATTTCCAAAAAAGTTCTCTTCAGAATAATCAAGACATTTTTTCACAAAACTGCAGCTGTCCTTAAATACGAGCCTGTATTTATTCTTTTCCCCAACATATTTTTCCGTGACTTCTGCAACCTTTATATTTTCAATTGCCCCTTCTTCATTTGATGATACATACAGACTTTCAGGAAAAATGGGAATTTTTATAAATTCTTCCATTGTCATGCACTTTACTTCATCATCTTCAGCCGAAAGTCCATTTTCATTTATAGTAACTATCCGATTATCACCTATATAAACTCCGGCAGGACCGAAATCACTATATATTATACTTCCTTCCCTTTGGAGCAACTTTTTCTGTAGATACTGTTTATATAATATTTTATTGGCTTTACAAGATGTGATGTCAGCGAAACTTCAATTTTCAATATTCTATTTCCTTTCTCTTTTTACAGCCATATGTTATCATTAATCTGTTTCAGCAGAAGCTCATTCATTATCTCTTTCTTCAGAACCGGTTCTATTATTTTTCCAGAAAATTTTCAATTTCTTTCCTTGTATCCTTTAAGATTATCTCAGACATCTTTCTCACTATTTTCTGAACTGTCTCAATAGTCAGATCCCTTTTGTTAACCCCTTTGTTATTATATGCCCAAAAATTCATTTGAAAAAGAAAAGTCCTGAATCTTTTGTATTAAATAATATTATAATATTTGACTGGATATAAAGTCTATCCATGTAAATAATCTTCAGTTTTCCCTGTCACGATAAAAATCGTCTATGTTCCTGTCTATATCGTTATCTTCCATATTTATCAGCTCTTTGAAAATAAAATTCATAAACTGTTTTTCTGTCAGCCTTTTCACATTCCCTGGTCATTTCAAAAAGGTTTATTTCTTTTCTTCATTTCAATATCCCCAATATTTCAAGATTTATTTCCTCTTCAGTAATGCCTTTTTATTTCATCTATTGTCATTTAATACTGTACAGACGGTATCAAAAATTTCCCCTGTCTGCAGCTCTCCTTTCCCTATTTCTATATTTACAGGCTGCTGTATTTTTCGGTCTGATTTTCTCCATTTTATCAGTCCTGCTCATCAATTAATTTATTCTTCGTCCTTTGCAACATTCCTTTTCACGGCATCTAAAAACCATTCTGGTAACCTTTTCAATATTTTCAGGATTATTCCATAGACAGTTTGTAAGAAGCATTAAATCAGAAAAATCGACTTTCCCTCTTCCATTTAGATATGCCGATATTTTAAAGCAGTTTAACTATTTTTACCAGTTTTCTGTCAGAAATTATTTCATGTGGATCCTCAGCAAAAATTTTTATTATAGTCCTGTCTTATCTGAATAATAGTATTCCAGAAGTAATCTTTTATTTTTCCAGACTCATTTTTATTTTCATTCAGATCAGATTCTGTAAATTTAATTTCCAGCGGGTATTACCACATTCATTTCCTTCACATCCAGAAGCGTCTCTATCTCATCATCACTTACATATCCTACTACAGCCCTGATTAAGAATCTGTCATAAAAGTGCCGTCAGTTCATCATTTTTCAAACGGAAGTTCATTTGATGCCCCTATAAGTGAAATAAGCGGTGTTTTTCTCTCTTCAGTCCATTATGAAAAACCCTTTCATTTAGTATTGTCAGAAGTGTATTAAGTATAGAGGAATTTGCCTTTGAAAAATTCTCATCTAAAAAGACAATTCTGCCAGAAGGCATATATCCTTCCAGTATTTCTCTCAAATTTATCATTCTGAAGCTATTGATAAAGGACTCAAATATTTCTTCAGGCGTTGTAAATTTTGTAAACAGATACTCAAAATAAGCTCCATCATCACAGTCAGCAATTATCTCCCTTAGACGTCTTGAAATTTCACTTTTGGCAGTTCCCGGAGGCCCTACAAGTATCATATTCTCCCCTGAAAGAATGCTTAAAAGCCCTAACTTCATAACTTTCTTTTCCCAACAAGACCTTTCGTTAAGAATTTTAAATTCTTTTCTATTTTTTTCTCAAACTGTATCTGTTCATTTTCTTATTTCCTTTCACTATACTTTTTAATAATTCAAAATTTATATTTCATTTTGAATAATTACAGCATCTTCTATTTACATACAAATATAATAGATAGAAAAACCAGAAAAATCTGGTTTCATACTTTTTATTTTTATTAATCTTAGAATAACCCTGGAATGCTTACTCCACCAGTTACTACTTCCATTTCCTTTTTCAGCCATTTCTTCAGCTTTTTCTAAAATTTCATTTACTGCATTTTATTATTAAATCTGAAACTATAGAAGCATCTCCTTCTTCAACTGCATCTTTAATACATCAAGTGAAATTGACAGGTCAACCAGCTGTTTTCTGTCCATTTGCCTTTGACAGTTATTCCTCCACCTGCAACTGAAGTTTCAACAAATTTATCTTTTCAATCCGTCCTGTATTTTCAACATTTCCTGCTGCATAGCCTGAGCCTGTCTGATTATGTCCTGTTGATTTCCCCTTTTGAAGCATTTGCTCCTTTAACTTTCTAACCATATTGTAATTCCTCCTATAGATTATAAAGAAACTATATTATCATATTCTATTTTTTCTTATTAATATGGTGGTGAGGAGATTCGAACCTTCGAAGGCTGAGCCGGCAGATTTACAGTCTGCTCCCTTTGGCCGCTCGGGAACCTCACCACATTCTTTTGAGTGGTGCCGCTTGTCGGACCTCGAACCAACCACCTGCTGATTACAAGTCAGCTGCTCTACCAGATGAGCTAAAAGCGGCACAATATTTACCTTTATAGGCAGAGTCGAATTAATGGCGGAAGTGACGAGACTCGAACTCGCGACATCTTGCGTGACAGGCAAGCACTCTAACCAACTGAGCTACACCTTATCCGAAATTAATGGTGGTCACAATTGGGCTCGAACCAATGACCCTGCTTGTAAGGCAGGTGCTCTCCCCAACTGAGCTATAGGCGACCGTCTCATTATCCAACTTATATTGCTGTTATTAAATTATGGTACACCCTAGGGATCGAACCCCTGTTGCCGGGATGAAAACCCGATGTCCTAACCACTAGACGAAGGGTGCATATTTTTGCATTTGTCTTTTTCAGTAACAGACAAGAATTATAGTATCATAATTTAGAAATTATGTCAACCTACTTTTTCTTCTTTTTCTTATTTATTTGCTATTTATCCCTCTAAAATGTTATAATTCTGCATATTAACTTTAAGGAGGTAACTATGAAAAATTTTTGTTTGATTATATAAAACGCTCATGTTTACATTAAAGGAAATATATATTCATGAAACTATCTTTACTATTTTTAGTCATTTTTATTACTTCCATGATAACTTATTTTTCATTTTAAGAGTACAAAGATAATCAAAAATCTAAAAATTATAACTATGTTCTCTTTAACCCATCTCAAATAACCGAAGATAAAATAACTAGGTACTGGATTATTTTCTGGTCTGAAAAATACAATATTTCTTTTTACAGATATATTGAACAGCCTTGACAGCATCAAAAGAAAATAAAGATATAAAAGGTGTCGTAATCGCCCTGGATCAAATTGATCTTTCTTCGGCCAAAGTTGAAGAACTTAGTAAAAATTTGCAGAACTGAAGAGAAAAATAATAAAAAGATTTATGCTTATGGAACCTATCTCGAAAATCAGAATTATCCTCTGGCAACTGTAGCAGACGAAATTATTATGATGCCATCAGCATCTGCAAATATTACACCCTGACTGGCTATAATTATACTAATTTGTACTATAAAAATTACTGGATAATCTAGGTGTAAATATGGAAATTGTAAGAACAGGAGATTATAAATCTATGGTGAAAATTATATAGGTGATAAAGATGTCAGAAGAATTGAAAAACAGAACTGACAAGAATTTTTGATAACAGATATGACAAAATTTATTGATAATATTGCAAAAGTCCGTAAAATCGACAAAAACACTTTAGATAATGATATAGTAAATGGTAACAATACTACTTACTCCATTTGCAGCAAAGAGATAAAAAGCTTGTGGATAAACTTGAAGGCTTTTCAGGATTTGACACAGAGACTTGGAATAACAGAAGAAAAATGGTGAGATATATATGATTATCATGAAGATCATAGCAGATGAGATAGAAGCTAAAAATAAAGGTAATGATGCTATTGCGGTAATCTATGCTGAAGGAGCTATCATAGATGGTGCAACAGGGTAATGATAACTCTATTTCATGTTCTCCTGATAATATCGCCATGAAAATTGAAAAAGCTCTGAGAACTCCAAAATTTGAAAGGAATAGTATTAAGAGTAAATTCTCCAGGTGGATCTGCACTTGCTTCGAAAGTAATATATCAGACTTTATTAAAAAGCCAGATGTCCCTATATATGTTTCAATGTCTGAAACTGCAGCATCAGGGATGGTTATTATATTTCAATGTCAGGTAATAAAATTTTTGCAGACAATGCTACCATTACAGGTTCAATAGGTGTTGTTTCAATGATACCAAAATTTTTATAATGCACAGAATAAATATGGTGTTGAAAAGCAAACTCTATTTCAAAAGGAAAGTATTCTGATATGTATAATCCGTTTACTCCTTTAACTGAAGAGAGTAAAATCTAAGATTTCCTGAATCAATGCTTTCACTTATAAGGAATTTAAATCAAGAGTTTTCTGCCAATAGAAAAATTGAGATGATGCAACACTTGAAAATTATGCACAGGGAAAAATCTGGCTGGAGATGAAGCAAAAATATTAAACTTGTTGATGGAAATTGGTGGCCTTGAAGATACAATAAATGCAATGGCCAAGGATCTTAAGTTAGAAGAAGGGTATCGTGTGGAAAACATATATACTGAAATCAGATTTTCAGAAAACATTGAAAAATGTTATCTTCATTTTATTCTTGAAAAAGTCAGTCTGACTTCACAGATACAGAGCAAGACTACCAAAAAGTGCAAAACTTTTTGATGAATATAACTGATTGAAGACAGTCAGAATAGACCAATGTATTATTTACCATATAAACTGGAATTTTAATAATTAGTACAATATAAAAATAAAATGGAACTAGCTAGGAACAAAAGAATTGTCCCAATTTTAAAAATATGAAAACCATATTTATGAATTATTTAGAGTTTTCACTTATACAAAACAGGAAATGAATTTAGAAGAAAGTCAACAATCTAATCTTTTCAGGTGAATTTGTTGACTTTTTCTTTATGAATGACTGTTTTGTATTTTGAAATTTCTAAATAAATGAATAAATATGGTTTTTACACTATTTTTCAAATTTTTAAGACAGTCTCTTTTTCCAGAAAATCAGATTCCATTTTTTATTATCTGATTTAATTATTTAAAAATATCTCTGCAAGTTTTCGCTTCACCATCTTCACTATTTTTGCCCTACTGTTTCAAAAATCTTCCGGCAGCATATCCTTCAGTCTGTATATGGCATTTCCCATTGCAAAACCCTTTTCCCCTGCCATTGTGAGCATTTCATAATCGTTTTCCCCCGTCACCGAAGCTGACAGCATCCTTTATGTCAATTCCCATCCCTTTCCAGAAGAAATTTTGTGGCATTTGCCTTTATTTGCAGTCTCTGAAAAATTCCGCACATCTTTCATCTGCAAATGCCACTGCCACTTTTCCATCTGTCAATAATTTCCTTTTCAAGTTCAACTAAAGCTTCATGCTCTCCTATAAAAATATTTTCTGTATTTCCAGTTCCTTTTAACGTCATCTTCTGAAAACTTCCTTAGGCAGTTCAGGAAAATGCTTTTCTTTCTTCTTCCGATATACATTCCAATGCTCCTACCGGTACAGAGCCAGTCTTCTCCTGAAAATACATTCACTGAGAAATATTCCTCCATACTTTCTGTAATCTATTTCAGAATCTTTCTCTACTTCTTCCTGTCCCAATAAATCTTCGAACTACAACTTTTCCATTTTCATCATTTATCCTTGCACCATTTGCAGAAATAAGTGGTATTGTTATTCCCAGTTCATCCATTACAGCTTTTTGCCAATCCATAATTTCTTCCCTGTTGCTATATAGAACTTTATTCCTTTATCTATTAATTCCCTTACTGTTTTTCCTTGTAAAAATCAGATACTTTGCCTTTTTCATTAAGCAATGTTCCGTCCAGATCACTTATTACTGCCTTTATACATACATTCCTCCCTATTTTTAAACAAATAATTTTTGCCAGTTCTTCCATAAATTCTTCTTCAGTAAATAGCTTTGATAAGAATCCTTTTACTCCTGCTTCTTTCCCATTCTTATATAGTTTTGAAAAGTTATCATTGTACTGCAGAGCATAATTTTTGGCTTCAGGATCATAATCCCTTATTATTTGCGCCGCTTTTTATTCCATGAAGTCTTGGCATGTTGATATCCATCGTTACTATCGTCGGCTTAATCTTTTATACATTTCTATAGCTTCCAGTCCGTCTCCGGCTTCATAGACTTCATACCCTGATCTGTTAATATTTCCTTTATATCCGCTCTTATATATTGCTGTATCATCTACGATTAATGCTGTTTTTATCATAATTTTCATCTCCCTTCAGATGTTCTTTATATAAAATAACCTATCTTAATATCATTTTTAACATTTTTACAAAAATAATTCGACTAATGCTACTCCATTGTCTGCATTTGTTTCAACTCGTTTCATTTTCAGGAAGAGATTCTTTCAACCTGTACAAAGCATTTCCCATTACAAAACCTTTTCCAGCTTCTTTTTAAGAGATTATAGTCATTACATCCGTCTCCAAAAAGCTACACTGTCTTTCAATGTCAGTCCATCCTTTTCAAAGCAGAAATCTTGCCGCATTTGCCTTATCACTTTCTTTACTGAAAACTCTCCAGGCAGTGTTCCAGAACAAATGCAATATTTACTTCTCCTTTGTAATATTTTTCTATTTCTTTTTCCAGTTCCAATAGCTCGTCATGTTCTCCAAGAAAAGAATATTTTAGTAAATTTCCTTTGTTTTAAGTTTCTTTCTATGTGGTAACTTCTGGAAAAAGTTCTTTTTAGGATTTATTTTCATATAAAATTCTCTTCTGTCTTCCGTTACATACCAGTCATTTCGGAATAAAACATTTTAAAACTATGCTTTTTCCTTCTTCTTATAATCTATATCCAGTATCGAATAAGAATATTTCTTTTCCAGATTATTAACATATATTTCATTGCCTTCCTCATCAAGTATTCTTGCTCCATTAGAAGTTATAAGAGGTATTTTTCAGACCTAACTTATCCATTATATCCTTTGCCCTGAATAACTTCTTCCAGTCGCTATATAAAACTTTATTCCTCTGTTTATTACTTCTGATACTATTTCCTTTCGTAAACTCATCTATTGCATGACTTCCATCAAGCAATGTTCCGTCCAGATCACTCACTACCGCCTTATACATTAAATTATACCTCCTGTCTCATCAAAAAGATTTTATCATATTTCAAGTTAAAAATAAATTACTTTATCATTTTGATTTATAATTAAATATATACAAAAGAATAAAGGAGTGATTAAATATGCCTACATTTGAAAGAATATCTTAATTCTGAAGAAAATACAGACAAGGAAAAGACAGCTTAAAATAATAAATAAAATTCTCTGATGAAACTGTACAAAAATATATATCAGCAGGGAAATTTAAAATTCTTGCAGTCGCTGAGGGTTTACTGTCCTGACTGCCGTGCAGTTGTTTCTTTTCTGGAAAAGTTTTCTGAATTGAATGATAGAATAAAAATAGAATACAGTACAAGGGAAGAAGCTCATGACCTGCTTCTAAAAGCTACCGGAGTAACAAGGATTCCTACACTGTTTGCAGACAACGGAAAGAAATCAGAAGTTTTTAACTGAATTTCCTAAAGTTGTTCAGAAACATATGTCTGAAAATCCCGAACAGTTTGATGAAATAAAATATAACTTCAGAACTGGAAAATACAATAAGGAAATAGAAGAAGAACTTGTTTCATATTTAGTTTCTTTATAATTTTTACCCCAGAATTTCATAAAAATGATAAAAAGCATTTATAAATTTTCATTAGTTACATAATTTATAAATGCTATTTTTTCATACATATTATTATAAAATTCTATATTGATTCCCGAATTAGCCTTTCCACCTTTTTACCACGTAATATTATCAGATTTCTTTTCTTATATCTATTTACTTCCATTTCCAATATATTCATGTTATTTTTATAAATATAAGAAAAACAGTCATTTAATCTCTCATCAGAAACAATCACAAAAATTCTCCATAATTTTTCAGAAGTCTTCTTATCTGTATGAACAATTCCTCTAAAGTCTAAAGGCTTATTTCATATTTACTTATTCTTTCAGATTCGTCTTCAGGCAATCTTCCTGAAATGATTTTCCGATAAGGAGGATTTGAAACAATATATTCTATATTTTCCTGTCATGTTCTTTTATATCTTCATTTATAGCGGTAACTTTATTCTCCAGATTGTTCATTCTTACATTGTCAGTCAGATATTCAAAAATTTTTCTGAATTTCTACAGCATGGATCTTTTTCTATAATTTTTAATTTCAGATAGAAAGCAGAGATATTATTCCCTGCCCTGAGCCTATTTCCAATAATACTCAGGAACCTTCCTATAATATCTCCCTTTTTAAACTTGGTATTATCCAGCTTCTTCTTTTACAAATTCAGATAAAAAGCAGGGCATCTTCTGTTATTTTTCAACCCTTCATCTCTTTTATAATAATATTACACGCTTTCTAATTTTTCAATATGATCATCAGTTACTTTCTTCATAACTGCAAACCTGTCTTTTTCAATTTCCATTTTTCTCTATTTTATTAAATTTAATTTCAGCTAGACTATATTTTTGAAGTCCTTTTCCTTCAATATTTACAAAAATAAGGTCATTTCAGCATGTTTCATACTTGTGACATTTCCTTCTCCTCTACTAGTTATAACCAGACTGTCCAATAGCTGGATAGTCTTCCTTCACTTCGTATACTGCAGTTTTCAAATCCCATACAGCATTTTCAGTCTTCCGCATACTCCCTGAAATTTTTGAAGGAGCCACAGATACTCCTGTTCTCTTGCCATTTTTATGGAAACTGAATCAAAACTGTTTATTATTGATTTACAGCATAATGTTTTCCACGCAGCTGCCGCAGTCTCCCCACCATTTTTGCATAATCTCTCATCACCTATCTGCCTTAATTCTATTCTAACTCTAAAAATAGCGGCTAATTCTTTAACAAGATCCCTGAAATCAACTCTGTCTTCTGACGCAAAATAAAAATTAACTGTCAAAGTATATTCTGTTGAAACTAATTTCAAATTCAGACTATACTCAGTTTATTTTTAAATATGTATCCTGCCTTTTATTGCATCGCTTTTTAATTCATTATTTTTCAATATCTTTTTCGTTTGCAACTCTTATAATCATCTTAAGAGGCTCTCCGGCAGTATACCGGTATTCTCTTTTACAGATACTACTTTTACCTATCGCCAGCCCCATCTGGTTTCTACAATCACCTAGTCTATTTATTTTTCACTGAAAATTTAGGATTATTAAGAAAAATAATACCTTTTTGAAATGTATCAAAATACACATCTACTCACATGGTTAGATCTTCATTTTCTATACTGCATGTGATATTCATTTATTACCAGTATATTTCCTTTCCGTACTTTCCAAATGCACTTTAAGATTCTCCCTTCATCATTTTGCTTTATCTGATGAGAATTCTACCCTTTTTCTGAAATGTTCTGTTCACTTCTTTTTACAAGCTCTCTAAAATCAAGTCTTGTTTCAGCAGTAAAAATAAAAAAGTAATTTATTTTTCATCAAAAAGTATATTCTCCTATTACCAGATTCATTTCAGGCAAAATTTCCTTTACTATTTTTTACATTTAAAATAAACTTCATCAGCTTTAACATCTAATTCCTTTAAGCTTTTTCAACTTCTTTTTCTGTCAATCTTCTCTTTACTTCTCTTATTTCTTTACTTTCATCATTTTGTCATCAAGACCTATTCAAGCCTTATTTAGCTGTACCTAAAAACTATTCCTATCTGTTCACCTCTTATTGTATCAACAATTACATGGTCTCCTTTTTGAAAATTTTGAGATTCATTTATTAAAAATGGATAAACTTTTTCGTCTTCCTAAATTTTTATATTTAATATTTTCATAAAATTCCACCTTCTAAGAAACTGAAGTATCCTTTCTACTTATTATTATATGATCCAGTAAGCGTATCTCTATTCCTTCAAATATCTCTTTGACTCTTTTTGTCAGTGTAATATCAGACTGCGACGGTTTTAATGAACCTGCGGATGATTGTGTACCAAGATAACTGATTTTGCATTATAATTTCAGTATTTTTCTTTATTAGTTCCCTTATATAAACAGTACTTCTGTCAATTGTGCCTTTAAACAGTTCCTCTTCCTTTCAGAAGTTCATTTCTGAGTATTTAAGACAGTACTTTAAACACTTCAATTTCTCTGTTTAATAGAGAAATTTCAAATAATCCAGTAACTGTAAATTACTTGAAATAGTAATTTTCTCATTATGTATTTTTAAATATAACTGTCTTTTTCGATTATAGAAAATAATACTTTAAAAATATTGCCGTTCTTTCAGTTATATATTTATTTTTTCTCCTAGCTCTTCAGAGACTGTTTTGTAATAACGTGTATACAAATCCCATATTTTTCAAGCAATCCTTTCGCCATTGCCTTGCAATCTTTCTCTGACAATAACATAAGTCAATAATAATTCTAAAATTTCATAATCCTGAAATCCTGATAATCCTGACATCAAAAATCTGTGTCTCAGTCTTTCCCTATGTCCCTCATTATTTTCATTTATCCCCAATTTATGAAATTTCAAATTATCCTGTCCCCTTTTTGAAATACATTTTTCCCCTTTAATCAATTAAAAATGGCGTACCTGTGAGAATCGACCCCAAGCCTTCTGATCCGAGAGTCAGACGCTCTATCCAGTTGAGCTACAGATACATATAAAATAATCGATAGGAGTAACAAATCTTTGCTATCCTACCGATTATGAATTTTTACTATATTAGTTTCTTAAAGATTTCAATAATTCAAAAGTTTTCTAAGATTTGTTGCTCTTTTTGATTTCCTTTAGCTAATTCATCTTTTTAATTTTTGTATTCAGCTGCTTTTTGTTTGAATTCTTTTTCCAAAAATGCTTGTATCAGCATTAGCTTTGATATCAGCTATTCTTTTGATCAATTGCTGCATCCATTTTTAAATAGTTGTCTAATCTTTGTTGTGCTGCATTTGCTACTGCTTCCTGTTCTCTGAACTTATTTTTTCTTTCCATTTGTTCCAATTTTTGCAATTGAGCTTCTAAAGCTACTCAAGCTACTTTCAAGTGATGATCCACCTGCTGGTGCTGCTGGCGCTGAGAATGCGACGCTACTTAATACTAATACCCCTAATAAAACTGCTAATTTCTTTTCATTACTAATTTCCTCCTTTTAATGATTCAACTGCTTGATAATTTTTCATACTGCTTTTAGATAAAGTTTTAATTTCTTCATCCAATGCTTTTAACTACGTTTTATACTCTTTTAACGAGATCCTCCATATTCTCCTTTGAAAGAATTTAGCTCCCTGCAGAACCTTTCAATTTTTGCGATCTTTCTTCAAGAGCTGCTTTTTAAACGTTGTCTTTCTTCTAATTTTTGAGCTGCATTGCTTGCATTTGCTCTTAATTTTGCATATTGTTGATTTTTCAAGATTTACTAATTGAGAATACTGAGATTCCAATTGGTTGATACTTTGCATTTATTTCCTGATAACCTGCAAAAGAAACAGCACTTAAAACTAAAAATAAAGCTCTATCATATTATCCTCCTATACATATGTAACATTTATTCTGTTTACATTTAAAAGCTTTTCATATATTATATATTATTTATCTTTTTATTGTCAATTTTTATTTATTGATAACTTATTTCAACATATAAAAATCACAAGCAATAAATATATGTATCAGAATACATGATAGTTTTTATTATTAAAAACTGCTTTTGAAGAAGTTCCTTCAGAGCAGCTTCAGTTTATTTAATTTTTATTATTTTCCCACAGTTGCAGATGTTTATGTTGTAGAATGCCTTTTTACCTTCGTAAACAGCTTCGTCAGCCAAAGTCATCTTCAATTCTACTAATTGGTTATACTTTAGCCATTCTGTCTGTTCTTGAAGCAGATCCTGTTTTAATTTGTCCTGCATTTGTTGCAACAGCTATATCAGCTATTGTATCATCTTCAGTTTCTCCCTGATCTAGTGAGATACTACTGCTGTATATCCTGCTTTTTTAGCCATTTCTATAGCATCTAATGTTTCAGTTAATGTACCAATTTGGTTAACTTTTATTAATATTGAGTTTGCAATTCCTTCTTTAATTCCTCTTGCAAGTCTTTCAGTATTTGTAACGAATAAATCGTCTCCTACTAACTGAACTTTTCCCTAATTTTTCAGTTAATAATTTGAATCCTGCCCAGTCATCTTCAGCCAGACCATCTTCTATAGATACTATTGGATATTTTTCTCATAATCCTGCATACCATTCTACCATTTCTTCAGAAGATCTTACTACTCCACCTTCTCTTTTGAATGTGTAAACATATTTATCTCCTCTTTTTGCAAATTCAGAAGATGCAGCATCCATTGCAAAATGTAATTTCTTCACCCACTATATCCTGCAGCTTCAACTGCTTTAGAAATGATGTCTAATGCTCCTTCAGTACCATTAATATTAGCAGTGCATATCCTCCTCAATTTCCTACATTTGTAGAATCTCCGTTAGCTTTTAAAAGTTTTCCAAGGTGATGGAATATTTCAGCACCCATTCTTAAAGCTTCTTTGTAAGTTTTTGCTCCAACAGGCTGTACCATGAATTCCTGAACGTCAACTGCAGAGTCAGCGTGAGATCCTCCATTTAAAATATTCATCATAGGAACAGGTAATTCTTTTGCATTAACTCCTCCTAAATATCTATATAAAGGTATTCCTAATTGATTAGCCGCCGCCTTAGCTACTGCCAATGAAACTCCAAGTATTGCATTTGCTCCTAATTTTCCTTTATTAGGTGTTCCATCTAAAAGTTATCATTGCTTTTGTCAATAGCAACCTGATCTAAAAGCTATCCATTCCAATTAAATTTTCAGCTAAAACTGTATTTACATTTTCAACTGCTTTTAATACACCTTTTCCTAAGTATCTGGATTTGTCACCATCTCTTAATTCAACTGCTTCATGTTCCCTGCTAGATGTCCCTCTGACGGTACAGATGCTCTTCCCCATTGCTCCGCCTTCTAAAAACACTTCCACTTCAACAGTTGGATTTCCTCTTGAATCAAGTATCTCTCTTGCATAGATATCTTCAATTCTAGTCATTTGTAATTACCTCCATCAATTTTTATTTTAAATTTTACATTCGATTATATCATAATGTCTAGTTTATTTTCAAAACAATACTTTTGCTCGTAAAATTGCCTTAATTTTTGAAACTATTAAATTTACTTTTATATTTTCAATTTCATTATTTGCATGTTCTATAGCAAATTCTAGTCTGATTCTTTCTTTTACGTCTGCAAAAAGCTGCCTCTTTAAACGCTATTTCACCAGTTTCCCCAACAGGAAAATATCCAAACTCTTCCTGCTGAGTTAACACTTCTCCAGTTTTTGATGCAAACAATTTATCCATTAATGCAGTATCATTCTTTCCAATCCCTGGAATACTGTCATTTTTGCTAATGTCTTAAATTTTTCTTTTACTGAAAAAGTTATATTTACCTTTGCGTTTCAACCTGTTCCCAAGTTACTCTGAATCAAGTTCCGTTTTTACATCATTTAATCTTTTTATCAATGCATTTTTAGTTTCCTGTATATATTGATAGTAGTATCAAGTATATGCTCACTTTTGCAAGATTAGGATTGTAGCTATTCTTATCCTGTACGTATATTATATGGTATCCAAACTGTGTCTTTACAGGTCCCACTATTTTATCCTTTTTCAGCTTTTTACAGCTTCAGAAAATTCAGGAACAAGCTGTGAAGATCAACTTCATTCACCTAGACTTCCTCCATTTTGTGCTGAACCTGGATCTTACTGCAATTCCTTTGCTTCTTTGCTAGCAAAAATTTTCAGGCGTTGCTATTTTCATTATTTCTTCTGCCTGTGCCTGCTTCAATATCTTTTGCTTGAAGCATATATATTCATCTCCGATTACATATCCTGAAATTGTATTCTTTTGAGTATATATGTTATCCTTTTTAGAGTTAAATCTTTCCATGCATTGCTGCTTCAGACGGCTTATAAGCATCAATTAAATAATTATAATATTTTTAGAATAACTGCTCAATTCCATTTAATCCAGTCAGCTCAGGGAGAAACTTTAATCCCTGCAGTTTAGCCTTTGCCATATATCTTTAATCAGTTTTTCCAAATTAGATCTTCAGACCATGTTTTTATCGTATCAACCATTTCCTGTAGAATATCCCTTGCAGGCGTGTGACATATATAAACGACGAAGCTGTTCATTACAGAAACTGTTTGTATATTTATATCCATCCTTTTCAAATACTACTTTATTTGCATCTTTCGTAAAGTAAAATTCAGACTTATTATTTCTATTTTTGCTTTTGGCTTTTTCCTTTTCTATAAATGATCCCTAAAAAGAGCATCTGCTATCTCTCCATTTCAAAAGAATCTGTCTATTTCCTTTTCGATTCTTCAAAATAGTTCTTCCTGCTAGACTGTATATCTTAGTCTCTCATAAGTCTTTTATTTCTTCTTCACTGACCTTAGAAGAAGAAAGTATTTTTCCTGAACTTTTTAGCTACTTCCTGTTCTCTCACTTCCTTATAAGTTGCCAGGTGTATCCGCTCTGTGACTAATGCCTGTATAAGAGTTTGCTTTTCCTCCTGCCTGTTTCTGTGCATCTCTCCACTAGCTTTTATTTACTGCACTCTCATCAGCCTTTATCTTTAGATTTTTAGCTGCGACAGTAGTACTTCTCTATCAACTATAGTCTGAAAAAGATATATTCCTTTTAATACATCTTCAGGTAGTTCCTTCATTGTATCCCGTTACAGACCCATTTGAGCAAGCTGTTGCTTTTCTGTGAAGTAAGTGCCGACACATTGTTTTCATGATGATAAAGTTCTCTCTAAATTCATCTCTATAAATTTTCTTTCCATCAACCTTTTGCTATTACCTGTCTATGTGAATCACGATTTTAAAACATTGTACGAAATTCCACTAATTAGCATGGATAAAAGCAAAATCCGAATATTAAAACTATAGAAATTATTTTTATTGTTTCCTTGTGCTTTCTAATTCCCATATCTCCTCCTATACAAGTATTTTTATTATATCAATAATTTCTCCATCAAAATCTACTATAAATCTTTTATTTTCTAGTAAATTCAAAATACAATTTAAATAATTTTATATATTTAAAGTTTTTCACACTGTAAAATTAGTCCATCATTGTTATTTTAATTTAATTTATTGATAACATAGAAAAAGAGGTACCTTTAAAATTTAATTACTCTCTATCTATTTTATTTTAACCTGTAAATTGTTCTTCTGATGCACACAACGGACACACCCAGTCTTTAGAAATATCCTTTAGAAATCAGTTCCTGATTTTATTTTTGTTGTCAGGATCTCCTGTTTTAACATCATGAAACGTAACCACATTCCATACAGACATATTTTTGACCATCTTATTCAGATTTCCTAAATCTTCATCAAATTCATATAATGCTGCTGTATTTTCGTCAACTTTAAATAGAGTTTAAAGCTTAGTTTTATAATTGTATCAAACAGATCTTCTTCTTCTTCCTGTTCAGTTACAAACCAGTTAAGGAAAGTTTTCTGCTCCAAAATCATTTAAACTTCTTGCTAAGCATAAATTCCTTCTATTGAAGCAGTAACTGCTTTTTCATGATCCATAGCATCATTAAATACTTCCAAAATTGTACTGAAATTTCCTTCAAGCATCAAGTGCTTCCAATGTTACTTTTCCCACCCTCTTAAAAGGATGTAATCATAAAATTTCTGTGCATGTTCTTTTCTTCTGAATACAGTCCGTTCATCCATTTTAGCAAAACCCGTCTAATCCAATATATTCAAAATGCGCTGCCATTGCCTGATATTGATAAGCTGCCGCCAACTCCATATTTAACTGTCTCATAAGTTCCTTCTAAATCTTTTGATAATTTCATTTTAATCAACTCCATTCTATATTTTTAATTAATCTGTAAACAGTTTGAGCACTTTCCTTTTAAATAAAAGTGTGTTTCTTCAACTTCAACATTTCCCAACTTCATTAAATCTAATTTTGATAAAGTCAATATCAAAATCTATTATTTTCTCACACGCTGTACATTTAAAATGTCCATGCGTATCCATTACAACATACATATCTGACTTCATTATCTTCTATAATTACTTCATTTACAATACGACTATCTTTCCAAAATGTTAAGGTATTATATACAGTTGTTTTAGATAAAGTAGGAATTTCTGTTGAAGATATTTTGAAATATGTCATCAACTGTAGGATGTATGGTGATCTAATAAATATTGAAATATTTTTATTCTCTGTATGGATGGCTTTATACCATTTTCCTTCAGATATTCACCTACTTAAGCATATTTTTCTCCTTCCTTAATTTTTTGTATATTAAGTTTCCACATATATCCTTGTATGTTATAATTTTATAATGTTTATGTCAATTATTTTTCATTTGTCAAAATATTTTCATTTTTATATACAAAATATTGGCGTTAGAGTATCTCTGAATATCTGTCAGTATTTTTCTCCATATTCATTTCAAGCTTTTCAGCTATTACAAACCCAACCCTTCTTGCCAGAGATTTTTGCTGTTGTCTGTTACCAATGGGATTTAACGGTGAATATCAATATTGACCGTCCATAACATAAACAGTAACTGGCATCCCTGTCTTATCATTGCCAGTACTGTTGAAAACTCCCGTAAGGGCCGTTTCATGTCAGCCTAAGAACTGTTGCTGACCGTTCCTCTGACAAAATTCTTCTTTATTATCTTCTTTTGATACGTCTAATTTTCCTGAATCCATTTCTTCGTCAAGTAATTTCTTTCCTTTAAAACTTTCTTAATGCTACCATATTTTAGCTTATATTCATTTCTCACCGAACCTTCTCCAAAACTTTGTCTGTGTTCCTTCTGTTTGTCAGAAAACATTATCTTTATCATGGGAAAGTTCCTAATAAACTTCCTCCATTTAAGATGTGGATTATCTATTATTTCCATATTTAATCCCTTTTTCTATAATTTCTTAATAATCTACCCTGTAAAGATGAAGTCCTTCAAAAGATTGCCAATGTTTCCATAAATCTGCATCAGGTGTCTCAAGTTTTTATGTAATCACTTCCTCTTTTATCAAATAGACTGTCATTATTCTTACCATAGTTTTCAGACTTTCAAATTTCAGTTTTTCTCCTGTATTTTGTGCAATCATTTGTATTCCTCAATGCCTTATCTTTTTCATCATTCTTTTGATATTTTTCCATTATTATTTTTTCAGTATTTTCCATCACTATCTTTTTTTATCCTGCGATATAACTTCAAAAGTAATTTCCTCCTTTTTTCTAATAAGATATATCCTTTTTGCATCAAATCTGGAATTAGGTATATTCACTTCTTCTGTTTCAAAATTTTTACTTCTCCATAAAGATTTTATTATCTGACTTTGTTGCTTCGTGAGAATATTTCAATTAGAAAATTGGAGACTTGTCTGTTGCATGAACTCCTTTATCCTTATTCCTTCCTGGTAAAT